>BNJU01000462.1_pt1 | contig 109394 bp, 162 predicted proteins | sample 8539281 | NCBI WGS metagenome assembly BNJU01 (sample SAMD00202456, study PRJDB9452) | human saliva metagenome | isolation source: human saliva | place: Japan
CAGCCGTCAAAAACGCCTGTCGCGACGGTCGGAATTCATCGCCATAAAGAATCCATGCGGTCTCCTGTATGCCAAATACAATATCTTGAGAAATATTGTAGACATATCGTGCCCACGGATGCCCAATGTGCTTTTCCCGTATGGCCGTCATCTGCGCCAGCGAAGGATCTTCTAAGTACTGCTTGCCAAACCCTTCTTCCCGCGACCCCGCGTTTTCGTGGCTGGGGAAGAAGAGGTAGTCAGGATTCGCAGCAATGAGCTGCTCTTTTGTCATCTCCTGTCCCATATGATTCCCTGCGGCAGCCTTTGCATTGATGGACTCCGTATAACGACAGAGCTCATCAAAGGTAGACCCCGCGCCGCCATAATTTGGCATAATGGAAATAAGCGCAATACTCTTGTGTTTCTTCTCCTCCGGCACTAAGGCAATTTTCTCTTGGAGCTCAGTAAGTTTGTCTTCCATTTTCTTAATGAGCTTCTCCCCGCGCTCCGATTCTCCAACAGCCGCAGCAAAGCAAGCGTATATTTTTCATGGATATCGTCGATGGTGGCTGCTGACTTGAATACAACAACAGGTATATTCAGGTCTCGTATTGCATCGACATTCTCTTTCGGCAGCCATTCCGGAACAGCAACGAGATCCGGCCGCAAAGCAGCGATTTCCTCCACTGATGGGTTGCGAGAAATAACGTTTGAGATTTTTTCACGTACCCATGGAATATTCGTATCCTCTGTATTGGCAAGAGTCTCGTTGATGGCAGCCATGCGCTTCGGCTCCACAAGGCCAAGCATCATCTCATCACTGCTCGCGCCAATCGTCAGGATCCGTTGAGGGCTTATGCAAAATAGACACAACCGTCCCATCCGCATCAGTAACATTGTAGGTGTTCTGAGTCCCTGCCTGTCCGAAATACCACAGCCCGTCAAAGAGAAATAACAGCATGAAATATGCACGGCAGCATCACTGCACGCAGCCATCTGCTCATCGTTCCACAACTCCTTTTATACCCTCTCATGAAACTTTGCCTCATTATTTTTGAAACTCCCCTCTCTACAGCGCAGAAAGGGGAGTTACTGTGCGATAAAGTTATGATGATCCCGAGCGGCGCACCACGCGGGAACGCTGCCGGAAGGAAATCGTTAGAAAGCTCTGCTCCACGCCGACCATGAAGTTGCGTCCGGGTGCCGTCCACCACTCTCCGGGGCGCCCCACTTTGACATTCGAATGCTCGGCATAGAACTGGTTGAAGATGTTGTTCGCCTTGAGATATACCTTTGTTGCGTCGGCAATCTGGTAGTTCATCGCAAGATCGACGACCCAGTAATTATCCGTCGGGAAAGCACCGCGTACCGGTCCCGGGCGTCAACGATCCCGCGCGCAAGCAGCGACGCATCGAATGCACGGTTGCGGTAGATCGACACCGATGTTCCACTGATCCTCGGGCAGATAACCGTCTACATTCACGCCTCTCTGCTCCGTCTTGCCGACATGCGTCCGTGTATAGCCGAGGCGCGCGCGCAGATGCGAGTCAACGCGCTTCGCGAGCTGCAGCGACCAGCCATGTGCATCCTCATCGCCGACATTGATGTTTGCACGTATGTCACAGCGCTGGTATACCCGATACTGATCCTTCGAGTGACGCTTTGAAATAGCTTGCCGTGAGACTGAGACCCTCTGCCAAAGTCACGGGCAATACCGATCTCCTTCGTATTGCCGGACTCGGGTTTTGAGATTTGGATTGTCCATGATGTCGGCGCATAAAGCTGATTCGGCGTCGGCGTCAGAAGTACGCACTGTAAGAAAGCATAGGCGTGCGTCATCGGATCAATGTCATAGCCGAGGCTGACACTCAGGCTGTTGTGACTGCCAAATGCACGAGTTGCTGTCATGACGAATGCCTGCCGTGAGTTTCAGCGTCGGAAGGATGTTCCACTGATCCTGCAAATAGAAGCGAGCGATTGATGAGCGTCCGATCATCGATGTCCACAATGCCTTTCGTTCTTGATCGTCGTATCATCTTTGTGAACTCGAAGTCCCGACCGTCACCAGATGATTGCCGACTTTGCTTGTCAAATTGGTCGCTGAAATCTCCAGTCAAAACACTGAAAATCATACTGCTCCTGCAGCGTCCACACGCCATCGGGTGAAAAGATCATGATCATATGTACATCGCGCGAGATACTCATCTGATTCTTGGTCGTGTCATTGATTTTTACATTCCAGATCAAATCAGCATCAAATAATCATAGTTCACCCGATTGACATTGAGCCCTGCTGCTCCATAGAGTGCCCTGATAGCGATCTCGAGTCCTTGTAGGAGCGCAGATTCAGGCAAGGTAGGATGCCTTGCTCAGATCCTTGCCGAGGTGCAGATTGACCGAATCCGCATCCAGATGAGACGGCACCGTATTGCCGTGCGCATCCGAAAAGTCTCCGCTCTTATCCTTCTGGTACTTGATGCGCCAGTCCCATCCGCGCTCACCGCCCGCGTTCGCGATGCTGTACTGCTGACGTCCATAACTGCCGTAGCCGATGCCGAGCGTCGTCTTCATCCCCGATGCCTTCTTCGTGATGATGTTGATGACGCCGCCCTTCGCATCCGAGCCGTAGAGCGTCGACGCCGAGCCGTGCAGCACCTCGATGCGGTCGATTCCGCTGAGATCCTTCATCGCAGATGCCAAAGAGTGCCGAATAGCTCCCCTGCATAGTTCTGGCGGACTCCATCGATCAGCAGGACGACGTCCTCCGATCCCGTTGATGTAGAATTTACTGCTGTTGTTATATCCCGCCGGTGCATACGCATTGACCGTAACGCCCGGCACATCGCGCAGCGCCTGCGTGAGGTCGGTGTAGTGGCGGCGCTCGATGTCCTTGCCTGTAATCACCGTGATATTTGCATCCGTCTTGAGTTCCTTATTCGGGGTTCTTGTCGCCGTGACGACCGTCTCCCCCAGAGCATGTTCATCTGCCGTATCACTCGCATCGGCTGCGAATGCATGCCCACGCCCAGGGACAGCACGCCTACACTGAGGGCTGCTGTCAGTGCAGCTCCCAGCTTCTTCCTTGAGCCCAATCTCTTCATCTCGTAATCTCCTCCTAAAACATTACACATTACTGCAAGGCAGTACACATCTATTCATCTGCTGCGAAAGGATACACTTCGTCAGTCAGAGAAAAGCATATTCACTCTACATCTTTTGATGCAGGAAAGACTGATAAATTCGGCATAAGCATCTTGACGCATCTTCTTGATGCATGGCATGAATCATGGAAATAAAAAATCCCTTCCTGCGATACAGAAAGGGGATAGACTCACGAAAAGGCATGATTCGGGCGCAACAAATATACGCTCTCGATAGAATCCCTTCCCCGTCACTCGCAGGTACAAGCAGTGATTCATAACTAGGCAGTTCTCCTGGCTCCAGGTCATCGTTCACCTGCTCCTTCCCAGAGGAATTCCTCCAGTGGCAAATCGGGACGGCAGATCATCTCTGCACGCCCTGCAGGCTCACTCGCTGATACAGTGGCGGGACCGCTTCGGCCTCGGTCTGCATGGCATACCTGCCATACATCCTTCACCGAATTCTCTATTAAGTCTTTGACACCTAATTCGACAATATTCAGTTTTCCAGTAATTTCAACCTATCGTACTATAATACGAATTTATCGTCTTGTCAAGCGCAAATATGCCAACAACACTAAATCCCAATATCAAGCACTGTGAATACATAACAAAGCAGTGCTCGATAAAAGGGAAAAGGGGTGTTGCACGCCCCCATCGGCTCGCTACGCCTGCCACCTCCTCCGTAGACGGGGGAAGCTATACCGTTACTCCCGAAGCCTTCCCCGTTATGGCGGGGAAGGGGACCGCGTGAGCGGTGGAAGAGCACAAAGGCGAGCTGTTGCACGAGAATTTCTGATTCGTGCAACAGCCCCGAATCTATCGGTCATTGCGCGGCGCGCTGCTGCATGTGCAGCTTACTCACCAGATCATCACGAGAACGATGCTGGAAACTCGTGGACGAGATACATTGGCTGGACAGTCTCTACGATACGGCGTGCCGCGTCGGTATGAAACGGCTGATGCCGATCGACATGCATGACGTAGTCCATCGCCGTCTGCCAGTCGAGGGGCGTCTTCCACCTACATGCCGACGCATCATCTCCCGCGTATATGTCCCCTGAGAGGGACTGGTGCAGAGTGAATGCCATAGACGCGCTTTCCCAATTCTCCAAGCTCGTGGTAGATCTTTTTGCACGTATGCCGCGCCCTCCGCCTCGCTCTGCAGATCCAAGTTCGTGTTCATCAGATGTCCCGTGTCGAGCATGAATCCCGTGTCGGGATAACTGACGCGCTCAAGAGCTCAGCGGCGAGCTGCGGTTTTGAAAGGTCAGTCCCGGCCACCAGAGATTTTTCAAAGAGGGTTTACAGCCCTCGGTATCTCACCGGCAATCGCATTGACGAGCTCGATGGCCGCGCGAATGACTTCCTCATCTGTGACAGAAAACGTGCGCGTATACATCTCCGATGTGCAGTTATGCTGCAACGTGGAAGACGAGATACTGCGGCTGACATTCTGCCGCCCGCCGCAGATTCTCCCGCCAGCCCTCCACCCAGTCGGCAACATCCAACGATCCGTAGTAGCCACGGACATTGTCCTCACTGCCGAACTCCGCCATGAGTGCAGTACGATCCCCACGCCAAAAATCAACCCACGTCGGCCAAAACAGGAGATGTACGCCCTTGATGTACGCGGGCGGAAACAGCGTGCGATCCACTGCGCACAGAGCATGAACTCGATGCCGTCAAGCCCCAGTTCCTGCAGGATGGCAGGAAGAGCATCCATATCGCCGTGAAGGATATGCGCCACATCGCAGTCCGCATTGAGAGATTGGTTAAGGTAAGCATGGTCAGAACTTGTAGCTGTAGCTCAGGAGGTAGTTGATCGGTGCGCTGTGGTAACGGAGACCGCTGTGCATCGTCGTGTCATCGCGGTCGAGCACGTTGTCAATGCGCAGACTGATCTCATTGTTCTCATCCGGCGCATAGGATGTGTTCCATGTTGTGAGCAGATAAGGTTTGACCGGGCTAGGCAGCTGCTGTGACGGCAGAACCACGCGACTTGCAAGATAGCTTGCCGTGAGCGAGGAAGTCCACTTGTCCTTTCGATAGGTCACGCCGCCCGTCAGCTGCAGCTTACCAAGTGCGGTACCATCCCACCGCCCTTTCGATCAGAGTTCTTCGATCTGGGGATTCTGCCATGTGACACCCCAGTGATAGGAGAAATCCGTTTTTCCCGCGAATCTCGTCGGACAGTTCGATGCCCGTATTGCGGAAAATCCTCGTTGACATAGAGCATATTGGATGTTGTTCCCGATTTTGTTCACAGACGCTGTAAATATTGTCCTTAACATCAATATGGAAGAGCGCCGCCTTTCCAATGATGTCCGCCATGGTTTCTTCTTCCATCCGATTTCATAGTTGATGCCCTTCTGCGGCTTCAGATTTCGGCGTAGGCAATTTGCATATCATTATTGGGGTACATCTGGGAGAAAGGTCGGCATCACAAAGGACTGACTGACATTCAGATAGACGCTGCTGTCACGGTTCAGCTTGTGCAGCCACTGTGCCGAGGCACTGAGGTTGCTGTAGTTCTGCCCTCGTGCTGCTCCAGTCGTCCACGTCTCGCGCAGACCGAAGATACCCTGTGTTCTTTGCATCAAGCGCTGCTCCCACTGCCCGTATACGCCCCCAATTGTTGCGTACATAAACGTCCCTGTCTTTGTACTGATCCTGCGAGCGCAGCGTCATCATCATAAATTTCATGCTCCCCTGAATCCAGCAATCGCGGTGGACTTTCCCCAATGCATGCCAGGTACGCTGCAGATCCAAGCCGATGTCACTGTTTTTCTCGCGTGTATGCGTACTCGGCCGTTTGTTTCGTCACCCGTCCGATTTCGATATAAGTCAGTACCGTGTATCCCTCCGACTGTCCCCTGTGTTGAAATACAGGCTGCCCTTTCAAGCTCGATCCTTATAGTTTCAGCTGTGTTGTATAACGATTGGTCATGTATTTGCGCGAGTTATACGGATCTCCATGCCTGATCCCCGCCGTACTGAGATCAACTCTGTGTGAATGTGCGCGTGTAACGCACCTCACTTTCATAATAATTTAGGAGGAAGATCGAGGCGCGGGTTGACATGGTAGGTCAAGCCCATGCTTTCCTGTTTGATGTCGTGAATATCTGTACGCTGCTCGCCTTTGAAATTGCGGAACATAGACTGAAACCGACCTTCCCTTTTTCCTCGATCTCTTCATCGTAGTAGAGCCCATCCCTGCGCCCAAACTGATCAAAGATTGTAATAGAGGCCAGCGCTCATCTCCCAACACTGACACCATAGCTGCGCTGTCCGTAGTTGCCGAAGCCCGCGTGAACCTCGTTCGCCATCGTCTTCTTTGTGATGATATTGACAACGCCCGCCGTCGCATCGCTGCCATAGAGTACGGAGCCGCTACCCTTGACGATCTCGATGCGCTCGATGCTCTCTGCGGGGATTGCATCGAGATTGTACTTGCCGCGCCATGCAATCGGATTGCCGTTCATCAGCACGAGCACACCACTTCTCACACCGCGTACGTTCAGTTCATTCGTCATCGTCCCATCGTACGCACCCGCAGGACCGAAGGACTTATAGATGAAGCCATTCGCCTTCGCAAGCACATCCGATGCGTTTGCCGCTCCACTGTCCCTGATTTCCTGCGCCGTGATAATCGTCGTCGCAGCAGGTACATCGAGGTCACGCTTCTTCGTCCGTGTCGCTGTCACCACGGTCTCACCGAGGGCATGCGTCGCGACCTCCTCGCCAGCGGGTACATCGGCATCCGCCGTCTCCGCCGCATAGACCTGTCCCGTCGTTGCAGAAAGCGCAATCGCCGCTGCCAAAAGTCGCTTGTTCCACATTTGCATTACCATTCTCCTTCTCCCCAAAAGTACGGATCGACGCAGTATCAAAGAATCACTGATAAACCGCATCTATCAGTACATCCATAAGATTGTGACTATATTTATGATCACCGCCCAAATCCATGGGCGAAGTGATTTCATGATTGTTGTATTCGTCTCGCGCTGTGCTGTCGCGATGCCTGCACGCCGTTCCTGCCATGGCGCAGTACGGCATCAGAACTTGTAGCCGTAGCTCAGGAGGAAGTTGAACGGCGCCGTATAGTACTCCGACCCGGCATGGGACGTGCTGTCATGCCGATCGAGGACGTTGTCGATGCGCAGACGGATCTCACTGTTCTCATCGGGTGCATAGACCGTATTCCACGTTGTGAGCAGGTACGGCTTCGTCTCATAGGCAGGCTTTTTTGGATGGCAGCTGGACGCGCTCCGCCAGATAGGATGCGGAGAGATCGGACGTCCACTTCCCACGCTGATAGGAGATCCCGCCTGTGAGCTGAACCCGCCCGAAGCTTCGTTCCCAGCCGAGATTCTTCTCGGTGTTCTTCACCTGAGGGTTCTGCAGGGTCACGCCCCAGCGATAGGAAAGTCCATTCTTGGCTTGGATGCGATCCGAGAGTTCAACCCCCGTATTGCGGAAGTCCTCATTGGTATACTGATACTGCCCCGACCGAAGTAGGCGTGCGGTGATATTGTCCGTGACATCCATGTGGAACAGTGCAGCCTTCCACGCATGCCCGCCGTGCGTCTTCTTCCAGCCGATCTCATAGTTGATCCCCTTCTGCGGCCGCAGATCGGGTGCTGCCTTCTGTCGGCCGTTATCCGTATACATCTGGGAGAATGTCGGCATGACAAAGGACTGCGTAATGTTCAGATAGGCGCTGCTCTGCGCGTCGAGCTTATGCAGCCACTGTGCCGAGGCACTGAGGTTGCTGTAGTTCTGACTGCGTGCCGCCCCTGTCGTCCACGTCTCGCGCAGGCCGAATATCCCCGTATTCTTTGCATCAAAGCGCTGCTCCCACTGTCCGAACAGTCCCCAGTTATTGCGTGCGTACCGCTTGTCCTCCGTGCTGGCAGGTGTCGGCAGCTTCGCATAGATCTCATGCGCAAGATCCATGCCGACGACCGCCGTGGCTCTCGGATGGATCTTCCACGTACGCTGCACATCGACCCCATACGTCGTATTCTTTTCACGCGTATGATAGGGTTTATTGGGTGTGGCGTTGGAAAACGACTCAGGGAAATGAACGACGCCGGCATAATCCAGCGTCCCCGTGTTGAAGAACAGATTCGCCTTCCACGTATGGTCGTGGTAGTTCAGCTGCGTGATGTACTGCTTCGTCTCGTACGTGCGCCGATTCATCGGATCACCCACATGGATGTGATAGGTGTTATGTGCCGGATCAACGGCGGTAAAGGTACGCGCATACGTCCCCTCTGTCTCGTAATAGCCGAGCTGGAAATCCATGCGCGGATTGATGCGGTAGGTCAGTCCCGTATTGCGCTTGATGACATCGCTGATGTCCGTCCGCGACGACCCATGAAAACTGCGTGACGGCATAGTCCGTATTGGTGACGCCGCTCTGCCGTCCCCACTTATCGTAGTTATAGTAGAAAGCCGAATTTCTCATCGCCGACGCTCACGCCATAGCTGCGCTGTCCGCAGTTGCCGACGCCGACATGCACCTCGTTGGGCATTGTTTTTTTCGTGATGATATTGACGACGCCGCTCACTGCATCACTGCCGTAGAGAACGGAGCCGCTGCCCTTGACGATCTCGACGCGCTCGATCGTGCTCGCAGGGATCTGATCCAGATTGTACTTGCCGCGCCATGCAATCGGATTGCCGTTCATGAGGACGAGCGCACCGCCCTTCAGGCCGCGGATGTTCAGCTCGTTCGTCATGCTGGCCATCGCCGCGCCGTTCGGTCCAAAGGAGGTATACGTAAACCCATCCGCCTTTGCCAGCACGTCCGAGGCCGTTGCCGCGCCGCTCCGTGCGATCTCCTCTGCCGTAATGGTCGTCGTCGCAGCCGGCACATCGACATCACGCTTGTCGTCCGCGTCGCCGTGACGATGGTCTCGCCAAGCGTGTGATCGTCTGTCGCCGCCGCGGGCTCCTCCGCATAGACCTGCCCCGTCAATGCGGAGAGCAGGACTGCCGTCGTCAATATTTTCTTGTTCCATCGTCTCATGATAATATCTCCCCAAAAAAGATAGCAATTCCCATGTTTCAAGCCCTATTCCAACCGGAACCGAAATGTCTTTGTCCAAACGCCCCTGCGTCCATTGTCCCCCGGATTGAACTGAAAGCGATACCCCGCCGCAATCGCCGCGCGGTCCATCGCACTGTAGCCGGAGGAGGTGACGAGCTTGACAGACTCGACCGAGCCGTCTGCGGCAACGAGAATCTTGACCGTCACCGAGCCCTCGACATCATCCTCGATGAGTTCCTGCGGGTACTCAGGTGTTGCCTCTGCCCGCAGGCTCGCCTCGACGCGCTCTGCCGGCGGGGCGGGCGGAGCGGCGGGAGCTGCATCTTCGCCGCCCGATGTGCCGGATGTTCCGCCCTTCGTCCCTGTCCCCGCTGTGTCACTGCCGCTGCTGCCGCTGCTGCCCGCCGTCCCCGTCTGCGTGCCGTCTGACGGTTTTTGACGGTGCGGCAGACGTTTGGGAGATTGCTCGTCTGCTGCGTTTGTCTCCTGCGGCGTTTCGGGCGGCAGTGTCTTATCGACGATCACGACGTCGCTCACCGCACTCACTGCCGGAGCGGGTGCCGAATCACCTGCGGCAGCCGCTGCGGGCGATCCCGCATCGTAGAGCGTGACCTCCACGGGCGTATCCCCCGTCTGCGGCACGGCAATCGAGAACAGTCCCAATGCCCCCGCCGCCAAGAGGAGAATCACATGCAGCGCCAGTGACAGGCTGAGTGCTGTGTAGGTCCCCCGTTTTTCCTCCATTACCGTATCCATTTCACCCCTCCAGTTTCACACGACGCCGCAGCAGATACAGGAAGTACGGCGTACCGATAAATGCCGTCATGATGCCGACGCGTATCTCCATCCCGTGGAGAAGGATGCGCCCGATGGAGTCGCAGAGCACGAGAAATACCGCCCCCGCAAGAAGGCTCGCAGGAAGCAGCCGCCGATGATCGGGACCGACGAGCAGGCGCATCATGTGCGGGACAACCAGTCCAACGAATCCGATGTTGCCGCTGATGCAGACCCCCGTCGCCGTGGTGAGTGCTGCAAGCACGAGGAACAGCAGGCGAAACGGCGTCACAGACATTCCCGCCGTGCGCGTCTCCACCTCGCCGAAGGCGAGGAGATTCAGATGGCGCGCGAGGAGCAGCATCACCGATGCGCCGACGCCGATCGGCCCAATCCCCAAGAGAACATGATCCCAGCGGCGATAATCCAGACCGCCGATCGTCCAGAAGAGGTACTGCTGCATCTTCTGTTCGTTGAGAACCGTGAGGATGGCCGCCGTACACGCGGCGAGGAACATCCCCACCACAACGCCCGAGAGGAGCAGTGTCATGACCGGGATTCGTCCGTGGCGCATGGAGAGCGATACGGTCAGCCCCACGGCGAGCATCGCCCCGACAAAGGCAAAGGCAGGGAGCAGGAGCACGCTCGATGCACCGACACCGAGGCCGATGGCGAGCACGGCACCGACCGATGCCCCGCTCGACACGCCGATGATGCCGGGATCGGCGAGCGGATTGCTGAAGATCCCCTGGAGCACCGCGCCCGATATGCCCAGCCCGGCGCCGACCATCAGGCCGACGAGCGTGCGCGGCAGACGGATGTGCAGAAGAACGGCCTCCTGCTCCGGTGTGAGGACGACGTGCGGGAGAATGGGCAGTCCCACGGCATGAGCGAAGTACGCGACGACGTACTCCGCACTGATGTCATACTGTCCCGAGCACAGAGACAGAACGACAACCGCAGCGAGCGCCCCAACGAGCCCCGCGAAAAAAACACGCTGTTTCACTGTGCCGTCCTCCCTCCCGCCGAAGTCCCAGGATCACGCGGAGGAGTGCCTCTTTCTCTGTGCGGTTTTCATCTGCCTCCGTATAGACCTCCATGTGATGCGTCAGCGGATTTTCGGCGACCCGCACAGGCGCACCGTACGCATGGGTCAAGAGCGCGTCCGTCAGTACGTCCTGCGGCCGCCCGTCCGCGAGCAGCCCGCCGCCCCCGATGAGAAGGAGGCGCGAGCAGAACCGCGCCGCCAGACTCAGCTCATGTGCGACGAGAAGCACGGTCTTGCCCGCCGCGCAAAGCTCACGGCAAAAGCGGAAGATTTCCTCCTGATAGATCACGTCCAGCCCCGTCGCCGGCTCGTCGAGGAAGAGCACGGGGGTCTGCTGTGCGAGTACCTTTGCGAGCAGGACGCGCTGCCGCTGTCCGCCCGACATGGCGTGGAGGGGCTTGTCAGCCAGTTCCGAGACCCCCGTATAGGCCATACACGCTGCCGCAATGGCGCGATCCGATTCCGTTTCCTGCTGCCACCACGAAAGGTAGGGATAGCGCCCCGCCAACACGACATCCAGCGCCGTGTAGTCAAAGGCGATCTCTCCGCCCTGGCGGAGGTATGCCGCACGCTGCGCAAAGTCACGCGGCGAGAGCAGCTGTATCGGCAGACCCATCAGCGTCACCTGCCCCGCGAGCGGCGGCAGGATGCCGCGCAGCGTCTTGAGCAGCGTGCTCTTTCCTGCGCCGTTCGGTCCGATCAGGTCCGATGATCTCCCCCGCCCCCACGGAGAAGGATACGTCCTCGAGGATCACCTTGCCATGATAGCCGGCATAGAGTTTCTCAACGCGAATGATTTCCTCCAACATCGTCCCCCCTCGTACTCAGTCCACGGCCGAAAGATGCTCGTCCGCAGGCTGCCGAAATGCGTCGCCATAGACGCGGTAGGCAATCTCCTGCACGCCGAAGACAAAATCCTGCGAGCAGTTGTAGATATACCCCTCGAACGGTTCGGCAAACGCCTGGTTCCGAATCGCCTTCATCGTCTGCAGAGAGGGATCCCCCAGATACTCCCTGCGGAACTTGTCCACATCATAGTTCCCGTGATCGTTGTACGTCGGCAGGAAGAGGATGTCGGGATTGATCGCGACAAGCTGCTCTTTCGTCATCACCTGACCATCACGTATGCCGAATGCAGCGCGTCCCGTTCGTAACCCCTGCGAGAGAACAGGCCTCGTCAAAGCTGCTGCCGATGCCGCCGTAGGCACTCGCGAGAGAGATGAGGACGACGCTCTTGCGCTGCTCCGGAGGAATCTGCTGCACCTTTGCCTCAATCTCCGCCAGTTTTTCATCCATCATGGACTGCAGCCGTGCGCCGCGCTCCTGTTCGCCCGCCGCTGCCGCGAGCAGCGCGATCGTCTCACGGATTTCTGCGAGATTCTTTTCGCACCCTTTGCAGACGACCACCTTCAGTCCCCGCCTCGCGCAGAGACGGTACGATGGAGAGATCCCCCAGTCCGGTACAACGACGAGATCCGGCTGCAGCGCCATGATCTCCTCCACGGTCGGATTTCCGATGCGGTGTGGAATCGCTTTTACGAGTTCTGTCACATTGGAGCTCACAGGATCGTCAAGGAGTCCATTCACCGCCGCCATGCGCTCCGGCTCGACCAGCCCCAGCATCACCTCATCCGTGCTCATCGACAGTGTGACGATGCGTTTGGGCGGCGCGGAAAATGCGGTGACCGTTCCCTCAATATCTGTCACCTGATACGCGACAGGCTCCGACGAACGGGTTCCCGACGGACTGCACGCCGCGAGCAGAAGACTCAGCACGCAGAGGAGGAGTGCCATGTATTTTTCTCGACAAGATAGTCTCCTTCCCTTCAGACACAAACATGAATTATAGCATAATTTCCTATCGTTTTGGTTGTTCTTTATGTTATTTTTATCGAATCATTTGCTTGCGCTGCAAAATATTTCCGTTCCACAGCAATTCCTCGATATGACGTGCGCCGCGCAGTCCCATGAACGGGCTCTCCGATAAGTACAGCGCATCCTGCACGGGATAGGCAACGGGGAGATACTGCGTCCCCCTCGGATCAATATGGGCAGACTCGTTGCTGCTCCCGAGCAGCAGCCCGCCCTCCATCTCCGCAAGGAGTTCCCGTATCCGTACGGCATCCGTCTCGCCCAGTATCTCATCCGCGAGGGGCAGGGCCTCCCGCGCTCCTGCCGTATCTGCCGCAACCGCGAGATGGCAGACATCTGCCCACTCCGTCCGAAGTGCCTGAGCAAGCCCCCAAGCAACGGAGCGCGGAGCACGGATCAGTGCCGTTTCATAGCAGAGCTCCCCCCAGAGGCTCTTGCATTCGTTGATGCGCAGAAAAGTCCTCGCGCATTACGCGCGCAATCTCAGCCTCTGCCGCGTCCCCGCGCAGGGGCGGCAGCACACGGGCGATCTCCTGCAGCCAGCGCTGCGTCCCTGCACGCCCATACGGCGGCAGCATTGCGAGATAGGGGGTGCCGCAGAGCTCATTGAGCAGGCGGGCGCTCCCAAGTCCGAGCTCATCGTGCACGACGATATTCAGTGCCGCACGCGACAGAGTGCCCATTCCCGCAGCGGACAGATCGCTGCCGAGGACGGCATTCACATGATAGCCCGCCATCTCAAGCAGGCGCACGAGTTCGCACACATCGTTGCCGCCATTGCAGTAGGTACTCGTCATGCCGATCAAATTGACCGTATGCGCCTGTGTCTCCTGCCGCCCTGCCAGAAGCAGCGGCAGCGCGGTGCACACTGCCTTGTCCCAACCGTCGGCAAAGCTGCCGGTAAGCCCGCTCGTATCGAGGGCGACGATTGGGCAGGTGATCCCCGCTCCGCGCGCAATCGCCTCAACATCGTCGCCGATGAGCCCTGCCGCACAGCTGCTGATAATCGCAAGCAGTGCGGGCGGCTGCTCCACATAGGGAGCAAGAGCCTCGTTCAGATACTCCTCCGCACCGAAAGACAATCGCATCATTGTCAAGCTGCGTACAGAGCATACGATGGGAGATCGTCGCCTGACTGTGCTCAATGTGACGCATGGCAAAGAAATGGCACCAGAGGGACCGTTGACGACGATCACCGCATCCTTGATCCCAGCAAAAAAATGCCGCTGCTCCCTGCCAGCGCACAGGTATCCGTGCACATACAGACATCGTCGAAGGATTTTTCACGATCATCCATAGATCAGCCCTCCCCTGCTCTCGTGCCGATGCAGAATCCGCCGCATATCATCCAGCAGGCGGCGCTCCATCGACCAGCCGACCGACGGCAGCAGCGCAAGGAAGAGCTGGCGCAGCTTCGTATCGACGAGTTCATGTGTCGTGAGGACAAAAGTCCACACGGTGCAGCAGCTCCTCTGCCGCAGCATCCCCCTCATGATGAATGGGGACATCGGTGTGTCTCTGCAGTTCCTCCTCCATCACCGCACGCCGCTCGGGCATGAAGCAGTCCAGCAGGACGATGCCGTTCAGTTCAATCCCCGCCTTGTCCAAGAGCCGCAGAAACGATCTCCGGCTGGAACCATGTGAGGTCACGGCCGATGGCAAGTGCACATCTACGCCCCGCAAGATCATTGCGTGCCTTTTCCACAGCAGCGACAAAGGAAGCCTCCTCCGCCGTAATGGCGCGTTCTGCTGCCTCCTCGCGATGACAGATCTGACCGACACGCCGCAGCCACCGTGCTGTTTCCTCCGCCCCCACGGCGTAGACATCGGCAAGGTAGGGCGTCCCGAGGCGCTCTCTGATATGCGCGGCGAGTGCCGCCAGCTGCGCCTGCTTTTCGTCGTCCATGCGACGACCGAGGAGGATGACGAGCTCCGCCTCCGGCACCGCCTGCAGTTCGTCGAGCGCGAGATAGGACGGGAACTGTCCCGTCACGCGCAGGCCGAGCAGGGAGAGCAGCCGCCGCAGTTCCTTGACATATTCGCCGTGCATCCCCCCGCAGTCGCCGAGGAGCACCACGGTTCCTTCCTTGCGTTCGGCGGGCTGCATAAAATCGATCCACGAGTGCCCGTGCGGCATCGAGATAGCCCGCATAGTACTCCCCGTCGAGAAAGCCGTGTGCCGAGACCGCCATGACCGGGAGCCCCAGTTCCTCCTCCATCTCTGCCGCGATCGCCTGCGTATCGTCGCCGATCACACCACTGACACAGGAATTTGCGATAAACACCGCCTGCGGATGATATTTCTGTGCAGCAAAGCGAATGCACTCCCGCAGACGCTCCTCGCCGCCAAAGACCGCCTCGTTCTCGCTAAGCCCGCTCGTCAGGAGCGGCACAGGAGAAACCGCACCGATGTGCCCGCCGCCGTCAGCCGATGGAAGCTGCTCACGTCCATCCCGTGCGCGATGTGGGCGCATGGACGCGGACTGTGAAAGACGACGAGCGCACCGCGCACGAAGGAGAGCGCACGCCAGACACCGGGCATGCTGCAGCTGCAGTTCGTGCGGCGCACACCGACGCGTTTGACCTCAATCCCCATAGCTCTCCACCAGTTCCTCGAGTCTCCTCGAACGCCATCGGCGTCGGCACGGTCAGCATTTCGTTTGTATCAATCGCGTGCGCGAGTGCCTGTAGTACTGCGCCTGCTCTGACTCCGGTGCGTAGGCGATGAGTGTCTGTCGATGGATCTCCGCCTCGTGCACGGCACGCGAACGCGGGATATAGGTGATGAGCTGCGTCCCGATACGCGCGGCAAACGCCGCAAGGAGTTCGCGCTCGTTGTGCACGTCGCGCCCGTTGCCGATGATGCCGCCGAGCTTTACCGCACCGCGCGCAGCAAAGCGGCACACGCCCTTTGCAATATTGTTCGCTGCATACAGCGACGTGAGCTCGCCCGAGGAGACGATGTAGATCTCCTCGGCGTACCCCTCGCGAATGGGGAACGGCAAATCCGCCGCAGACCACATCGCCGAGGACATCGTAGAGGACGACATCCAGATCGTCAAAGGCATGGAGTGCCTTCAGGCGCTCAAGTGCCACGATGATCCCTGCGCCCGGCGCAGCCGACCCCCGGATCGGGGCCGCCCGCCTCGATGCAGTGTACGCCGCCAGCACCCTCATGGACGATTTCGTCAAGCGTGAGTGCTGCGCCCTTTCTTCTCACGCTCGAGATCGAGGATCGTGGACGGGGCAATACGCCCGAGCAGCAGACGCGTCGAGTCGTTTTTCGGATCGCAGCCGATCTGACAGACACGCCGCCCCCATCTCGGGCAAATGCCGCAGACACATTCGCGGCTGTCGTGGATTTGCCGATGCCGCCCTTGCCATAGAACGCAATTTTTTTCATAAGCTCACCTATTCTTACTCATATACTGCCCTCTGCCCGTTCCTCCAAATCGCCCTCAATGGAGAGGTAGAGGCTGCGCAGCTCGTCCAGCGTTTCCTGTGAGGCGTTCCACAGGCCGCGCTGCTGTGCCTCAAGCAAGGTCTCTGCCATGCGGTGGAGCGCCCACGGATTGACCTCCTGCATCCACTCCTGCATCCCCGCATCGAGGACATATTTGCGCGCGTAGCCCTCGTACATCCAGTCCTTCATCACGGCACTCGTCGCGTCCCACTGATAGCTGTGCGCCAGATAGTTGGCGAGATCGGAGGCTCCCTTGTAGCCGTGCTTTTTCATCCCCTCGATGAACTTCGGATTCATCGCCTCCCCACGGAACAGACGCGCCGCCTCCTCCGCAACGCTGCGCAGGACAATGCGCTGCCGGTCGCTCGAATCGCCCGTATAGGAGCGCGGTGCCTTGCCCGTCAGCGCCCGCACGGTCGCAATCATACCGCCGTGGTAGGCGTTGTAGTCATCCGAGCTGAACATGTGCGTCTCACGCGTATCCTCATTTTTTACCGTGACATCCAGCCCCGCCATGCGGCGCTGAAAGACCTCAGGATCATACGCACGCGCCAACCCGTCGCCGCCGTATGCCGTTCCCGAGAACCGCGTATAGACGGCGGCGAGATCGTCGAGAGTCTCCCATGCCTTTGACTCGAGTAGGTCGGCGACACCTGCACCATATACCCCCGGCGGGTCGCCAAAGATGCGTACGGAGGCGCGTTCCCACGCACTCTCCTGCGTCTCGCCCTGCTCCTTAAGCCATGCCGTATCGGAGAGGACGTGCTTGCGCACATAGTTCTCCTCATCGCTTTCGTCGAGATCGCGCACCATGCGCACTGCCTGATCCACCCAGCGTATGGCGTTCGGCACTGCATCACGGAACAGCCCGCTGATGCGTGCCGTCACGTCGATGCGCGGCCGCTGGAGCTCTGCGAGGGGGATGATCTCAAGCCCGCAAACACGCTGCGACGGACGCCGCCAGACAGGACGCACGCCCATGAGGTAGAAGAGCTCGGCGATACACTGTCCATGACTGCGCATGTTCGAGCCCGCCCAGAAGACGATGCCGACCGCCTCGGGATAGCGCCCCTCATCGCTGATGTACTGCTCGATGAGCGCATCCCCCAGCTGTTTGCCATACTCCCATGCAGCGGGCGTCGGCATACAGCGCGGATCGAGGCCCGTAGAAATTGCGCCCCGTCGGCAGTACATCGACGCCGTTTGTCGTCGGTGCGCCCGCAGGGCTCGGCTCGATGTAACGCCCCGTGAGAGCACGCAGCGTCTCCGTGATCTCCCCCTCCGTGCGACGCAGGCGCGGCACCATATCCTCCACGACCTCATGCAGCGCATGGGCAAAGGCAGCGTGCATCTCCTCCGAGGAGCCAGCTATCACGGGCAGCTCCATCGCCCGCGCGACGGCCTCCGGTGCATAGTCATGCGCCGCAAAGGAAGAGATGAGCGCACGCATCTCTGCCTCGACAGCGTCCAGCTTTCGCCCATAGGTCATGCCGTCCGCCGTCATGCGCTCGCTGTGTGTGAGCAGCTCCTCATAGTCGTACCCCGACTGCTCGGCAACAGACGGACGAGGGATTTCTCCCCGCCATGCTCCATGCGCACGAGCGCACACGGAAATCGATCAGCGCCTCGCCCGCAGGCGCACGTCCGAGGATGTGCAGCCCCGTGCGAATCTGCATATTCTTGAGGTCGGTCACATAGTTGTGGAGGGCATCGGCATAGTCGTCAAAAGGAATCTCCTTCGTCGATTTCCCCCTCAAAATGACAGGCGGCAGCTTTCTCACGGACAAGTTCCTGTGCCGCCTCGATATTGTCCGGCTGTGCTGCACGAAAATGGACGTACTCATCAAGAGCCTGCTCCAGTTCCTCGATCTCCTCAAACTCCCCCGCGAGCTCCATCGGCGGCGAGGTGACTGATGAGGCACGCCGCACCGCGCCGCTTTCGCCTGAATCCCTCCCCGACAATCGTGATCCAGTAGGGATAGATATCCGGCAGATCGCCCAGCGACACATCCGGCCAGCAGCGGTTCGAGAGTGCCGTGCTCTTGCCCGGCAGCCACTCGAGGGAGCCGTGCGTCCCGACGTGAATGACCGCATCCGCCTGCCAGATGTCGCGGAGCCAGTGATAGTAGCCGATGTAGTGGTGTGTGGGAGCGGCGTCCGGCGAGTGGAGCAGCTTGCCGGGATCCTCGCCAAAGCCGCGCGGGGGCTGCACCGTGATGAAGAGATTCCCGTTCAGCGTGCCCGGGATGAGCAGTGTTCCATCGTAATTGAACACATCACCGGGCGCATCGCCCCAGTCTCGCTCGAGCTGTGTGCGCACCTGTTCCGGCAGCTCCGTGAAAAAGGCGCCGTACTGCGCTGCTGTCAGCTGTCCATCGGCAGACTTTGCCTGCTCCGTCGTCATAAAGCGGCGATCATTGGTCGCGTGATCCGTCAGCAGCTTCATGAACGCCTTGCTGCTCTCCGGGATCTCCTCCATGACGTAGCCCGCCCGCTCCATTGCTCTCAGCAAAGAGAGGACACTCTCGGGCGAGTCCAGCCCCGCCGCGCTGCCGATGTTTGCATTCGTCGCGGGATAGTTGTGGAAAACAATCGCGACTTTCTTCTCCGCGTTCGGCTTATGACGCAGCGCTGCCCATTTCCGTGCCTTGCGTGCCATCCGCTCCATGCGCTCATCCAATGGCGCATAACTGACCTCGCCGGCCTCATCGCGCACCTTTGCCGCAATCGGAACGGCGTGGATCACACCGTCAAACTCCGGCATAGCGACGCTCATCGAGACCTCCATCGGATCGAGCCCCGCCGGAGAGCGCTCCCACTCCTCCTTTGACGCGAGAACGGTATACGCTTCAAGAATGGGCACACCGAGCGCATAGAGATCCTCGGTGCGCGTTCCACCCGCCTTGAGAGAGAACTTCATCGTGCTGATGATGACATCGACGTAGGGCGTTCCATCCCTGCAAAAAAATATTTTTCGATTGCTTCCATCAGGGTCGGAGATTCCACGCGCTCATCACGATAGGCGTTCGAGAACACGGTGACGGCGTTCATCCCCTCCGCCTCAATCGCACGGATGAGTGCTGTGTGATAGGTAAAATCTCCCGTAATCCACTCCGAGCGATAGAAGATCACGCCGACCGTCGGACGTCCCTCCACGTAATGCGCGCCGAGATAGCCCACTATGTCCTCGGGATCTCCCGCCCATGCCGGATGATAGACACCATTCCATGCGAGCGGTGCAGGCGGCTCTGCCGTGCAGGAAAGCCCTCCGAACGCTCTGCCGAGCCAGCGGAAGAGATTGCACATATTCTCCTCGCCGTCATAGCGAAAATACGCCCACGTCAGCTGAATCTGCTCCTCCGAGAAGCCATACGTCACCTTGTCATGCTCCGCATTGTCCACGACAATCAGATGCAGCATCCGACGTTTCTGCAAATCACGCGATGCCTGCTTCAAAAAATCGTTGTCCAGCCCTGTGCCCATCCAGAGAAAGAGATGGAGATCTGCCACCGCGCGCATTTCCTCCCAGCGGTCCATGCCGTCGACGGCACACACACGTACCTCCGGCTCTTCCATATTCGCTGCACAGCGGCGTGCGAGCACGCGCACGCGCAGGATGTTGGTGTAGACTGCAATCCTCATATCGTACCGCTTTCTTCCGAGAGCTTTTCTGCCCTTGCACAAACAGAATCCACAAGAAATCGTGCCATTTTTCTCATGTTGTCCTCTTCATCCTGCTTCTCAACAGGCAGCGGAACGTCTGCACATCGTGCCATCTCCATGAGAAAATGCGCCCCCATCGCACGCGTCTCCTCCTCCGTGAGCAGCCCCCACAGAAACTCATCGCAGAGATGGATATAGCTCACACCGAGGGCAAAGACGCCCGGACATTCCCCGATTTCGTGGAGAATCTGCAAAAAACGCGGCTTGATGAGGTGTACCGTCTGCTCCCGTGCCTCATAGTCACGCCAGAGAGAATCTCCGGTGATGCCGAAGCGGCGCAGACGACGCAGGAGATTGTGTTGGCGCGCAGGGGTCAGCCCCGACTGCTTGCCGAGCGTCTCCTTGACCGCAGCTATGACCGCCTGTCCGATCAGCTCGCCGAGTTTGGAGTGCTTGCCCGCCCCCTCGAAGTACAGCGGCGATTCCGTATTGGCGACGACGATGGTCTGATCGGTGCCCGATCCTGTGGCAAGCCCGCAGGAGTAACGGCTCTCCGCCATGAGCTCCTGCAGTGCGGCTGTCTTTGCCTCCGTGCAGGTAACGAGTGCCCGCGCGAGAATGCCCGGCGGCAGATCGGCGTCGATCACGAGGATGATGTTGATCGTTCCGCATTTCTTCGGAACCGTCTTGTAGTACGATGCCGGATCGCCAACACGCCCGCCGTTGGTCTCCACGACCGCCCGTGACAATGGCCGTGACCGTGAGCTCCTTATAGCTGCGCGACTGTACGGAGACGTTCTCCATCTGTGCCGCCGTCCCCATCCCCGTGCTGCGATCCGGATCCAGACCGATGCGCTGTGCAACAATGCGCATACTCTCCACATAGGTGTCTGCAAAGCTCTCACAGGGCATCCCTGCGCCCTGTGTCATATCGCGGTTGAACACCGCTGTAAAATCCTCGTGGTACCCCCCGTTGTATAGTGACGTGCTGAGTACCTTGCGCGCACCGGCAAAAAACAGTGCGATGCTCTTGTCGTATCGGTAGGCGATGTCCCCCGTTGTCAGCTTTACCAGTTCCACGATGTTGCCAACCTCCTAGTCACATCGACACGCCGCGGGATGCGCGGACAATCTCAAGCACGCCCTCCGCCGAGAGCTGCTCCAAGGTGTAATATCGTGCGTCCATGCGGCGGGCGAGCTCCGGCGCAATACCGACGCGCGGGACGGCGTGCTCCGTATCTAGGACAAGACTGAGCGCCTGTGTCCCGGCAACCTCCTCCGCCACCCGCAGGGCGCGCTGCACGCCTGCGTCCCCCTCTTTGGCGTTCGCCCGACCATCCGTGACCAGTACGAGAACATTTTTCCCGCCGCCCCTGCGCTCCAGCTCATGCAGCATCTGCAGGGCGTGGGCAAGCCCCTCGGCAAGCGGGGTTCGTCCGCCCGTCGGCAGCGCGCGCAGCTGCTTTTTCCGCCAGTTCCACGCTGCGCGTCATCGGCAGGAGAGTCTCCGCACGATCGCGCCGAAAGGCAATGAGCCCCACGCGGTCCCGCTTTTGATACGCCTCCTGCAAGGAGGGAAAGAATCGCGCCCTTCACCATGCGCATACGCTCACGTGCGCCCATCGAGCCGCTGGCATCGACGAGGAAGAGGATGTTCGCTGCTGTGCGCTTTGCCCGTACCCAGACGCGCACATCCTCAGGGCGAATGACAACCGCCGGACTGCCCTGACGGATGTGCTGATGGGGCGCGGCTGCGCGCAGTGTCGCAGAGAGCGCGAGATCGGGGCGGCGGCCGGCACGCGGCATCTCCGTTCGCAGCCCGCGCCCATCCGCTGTATGCGTTTGGAGGATGTCACGCTTGCCGCTCTTTCCGCCCTGTGCACGCATCGTCATGGAGAGAAGCGAGAGCCGCGCCATGACGCCTTCGAGCGGGGCAGAAATGCGATCTTCCTCATCAGCACGGGGAGAGTCCTCCGACGGTGATGCATCATCCGTCTCATCCTGCGAGGCGTTCTGCTGTTCATCGCCCTGCATGGACTCCTGCCGCTCATCCGCTGCGCCCTCATCCTGCGGCGGAAGCGGATCCTGCGCGTCATCCGGTACATCGCTATTGCCCTGCTCCGGCACATTCGCATTGTCAGGCGGTGGCTGCTGTTCCTCCGGCGGGCGGCTCATCCGATGCACGAGTACGAACTCCGCTGCCTCCTCCACATCCACGGGCATAACGAATGCTCTGCCCGCGAGCGCCGCAAGCGCACGCGCCGCCTCGATGAGATAGATCTCCGCATGGTTTCCGACACAGTGCGCACGCAGGACGCAGGCGGCTGCAAAGTGCAGAATGGCAGACGGCACCGCCACGCGCGGCAGGAGTTCACGTGCACGGCAAATCGCGGCCGCGAATTCCTCCTCCTGCGCGGCATAGGGACGCACGAAACGCCGCCGGGTCGCGCTCAAAGGCGAGTACCCGTGCGGCGATCTCCCCGCGCTGTGCGGGGTCAGTCACATCCTCCATCGACACAAAAAGTCCGAAGGCATCCAGCAGCGTGGGGCGGAGCGTCCCCTCTGCGGGATCCATCGTGCCGACAGGGGTATAGGAAACTTCTTCGGTAAATGAAAGCCCGTCTCGCTCAAGGCGAAAGAATCGATCCTCCGCACATTTCAGAACCGTGGACAGAATGTCCTCGCGCAGGAGATTCACCTCGTCCATATAGAGGAAGGTATGGCGTGCACGATGAAGAAGCCCGTGCCGCAGGCGTCGTTCTCCCTGCTGCAGGGCAGCCTCCATATCAATCGTGCCGAAGATCATATCCTCCGACGCACCGAGCGGCAGCTCTGCCATGCGTCCCGTCACCGTAAAGGGGGCTGCCGCACGGACAAGAACGGATTTTGCCGTTCCTCTCGTACCGGAGATCAGGAGTGCGCCGGCACGCGGGTTCACCAGTACAGCCGCAAGTGCGAGCTTCGCGTGCTCCTGCCCGACCACAGCCGTCAGTGGATAATGCGGGATATTCAAGCTCTTGCCTCCGAAATGCGGTTTACGCAGATTCTCCTAAGATCGCATCCACCGCGCTCCAGTCGACCGCCCCTTCCTCGAAGGGACGACGACGCATACGGTGTGCGAGGACCAGTCGGCTGACGCGCAGCAAATCCTCTGCCGTGACAGCCGCTCGTCCGGCAAGTGCCGCGTGCGCAATTCCCTGCCTTGATGAGGGTAATATCGGCACGATGCCCATCAACGCCGAGCGCCAACGAGACCTGCGCCGCCTGCCCGAGAATGTCATCGGGCACCGCCACAGCGGCAACGCGCTGACGTGCCGCAACAATCTGCGTGCGCAGCTGCTCCTGCTCTGCTGCGTATGTCGCAGCAAAGGCATCTGCATCCCGCTCGTAGGCAATCCGACGGCGGATCACCTCCACGCGGCTTTCGGCATCCTGCTCCCCCGCAACAGTCACCGAGAGCGCAAAACGATCGAGAAGCTGCGGGACGGATATCCCCTCCTCCGGATTCATCGTACCAATGAGGACAAAACCGTGCCGGGTGCGCATAGGAAATCCCTCGCGCTCCACGGTGTTGACGCCCATTGCAGCCGAGTCGAGCAGGATATCGACGATATGATCCTCAAGCAGGTTGATCTCATCCACATAGAGGATATTGCGGTTCGCCGCCGCCAGAATACCGGGCTCGAACGCCTTGCGTCCATGCTGGATCGCCGCCTCCATGTCGAGCGTCCCGACCACGCGATCCTCCGTCGCACTGACGGGCAGCTCCACCACGCACATCGGAACTTTCTTCCTGCGGCAGCTCCCCTCTGCGCTCCCTCTCTTGACAGGCATCGCAGTAGAGCTCAGGGGCGCGGGATCGCAGTGACAGGCACAGCCACGCACGGCGTGCAGATCCGGCAGGAGTGCAGCGGCAGCGCGTACGGCAGTGGATTTTGCCGTTCCCTTCTCTCCCTTGATGAGCACACCGCCGAGAGACGGCATAACAATACTGAGGAGAAGTGCCGTCTTCATCTCTTCCTGCCCAACGATGGCGGTAAACGGGTAGGGTTGCCCTCTTCTTCATTCGTATTTCCTTTCATAGGGATGTTCATCCGCAGTATCATGCATCAGCTGTGAACGCATCTCCTCTTCCTTTGGACAAAAAGCCCGAGGCAAGCGTTGCCATCACGTTGACACTGCCTTTTGAAACACGTCAAGCAGCATCTATTCATCAACGGCCGTGATATGCGCATCGTTCGTCAGATAAAAAGCATCCCCGTAGACCCGATAGGCGATCTCCTGCACGCCGTAGACAAAATCCTGTGAGCAGTTATAGAGGAAACATGAGCGCGGCGTGACGAGATGCCCCTCGCGCAGTGCCTTGAGCGGCTGCAGTGCCGGGTCCTCCGTGTAGCTGCGGATATAGCTATCCAGCCACGCCTGTCCCCTTCCACGGATAATCCGGCAGGGAACAGGATATCGGGATTGATGGCGAGGATGACTTCTTTCGTCACCTCCTGCCCGTTGCGCAGTCCATAGGCCGAAACGCCATTGATAACGCCCGCATGGTGACAGGCATCATCAAAGCTGGATCCAATGCCCCCATACGTACTGCATGAGGGAGAAAACGACGCTCTTGCGTTCGCTTTCCGGAATGGCCTGCACCTTCTCCGCGATCTCGGCCAGTTTTTCATCCATTTTGCGCAGTAAAAATATCGCCGCGTCGATGCTCTCCGATTGCATCCGTTGTGAGACGGACGAGATCCCGTACCTCCGCCAGATTGTGCGGTCCGCGTCCGACCACGACGTTGAGCCCCGAATCACGCAGAGGATCGGCGAGTTCGAGATACTGCCAGTCCGCTATCAAGACAATGTCCGGATGGAGGGAGACGATGTACTCCACGCTGGGGCGCTGTATCGTTTTCTCAACCTGCTCCGCAACCTCAACCATATTGGAGTTGATCGGATCCTTCATGCTCATGTTGACGGCGACCATGCGCTCCGGTGGAGCAACGGAAAGAACGATCTGATCGAGCGTCGAAGACAGCGTAACGATACGCTGCGGCGGCGTGTCGAAGTGCACGGTACGCCCCGTAATATCCGTAACCGAGTACCCCTCCGTCGCTACCGTCTGCCCCGTCTCTGCCCTGCCGCAGGCGGTCAGCAGCTGCACAGCACAGATGAGGAGCACGACTGACACGATCGCCGGTATACGCTTTGCGGCTCCCATAGAATCTCCCTTCCAATCCACTGCTCAGGAGCCTGCCGCCCTCATCGCTGCACGCTTCAGTGCACATTCGGCAGCGGAGACGGCGGGAGGTCCCTGCCCAGCCCTGCGCGCATAGCACGCGCCGCCGCAGGCGAAAAATCCACACACGTCCCTGCAGAACGCCGCGGCATTCTGCATCTCCTGCGCCACCTCTTTCTGGCGCTGCACATCAATGCCACGTTCCACATCGCCGAGCAGAAAGTGCGCATCGCCGACAAAGGAGGAACAGGCGTAGATGTTTCCGCAAGCGTCAACGTGTACCCCCGCCCCGTTCATCGCGTGGCAGTGGGAAAAATCCGCTGCCTGTGCGCTGGGCAAGACACGCCGCCTGCTCCATCTGGCTAATCGCCATCGTGCGGCCGGTCATTCGCCCGAGTTTGCGGTTCAGCGCAAAAACCGCTTCCATCGCCTGCGCCATGTCCTCGGCCCGTGCTCTGCGAACGGCAGAGCCACGCCCCTGCGGCCGCAGGAGATCAAAAGCCCACACGGCGCACATTGCCGAGATAGTATGCCATCTCGACAACACCGGAAAGCTCTGCAACATTGTCCGCTGTGACGACTGTGGTCAGGCCGATCTCAATGCCGCACTGCGCAAGCTGACGAATCCCTGCGACAACATCCGCTGCCGTACCTCTGCCGTCAGGATAACAGCGAAGCGCATCGTGCACAGCAGGGTCTGCCGTCAAGACTGACGCCAATCCCAATGCGCGCACTGCGCAGAAACGTCGCCGTCTCCTCGGTCAGCAATGTCCCGTTGGTCTGCAAATCCATGCGTGCCGGGATACGATTGCTGCGCACGTAGTCTGCCATCTGACGCAGCAGCGGCAGTGCAAGGAGAGGTTCTCCGCCCGAGAACTGCAGGATAAAAAGGGCATTTTGCCCGCCGCCGCGAGGTCAATGGCACGCCGCGCCGTCTCCCCATGTCATCGTGTGCCTGTCCTGCGCTGTGGCATAGCGGTAGCGACACGCGAGATTACAGTTTCCGGTAAGGCTCATGACGAGCATGCGCAGTGGTACCGCCCCGAGCCCCTCACTGTTCATCGGCAAAACGCTCCGGATAGACAGCGCGTGCCAATGCGTAGACAGCATCTGCCGCATTCTGTGAAGTATTGTAACGATACCGATCCGGAACCGCGTAGAGGTGATTTTCCTGCACGGCCTTCACATGGATAAACAAGGGGTCGCTGCAGAGTTTCTCGCGAAATTCCTCCGTTGTTTTCCCCTCTGTACTCCACGTCGGCAGAAGGAATACGTCGGGATTAAGTGCGACGACCTGCTCCATCGAGACCGCAGTCGTCGCCGTCAGCCCCGCCATCGCCACACCATTTCGCAGAGAGGCACGGCGACACATATCGTCAAAGAGCCCATCCTTGCGTCCAAACACACCGCTGAACGCAAATGCAACGACGATGGGGCGCTCCTCCTCTGGGATATCTCCAACACGCCGCTCTACATCAGCGAGAAGAGCACGCTTTTTGGCAATGAGTGCGGCAGCATTTTCCTCCTGCCCAATCAGGCGTCCAACCGTCTCAATGCGTGCAAAGATGTCATCGAGGTTGTTCGGCGTGCGTGAGACAAAGACGGGAATCCCCAAATCGCGCAGGCTATCCACCAGCTCCTTTCGGTATGCCGTCAATCGCAAGGACAAGATCTGGATCCAGTGCCGCAACGCGCTCAGGGGCTTCTGTCCTGAGTTTGACGGATACGGCGCGTGCCTCTTCCGTCATGCAGGATATTCCCGGATCATCCACCGTGAGGTGAGCCCCGCGATCTGCTCCGGCGGAGCGATCCCAAGGAGAATTTCATCCATCCCCCGTCCCAGTGACACGATCCGATGCGGCTTCTCCGCGACAACGACCTCCGCCCCGGTATCATCCGTTCCGCGATAGAATACCTCTCCGCCGCCCCCGCTCGCGCCCCGTTCCCACATCCTGCAAGGAGAAGAAGACAGCCCTGCGACAAAGGAGCGCATAGAGCAGCCACTTAGAAGGCATGATATGCGTATTGCAGTTTCTTTGCATGCTTCATTCTTCGTCACCTTTCTTCATCCTGCATCGATGAACCTGCACGCAAAAGAGAAGATGAGCATCAAAAAGACCCCTCCTGCATACACAGAAGGGGTTTTTCACACAACAAAGGATCACGCTGCATCCGCAGACGCACTGGAATCCCCATCCCTATCACTCGCAGGTCAAACGGCGATTGTCAATCAGGCAGTTCTCCTGGCTCCAGTTCCTCGCGCACCTGCGCCTTCCCGTGGGAAATCCCTCAGTGGCGGAGACAATGTCTCCATGCAGGTTTGCTCACTGCTACAGTGGCGTGACCGCTCCGGCTTAGGCAGAATCATTATTCTGTTTACCGGATTCTCTATTAAATCTTCACGAAATCTCAATATAATTGAAATTTCACTGATACCTGATCCAATTCGTATAAAATTGTCATAAAACGTGTTAATCGTACCATTGGAAGAAATGCTTGTCAATATGACAAAGAGATATTCTTTGAATTATCTCAATGAAAGAACAAGGGTTTCTCAATCCAAAAAGTTCTAGATAGTCCCCATAGCCCTCGCGCTCCATATCCTCTTTCGGGATGAAGCGCAGGGAGGCACTGTTGATACAGTAGCGCAGACCGCCCGTTGCAGCAGGACCGTCGTGAAAGACATGCCCGAGATGAGCGCCGCTCGCTGCTGCCGTGACCTCGGTGCGCACCATGCCGTGCGAGCGATCTTCGTGCTCTGCGATCAGAGCCGCATCAATTGGGCGCGAGAACGCCGGCCAGCCGCAGCCCGAGTCATATTTATCCGTGGAGACAAAGAGCGGCTCGCCCGTCGTGATATCACAGTAGATGCCCGCGCGAAACTCGTGATCGTATGCGTTGCGGAAGGGCGGCTCTGTCGCCTTTTCCTGCGTAACGGCATACTGCATTTCTGTCAGGCGTGCCCTCAGCTCCGCATCCGAAGGCTTTTCGTAGCTGCGCACGGTCTCCGCTGTCACTGCACGCTCTGCCGCCGCACGTTTCTCACGCATCGCGGCAATGAGCGCAGGAGAGATGTGACAGTACCCATTCGGATGATTTTTCGAGATACTCCTGATGCTCGTCCTCTGCACGATAAAAATTCACGATTGGCCCCATTTCGATCGCAACAGGCGTTCCAATACGTTTCTGCAGGGCGTCAAGGGACTCCCGTATCACGCGGGCATCAACGCTCTCGCTGCCGTCTGTATTTCGGCACATAATAGATCCCGAGCGGTACTGCCGCCCGACATCGTTGCCCTGCCGATCGACTGTCGTCGGATCGATGGAGTCATAAAACGCTGTCAGAAGCTGCTCGAGAGAAATGATGTGCGGATCATAGACAACGTGAACTGCCTCCGCATGCCCGCTGCCGCTGCATACTTCCGCATAGGAAGGATGTGCGCTCATGCCGTTTGCATAACCGCACTCCGCAGAGACAACACCCGGCACAAGACTGAGATAGAGTTCCGTCCCCCAGAAGCAGCCGCCGGCGAGATAGATATCCCGCTGTCCGCTCATCGCAACATTCTTCTGTACGATTTCATACGGCATCTCCGCTGAGACTGCGTCAGGCGCACCGCAGCCGCCAAGACAGATGAGCGAGCCGAGCGCACAAATATTGCGCAGTAATGAGAGTTTCATATTGTCTCCTTTCTTGGGAATCGTTGATAAAGGAAGCACTGATAAAATGAGGCCTGCCATATTGGCGTGGATTTTCCCCGAACTGGACGCATCGAAAATCCTATCTTTTGTACACGATGCAATCTGTAATCCACCATGGATTAAATCAGATCGTATTCTCTTAACTTTTTCGATGCCAAAGCTCTGGTCGATGTAATGACTTTCATCATAATCAAGCGGCCACCTTTTCTGCTGTTCAAAAATATGAACATCATTGGATTCATCGCCTTCTTCGCCCTGATGCACTTTAACAAACTCAGTCGTTGGAACATCGATTGCCCGTCCAATATCTCCTAGTAAAAAGAATTCTCGTGTTGGCCCCCTCTGTCATAAGTTTCATGAACGACTCATGGCGTGTTCCTGTATGACATTCCACCTCGACATCCGCAATCGTCATTCCGCGCAAATCCATAAAATACTTTAACCGCTCCGCATTGACCCAGTACTGCATTGTAACGCCTCCATCATCTTATCTGCTGGTTATCTTTTCCTATATGAAGCACATACTCCTTTGGAAACGTCTTACCGATAGAAACTAGCGTCTTCTTCATAGGGTCTATGCACGTTGCAAGAAATGTCTCCTGTGCCGGGATACCGAGATGGCGAAAGATGCTGCATCCTATGTGTTCGGAAAAGCTGATTGTTAATGTAGCTTAGCGATGTTTTCTTTGTCGAACGAACGGGATCAGGAAATTTCACCATGTAGGTGCTCCCGTCATAGATCAATGTACGTTTTCGTTCTGAACCACCAAAGCGATTACTGCGCCATGTTGCATTTGTAATGTCAATCATCTATCAGCCCCTCAAAATACGCCAGCATTTCCTCTCGGTCGCTTTCTGAAATATCTCCCTTCCTTCATGGCATATTTCGTCTCAGAAAAAGATGGCTCATTTCAGAAATCATGAAAACTCGGTTCCTCGCCTCATACGCCCGGTAGAACGCTGTCATATATTCACAAAGTACCTCTTCATAGTCTGCCGGATTATATTTGTACTCCATCATTATCGCATCCCATAGGATTCATAAGCCTAATTGCAGCTCATTATAAAGCTGAATCCTCCGGTATCAACTCTCCAAAATAATCAGGATAGCATCACGTTCATCAGGAGATATAAAATGCTCCTTCATCGCCTGTTTCGTGTCGAAAAAAATCCGCTCCCAGATGCAGGATAAACGCAGCGCGCTTTTGTTCCGGAAGCGCCGCGTAAAACTCGTCATGCTCTCTACAGAGATAATCAACGTAGTCAGTCGGGTGATATTTGTACTGCTCCATGCGTCTCGCCTCCTGTGTCAATTATTCCGCAGAGCGGATGCCGCAACCACAACCTCTTACTGGTCCCCCTTGGGGATGTTATCATTCCCCTGTGAGTTGTCTCTTCTCTGTATGATTATAAAATGCCGTTCAGCTTTCCGATGTCCTGTATCTTCTCCGCAGAGAGCTTGGTGACGCGTGCGATGAGATCGAGCGGCATTTTCTCCTGTAGGAGAGCGAGAACCGTTTCCCTGCGCCCTGTGCAAGTCCTTGCTCAAGCCCCTGTTCAAGCCCCTGTTCGAGTCCCTGTTCAAGCCCCTGTTCAAGCCCATAGGCAACACCATCTTGGTAGACTCCTTCGCTTAAATTGCACATCTGTGCCACTCCTTTCTCCAAATTCGGCGTCATGACAACATTATAGTGATCTTTCAGTTCATTTAAGACTTCATTGCGGTCGTTCCGGTTCTGATGGATGAGCACCATATTCAACAGGCGAAACAGTCCCTGCAACTCACGATATTTCTTTTTCCCCAGACAGACCATGATTGGCACGATAAGATCGTATTCTTCCGGCCTCGCTTGCGCTTTTCCAATCAGATTGCATTCCTGCATCGCATACTTTGTGATGGTATATTCCCACTGTGCCCCAGGATTTGTGCAGATCCATATCGAGTACACCTTTTCCATATCATCGTACGAAGAGTGTGTGAACACCGTACCATACTGTGCTGAGACCAAGCGGCAACAGTAATACATGGCTCGTTTCAGCAGAGAGTAGCCCGGAGAAAAAGTTGTTCTGCGCCTCCACATTGATGATGAGTTTGATTGATCTTTCTTCCCGTGGAAGAATGGCACGAAAGCGAATATCATAGTGGACAACTGCTTCCGTCAGGGAAGTGTCCTCCGTATTGAGCCCCTCCAACTGGAGGCGCACCGATTCATCCGCCCGAACAGGAATGGTGCCGATATCCGGTGATCCCTGAATACACCGTAGCAATGTAGTCGATGGATTCACCAGAAAACTCTTCAACACATTCTTTGAGAATATTCGCGAGAATATAACGGTCAGCAAGCACTTCCTTACATGCGGCATCATAGGACTTCTTCGTCTCCTCAATCGTATGCACAGCATCACCTCCCTTGTTTCCTATTATATCATAACTTCGTGAAACAAAATGGATGAATCGGCTCCCTCACGTCTCGATCTGCTCCGCCGGTGGAAGCTGCCAGTCGATGGGTGTCTCCCCACGCGCGTGAGGAAATCATTGACACGCGAGAACGGATGGCTGCCGAAAAAGCCGCGATGCGCTGAGAGTGGGCTCGGATGCGGCGACTCGACGATGAGATGGTGCGGATTCGTGATAAGGCTGCGTTTCTTTCGTGCAGGACTGCCCCAGAGGATGAAGGCGAGCGGTTTCTCACGTGCCCCGAGGAGGCGAATGATGGTATCGGTGAACCGCTCCCACCCGTGTCCCGCATGCGATGCCGCTGCATGGGCACGCACGGTGAGAACGGTGTTGAGGAGGAGCACGCCCTGCCGCGCCCACGGGATGAGACAGCCGTGATCGGGCGGGACGATCCCGAGATCATCCTGCATCTCCTTGTAGATATTCAGCAGCGACGGCGGTGGATCAATGCCGACCTGCACGGAAAATGACAGTCCATGCGCCTGTCCGTCGCCATGGTAGGGATCCTGTCCGAGAATGACGACCTTCGTATCGGCAAAGCTCGTGTAGTGCAGAGCATTAAAGATCGAATACATATCGGGATACACGACGTGTACGGTACTCCTCGATAAGGAATGCTCGCAGCTCACGATAGTAGGGCTGTGCCATCTCCTCCGCAAGGAGTTCCTGCCAATCATTTTGGAAAATTGCCTTTGCCATGCTAAACTCTCTCGTAAACTTCAAATATACAGTCTTCTCCTGCGCGGCTGCTCGTCATGGAAAATCCATCCAGCGAAGGGAAAAACACATCTGCATCATAGCTGCCCGAAAGGCGTGTCACATACGCCCGCCATACATACGGCAAAAGAAGGTGGTAGCATTCTGCGCCGCCGATCACAAAGATCGGACGCTCCTCCTCCGCTGTCAGCTGCCCCAGAAGGCGCCACAATGCCGAGCTGTCGGGCACTGTATAGAAGCCATCCAACTCCTGCACAGTTCGCGAGAGGACGACATTCGTACGCCCCACGAGCGGGCGCCTCCCCGGCAAGCTCTCCATCGTACGCCGTCCCATGACGACGATGCCGTCCATTGTCGTACGGCGAAAATGTGCCATATCCTCGGGGCAGTCGGTGAGCAGATGCCCCGCCCGACCGATACCGCCCGCAGCATCCACTGCCGCGATGAGTTCGAGCGGATACGGGGCAGATACTTCGGGGGCACGCACAATCCCCGACGCATCCACTTCCTCCCGCCATGCAGAAACCATTCTCCCATCAACACAGAGCGTCGGCGCGATCTCCGCCAGCGGAACGAGCACAAAGGCGCGCTCCGTCAGATAGGGATGCGGCAGAGTCAGCTGCTCCTGTGCAGACGTGACGCCGTCCACATGGAGCAGATCGAGATCTATCGTACGTGCGCCCCAATGCTCATGCCGCACGCGTCCGAGTTCCCGTTCGATGCACTGCATCGCCGCGAGGAGCTCCTCGGGCGTACGGTCAAACGTGATGCACGCGGCGGCATTCAAAAAAGACGGCTGATCCGTCTTTCCCCACGGCGGCGTCTCATAAAATGCAGAGACGCGCTCCACACGAATGCCATCCAGTTCCGACAGCCGCCGCAGTGCCGCGCGCATCGCCTCACCGCGTTCGCCAAGATTTGCCCCAAGTCCCGATATACGCTGTCCGTACCATCACTATCCCCTGTCCCGCGTGATAGAGACGCCGACATCCGCAAAGATGCCTGCGATCGGAGCGGCAGGTTTATGTACGGTGAGCGTGACGGAACGGATGCGGGGGAATGTCGCAAGAATCTGCGCCGCAGCCTCCTCCGCGAGAGCCTCAATCAACGCCTTTGGCGCTCCCTCGATCACATGACGTATCAGCTCATAGACCTCAGCGTAGTTCACGGTGTTCCGAAGATCGTCCGTCTCCCCTGCCTCACGCAGATCAAGCCTCAGTTCCGCATCCGCCTCGAATGCCTGCGGCACTTCCCGCTCATGAGGGAGGGCACCATGACACGCCATAAAGCGCATACCGTGCAGAAAAAAATACGATCCATGCTACGCCCTCCCAATATCGCATCCGTCATGCGGCACATCCGCGCAATCGGCTTTCACATCATGCACGCGCACAATGGATGCGCCGTGCAATATCCCAGGACGCACGCCGCCCCCGTCGCCTCCATGCGCTCCGTGACGGGCAGCCCGAGTGCTGCCCCGATAAAGCTCTTACGGCTCGCACCGAGCAGCATGGGATAGTCTATCCCATCATAGGAGATGAGCTCGTCCATGCGCCGAAGAACATGCATATTCTGCTCGGCCGTCTTGCCAAATCCGATGCCGGGGTCGAGGATGAGCCTTTCCCGGGCCAGTCCTGCCGCATCCGCCGCTGCAAAGGAACGTGCGAAAAAATCCCGCATTGCGCCGATGATGTCCCCCGTGTATGTCGTTCCATTCTGATTGTGCATCACGACGACGGGCGCATTCATCTCCGCCGCCGCACGAGCCATCGCCCCCGGCTCCTCGGCATACTGAAGCCCCCATATATCGTTCAGGAGATGCGCACCCGCGCGCAGTGCCGCGCGTGCCGTCTCCGCCTTGAACGTATCCACGGAGACGGGCACGGGGCATGCGGGCAGAACGGCTTCGAGGAATGGCAGCAGCCGCTCCGTCTCCTCCGCCGCGCTCATCGGCACGAAGCCGGGACGGCTGGACTCCGCCCCCACATCGATGATGTCTGCACCGTCCCGCACCATCTCCTCCATGTGGCGGAGCGCATCGTCGCGCGTGTTCCACTTGCCGCCGTCAGAAAAGGAATCCGGCGTCACGTTCAGAATCCCCATGACAAGCGTCCGCCCGCCAATGGTCAGCTCCTTCCCGTCAGAAAAGCGATAATGTCGATTCGCCGTCATCGTGCGCTCCTCTCCATCCCGAGCATCGTCCATGCCTGCATCCGTGACGCTGCATCCGTGCGAAATATGCCGCAGGACGCCGACGTCGTTGTCTGTGCACCGTGTGCACGTGCGCCGCATCATCATGCAGAGCTGCTGTGCATCGAGAACGACAAGCACGCCCTCCGCCCCCGAGTCCGCGCTCGACCTCACGCGCGATATCAGCCGTCAACCGCTCCTGCAGCTGGGGACGGCGCGCCATCGACGCGACCAGCCTGGCAAATACGCCCAAAGCCCGCCACGCGGCCCGCATGAGGCTGGTAGACAATGTGCGCTGTTCCGAAGAATGGCAGCAAATGATGCTCGCACATCGAATAAAAAGGAATGGCACGTACGGCAACGAGACCGTCTGTCTCCTCCGTCAGGACATCCGCCCAAAGTGCTGCTGTATCTTCATGCAGTCCCGCAAAGAGCTCTGCATAGAGTTGTGCAGCACGCTGCGGCGTCTCCTCCATCCCCTGCGCCGCAATGTCGACGCCGAGTGCCGTGAGAAATTCACGCATCGCGCGTGCAGCGCGCGGAAGATCCGCCGTGTGCTCTGTCTCCATCTCCGTCCCCCATTTCCTGCCGCCCTTTACCCACGCCGCAATCGCCGCCGTATCGCGCGGTGTCGTTCGACAACAGCCGCCAATGATGCGCGCCCCCGCCGCTGCGTATTCCCGCGACCGTGTGCCAAAATCCTCCGCCGTCCCGCGCCACATCCGTGTCGCTGCATCATAATACTCTCCGGAATTCGGATAGACGACGATGGGCTTATTGGTCTCCTGTCGCATCGTGTGGATCAAATCACCCACATACTGCGGTGCTGTGCAGTTTACACCGATGGCCGCTGCCTCGGTCATGGCATCGAGCACGCGCGCACATGCCGCAATCTCCGTCCCGTCACTGATGTGCGCACCGTCCCGACAGGAGAAGGAGAAATACGCGGGGATGCGGATCCCCTCCGCACGTAGTGCGCGGACGATGGCACATGCCTCAGAGAGGCACGGCAGCGTCTCACAGGCGAGAAGATCGGGTGCTGCGGAGGCGAGAATCCGCAGTCGCTGTGCGTGAAACGCTGTGAGTGCCTCCTCATCCACGTCATAGTCGCCGCGATACTCCGAACCGTCGGCAAGATACGCCCCGTACGGTCCGACGGACGCCGCCACGAGCGGCACAGCGGCATCTCCGCCGCACTCTGCCCGATGGAGATCGCGCGCCTCCTGCGCCAGCCGCACGGAGCGGCGCAGCAGCTCTGCCGCCTCCTCCGCAGTAAAGCCGCGCCGCATAAAACCGGCGATGGTCGCCTGATAGCTTGCGCTTGTCAGGACATCTGCACCCGCACGCAGATAATCCAGATGAATCTCACGCACGAGGTCGGGGCGTTCAAAGAGCGCCTTTGCCGACCAGAGCGGATCATCTACGGAGAAAGCCGCGCGCCTCCAGCTCCGTTGCCAGTGCTCCCATCAAGGACGAGCACATCCTGCACAGCAAGCCGCGTCTCTAAGACATTCATCCCATCCCCCATGCCAAAAAACGCCCCCCTGCACGCGGAACACAGTCCATGCGGCAGGAGAGCGAGAGATGGTGTCACTTCAGCAGGCCATGCTTACGCAGTGCCGCATCGAGCTGTGCCGCATGCGCCGGCTCCATCTCCGAAAGCGGCATGCGCAGCGGTCCCGCATCGTAGCCGAGGCGGCGCATCGCCGTCTTGACGGGGATGGGGTTGACCTCGCAGAAGAGCGCATCGATGAGATCTGTATAGTCGATCTGCATCTTTGCCGCCGTGCGCACATCGCCGTCAAAATAATGCTGACATATATCATGTGCCACGCGCGGCGCAACATTCGACAGCACGGAGATCACACCCGAACCACCGAGCGACAGAATCGGCACAATCTGGTCATCGTTGCCGGAGTAGACCGCAAAATCATCGCCCGTCGCTGCGCGCAGACGCAGGATCGCCGAGAGATCGCCGCTCGCTTCCTTCACGCCGACGATGCGAGGATGCTGCGAAAGCTTTGCATACGTCTCCGTCTTGATGCCGACCCCCGTACGCGACGGCACATTGTAGAGAATCGCCGGAATGCTGACGCTGTCCGCAATCTTCGTATAGTGGGCAACGAGACCATTCTGCGTGCATTTGTTGTAGTACGGCGTGACGAGGAGGAGCGCATCGGCACCGACCTTTTCGGCATACTGCGACAGCTCGATCGCGTAGGACGTCTCATTCGAGCCCGTGCCTGCAACAACGGGAATGCGGCCGCCCACCTTCTCCACGGTATAGCGGATTGCCTCACGGTGCTCTGCATCCGTCATCGTCGCAGATTCGCCCGTCGTCCCCGTGATGACGATGGCATCCGTCCCGCCCGCAATCTGATCCTCAATGATACGTCCGAGCTCGTTGTAGTTTACCCCGGTCTCCGTAAACGGCGTAATAATGGCAACGCCCGCACCGCGAAAAATCTCTTTTTTCATGGCAAGCTCCCCTTTATTTATTCTTTTCATCATTATCCCACGTACCGCGCGAAAAGTCAAAAACTTTGTTGATCTGTCACATCCGCAGCGCAGGACGCACCGCATCAAAGAGGGCAGCATTTTCGCGGATCTTCTCCTCGCCGCCGAGCACACATCGCACATTCGCCTGCATTGCATCCGCAATGAGGGGTGCGAGCGCGCGGATGTCCGCCTGCTGTGCCGTGAGAATCTCATCACGCGCACGCTGGCGATCCTCCTGTGTGATGCCGCGCAGATGGAACGTTGCGGCAATATCCCCCTTCATCTGCGGCGTCATCGGCGCATCCACGCCGCTCATCGTACCGATGATGAACTTATCCATCTCTCGGTCGGACACATCGAACGTGCGCACATAGTCCGCCGTCTCATCGAGCACATCCAGCGTCTCGGCGAGGTTCGGATCACGGTAGGAGGAAAACACCATAAAGCCGTTGCGGTTGAACTGCGTCATCGCACCGTAGGCTCCCGCCCTGCACACGGATGCGTGTCCAGAAATAGTCGTAGCGGAGCAGCGTCTCGAGCACGCGCATCGTCCCCGTGTAGCGATAGCCCAGCTTGAGGAAGTTTGCGCCCTTTGCCACGTACTGCACGCGGCTCTGCGTCGTCAGTCCCTCGTTGCGTGCGCGGATGTTCCACGTATACGGCGCGGACGGGAACACTGCCGCAGAGAGCGTGTCCCGGAACGCGGCGAGCTGCGCAGCCGTCTCGTCATACATGGAGGCGGGTGCCGTCACACTGAGAATCAGATCATTTCGATTAAATATCTGCGGCAGGATGCGCGCAAATGCCGCCTGCATCTTCGCATGATCCGCGTCAAAATTCTCTTTGAATGCAGAGAGGAAATCGTGGAACGGCAGCCCCCCGACCTCCGCATAGGCGCCCGCCGGCGTCAGGTAGGCGGCAATGCGTGAGGCGACGACCTGATTTGCCGCACGCTGGAGCGAGAGCTCCATGCCCGTCTTCTCCTCATCGACCAGCTCGCGGATACGCTTGCTGCCCGAGAAAGTCGCTCGTGCCGATGATCTCCGTGAGGAGCTCAAACAGACGCGGCAGATTCTCACGCAGCACCTTCGCGCGCAGCTTGAAGCGCGGCATGAGCGAATCCGCCTCGCCCGCACGCGTATAGGCGACAATGTCCGCCCCGATGCCGCCCGTATAGAGACTGCGCAGCATCGCCAGCTCTGCATAGCTGTGCGCTGTCGTATCGACCGCGCCGAACATCTCTGCGAGCAGATACGCGTACGGCAGATCCTCCTGCGCAACGGCCGCCATTGGAAAGTAGAAATTCAGATAGACAATGCCGTTCGTCTCGAGATCCGAAAAGAGCACCTTCGTCCCCGCGAGATCGCGCACCTCGAGCGGCAGACGCTCCGCATCCTTGCGAATGTCCGACCGTGCAAGAATGGGGATTGAGCGCAGTGCCTCCTCCGTGTCGGGAGCCTCCTGCGCCGCCTTCAGTGCCGCACAGGAGCGCATGACCTCCGCGACCTCGTCCGCACTCATCGCAGCCTTCTTCTTCGCCAGCTCCGCCGCCTGAGCAGCTGCCCGCTCCGCACCGAGCGTACGGCTCGGCGCGAGCGTCACGAGAGCCGCGTGCGGGTTGTCGAGGAACGCCTCGCGGATCAGCTGCTCGAAGTAGCCGTCCTTAAGACCCTTTTTGAGCGCAGCAAGGGTATCCTCATAGCGCAGATAGTCCTCGGGCGCACCGCCGTAGAGCCACGTCTTCATCAGGCGAATCCCGTAGATTAGCCCTTTGGGTGACGAGCCGAAGTCCGATTCACGCAGGCGGAACTCGAGCGTATTGAGCGATGCCTGTACGAGCTGATGATTGAGTCCCCCGTCCGCGAGCTGCGTCAGCGTCTCCCGCACGACCCGTGCGAACTCCTCCGCGCGCGCCGTCTCCGACTTGCTGACCACGATGCTGAAGAACGGCTGAAGGATATCGCTCTCGTAGTTCGAATCCACATCGCGGCCAAGCCCCGCATCGATGAGTGCCTGCCGCAGCGGCGCACCCTGCATCCGCAGCAGCGCGTGATCGAGAATCTGCAACGCCATGACGCGCTTCATGTCCGACGTATCGCCGATCACCCAGCTAAGCGAGAGAAAGGCATTCTCTGCGAGCGGCTCCTCCGCGCCGATGGGATAGAAATGATCCTTGCGGACGCACGCCGGGAATGCAGCCTGACGATCAATACGCGACGGCACGGGAATGCGGTCAAAATGCGAAAGGTAGGCACGGTCGAGATACGCCAGCTTCTCCTCGATGTCGAGATTACCATAGAGATAGATATAACTGTTGGACGGATGATAGTAGCGCGCATGGAACGCAAGGAACTGCTCCTGCGTCAGCGCGGGAATCGCCTCGGGATCGCCGCCCGACTCATAGCCGTATGTCGTATCGGGATAGAGTGCCGCCATGATGCGGCTGCCGAGGAGATCATCCGGCGCAGAGAGTGCGCCCTTCATCTCATTGTAGACCACCCCGCTGTACGTCAGCGGGGCATCTGCATTCTCCAGCTCGTAGTGCCACCCCTCCTGCATGAGCACCTGCGGATTCTCACGCATCGCCGGGTAAAACACCGCATCCAGATAGACATCCATCAGATTTTGAAAATCGCGGTCGTTGCGGCTTGCCACGGGGTACATCGTCTTATCGGGGAACGTCATCGCATTGAGGAACGTATTGAGCGAGCCCTTCACGAGCTCCACGAACGGCTCCTTCAGCGGATACTTGCGCGATCCGCAGAGCACGGAGTGCTCCACGATATGCGCCACCCCCGTATCATCGACGGGCGGCGTGCGGAAGCTGATCGAAAATACCTTGTTGTCGTCTGCCGTCTCCAAAAAGAACAGCTGCGCCCCCGTCTTCTCATGCACGAAACGTGTACGCCGTCCCCTCTGCCTCTGCAATCCGCTCCGAGCGAAGCAGGCGAAAACCGTGAATCACATCATCTATTTTCATGAAATGTATCCTCCTTATCGTTACGCCTGCCATTATACCATAGAGAGGGAGATTCTCAAAACAAAAGGGCTGTCGATACGACAGCCCAACGAGGGAAATATGAATAAATTCCCCTAAATCTCAAACCGGCGGAAATGCCTTCTCAGGATACATTTCCTGTGCATCGGCATCATAGCGTCCGATGCCGAGAAAGACGCCGGCGGCATAGACACGATAAAGCCCTGCAGCGAGAGGGCTCCGCTCCCGTGGTCGAGAGCCCACTGTAAAAGGCCTTGACGCGCTGCTGTGCCAGCTCATAGCACGGGAGCGAGAGGGCGCGGTCTGCCGCGCAGACGGCAGCCTCCCCCGCCTCTGCAAGTTCCTCCGGGGTATAGGCATCCGCGAGGGTGAACGCACCGACACGGCTGCGCAGGAGGAAGCGCATCGTCGCGGGCAGATGCAGTGACGCACCGATGTCAGCGCAGAGGGAACGGATATAGGTTCCCTTGGAGCAGTCCACATCGATGCGGATACGCCGCCGCTCAGCATCAATGTGCAGGAGTTCCAATCGGTGAATGGTGACCGTGCGCGTCGGAATCTCCACCGCCCGTCCCTGCCGCACGAGATCCGCGGCGCGCTTCCCGCCGACCTTGATTGCCGAGTAGACGGGGGGACGCTGGGTGATGCACCCGCGAAAGTGCGCGAGTACCGCCTCGATCGCCTCCGCCGACGGCAGAACGGGGTGCTCTGCGCACTCCGTTACCTCACCGTAGACATCCCCCGTATCCGTCGCATAGCCAAAGGCAATCTCGGCACGATAGGACTTATCCGCCCCCTCAAGATACTCCACGAGCCGCGCAGCACGCCCGAGGGCGACAGGGAGAATCCCTGCCGCAGCAGGATCCAGCGTCCCCGCATGGCCGACGCGCTTCTGATGAAAGATGCGCCGCACGACATCGACGACATCGTGCGAGGACATCCCCGTCGGCTTCAGTACATTGATGAATCCGTCCACGGTTTACGCGTTCAGCTCCTCCCCGATGGCATCGAGGATCGCCGTACGAGCCTCGGCAAAGGGCGCGTGGATCGTGCATCCCGCCGCACGGATGTGCCCGCCGCCATCAAATTTCTGTGCAATACGCGAGACGTTCGTCCCCTTTGAGCGCATGCTGATGCGGTAGGTATTCTTTTCCAGCCATTTCATAAAGAACACAACCTGTGTCCCCTCGATCACGCGCAGCTTGTCGAGCAGCCCCTCCGTCGTTGTGACCGTGCGCGCCCGCTCCTCGTCGATAAAGACGGCGGCAACCCTGCCGTCGAAGAACATCTCAAGGTTTCGGATCGCTTTGACCTGTGCCATGACCTCATCGTACGACTTCATCTCCATCGCCACAGAGATAATGTTCGGCTTCACACCGATCTCGATGAGATCCGCCGCCGCGCGCATCGTATGCGGCGTCGTATTGGAGAATCGGAAAAAGCCCGTATCCATCGCAATCCCCGTATAAAAACAGATCGCCGCGTCGAGCGTCGGTGTAACGCCGAGCGTGCGTGTGATGTCGTAGGCGATCTCGCAGGTGGCGGCAGCATCAGGATCCAGATAGAGATAGTCCGCTTTCTCATCGTTCGTCACATGATGGTCGATGTTGAGCAGCCGCACGGCGTCCACGGAGGGCACTGACTCCCCCGTACGCCCGAGCTCGACATCGCAGACGACAAGGAGGTCGGCAGTGTACCGCTGTCCCTTGACGGGGCGCTCGATCTGATCCACATCCGGCAGAACGTTAAAAATGCGCGGGATCTCATCGTCGATCAGGACGCGCACATCCTTGCCCTCTGCACGCAGAACGTGCATGAGACCGAGCGTCGAGCCGATGGCATCCCCATCGGGGCGGATGTGTGAGGTGAGAATGACGGTCTGTGCATCGCGGAGCATCTGCGCCGCATCGTCCATAGTGATCTTCATACGTCCTCCTTCTTCCCATTTGGCTGCTCCTCATGAATCTCGTTGAGCAGACGCTGGATGTGGTCGCTGTAATTCAGTGATGTATCGAGCGCAAAGCTGATCTCAGGCGTAAAACGCAGACGGATGCGCTTGCCGATTTCGCGCCGTACAAAGCCGAGCGAGCTATTTAGTCCGTTCAGTGTATCGCGCGCCTTCTTCTCATCCCCCATGACGCTGACGTAGATCTTCGCCTCACGCAGATCCTCTGTACACGCAACGGAGGTGACCGTCACGAAGCCGATGCGGGGGTCTTTTAACTCATTGAAAATAATATCGCTGACTTCCTGTTTCATCAGCTCCTGAACCTTTTCTACGCGAACCTTGCTCAAGGTGCGCCTCCTCTCCGGTAATATGCAGGGAAAATCCATACAAAGACAGCCCGCTGTCCGCCATCATCGGCGGGCAGCAGACTGCCGGTTATTATTCTTCTTCGGCGTGCTCTTCTGCCTTTGCCGCAGCCGCAGCAGCCTGTTCCTCACGCTTCTGCTCTGCCGCCTTGTTCGCCTCGGCAATGGAGGTCTCGATCTCCTCCATCGTATACGCCTCGATGATATCGCCCTCGGCAAAGTCGCGGAAGTCGACAATCGAGATGCCGCACTCATAGCCGGCGGCGACCTCCTTCACCTCATCCTTGAAGCGGCGCAGGGAGTCGATCTCCCCGTCGAACAGCTCGACATTGTCGCGCAGGATACGGATCTTGGAGTTGCTCTTGATCTTGCCCTCGAGGACGTACGAACCAGCGACCAATGCCTTAGAAAAGCGCATGACCTGACGGATCTCGACCCGTCCCTGGATCACTTCCTTATACTTCGGCTTCAGCATGCCGCTCATCGCATCCTTGACATCGTTGAGTGCATCGTAGATGACGCGGTAGGTGCGGATGTCCACGTTCTCCGTATCAGCAAGGCGGCGTGCGTTCGCATCGGGACGCACGTTGAACGCGATGACGATTGCCTGTGATGCGGAGGCGAGCATGATGTCGGACTCGCTGACCGCACCGACGCCCGAATGCACGATGCTCACACGCACTTCGTCGTTCTTGTTGAGACCCGAGGAGTGCCGAGTTCAGTGCCTCGACCGAGCCCCTGCACGTCCGCCTTGACGAGGATGTTGAGATCCTGATGTCGCCTTCCTGAATCTGCTGGAAGAGCGCATCGAGCGAAACGCTCTTCGATTTGATGAGGTCGCGGCGCTGATTTCCAAGGCGTGCCTCGGCGATGGAGCGTGCCTGCTTCTCATCGACGGCGGCAAGGATGTCACCTGCCGAGGGCACATCGTTGAGACCGAGGATCTCGACCGGCATCGACGGCCCCGCCTTCTTGACGTTGTCGCCGCGGTCGTTGATCATCGCGCGGACATGTCCGTACGCCGTACCGACGACGATGGAGTCTCCGATGCGCAGCGTACCGCTCTGAACGAGCACCGTCGCCACGGAGCCGCGGCCCTTGTCGAGCTTTGCCTCGATGATGACGCCGCGCGCCTCGCGGTTCGGGTTTGCCTTCAGCTCCTCGACTTCAGCGACGAGCAGGATGTTCTCGAGCAGATCGTCAATGCCCGTGTGCTGCTTTTGCCGAGACGGGCACCATGATGGTATCTCCGCCGTACTCCTCGGCGACGAGTCCCGTACTCCATCAGCTCCTGCTTGACGCGCTCGGGATTTGCCCCGGGCTTATCGATCTTGTTGATGGCGATGATGATCGGCACATTCGCCGACTTCGCGTGGTCGATCGCCTCGACCGTCTGCGGCATCACGCCGTCATCCGCCGCGACCACGAGGATCGCAACGTCCGTGATCTGCGCACCGCGCGCACGCATTGCCGTGAACGCCTCATGTCCCGGCGTATCGAGGAAGACGATCTTCTTCCCCTTACAGACGACCTGATAGGCACCAATGTGCTGCGTGATGCCGCCCGCCTCATGCGTGCTGACCGAGGTATTGCGGATGGCGTCGAGCAGCGACGTCTTGCCGTGATCGACGTGACCCCATGACCGTAACGACGGGCGGACGCTCCTTCAGCGTCTTCGGATCGTCCACGATCTCGGGGATCAGCGTCGGATCGATATCCGGCGGCAGTTCCTCGGTGGTGACACCGAACTCCCCTGCCACAAGCGTTGCCGTATCGAAGTCAATCTCCTGATTGATGCTCGCCATGACGCCCATGAGCATGAGCTTTTTGATGATGTCCGATGCGGTGTAGCTCATCTTGGATGCGAGATCCTTGACGGCAATCGTCTCCGGCAGCTTGATGTGCTTCGGCCGCGCGATCTCCACCTTTGCTGCGGGAGCAGGCGCTGCAGTGCCGCGTCCCCCCTTGCGCCCCTTGCGTGCGCCGCCGCGGCTGCGGTCGTTCTGACGCAGATCGCTGCGCTCCTCACGATCGCGTCGCGCGCCGCCACGCCCGCCGCGTCCGCGATCCGCGCCCTGCACCGCCTTCATTGCTGCGACCGCCGCCGCGTCTGCGGCTCTCACCGCGTCCCTCCGTCGGCGGCATCGCAGGCATTGCCGGTGCTGCCGCCGGGCGTGCCCCACCGGGGCGCCCTGCCGGACGGGAGCTGCGACTCGCAGAGCCGCCTGCTGCCCCTGAACTGCTCCGACGCTGCGGCGTCTCGGCCGCAGTCTTGGCAGGTGCCTGCCGAACGATGACGATGCCGGGCGCCTTCGTGCGCGCACGAAGAACAGGGCGCTCCTTCTCCTCAGCGGGCGCACTCGGAGCCTTTACCTCCGGCTGTTCTGCCGGCTTTTCCGCGTCGTCAGCCTTCTCAGCAGGCTTCTTGGGCGCAGTCGTCTTCGGTGCCGCAGGTTTCGCTGCTGCCTTGCTCGGCAGCGCCTCCTACGCACGGGCTTCGCCGTACGTCCGAGCTCCGCCTTGACGGCTGCGCGCTCCTCCTCACCGACGGCACTGAACATATTTTTTACTTTGTAGTTCTTGCTCTTCAGGATGTCAATAATGGTACCTTTGTCCGTCTTAAATTCCTTCGCCAAATCGGTGATTCTGTATTTCGCTTCTGACATCAATCCACCCCCGTCGGTATATCATGCAAGCAGGCGGCGAGCCTCTTTGCAAATCCTCTATCTATCAGCAGTGCAACAGCACGGTATTCCTTGCCAAGACAGTGTCCCAGCTGCTGCATCGTCAGCAGTTCCGCCGCCGGCACGTCCATCTGTGCCGCCATGCGGGTAAATTTATCCTTCGTCTCCTCCGACGCATCCCGTGCGAGCAGAAGATAGGCGCCGCGCTTCTTCCGCAGCATCTCCTCCGCCATGAATGCTCCCGAGACAATGCGCCGCGCGCGTGCCGCCATACTGAGGAGATTCTGTACGCGCGTTTCAGTCGCTGCGTCCATGAGCACACTCCTCTCCGGAGACCGCCGCCTCCGCCGCATCGTAGACGGCAGGTGCAACGCGGCCTTTCAGTGACCACGAAAGGCCGCCATGCCGCCGTGCCTCCTGCACACAGGCGACAGAGCGGCAGAGATACGCCCCGCGTCCCGGGCTCTTTCCGGTCGGGATCAATACCGACGGTTCCATCCGCGTGACGCACAACACGCAACAGTTCGTCCTTGGGATGCAGCGTTCGACAGCCAACACACAGCCGCTCGGGCTGTTTCGCCCGCCCCATTTAGGCCTCCTCGGCCGCCGCTTGGTCTTCGGACGGCGCATCCGTAGGCGCACCATCGGCCTGCTCTGCTTCCCGTGCCTGCGTCTCACTCTTGATGTCGATCTTCCATCCCGTGAGCTTCGCGGCAAGACGGGCATTCTGCCCCTCCTTGCCGATGGCAAGCGAGAGCTGGTAGTCGGGCACCACGACGCGGGAGATTTTTTCCGCCTCGTTCACCGCGACCGAGATCACCTTGGCGGGATTCAGCGAGTTGGCGATATAGGTCGCGGGATCGTCACTCCATTTGACAATGTCGATCTTCTCCCCCGCCAATTCATCGACAACCGCCTGTACGCGCATATAGTGCGGGCCGACACAGGCGCCGATGGGATCGACGCGTTCCTCGGACGACCAGACCGCCACCTTGGAGCGGCTGCCCGCCTCACGCGCGATGGAGCGAATCTCGACGACCCCCTCCTGAATCTCCGGCACCTGCAGTTCAAAGAGCTTTTTGAGCAGTCCCGGATGCGTCCGCGAGAGCATAATCTGCGGACCGCGGCTCGTGCGCTTGACCTCGATGATGTAGGCGCGCACCGTGTCGCCGTAGTTGTACGTCTCATTCGGCAGCTGCTCTGTCGCCATGAGCACCGCCTCGGCGCGCCCGATGTCCACGAACACATTATGCCCCTCGACGCGCTGGACGATCCCCGTGACGATCTCCGAGGAGCGGTTCATGTACTCCTCGTAGACGATGCCACGCTCTGCCTCACGCAGTCGCTGCATGACGACCTGCTTCGCCGTCTGTGCGGCAATACGTCCGAAGTTTGCCGGCGTCATCTCGATCTCGACCACGTCGCCGACCACATAGTCCGGATTGATGGCTCTGGCCTGTGCAAGTCCAATCTCCGTGACATCGCTCTCCACCTCATCCACCACCGTCTTGATGGCGAAAACATGGAATGCGCCCGTCTCACGTGACAGGGAAATGCGGACATTCTGCGCCGCACCGAAGTTACGGCGATACGCCGAGATCAGTGCCGCCTCGATCGTCTCAAAGAGGAGCTCTTCGTCGATGCCCTTCTCGTACGCCAGCTCCTTCAGCGTCTGCAAAAACTCCTTGCCGCTGTCCTTCTCCTTGGTATTTTTTCTTGCCAACCCCAAAGCCTCCTAAAAATCGATATGCAGGCGCACCTGTGAGACCTGCTTCATGGGAATCCGTATCCCATCGTCCAGTGTCAACGTCTCACCGTCATAACCCGCGAGCGTCCCTGTCCACTGTTTCTTCCCCTCAAACGGAGCATAGAGCGTCACATCGACGACGCGTCCATGCTCACGCACAAAGTCGCGTTCCTTGCGCAGGACACGGTCAAGCCCCGGCGACGAAACCTCCAGCATGTAGGCGTCTGGAATAACGTCCTCCCGATCGAGAACCTCCTCCAGCCGCTCACTGAGACTCTGACAGTCGTCGATGTCGATGCCGCCCGCCTTGTCGATGTAAACGCGCAGATAGTAGTCTCGCTCCTTCACGTACTCGACATCCACCAGCTCGATGGCGGGCGAATCCGTCAGCAGTCCGCGCACCATCTCCTCGACGCGCTCCTCGATCTTCGCGCTCATGCTCTCCCTCTTCTCATACGTAATGAAAGAGTGGGCTTCCACCCACTCTTTCCGAAACTTAAATGAATTTCTTGCAGTATAGCATAGGATAGGACTTTTGTAAAGCCCTACTTCTCACGAAACATCTGCTGTTACCGCGCCAAAAGGCGAAGATAATGTTCTCGTTCTCCAAAATCTATCTCCCGTACAGCCGCCGTACGATCCACGACATCACGCGGCTCGGACCGATGAGACGGAGGATCGTTCCTGCGATCAGGACAGCCACGAGAATCATGGCAATCGCGGGCAGCGCGACAAAGAGGAACGCCGCAAGGAGTGCCGCAAACACAGCCGCCCATACAATGCTCGAAAACAGCGAACGGCGCGGTATCCCTGTCCCGATGCGGACATAGCGCACAGAACCGCGCCCGCCGCCATAGGCAGAGCCGTGCCGTGCCTCATCCTGCGGCTCTGCGCCGCTCTCATCCACCGTCACGCCGCGATAAGCGGCATTCTCCTCCGGACTCATCGGCCGGATACGCGGATCCTGTTCCATGGGGTCTCCTCCCTTCACGACTCTTTTTTCTCATCCACCTTGCGCATCGCCGCACCGCACAACATCGTCACGAACCCCTCCTCGCTCAGATAGCGCGGGATCGAACGGAACGCAGCCGAGCGTCTCCCGCATACGGCGATACGCGGCATTGACACTCCGCTTATTCGAACCGAGCACATGATACAGCTCCGTGAGCGACGTGAGATCAATGCCATTGATCTCGGCAAAGAGGAAAATCGCTGCCGTCAGCATCTCCGCCGTCTGCGCCCGCTTCAGATCAAACTGCGCGTAGTCAAAGAACATCGTCCCGAGCAAATCCCGCGCATGGTGGCTGAATCCGAGTGCCTCCGACACGACAGCAAGTGCACTGAACTCCTCCGCACACGTACGCTGCGAGAGCGTCCATTTCGGACGCCTCGGCGGCAGCGCATGCTGCGGCAGGACGTTCAGCCGTGCACGCGACGCGAGCATGTGAATCGTATGACGCACGAGTGCCGCCTCGCGTGCGAGAAAATCATCCATATCTGCCTTGGGCGACTGATAGAGAAAGAGCTCATACTCCTGCTGAATCGTATCCTTGATGCGCCGCTGCAGCGGCCTGCTTGCGGGCACGGCCGTGATATAGTTGAGCATCATCATGCCCTCATCACAGATGTGTCCGAACAGAATATTCTTCTCAAGCGTTCCCGGGATGTCGGGCCGCGGCAGAACAACCTCCTCCTCACGCAGAAGATCGCTGCAGACGATGTGATCCTCGTACGTCTCCTCCACCGTCAGCACGGCAAATCGTGCCGCGAGGAGATCGCGCAGAATCTCGCGTTCATCCTGCCGCAGCGTCTTATCCTCCTTCGCACAGAAGTGCTCGATCGGTGTCTCATCCGTACTGATCAGATGGTAATCAAAGAAGAAATAGTCCCAGAACCGCAGCCAGAACGCCTCTTTTTCCTCGTCAGAAGACTGCTCGTAGGCACTCGCGTCGTAGAGATTGCCCGTATAGATCATCGCCGCACGCCCGATCTCCCGCTGGTACATGGGGCGACGGAAATACTCGCCGATCTCGTGGAGGAGCTCGTTGAGCTGCAGATTCAGCTCCTCCATCTCGATGCGCTCATCCTCCTCGATATCCTCAAGGGTCAGCCCTTCGATCTCCTCCCACTCCACACGCTCCGGCAGGCGAAAAACGCCCCGTAAGGTAGAACATCTCCAGATCGGCATCCAGCTCACCGAAATCGATCTCATACTTCCCCGTCTCATCCAGATACGTGAGGAAGTCATTCATGCGTTTAAAATAGTCCTCCGCATGGCGTTTCAGCGGACGACGGTCGATATGCGCGTCGGCAAAGCGGAAAAAAAGCGCAAGGTAGTCGATATGGATCAAAAGCCGTGCGAGCGAATCATCGCGCCGCATGATGACCGTGAGAAAGTCCTCGATGCAGTACCAGTCCGTACACAGCCCCTCAGCACTCTCGCCCCGCCACGCTGCCTCACGCAGATACCGCTCCGTCAGTGTGCGCGGAACAAAAATCTGTGCGCGTCCATGCGCCAAGTAAAAGCGCTTGACCAACGCGTAGACATTTTCCATGAACCCTCCCGATGCCATGCGCCCAATACGAATTTCAATCCGCTTCATCCTAACAAATGCGTGAAATAATGTCAATGTTGCTATTGCTGAACTGCTCGAATACAGAAGAAATTATTGATAGATAAAAATCGTTCTCTCTGAAAAAGCTACCCCTTTTCACAAAAGAATTCCTTTTCTATGATGTGCAGATCATGCGCAGCATATACACACTTGACATATCGTATAGAATATAGAATGAAGAAGTTACGACAAAACATTAGGAGGCATATCAATGCAGACATACAGGACCTTATTGACAATAACCACCCTAGTCATATCTCTGCTTATATCATATACCGTCTCTGCTGCCGATGCGAATGCAGACTACCGCGGGTATGTCTGGCGCATCGACGCGGCGGCGGGGGATGCGGCGGAGCTGCCGCACAATTTCCGCACGGCGGCATCACCGTTCCAAACGCGGAAAGACGCGGCGAAGTTCGGCGTTGACCCGAACTACACGCCCTCGCGGGAGGGACTGGACGCCCCTGCCGCTCTCAGGGAGTGCGGAGTTCTCCGCCCCTGCCTTTCACGCGCTGCTGAACAATCTGCACGCGCGCACAGGGGGCGCGATCTGCATCGTCGATCTGCGGCAGGAGTCGCACGGCTTCATGAATGGAAATGCCGTCAGCTGGTACGGCAAGCACGACTGGGGCAATATTGGCAGGACGCAGCACGAGGCATTGCGCGACGAGAACACACGCATCCACAGTACACAGGGCAAGGACGTCGTGCTCGCGCACCTCGACAAGAAAAAGCAGCCCAAGAATCCGCAGACCGTCCGCGTCACGGAGGCGATGACGGAGCGCGAGCTGGTCGAGAGCGCGGGCGTGCGCTACGTTCGTCTCGCCGTCACCGATCACAAGTGGGCAGAGCCGCAGACCATCGACGCTTTTGTCGATCTCGTAAAGAAAATGCCTGCGGACACATGGATGCACTTTCACTGTCAGGCAGGCAAGGGACGCACGACCAGCTTTATGGCGATGTACGATATGATGAAAAATCCCTCCGTCCCGCTGAAGGACATCCTCTATCGTCAGTACCTGCTCGGCGGGGCATACCTCGCCTACGACCCGACCACGCAGCACGCAGCGACGGGATGGGAGGACGCAGACTACCATCACAAGACAGAGATGATCGCAAAGTTCTACGACTACGTTCAGCAGAATCACGGGAACGGCTATGCCGTACCGTGGAGTACGTGGCTGAAGAAGAATCCATAGGAAGAATAAGAACGCCCGCGCATTGTATTCGATGCGCGGGCGTTCTTATTCTTTTCATATTATTACTGCGGCTTGATATGCCCCGTCTGATAGGCGCGCAGGAGCGCATGGAGATCGGCGATCTTGCTCTCGATGGCTGCACCGCGATCCGTGTCGCGCACGAGCGAGTGCCGTGCCTGCAGCTCAACCGTCTGGGAAACGGACTCTATGTCGCGGTTCTCACGCAGGGCGTCGCGCACACTCGCCACGCGCTGATGCTGCAGGAGGCGCAGCCCGCGTGAGTTGTAGATGAGCGTATAGCCCGAGATGCCCGTCTTGGCGCGGAACGGCGCAGCAAAGCCGCCGTCGATGATGAGGGCGCGCCCGCTGCCGCGCAGGGGGCTCTCCCCTTCTGCACCTTGACGGGGACGTGACCGTTGATGATATGCCCGCGCTTCGGGTCGAGCCCAAACTCCTCCAAAATTTTTTCGCAGACCGCCTCATCGTTCACGAGGCGGAAATACGGATCGGACGGCTCCTTCCACGTACTTTCATCGGAGATGAAGGAACGCTCGAACGTCGTGAAGGAGCGCCCTGACACGGGAGAATTGTAGCCGCACCAGAGGAAGTACATGAAGTCCAGCCCCTCCTGCGTGTGCTCATTCCATCCCTCGCGCGCCTTCTCCTCGCAGAAGTCCATCCACGCGCGTCCCGCGATAGGCCTGCCCCTTGTACGTGATCGTGCGGAATTCTCCCGACTCCTCCATCGGCACACAGGCGTGAAAGAGCAGATTTCCATTGTAGCACGTATAGATGCTGCCGCGCTCATAGAGATAGTCCACATGGCGCTGGAGCGCCTTGCTCTCGAGGAAATACGAGCGCAGATCGGCGATGATATTCTCCTCGTCCTCCGTGAGCGCCCAGCAGTCAGCAGGATCGTCAATCGTCGGGAAATACGCGCTGTCGAGCTCCACGCGCCGCCCGCTGCCGAGCGTCACGCAGGAGAGATCGAAGTTGATCTTGTCCAGCAGCAGCCGATCCTCCATCTGAAAGTCGGGATTGCGGCGGATCAGTGCCCCTCGAGCTTGAACATCATCATCGTAACGGCACGCTCCGCCGCCTTGATGGGGTTCGCATCGGGGTAGATGCGCGAGGCAAATGTCGTGAGCGGGCGCAGGCTGATGCCGTAGCCGCGCTCCAATACGTCGGTATTGCGGTAGCGGAGGCTGTTGCGGATAACCGCCGCGATGCAGACCTCGCTGCCGAGTGCCGCGCCCATCCAGAGCACATCGTGGTTGCCCCACTGGATATCAACGGACGGATGCTCCATGAGAAGGTCGAGGATGCCGTCAGGGCGGTCGCCGCGGTCGTAGAAATCGCCGACGATGTGGATGCGCTCGACAGAGAGCCGCTTGACCAGCGTGCTGAACGCCTCGATATAGTCTGGCCCGCCGCCGATCTCCACGATGGTCTCAATCAGCTGGCGGTAGTACAAGAGCTGTGCCTCATCGTGCTCGGGACGCGTGCTCAGCAGCTCTACAATGACCGACTCATAGCGTTTCGGGATGTAGTTGCGCATCTTGCTCGCGGGGAATTTCCAGCTCATGAGCTTTGTCAGTTCAAGGAGATTCGCGAGATTCTGCTGATACCAGAGCGGAGAGGTCTTCCCCTCCGCCGTCAGCTGCTCCATCTTCTCGCGCGGGTAGTAGATGAGCGTACAAAACTCCGCGCGCTCCTCCACCGTCATGCGGGTCTCAAAGCAATAGTCCACCTTTTCCTTGATGACGCCCGAGCAGTTGTTGAGGATATGAAAAAAGGAGTCGTACGCACCGTGCAGATCACTCATAAAGTGCTCCGTGCCCTTCGGCAGCATGAGCTGCGACTTCAGATAGATGATCTTCTCGTAGACAATCTCCTTCGTCGGATACTTCTCCGCCATCAGGCGAAGAACCTTATCCTCCGCTGTTGCCGCTGTCGTCATGCCGGCTCCTCCTGTACTCTCATTACGAAATTTATTGTTTCTATACTTTTCTGTATTTTTATCATTAAACTGTATTTACTTCAATTCAATATTCCTTTTTTGCGCAAGAACTCCTCAGCGACCGCACGTGGCTCCCTGCCCTCGCTCTCAACGGCATGGTTCATCGCCGCCATCTCCTCATCCGAAATGCTGCCTTCAAGGGAGAGAAGTGCGGTACTCAGCTCGGGATGGCGCGTCAGCACATCCTCGCGTACGACGTTGCCGCAGCGATAGGACGGAAAGAAGTGCTGATCGTCCGTGAGGACGATGGCATCTGCCGCAGAGAGCTGTCCGTCGGTTGTAAACACGGTCATCACATCCACCTGCCCATCCGCGAGTGCCGCATATTTCAGCCCGATGTCGAGGTCCACCGTCCGCGCGAAGGAAAGCCCGTATGCAGCACATAGCGCAGGATAGCCGTCCTCCCGCTCGTAGAAATCGTACTCCGCACCAAAGGTCAGACGCGGTGCTGCACGTCGCAGATCGGAGTAGGTGTGCAGATCGTACTGCTCCGCGACGGCACGGCGCACGGCGATGCCAAAGGTATCGTTGAATCCGTACATGCCGACCCAGTGCATACGAAAATTTCTTCTCATAGTCCGCGGTCAGCTGCGGGAACATCTCCTCGCTGTACTTCGAGTCCTCCTTGAGCACCATATTCCAGCCCGTCCCCGTATACTCGGGATAAATGTCGAATGCGCCGCTCTCCATCCCCGGCTGGATGTTCGATGTGCCGCCGCCAACGCCCGCCGTAATGCGCGCCTCCAATCCCGTATTCTGCTCAATGACCATCTTCAGCATCTCACCCATGATAAGCTGCTCCGTCATGGGCTTCGTCGCGATGTGAATGACATCCGCTCTGCCGAAAAATCCATACGTCACACCGCTTGCAGCGATGAGAACAGCTGCCGCCGTGCCCGCATAGGCAACGCGTCTCTTTCCTGCCATCCGCGGGGATGCTTCAGCCATGCCTCCGCACGCCCCAAGACAGCATCTGCTGAGAGCGCGAGAACGGCGATGAGCAGGCTGCCCGCGATGGTGAGGGCGGGGTTGTTCGTCGTAATGCCGCGATAGATCGCGACACCGAGTCCGCCCGCACCGATGAACGAGGCGATGCCCGCGAGGGCGATCGTCATCGTCGCCATATTGCGGATGCCCGCCATGATGATGGGCATGGCGAGCGGCAGCTGGACGCGCGTCAGCACATAGAAATCCGACCCGCCAAGACTCGCTCCTGCCTCGGAGAGGGACGCGGGGATCTGCGCCAGCCCCGTATGCGTCGCGCGCACCATCGGCAGGAGCGCATAGATCGTGAGTGCGATGATCGCCGCCGCGTTGCCGATGCCAAAAAAGGGATGAGAAAGCCGAGCATCGAGATCGATGGTATTGTATAAAGGAAATTAACTACGCCAAGCGTCGGTGCCGCCGCACGCTCATAGCGATAAATGAGAATGCCCGCCGTACCGCCGACGATGATGGCAATGCCGATCGCCGCGCCCGAAATCCAAAGGTGCTCGATCATCAGCTGCAAAAAGAACGTACTGCGCTCCGTCATCATCGAAACTACTGCATGCAGCAACGTCATGGTATCCCCCTCCCGTATCGTATTGGATTCACGAATCAAAAACCGTTGATCTTTTCCGCCGAAGCATGGGACAAAATAGATGTTCCGCGACGGCACGGATGTGTTTTCTTTATACCATATCATTATAGGAAGGACAATGTCCCCTATCTATGATAAATGTTACGGTATGGAATGCCTGTAATCTTCTCCAAACGAACGCATCGCGTTTGTCTCTTCTCCCTGTCCTATGGTATAATGCCCGTGTAACAATCGTATGGCAGGAGCTGAGTATCCTTGAAAAAATTTCTTTCTTCTACAGTCCATTTTGTCCTCAGCGTTATTGTCGCAGCGGCGGCTGCGGGCTTCTGGTACACGACGGAAAACGTGAGTATCGAGGCGGCATCCGAGATCTTTCTCGGTGTATTCCTCGCTGCATCGCCGATCCCATGGCTCGTGTCACGCTGGCTGATCGCCCTGCGGATCAAGCGACATCTGCGCGCGGACGGCATTGCATGCAGCCGCATGAGCGCACTCACCGAGCTCATGCACGTGGATACCATTGCCTTCAACCGCAACGGGACGCTGACGGAGGGGGATATCTTCATCTCGGCGCTCGTGCCCGAGGGCATGACGCAGAGCTCGCTGCTCGCACTCGCGGCGAGCGCCGAGCGCGACGCTCTCCATCCCTACGCTCAGGCACTCTACCGTACCGCCATCGAGCGTGGGCTGCATCTCACGCGACACTCCGCCGCACGCGAGGAGGAGAGCTTCGGCGTAGAGGCACTGATCGTACGTACGCCTGTGCGCGTCGGCAAAAAGGAGTGGCTGCAGGAGGAGAACATCGAGATCAGCGCGGCACTCCTGACGCGCGCCGATCAGCTCGCAACGAGCGGGCAGTCGCCGCTCTTCGTCAGCTCAAGCAAGTACGCACGCGGCATCATCGCCGTCCGCGACGATCTGCGCATGGAGGCAAAGCGTGCCCTGAACGCCCTGCGTCAGCGAGGACTCTCCCTCGTCCTCCTCACGGGTGAGACGAAGCGTCTCGCCAACGCGACGGGCAAGGAGCTGCACATCGCCGACGTGCGCTCCGATCTCACGGAGATGGACAAGGCACGCGAGATCCGTTTGCTGCAGTCACGCGGCGCCATCGTCGCCATGGTGGGCGACCCGATCGCCGATCAGGCCGCCCTGCGCACAGCGGACATCGGCATCGGCTGCCCGTCCACCCTCGTAAAGCCGCCCGCCGAAACAGCGGAGGAGGAAACAGAGACAGATCCGCTGCGCGCCGAGCTGCTAAAGGGGCCGGACGGCACAGCGGCCGCCGCCGAGGTGGTCGAGCCGCTCATCCCGCCCGAGGACGCCGCCTACTTTGAGGCACAGACGCGGCGCAATCAGGGCAAGATCGAGAACTACGTCCCCGACATCGCACTGGACAGTCGTCGGACTGCCGCGTCTCGTCACCCTGCTCGACGCAGGCGAAGCGGCACGCGTACGCGCCCGCCAGAATACGTGGCTCACCGCACTTTTCATCGCGCTCTGCACGCCGACGGCGGCAGGGGTTCTGCCGCTTCTCGATGGCCCGCTTCCCTATCCGTGGGTTGCCGGTGCACTCGCGGCGGTGGTCGGCGTACAGGCAGTCAACGCCCTGCGAAAATAATTACGACTAATTCCTAGATAGTTTATTTTTATCAATCTAACTTGTATTTCATATTGACCTATGATATAATGCAGTGAATCGAGGGGCTTTTGTCACACGCCGTGGACAAAAGCCGTTGCTGTTATTATCATAGGTATTATTTTTAGGAGGGATTTGGACATGGAAGCAGTGATGCTGTCGCGATGGCAGTTTGCAATCACTACCATCTATCACTTTCTCTTCGTCCCTGTCACACTTGGTATGGCGATCTTTGTCGCCCTGCTTGAGACGTGCTACGTCAGGACGAAACGGCCGGAGTGGAAGAAGACCTGCCGAAAGCTGCTGAACTTCTTCGGTACGCTCTTTCTCATCAACTTCGCGATGGGTGTCGTCACAGGTCTGGTGCAGGAGTTCCAGTTTGGCATGAACTGGTCGGAGTATTCGCGCTTCATGGGCGACATCTTCGGCGCACCGCTCGCACTCGAGGCTCTCACGGCGTTCTTCCTCGAGTCCACCTTCCTCGGCATCTGGATGTTCGGCTGGGATAAGCTCTCGGAGAAGGCACACTGCGCCTGCATCTGGCTGGTCGCACTCGGCAGTAACCTGTCCGCCTTCTGGATTCTCGTCGCGAACTCCTTCATGCAGCACCCCGTCGGCTACGTACTCGCCAATGGGCGTGCCGAAATGGCGAGCTTCGCGGAGCTTGTAACGAACCATTACATCCTCGGTGAGCAGTCCCACACGCTCTTTGCGGGCATCACGACCGCCGGCTTTGTCGTCATGGCGGTCTCCGCATGGAAGCTGATGCACGACACGGAGTCGCGCTACGCGTTCACGCAGGCGATCAAGGCGGGTGCCATCTACACGCTCGTCGGCGTGGTCGGCGTCATTGCGAGCGGACATTTCCACACGCAGTACCTCGCACAGGCAAACCCGATGAAAGCTCGCCTCCATGGAGGCCCTCTGGGAGACGGAGGATCCCGCACCGTTTGCCGTTCTCGCCTACCCCAATATGGAAAAGGGGCAGAACGACTTCGAGATCACCATCCCCTATATGTTCACGATCATGGTGCATGACGGTCCCTCGGGTGAGGTGCGCGGCATCAACGATCTCCAGAAAGAGGCTGTGCAGAAGTACGGTGAGGGCGACTACCGTCCGCACGTCACGATGCTCTTCTACTCGTTCCGCGCGATGGTCGGCGCCGGCTTCTTCATGGTGCTCGTCTCGCTCGTCGTGCTCTATCTGACGAAGAAGGAACAGATCCTTTCGGCAAAAGAAACTGCTCTATGCCCTACCATGGCTGGTCGTCATTCCGTTTATCGCCAATTCCCTGCGGCTGGATCGTCGCAGAGATGGGACGCCAGCCGTGGATCGTGGTTGGCCTGCAGAAGACGGCTGATGCGGTCTCACCGAATCTGACCGCTGGGGAGATCTGGTTCACGATGATCGGCTTCACGGTACTCTACCTGCTGCTGCTCATCACTGCGCTCTATCTCGCCTTCCGCTTCATCCGCCGCACGAAGATCACTCCTGCCATCGAAGGAGGGAAGTAAGAATGGACTACAATATTCTCTGGTTCGTGCTGATCGTCGTCCTCTTCACGGGATTCTTCTTCCTCGAGGGTTTTGACTATGGCGTCGGCACGCTCCTCACACTCATCTCCGACAAGGAGAGCGACCGTTCTCAGCTCATCCGCAGCATCGGCCCTGTCTGGGACGGCAACGAGGTCTGGATGATTACGGCGGGCGGTGCCACGTTTGCGGCTTTCCCGCATGTCTATGCGACGATGTTCAGCACCTTCTACATTGCGCTCTTCCTCATGCTCGCCGCCCTCATCCTGCGCGGCGTCGCCTTCGAGTTCCGCCATCATCGCGAGGATGAAGTATGGCAGCGCCGCTGGTCGTACGCACTTGCCTTCGGCAGCATCGTCCCCGCATTCCTCTGGGGCGTTGCGGTCACGAATCTGATCGCAGGGCTTCCCATCGGTGCGGACAAGGTCTATCAGGGCGGATTCTTTGATCTCCTGACGCCCCTACACGATCGTCGGCGGCATCACGTTCGTTCTCGTCTTCGCGTTCCACGGCGCAGCATTCTTGCAGCTGCGCCTGACCAGCACCTACCTGCTCGACCGCGCCCGCGCGCTCGGTCTGAAGTTTGGCGTCGCTGCGGCGGTCTTCTATGTGATCTGCATGATCCTCACCTATGTTGAGACCGACCTCTACCAGAGCACCGTCGCCACGGCGGCTCTCTTCCTCTCGGCGCTTTCCTTCGTGCTCGGCATCGGCGCTCTCTACAAGCGTGCCCATAAGGGTGCGTTCATCCTCGGCGCCCTCGCCATCGTCGGCACGACGGTCGGCTTCTTCGCCGGACTGTTCCCGCGTCTCATGGTCTCGAGCCTGAACTCCGGCTACAGTCTGACGATCTACAATGCGTCCTCGACGGAGTACACTCTCCATCATGACCATTGCTGCCGGTATTCTTGTCCCCGTCGTCCTCTGCTATCAGATCTGGACGTACTACATCTTCCGCAAGCGCGTTTCTCCGAACGATTCGGGACATCAGGCATATTAAAGGAAACAATGAAAAAACGAAAGTCCATCCTGTTTCAAATGCTGCATTCGCAGCGGCGCAGCCTCTCCATCCGCGTTGCGGTCGAACTCCTGCACGGAGGGCTGACCATCCTCGCGGCATGGAATACGGCCGCCATTGTGAACACTGTATTTCTTGAGCACGGCGGACTTGCCGAAACAGCATCAGATCTTCTGATGCTGTTTTTGTGCATTTTCGCCATGGCGCTCCTGCGCCTGCCAAAGAGCCGCATCGAGGCACAGCTCTCCGATGATCTGCGCCTCTTCTGCCGGCGTGCCCTCCACAGAGATGCTGGCACATGGGCAGAGCGGTGCGGGTGTACTGACGCTGACGCTTGAGCGCGTCGATGCGCTCGACCCTTGGTTTCGCACTCTCCTGCCCACCATGATCGCAGGTGTCGTCATCATCCCGCTCGTCCTGCTCGTGACGGCTGTCGTCGATCCGCTGTCGGCGCTGCTCTTTCTGGTCACCCTGCCGATCGCGCCATTTCTCCTCTACCTCATCGGCAAGGCGACGCGCCGTGCCAGCGAACGTCAATGGGATGAGATGCGTGCGCTGACGGACGGATTCGGTGATCTGGTGCGCGCGGCGGCGACGCTTAAAATCTTTCGCCGCGTCGATGCGGAGGGACATCATCTCGCCCAGATGAGCCATGCGTTCTCCGAGGCCTCGCTTGCCGTACTGCGGCTTGCCTTTGTCTCCTCCTTTGCACTGGAACTGATTACAACCCTGTCGATTGCCCTCATCGCGGTCTCCATCGGTCTGCGTCTCATGGACGGCGGCATGACCTTTCAGGCGGCGTTCTTCGTGCTCATCCTTGCGCCGCAGTTCTATCAGCCGCTGCGTGAGGGCGGCATTGCCTTCCATGCGGCGATGGATGCCGCGACGGCAGAGAAGGCGCTTGCCCCCTACCTCGATGCACCGCCCTCCATCACGGGAACGCACGATCAGATTCTCTCCCCTCCCTCCGTACGCACGGAGGCACTCACCTACCGCTATCCGCTGACCGACGAGGCCGTTCTGACGGATCTCACACTCTCCTTTCCCGCAGGAAAGTCCACCGTGATCGCAGGCGACAGCGGCAGCGGAAAATCGACACTGCTCCTCCTCCTTGCGGGGCAGCTCTCTCCTTCGGAGGGGAGGATTATGCTCGCGGACGGTGCAGGAACAGAGCATAGCTATGACCTCGCGCGCCTCACAGAGGAGACACGCAATGCGCTCATCACGTATGTCCCGCAGGAGCCGCATATCTTCGGTGCGAGCCTTGCGGAAAACGTGACGCTGTGGACGCGGGACGCGGCGGATGCCGAAATCACGGCGGCACTGGAGGCGGCGGCACTCGGTGACTTTTTGCGTGCGCTGCCCGAGGGGCTGCATACGCGCCTCGGCATGGGCGGCCATCCGCTCTCAGCAGGAGAACGTCACCGCCTCGGTCTGGCACGCGCCCTCTTTCAGGATCGCCCCATCGTCCTTCTGGACGAGGTGACGGCGGGGCTGGATGAGGAGACCGAGCTTTGCGTGATCGATGCCCTGACGGCATTTTCACATCACCGCACGATGATTCTGACGGCGCACCGTCCTGCGCTCATCGCATGGGCAGATCAGGTCGTGACACTGGGAGGTGAGGCATGATGACCACAATGCTCTTTCGGCTGCTCTCCATCGCCGCACCTGCGGCGGCACTCCCCGCCCTCCTCGCGGGATTCCTCGCGGCCACGGCGGGCATTTCCCTCATTGCCTCTGCGGCGTGGATCATCGCCAGTGCGGCACTCGCGCCGCCCCTCTCGGCACTTGCCCTCGCCATTACCTGCGTGCGGGCGTGCGGCATCGGGCGCGCCGTCTTTCGCTATCTTGAGCGCCTGCTCTCCCACCGTCTCGCCTTCGGCTGCTACGAGACGCTGCAGCAGGCGACCTACCGCCGCTCCGCCGCCGTCATTCCCATGCGTGAGGGCAACGTACGCGAGGGCGAGTTCCTCCACGATCTGCTGACGGGCTGTGAGACCCTGCGCGACTTCTACCTGCGCGCCGTCCCACCGCCACTGATCGCCCTTGCCTTGGTGCTGCTCGCCTGTGCGGCTCTCCTGCCGCTCAGCATCCCTGCGGCCACAGCCGTATTCCTGCTCTTTCTGCTCCATCTCGCGCTCCCGCTCCTCCTCCGCGAAACGGAACTGCGCGCGCAGAGTGCCGACTATCGCAGCAGTCTCCTCGATCAGCTCGACGGGCGCACCGAGCTGCGCGCCGCCGGCAGTACACAGCATGCACAGGCAGTGCTGGATGAGGCGGCGGCGACGTTTCAGCGCGAGCGGACGGCACGAGGGCGGCACCGCGAACAGCTCTTCACCCTGCTCGACGTCCTGCGGATCATCGTCTGGATCGCGGCCATCATCCTCCTCATCCCCCGCGTGATCGAGGGGATGCTCACGGGTATCCAGTACGCGGTCTGGGTTCTCGCCCTCGAGGCGGTACTCGCCGAGCTCCGCCCGATCCCCCCCGCCGTTCTCGGCGCACAGGAATCAGCGCGTGCCGCGCGACACATTCTCCCATCAGACGGAGAGCACACACAGCCTGCCTCCATCGCACCGCCTTCCGAAAAATCAGCAAACGCACCTCTGATCGAGGCGAAACACCTCGTCTTCGGCTATCATACGGACATCCCCATTGTGCAGAACCTCAGCCTTACGATCCGCCGCGGCGAGCACACGGCCATCATCGGTGAGAGCGGTGCAGGGCAAGACGACGCTGGCGAGCCTTCTGCTCCGCCTCTGGGAGCCCGATGCGGGCACGATCTCCTACGACGGCGTTCCCCATACGAAGCTCTCCCCCGACGCGTCGCGCGCCTATTTTGGTGCCGCCCTGCAGGGCAGCTGGCTCTTCTCTGCCTCCATACGGGACAACTTTCTGCGCCTGCGCGGCGATATCCACGAGACGGCAATATGGCACGCACTTGAAACGGCGCAGCTCGCGGACGTTGTGCGGGCGCTGCCCGCAGGGCTCGACGAGCCGCTCGGAATGAACGCCTCCCGTCTTTCGGGGGGACAGCGCAGCCGCCTGCTCACCGCACTTGCACTCGCGGGCGATGCGCCGATCCTGCTCCTCGATGAGCCGACGGCAGGGCTTGATGCCGCCTGCGGCGCACGCCTCATCACATCCGTTCTGACGGATGCCGATGCACACGGCGCAACGCTCATCGTCATCACGCACGACCTTCCCCTTTTGAATCAAATGAAACAGGTGATAAAACTATGACGCCGGAAACATTTCATGAACGCATCCATCTCGTTATCGACCGTCTCGGAAAAAACGCCCCGCCCCACGAGCTCTTTGCCGGCGGTGTGGAGGACTGGCACGCACGGGCGCGGCTCGCCCATTTTCTCGCACAGATGCCGGAGCATCGTGCGGAGGCCATCGAACTCTTTCAGAGTGTTATGGATGCCGAGGTGAACGAGGAACTCGCGCAGGACGTGGAGGAAAAAGTCTACGCCATGCAGGGACTCTCGGCACTTGAGGCGGAGGAAAAGGAAACACAGGAAGCGGCACTGGAGCACATCAATCTTGCGATTGAATGCGCCGAGGGGACGGATTTCCTCTACAAGTACATTCTGCGCGGTGAACTGTGGGCGGATCGGTGGAACCTCATGCACAAACTCGGCATGACCGAGGACGCCGAGGCGGAGGCCGATGAGCGCATTTCCGCCTTTGATGGACTGGAGGATGCCGTCCCGCACAACAGCTACCTGTACTACGGCTACCGATTCAAGGCACATCTCGCCGCCGAGCGCGGTGTCGTCCTCATCGCAAAGGACTACATGCACATGGCGATTCACGCGATGGAGATCCCGCCCGCCTACGAACAGCCGCTTGCCGAGGCATTTGCACAGACACACGAAAACGCCTCATGGATTCTGCGCGAGATCGACCGCGCCACCCCCGATCCTGCACAGCTCCACTGGGACATATAAAAATGTATTGCTATTGCTTCACTTCTGCGTTACAATGAAATAAAAGGAGGTACTGCCATGCCCAAAACAGCAAGCATCAATATGCGCATTGACCCTGTCATCAAAACACAGGCAGAAGACGTATTTGCGCGTTTCGGTATCTCCGTGACGGATGCCATCAATATCTTTCTCCATGCATCCATCATGGAAGGCGGCTTTCCCTTTCAGCCCAAGCAACCGCGCTATAACGAGGAGACGCTGCGCGCCATGGAGGAAGCGCGTGACATCATGAGTGGAAAAGTCAAGGCAAAGCATTATACATCCCTGTACGAACTGATTGATGAAATGGACGCGGAGAGGCAAAATGCTTGACCTCGTCTTCACCACACAGTTTCGCAGAGATCTGAAACGCCTGCGCAAGCAAGGTGCTCCAATAGAAAAATTAGACACCGTTTTGCAAGCTCTGCGCCGCGACGAACGCTTGCCCGCCCGTTATCGCGATCATGCTTTGACGGGAGACTACAGCGGTTTTCGGGAGTGCCATATCATGCCGGATTGGCTGCTCATCTATGCCATCGACCACGGGCAGCTCATATTAACTGCATCACGCACAGGATCACATGCCGAACTATTCTAAAGCAGAACACAAGGGGCTATTGCGCAAAGATAAATTTACCTTCGTGCAATAGCTTCTTCTGTTTTTTCACAAAATTAAAGGCTGCTGCACATTTTGTTTCGTGCAACAGCTCCCATCTATCTTCAAAGGTTTTATCACTTTTTTTCTTCCTACAGAGCTTTCCCGTCTGGCAACATGCTGTCAATCAGGGAGCGGAGTTCCGCAATACGTTCTCTTTTGACTTCCACCAAGGAGTTCAGTGCCTTGACGAAAATCTGTTTGGTTTCTGCCTCCGTCAGATGCTTTGTGCTGCACGGCTTGGAGATTATGCGGCTCTCTGCTTTTGTAAAAAAGAAAGCTTTGACCTCCTCTTCTTAGTTATACTCAAACGTTTTGCTTTACATCGTAAACCAAGCAAGCTATACTGGTTCCAAAAGGAAGGAGTATGGTCATCGTGTCAACTGTCCCCACTCAAATAAGAATTGACCGGAACATAAAAGAACAGGCTAGCGCGTTGTTCTCTGGACTGGGCTTGGATATGTCCGGCGCCGTTAATATGTTTCTCCATCAGTGTGTCCTTCGTGGAGGCATCCCGTTTTCTATCGAAATGCCCCATTATAAACAAAGCACCTTGGCGGCCATGGAAGAAGCAAGAAAAATCTCCCGTGACCCTGAATGTCCTAGCTATGACAACATGGACGACTTGAAGAAGGCATTGGAAGAATGACCTATCACATCAAGTTCACCAACGCTTTATAAGAAAAAGTTACAAGCGTGCCCAGAAACGTGGCTTGAATCTCAAGCTACTGGATAATGTTGTTGAAGCATTGGGACAGGGGCACAAGCTAGATGCCAAATACCGTGACCATGCACTTCATGGCAATTGGGAGGGATTTCGCGAGTGCCATATTCAACCGGATTGGTTGTTGATATACCTCGTTGAAAACGACGTCTAACCTTGACCCTGGTCGAAACTGGAACCCATGCAGACATATTCGATGAATAAGTTGTTTGGTCTGCTCCCTAGAGAACAGACAGTAATCAAAACCACCAGTTGAACTGGTGGTTTTGATCTATCCAAAATATTTCTACCGCATAAAGGTATAGACGGCGATATTGCTGAAGATCGAGAGTGGTTCTGCCCAGACGCCGATGACGAGGGTAAAGGCGACGGCAATGACACCCATGGCTCCTGCTGAGAGCGGGAGGTGCAGCGGCGTGTCGATCATCGGCTCATCGGCCTCGACATCGCGGAACATTTCCTTGATGACGAGGAGGTAGTAGTAGACGGACATCATCGACACGACAAATCCCAGCCCGGCGAGCCAGAGATAGCCCGCATCAATCGCGGCGGAGAAGATGTAAATCTTGCCGACAAAGCCTGCCGTCGGCGGGATGCCCGCCATCGTCAGGAGCGCAACCATCAGGATGCCCGCCGGGAGCAGAGAGTCATGCGCCAGCCCGCGCACGCTGCGGAAGTCCGCACCGCCGCGCTCCGTCTCGAGATAGGAGACGGTCACGAACGCCCCGACGTTCGCCAAGACGTAGACCATCGCGTAGAAGAGCACCGCCTTGATGCCCGCCGCGTTCGTCGCAACCATCGCCGTCATCATGTACCCCGCCTGCGCAATCGAGGAGTAGGCGAGCATCCGCTTGATGTTCGTCTGACGGAACGCCATGATGTTGCCCCCGACCATGGAGACGCACGCAAGCGCCGCCATCAGATGCGTCCAGTACGCCGAGAGCGCAGGGAACGCGACGAAGAGCACGCGCAGGAGGATCGCCACCCCCGCCGCCTTAGAGCACATGGCGAGGAGTGCCGTCACGGGCGCAGGTGCGCCCTCATACACATCGGGTGCCCAGAGATGGAACGGGATGATCGAGAGCTTTGAAGAAGAAGCCCGCGAGGATAAAGACCACGCCGATGAGCCCGAGGGAAAGCACGAGGCCAAGTCCCTGTGCGATCCCTTGAAACATCATCGTCCCCGTCATCCCGTAGACGAGGCTCATGCCGTAGAGGAGCACTGCCGTCGAGCCCGACCCGAACACCAGATACTTGATGCCCGCCTCTGCCGAGAGCGGTGCATCCGTGCGGATCGCAACGAGTGTATAGAACGAGATCGTCATGAGCTCCAGCCCGACAAACGCCGTCATGAGGTCGTTCGCCGAGGCGAGCGCACACATGCCAAGCAGGGCGGACAGGAGGAGCAGATAGAACTCGCCCCTGTGGCGGATTATCTTCTCCACATAGTCCTCTGCGAAAAAGCACGGTGGCGAGAACGCCGACGATAAAGAGAATCTTGAAGAACACGGCATAGCCGTCAACGATGTAGATCCCCGCAAAGAACGCCGTCGCTCCCCCATCCGGCGGATACATCCGCACGGCGAGAGCGAGGACGCCGAGCAGTCCGAGCGCAGTCACGCGGGCGAGGGCGCGGCGCGATGTCCCACGCGCCATACAGAGGTCGATCAGGAGCACGGCCGCCATGAGTACAGCGATGCCCAGCTCGATGGAGATCGCGGCAAGATTCATTTCCTGCATCATCACTGCCCACCTCCCAGAATCGTCGGTGCATCCTGAATCATCTCAAGAAGCGGCGCCAACGGCGCAGTCCCCGCATCCACCATGCCCATGAGGAGCCCCGGGAAGACGCCGAAGCCAACGAGGAAAAACGCCGAGCACGACGAGCGGAACAACGTCGATTTTCCGCTCATCGGGGAACTTCGCGAAGCGCTCCACCTTCGGGCCGAAGAGCACGCGCGCGAGCATGCGCAGGACGTAGAACGCGGTGAAGATGATGCCGGAGACCGCAATCACCGTGAGGACCGGATATGCCTCCACCGTCCCCACAAAGATGGTAAACTCCGGCACGAAGCCGATCAGGCCGGGCAGCCCGAGTGAGCACAGTCCCGCGAGCATAAAGCCGACCGTGACATGCGGCATATAGTGCGCCAAGCCCCAGAGATCGCCCACACGGCGCAGCTCCGTCTTTTCGTAGACGTAGCCGACCTGCGAGAAGAAGAGTGCGAGCATGATGCCATGCGCCACCATATAGGCGACGGCGCCGCCGACGCTCACGACATTGAGTGCCGCGAAGCCGAGGAGAACGTAGCCCATGTGAGAGATGGAGGAATAGGCGATCATGTACTTGATGTCGCGCTGCGCGAGTGCGATATAGGACGCGTAGATCACATTGATCGTGGCGAGGATCGCAATCAGCGGCGCCCAGAACTTTGCCCCGAGCGGCAGGATAAAGAGGCCGACGCGGATGAGCGCGTAGCCGCCGATCTTTTTCAGCACACCCGCATTGATCATCGAGATCGCCGTCGGTGCGCCTGCATAGCCGTCGGGCGACCATATATGCATCGGGAACATCGAGAGATGCGAGCCGAACCCGACGAGCAGGAGGAGGAATGCCGTCACCTGCACCTCCCACGAGATATGTCCCGCGAGGGCAGCGGCGGCGAGTGCCTCAAAGTCGAACGTCCGCATCCCGGACTCGTACGCACTCACGTAGAGAAGGAGCACGCCGACGAGCATGAACGCCGAGCCGACGAGGAGGAAAATGGTCATCTTCATCGCCGCGTGTTCCTTCGTCACGCGCTCGGACGAGCCCCAGATCATCACCATCAGGTACGCGGGGATGACGACCATCTCACAGAGGACGAGGAAGAAGAAGAGGTCGCGCACGAGGAATGCCCCCGAGACACCCGCGATCACGATGAGCAGGAGGACGAAGTACTCCTTGACCCGCTTTTCCACATGCCATGAGCTGTAGACGGCCGCGAGCCCCACGACGCTCGACAGGAGGAGCATCGGCAGGGAGATCCCGTCCACGCCGAGTGAGTAGGCAACGCCGAGATCCGTGATCCACGGCATGTACTCCGTGTACTGCATCCCGCCGAGCACCATATCGTAGTCCGCGTAGACAAAGAGCGTCAGCAGCGTCACGATGATCATCGCCAGTGCCGAGAGCTGACGTATCGTATCGTGCAGACGTCCCGGCAGCAGGGCGAGGATGAGCGCGGCCACAAGCGGTGTGAGGAGAATGACCGAGAGAATCGGAAATGTCATCGCAGAAGACCTCCTCCCAGATACATCAGAACCTGTACCGCCCAGTACAGCGCATAGCACAGGAGAATCACGACGCCCGTGTAGAACACGACGACATACCGCTGTGCCTGCCCGTTCACGTTCTCCGTCAGCACCTCGCTCATCGCCAGACCCATAGGCGCCGAGCCCATTCATGATGCCGTCGAAAATCTTTTCATCGACCCACTTGAGGATCACCGCCGTGCCGTAGACGAAGCGCTCGCGGAAGTAGCCGTACAGCTCATCCACATAGAACTTGTTGTAGACGACGCGATAGAGGAAGCCGAAGCTCCGCTGCTGCATCGCTGCGCGCAGACGATGACGGCCATAGATCTGATACGCCGCCGCAAAGGCGAGAAGTGCGAGCACGGTACTCGTCCCCGCCACCGTCCAGTCGATCACCTCATGATGCGGTGCATCCGCGTAGATCCACAGGGAGAACCCGCCGAAGTAGCCCCACAGGCCGCTCACAATGGTGAGCAGCGCGAGCATAATCATCGGCCAGCGCATGAAGGCATCGACCTCATGCGCCTCGTGTTCACTGCGGCTCTCGCCGAGAAAGGCGACAATGAGGAGACGCGCCATGTAGAAGGCCGTGAGGAAGGAGGTGAACGTTGCCATGAGATAGAGCGGCGTGCTCGCGTGCATCGCCGCGGCGAGGATCTCATCCTTTGAGAAGAACCCCGAGAACGGTGGGATACCGGAGATCGCAAGGACACCGATCAGCATCGTCACGAAGGTGAGCGGCATCTTTTTCCAGAGCCCGCCCATCTTGGTGATGTCCGTCTCATCGTGGAGTGCGTGCATCACCGCGCCCGCGCAGAGGAAGAGCATCGCCTTGAAGAAGGCGTGCGTCATGAGATGGAACATCGAGGCGGAGAACGCGCCGATCCCGACCGCGAGCATCATGTAGCCGAGCTGACTGATGGTCGAGTAGGCAAGCACCGCCTTGAACCGCCGCTGTGTCACGGCGATAACCGCCGCAAAGAGCGCCGTGAATGCCCCGAGCCCTGCGATGAAGTCCATCACGAGCGGACACTCACTGAAGATGAAGAAGGCACGCGCAACGAGGAAGACACCTGCCGCGACCATCGTCGCCGCATGGATGAGCGCCGAGGTCGGCGTCGGGCCTTCCATCGCATCGAGCAGCCAGACGTGGAGCGGGAACTGTCCGGACTTTCCGATCGGCCCCATGAAGAGCAGCAGACCGATCACCGTCAAGTAGCCCGTCCCCGCGACGAGGACATACTCGGGCATCATGAGCCGCAGCTCGATGAAGTCCATCGTCCCGAACGCAACCTGCACGAGCAGGATGCCGACCAGCATCCCAAAGTCGCCGATGCGCGTCGTGATGAACGCCTTCTTCGCCGCCTCGCGCGCCGAGACCTTATCATAGTAGAATCCGATCAGGAGGTAGGAGCAGAGCCCGACGCCCTCCCAGAACACATAGAGCTGGAGAAAGTTGACCGAGACGACCAGCCCGAGCATCGCAGCCGAAAACAGCGAGATGAACGCAAAGAAGCGCCCCATCCCCGCATCGTGCTCCATATAGCTGACGGAGTAGATGTAGACGAGCAGCGAGACCAGCGTCACGATGACGAGCATGAGTGCCGTCAGCGGGTCGATCAGGACGCCCATCGCGAGCTCCACCGCACCGATGTGTGCCCAGACCGTCTTCATCACGTAGGGATCGCCCATCGTGATCTGATAGTTCACCGTAGCGAGTGCGACAAAGACGGAGAACGCAAAGGCCAGCGCCATCATCACAATCGCAATCGTCGCCGAGAGATTCTTCTCTCGCCGCGTAAAGGGCGCGATAATGAGGAACGCGAGCGCAGGGAACAGGGGAATCAGATACGCATGTGTCAGAGCAAAGGTAAACATAGCACTCCCCTCCCCTAGTCTTTCAGCGTATCCAGCTCATCGACATTCGTCGTGAACCGAATCTGATACAGGCGGAATGCGAGAGCCAGCCCGACGGCGATCTCGGATGCGGCGACCGCAATCGAGAAGAGTGCCATCAGCTGCCCCTCCGCGTTGTGCGCATAGAATCGGTCAAAGGCAACGAGGTTGATGTTGACCGCATTGAGCATCAGCTCCACACACATGAGAATCGGGATGATGCCGCGCCGCGTGAGGAGCCCATAGAGCCCGATACAGAACAGCAGTGCCGACAAAAAGAGCAGATCAGGGAGACCGATCATGCTGCATCCCCTCCTCTCGCCAAGAGCAGTGCGCCGACCATCGCCGCGAGAGCAGCACCGCCGTCACCTCAAACGGCACAAGGTACGTGCCGAGCATCAGCTGGGCGATCTCGTCTGCCCCCGTCGGCGCAGCAAATCCGCCTGCAGGGAGCGGGGCAAGGACAATGCCGCATCCGATGAGGAAGAAGATACTGCCTGCCAGCAGCCCCGTCACGACACGGCGAAAGAGCTTCTGCGAGGGTTGGACTGCGCCATCGAGTCCCGCCGCGTCAGCATGATCGCCATGACGATGAGGACGGCGACCGCGCCGCTGTAGACCATGAGCTGCACCGCGCCGAGAAACTCTGCGCCGATGTAGAAATAGATCGCCGCCACACCGACAAACGAGAGCACGAGAAAGAGTGCGCTGTGCACGACATTCGGCGAGAGAACGACGCCGAGCGCGCCGATGATCGTCACGGCAGCGAGAAAGTAAAAGATAAAGCTCATGTCGCCCCTCCTTCCGTCGTCTGCGCATCCTTTGCGGCAGCGTTTTTCCGTGGCGGATGTGTCCGCCGCAGCTTTTTCTTCAGCGGCATTTTTCCTCAGCAGCTTTTTCCTTTGCGGCAGCCTCCGCTTCGGCTTTCGCCTTCGCCTCAGCCTCCGCCTTTGCCTTGGCGGCGGCTTCCTTCTTCGCCTTTTCCTCTGCCGCCTCGACCTCCACCTGTGCGAGGAACTCCGCGAGATCGGCACGATCCTCGTCCGTCATGGCATCGTGCGTCATCGTCTCCTTGCTCCACGTGGCGATGGCGTAGTCCTTATCCCAGACAAGCGTATTGACCGGACACGCCTCCACGCAGAGATTGCAGTAGAGACAGCGCCCCGAGTGATGAATGTAGGACTTCATGTGGCGCTTCTTCTTCGCATCGGGGACAATCGTCAGATCGAGCGCCTTGTTCGGGCACGCATTGGCGCACATCGAACAGCCGATGCAGACGCGCCAGTCCATCGCGAGATTGCCGCCGCGAAAGATTATCCGTCATGGGCAGCTTTTTCCTCAGGGTAGCAGACTGTCTCCTTCTTGCCCCAGAGATGCTTCCATGTGACACTCATGCCGGTCAAAAGGCCTTTTCCAAACATGTGCGTCCCCCCTTAAACGATACCGAACCAGAACATCAGTGCACCCGTCAGAACAACGTTCAGAATCGAGAGCGGGACGAGCACCTTCCAGCCGAACGTCAGGATCTGATCCACGCGCGTGCGCGGGAACGTCCAGCGAAACCACATGATGAGCAGCACCATGAGCACCGCCTTGAGGCCGAACCAGACGAATCCCGGCAGGAACGACGGTCCGCTGTAGCCCCCGAGGAAGAACGTCGTCGCGAGGATCGCCGCCGTCAGGAGATTCGCGTACTCTGCGAGGAAGAACAGCGCCCAGCGCATCCCCGAGTACTCCGTAAACGGTCCTGCGATGATCTCGGACTCGCCCTCCACGAGGTCGAACGGCGTGCGGTTCGTCTCGGCGACCGCTGCGATCAGGAAGATGATGAACGCGAGCGGCTGCATGAAGATAAACCAGTAGTTTCTGCGCCTGCATCTGCACGATATCGTCGAGGCGCAGTGAGCCCGTCAGCATGATGATGCCGAGCAGGGAGAAGAGAGCGGCGCCTCATAGCTGAGCATCTGCCCGACAATGCGCATGCCGCCGATAAACGAATACTTATTGTTCGATGCGTAGCCGCCCATGAGGAACGGCAGCACCGCCTGCCCCGAGATGGCAAAGAGGAGGAACACACCGACGTTGACATCGGCGAGCACCGCCCCCACGTCGAACGGGAAAAGCGCGTAGACGAGCGCCGCGGGGACAAAGAGCAGCGCGGGCGAGAGTGCCCAGACCACCTTGTCCGCACCGGCGGGCATATGTCCTCCTTGCTCATCAGTTTCAACATATCCGCAACGGGCTGCAGCAGGCCGAATCTTCCGCCCACGCGGTTCGGGCCGATGCGCACTTTGGATGAATGCGCAGATCTTGCGCTCCCGTATAGGTAAAGACAATCGCCGCCATCGAGATGATGCCGAGCAGGATGGCAATACCGACGAAGGTCATCACGAGATCCACCACGAACGGAATCGGGATCAGGCAGTAGATGAGCCCGTCCAGCTCCATCGCAATCGCAGAAAGAAGAGAGCTCTCCATCATTCGTCTCCTTTCTCAGCAGTCCACTTCGCCCATGATTGGGTCGATGGACGAGTAGGCGGCGACCGAGTCGCCGATGAGCATGCCGCGGCACATCGGATCGAGTCCCTGCATATTTACGAACGAGGGGCGGCGGATGTGGATGCGGTATGGTTTCGTCGTCCCGTCACTGACGATGTAGAAGCCGAGCTCCCCGCGCGTTCCCTCCGTCCGACTGAACACCTCGCCCTTGGGCGGCTTGATGACCTTGGGCACCTTCTTTGCCATGAAGTCACCCTCGGGCAGCCCGTCAATCGCCTGCCGCACGATCTTCGCACTCTCCGCGATCTCGGCGAGCTTGACCATGTAGCGATCCCAGTTATCGCCGTGCTCGCCCACGGGGATATCGAAGTCAAAATCATCGTAAACGCTGTAGCCGTCCACCTTGCGCAGATCAAAGGCGAGCCCCGTCGCGCGCAGATTCGGCCCCGTCATACTGCACGCGAGTGCCTCCTCCGTCGTCATGGGCGACGTGCCACGAATGCGGCGGACAAAAATCTCGTTGCCCGTGAGGAGACGGTTTGTACTCCGCGAGGAAGTCGGGCCACGGTCGACAAAGGCGCGGATCATCTCCGCCGCCGCGGGCGAGAGATCCTCCTTTACCCCGCCGATGCGGATGTAGTGAAAACGTCTGACGCGCCCCGCAGACGAGATTGAAAATATCGAGGATCCTCTCGCGGTCACGGAAAGCAATAGAGCATCCCCGTCGACGCGCCGAGATCATTCGCGAGCGTCCCGATAAAGATCAGGTGACTGTTGATGCGGTTCAGCTCCGCCATGATGACGCGGATGTACTCCGCGCGCGGCGTCGTCTCGATCCCCGCCAGCTCCTCCACCGCACGCGCATAGCCGAAGTTGTTGTTCATGGCCGAGATGTAGTCGAGGCGGTCGGTATAGGGCAGCCCTGCGCATACGTCCGCGCCTCGAGCAGCTTCTCAATCCCGCGATGGAGATAGCCCATGATCGGCGTCGCCTTCACGATGCGCTCGCCGTCCAGCTCGAGCTGCACCTGCAGCACGCCGTGCGTCGACGGATGCTGCGGGCCCATGTTGAGCGTATAGGTCTCGGTACGCAGCATCAGGACTCCTCCTTCCGAAAGGATGGGACAGCGGGCGGCGGCGGCGGAACAAAGTCCTTGTGCAGCGGATGCCCGACAAAATCGTCCGCATGGAAGACGCGCCGCAGATCGGGATGCCCCGTGAACACAACGCCCATAAGATCATACACCTCGCGCTCCTCGAACGCCGCGCCCGGGAACACAGAGGTCGCCGAGGGGAGCACGGGCGCATCATGCGGCAGCATTACCTTCAGCGTCAGCCAGTGCAGCTCCGTCGGTGAAAAGAGATGATAGACCATCTCGAAGCGGTCTTTCCAGTCCACCGCCGTCACATTCTCCAGCCGCGTCAGCTGCAGTGTCCCGTCGTCACGCAGAACGCGCAGCAGACCGAGGAGCTCCTCGGCGGCAATGTAGAGTGCGGGACGCTCCGCCTCCGCATCGTACTCCGCCGATGAAAAGGCGACCTTGAGTGCCTCCAGCATCGCGGGCGTCACATACTTGTTCCTCATGCGTGCACCGCCCTCTGCCGCCCGCTCTGCCCAGTAGGCACGTTCCGCACGGACGCGCTCGGGATGGAGGATCTTCTCACGCAGCTTCAGCATGCCGTCAATCAGTGCCTCGGGGCGCGGCGGACAGCCCGGGATGTAGACATCCACGGGCAGGAGCTCATCAACCCCCGAGACGACCGAGTACGAGTCCGCAAAGGGGCCGCCCGCAATCGCGCACGCCCCCATCGCAATCACATACTTCGGCTCGGGCATCTCCTCATAGAGACGCACGACCGCCGGCGCCATCTTCCACGTCAGCGTCCCCGCGACGATGAAGAGATCCGCCTGACGCGGGCAGGGGCGGAAACACCTCATAGCCGAACCGCGCGAGATCGAACCGTGCCGTCGCCGTCGTCATCATCTCGATGGCGCAGCACGCGAGCCCCGAGGACAGCGGCCAGATCGAATTGGCGTGCGCCCAGCGCAGCAGCTCATCCAACTTGACGACAAAGACATTTTCCCGCAGACACTCCGGGACGCGCTCTGCTATTTCCATGTGAGATCCCCCTTTCGCCACGCATAGGCAAGGCCGAGCACCAGAATCCCAACGAAGATGAACATCTCGATGAGTGCAAATGCGCCGAGCATGCGGAACTCCACCGCCCACGGGTAGAGGAACACCGTCTCTATGTCAAAGACGATGAACAGCAGCGCGTAGAGGAAATACCCGCCCGAAACTGGACGTAGGGCGACCCGATCGAATCGACACCGCACTCGTAGGGAATGTACTTCTGCGGCGATGGTTTCTTCGGCTGCAGCAGGAATGCCGGTCCCAGTGCCATGACGGGGAAAAACAACGCTACGAGAAGAAAAATGCCCCAAGCTCCCATATTCTCCCCATACACAAGCCCTCCTTATAGAAGAATTAAATAAATACATAGGAAAAAGTAAATAATCCAAAACAATAATTCAAGGGCAAAAAAATATAATCACGGCTTAACAGACGTTGTATTTATAATTGTCAGTATAAACGATAAAATCTATATATCATCATACCTGAAAAGTGCCTTTTTTTACAAGATACAGCGTGAAAAACTTTCTATCTCTTTGTCACCCGGACAACATGGATGCGCACAGTGCTTCTCTAAATATAAAGCAGCTCGTGCAATGGGGAAGTTTCCTTGTGTCAGGGATGATTACCGGAAGGTTGATCTTGTCCGCAGGGGAGTATATAGCCAAATTCGAAAAGACGGAACAGGCGCAGTGCCCATTCCGTCTTTAGTGTCATCATTTTTCGCTTTTATTTGAAATTCTCCTCCGCGAATGCAAAGAGATTGTTCGGATCAGCGGATTTCTTTCGCATACCGAGCAGTTCAAATGCCAACATTTCGGCGGGATTGAAACTCCTTCGCGTCCAGACCGATTGTCGCCTCCACCTTCGTATCGCTTGCCGCCGAGATACGAATGACCGTGAGTGGGATGCCAGACTCCTTCTCCGATGCGACATTCTTCATGTGATTGATTGCCGCCTTGTCCAGTTTGACATCGCCGGCAGTCACACGAACCACTTCTGTCTGGAAGCATCCGCCACCTGTATCTGCTCCATAAGCGTATCGGCACTACCTGGGTCAACAGGCGCGATGATGCTGCGGATAAGATAGGAAGCCTCCTCGATTTGTTCAGGTCGCGCATTGTCGAATGCAATCATGACTCTGCCGGGTCTGTCCTTCGTGAATCCATCAACGACAAGGTCGATGCCTGCCGGGTTTCGGAACATATTGTACGAAGGTCCGTATAGGGGCTGCGGCGGATCGGCGATCTTTCTGAAGGTCAGAGCGTCCTTGTCCAGATTGTTCTTCTCCGCCGTTTGTGCAATCTCTGTGTTGATGATTGTTACAACCGCCTCGGGGGTACTTGTGGTATCAAGTTTCAGTGGACGGGAGTTCCCGCAGCCCGCGGCGGCGAGTACAAGAACTACAAGCAGGGATGTTAGTATCTTCTTCATCGTGCTGCCTCCTACTCAAATATCTCTGCGTGCCCACGTGTGAATAAAGGTGTAGAACTTCGCCGTAGAGACCGTAGATCTCATCTTTCGTTTTCAATCTTGTCGACAAGTTTTTCTTCCTTGCCGTCACCTGCAATATAGTCGACGCGCAGAAAACCGTCGCTTGTGCGGTAAATCTCAATACGCCCCGGAACCCTTACGATCCAACCGTTGAGAGCGCCGTGGCGTGTGCCAATGTACTGGTTGATTGTATTGTCACGGTATTTTATCGTAATGTAGTCTTCGTAACTCATGGTATCAGCCGTTTTTCCGCCGATCATCTTGCTCGATAGCTTAACCTCAACATCAGGGGTGTTGCACCTTGTCGACGCAAAGAGTTCGGACGGTGAGACTACCATCCACGGATCGAGTGAACCGTAACCTGCCGACAGTCCTGTGATTACAATGCGGCTAACGGGGTGTACTAAGGTCTGGGTGAATCTCCTCTCACGAAGTCCTTTGCATACTGTAGTTCGTTCCATCACCTTTCAGCGGAAACTTTGCACGGATGACATCTTGGATCGCCAATGTTGCAGCATCGCTTTATCCGCATCCTTCACCGTTTGGATGTTTTCTGCCTGCGAGTGCATCATTTCCGCACCCCGTGGCAAAGACAGTCAGGGCTGTGAGTGGCAAAGCGAGCCGCTGCCCATTTCTTGGCATGGTGATTCCTCCTTGTTTTTCTTCTACATAAAATTACTGTGGAAATAATTGGGGCTGCTGTATTGTTTGTTTTACGCAACAGTTCACCCGTCTATGGATACTGTTCTCACATTACATCGTGAGGCGCAGCGTCAGTGTGGGCGCATCAAAATCTGTTGGAAGGCCATTTGCGTTCAATATGTGAAAATCGGTGAATTTAATCTCACGGATTGTGCCCTTTGCCTCTAGGGAATGCAAGCCCCGATGGTTAGCGGCTCGCTCACGAGGCGGTATACAGCGTTCGGCAAGAATATATCATATTGGGGGAGGGCGCGGACAAAAACTTCGCCCGAATCTGTGACGGCAGAAATCCTTGGTGGTTGCACCCATCCAAAGCTGTAATTCGTCATGCTGTTGTTCTTGAACGAGAGGAATACAACCTGCTCACCGCTAGATGTCTTGCCGACATTGCCGTGAATGGAGACGTTGCGCATCCCACCTGAGACGACCTCAATGGATTTGATCGGAGTTACCTCGACAATGCCCATCACGAGCTGTTTCAAACACCCATTCTCATTTCGTAGAACCATAGTGCCGGACAGGGGACTTGTTGTTTCTGCCCTTGCTCCGTAAAGACAGCCGTCCCTGTGATGTCGGCTGCCATGAGTGCACCGCGCGTCTGTATGTTGGAGACCTGAATATTTTCGCGTTTCAGATCGTTAGGGTTGCGCTCTCTGACTCTTTTTTATGAACGCTTTTCCATCGTGATCCGGCGTTGTCATTAATGCTACAATGGATGAGGGCGTCCATTGCATAAACGTCTTCGACAGCAGTGTTTCTATCTGCTGCTTTTTGCAGAATATCCTTGAAAACTTGTTCCGGATTCTCCACCTTTGCTGTCGTTGCTACTGTATCCTTTGAGTCGTTTCCGCATCCACCCAGTGGAATGAGCAGCGCAAGTGCCGTAATGCAAAGCTATTGCAACAGAATTCCATTTCCTCATTGGCATTCTCCTTCTGCTAAATAGCCGCCCTTGTGAAATAGAGCAAAGACGGCTATCATAGCTTTTACAAAAACTTACTCGCAGTAGAGGATCTTCATCCGAATGGTATACAATAGAGGATTGATCATACGGCGATGATGACCAGCGTTTCGTCACGATGGAGAAGCTCCATGTCCATCCGGTCCCTGAACAACATACGCACTATCTTGCGCGAGTGCGAGGATTACGCCGCCCATCCCCGGACAAAAACTCCCATGTCTTCATCATATCCATTAACGTGAACTTTCGCTAAATGTATAGTAGGAACCATATTTCTCCCAATCCCGGTTGACCATAAAATGTCTTCCCAATAGCCATTCTGCTGACCCATGTTCTGAATTTCATCTGCGATTTTTGACGATACAACGTCTGCGTTGCACTCGCACCATCAGCCGTTACATAAAGCAATGTCCATCCTGAAATCGATCCTGTCGGGCGATTGTCTGACATGAGCGCCAATAGGGAAAGCCACAATTCCTCTTCCGCGTTAAAAGACTCATTCCACCGCTTATAGAACAAACCCTTCTTTACCGTATTCATAATATCCAGGCACTTTCCCAACCGTTTGGAAGGCGTATCGTCCTGGAAACTCTATATTCTATTGAGTCTTGCTCGTGCAGAGGAATTCCATACGGACTAATGGTCGGATGTCCTTCATACTTTCTGTCATCCACCGCAGCGCAAGTGGTGTCTCGGCAGAGACAAGATGCGCACTTCCTCAAGAAAAAACAACAAGCGTCAAGATACAAAGGCTTATCCGCGAGTCGTTTTACATCTCATCCAATCCCAGTTCATGATAGGACCTCCTTAAAATCTAAAGAACTTCTGATAAATTCGGCACTGCCATCTTGACGCATCTTTTGCACTCGGTTTTTCCCTAGCAAATGGACAAAAATCACGCCAGTTAGATGAGCTTTTTATTAGCGATTTATCAAAATAAATTATAACAAGGGGAGTGGTTGTCAACTATATTAAAGAGAATAACCAGTTAGGGTGGATTGCAAGACAAATTACACGGAAAAATAATTGAATGGAGCGTAGCGCCTCCATGACCGAACTGCTATTGACAGAGAACATGCCAACGTGTCATCTTTAAGTTAAGAAAATATATGGCTGTTACGAGCGGCTATGGCCAGCCCTTCCCGTTTGGGACAATAAAAGATAGCAGCAGAGTTCGACCGTCAGCAGGGTAGGGAAACTCACCGCTGACTCGGAAGTAGAGAGAATTGTTTCGGCAGTTCTCTCTACTTTTCTTTAGTCATGAAGATTGAGAAAACAGCATTGATTGCGCTCCTACAATAGAGGAAAGAAGACCATGCTTATTTGAAAGAAACGGATTTCCTGCTATAATCAGAAACAATGATGGAGGCGTGTCCCTGTCTCGTCAGCGGCACCTCCGGCAACAAAGGAGACTTTACACAATGCTGTTACACCGTAAATCCGTCGAACTGCTTGCGCCTGCCGGCACATGGGATGCCATGACGGCAGCGATTGATGCCAGCGCGGACGCCGTCTATCTGGGCGGCAAACATTTCAATATGCGCCTGCACGAGGGCGATTTCAACTTCGACGACGCGCGGCTCAAGGGAGGCGATTGACTACGCCCACGCCCATGACGTCCACCTCTACGTAACCCTCAACAACCTCATCAGCAACGAGGAGCTGCCGGCTCTGCGCGACTATCTCGCCTATCTGGAGGAGATTCGCCCCGATGCGATTCTCGTACAGGACTTTGCCGTGCTCGAGCTCGTGCACGAGATGGGCATCACCGTGCCCCTGCACACCTCGGTCGCGATGAATACGCACAATGAATACGCCATCGAAAAGCTCAAGGAATACGGCATCACGCGCATCGTGGTCGGCCGGAGATGACGCTCTCCGAGCTCGCCCTCTTCCGTGCGCGCACGGGCATCGAGGTGGAGTACTTCATGCACGGCGATATGTGCATCTCCGAGAGCGGGCAGTGCATCCACTCGGGCGTTCTCTTCGGGCAGAGCGGCAACCGCGGGCGCTGCATGAAGATCTGCCGCTGGCCGTTTGCCTTCATCAACGAGGAGACAGGGAGAGGTGCTCGACGCGTCCAGCCCCGGGCCGTACAAGCTGGCGCTCAAGGATATGTGCATGTATCGTGCCATCCCCGCACTCATACAGGCGGGCGTCTTTTCGTTCAAAATCGAGGGCGGATGCGCGCCGGAGTTCATCCGCCGCCTCGTCTCCACCTATCGTGCCGCCATCGATGCCTCATATCGCCGATCCGAACGGCTATGCGACGGATGAGGAGGCTGGCGCAGCCTCTACGAAAACCGCGTGCGCGACTACACGACCACATTCGCATTTGGACAGCCGACAGCAATCGACATCGGCATGACGGGCGAGCGCGAGCCGCGCTTCTTCAGTCAGGCGATCGAGGAGGCAGGGCTTTGCCGACGAGGTGCTGCGCGAAGAGCCGCCGATCGCAAAAAGGAGAAACGAACCCAGCTCGTCGCCTGAGTGTCCGCGTCGGCACTCCCTGAGGCGGCGCGCGCCGCCATCGACGCAGGTGCCGATACCGTCTACGTCGGCGGCGAGGCATTCCGTCCGCAGCGTCCGTGGACGCTGCGCGACTATGAGGCACTCGTGCGCGACGCAGCAGGACGCGCTCACGTCATCGTGAATACACCGCGCACGACCATGCGCCGCGAATGCGGAGAGCTCGAGCAGTTCTTCACCGCCCCTCAATGACATCGGCGTGGACGGCGTCATGGTCGGCAACCTCGGCACGCTGAAGCTCGCACGCACGCTCACGAAGCTGCCCATTCAGGCGGATCACTCGTTCAACCTCTTTAACCATCTCGCCGCGACCTTCCTCGAAAGGAAAACGGGCTCACCATGGCAACGGCATCCTATGAGCTGTCCTTCCGTCAGCTGCGCGAGATCGTCGAGAACGCCGTCCTGCCGATTGAGGCGGTCGTCCACGGCGCGTGCGAGTCCATGATCTGCGACTACAACTTCCCTGCGATGTCGCTGCCCGCATACAACGACCTCGATTCGCCCGAGCTGCTCGACACGCACTATGCGTTCCGTGACGAGGCAGGCGGCGTCCATGCGATCCGCATCGACCAGTACGGGCGCAGTCACATCTACTTTGCCAAGGATCTGTGCCTCTACCCCTACCTCGAAAAAGTTTAACGGACCTCGGCTCTTACCGCATTGAGGCGCAGGACTACACGGCGGACGTGACGGCGGAGATCGTCCGCATCTACCGTGCGGCACTCCGACCGTCTCGCCGCAGGCGGCGACGGCTATCGTGCGGCGGAGTTCGACCGCCTCACAGAGATCGCGCCGCGCCCTCTTGGCATCGGCACTATCGTTTCCGCCAGAGCCGCAATTCGATTTGAGTAAGAAAGCATATTTCATGGCAACAGATTCTATCAGCGAACACTCCTACATCGGCGCTAGCCGCCATACTGGAAAAGAAAGAAAGTACATCATGCCCTGTCTGGGGCATTTTCTGCAGCGATCCGCGCCAGATTGTACGCGGCTCTATGCAGTACCTCTACGACAGCGAGGGCGAGAGTATCTCGACTGCTTCGCGGGCGTCTCCGTCATCAACTGCGGGCACTGCAACCCTGAGATCAACGCCGCCGTCACGGAGCAGGTCAACACTCCAGCACGTCTGCAATATTTACCTCACGGAGAACTTCGTCAACCTCGCCGAGCAGCTCGCACGCATCACCCCGGGCGCACTGCAGAAGAGCTTCTTCTGCTCCACAGGCACGGAGGCGAACGAGGGCGCGGCGCTGCTCGCCGAGATCGCCACGGGCAGCAGCGAGTTCATCGCCCTGCGCAGCGGACTCCACGGTCGTACGAAACTGACGATGAGCCTGACGGGCATCGCCATGTGGCGCACTGACCCGAAATCCCCGTTGGGGGCATCAGCTTTGCACCGAACCCATACTGCTATCGCTGTCCCATGGGCAAGGAATACCCTGCCTGTGACCTCGCGTGTGCCAATGTGGTCGAGGACATCATCCGAACGGTCACATCGGGACGCCCCGCCGCCTTTATCGCCGAGACCATCCAGGGCAACGCGGGCATCGTCGTGCCGCCGCCCGGATACTTCAAGCGCATCAAGGAGATCCTCGCGCGTTTCGGCACACTCTTCATCGCGGACGAGGTGCAGACAGGCTTTGCGCGCACGGGCAGAATGTTCGCCATCGAGCACTACGATGTGCAGCCCGACATCATGACCATGGCGAAGGCTCTCGGCAACGGTGCGCCCATCAGTGCGTTTATCGCAACGCCGGCAGTCGCTGACAAGTACAAGAAACCTGGCGCATCGACCCTCGGCGGCAATCCCGTCTCCTCTACGGCAGGGCTCGGCGTCATCCGCTATATCGAGTCGCATGACCTCATGGGGAACGCTGAGCGGCGCGGCGCACAGCTGCGTGCGGGGCTGCGGGAGATCGCAGCGCGGCATCCCATCATCGGCGACGTCCGTGGCCTCGGTCTGATGGTCGGCGCAGAATTCGTCCACGCGGACAAATCCCCGCCCCTGCCGAGCTGGATGCTGTACTCGAGAGCTCAAGAACCGCGGCTTCATCGTCGGCAAAAACGGCATCGCCCGCAACGTCATGGCATTTCAGCCGCCGCTCATCATCACGGAGCAGAATATCAGCGACGTGCTGAATGCGGTGGAGATCATCTTGACGGAGAAAGGACTCTAACGCTATGGCAAAACGCTACCATGAACTCACCGTCGCAGGGCTGCTGACGCAGTCTCCCCATCCTGAACCTCAACGAACACCTGGCGATCGCGGGTTTCGTCATGCTGGGCGACGTGGAGCTGTGCACGGCGTGTGCACGCGAGCTGGCAAAGTGATTCCGGCGGACACGGAGATCCTCATGACCGCCGAGACGAAGGGCATTCCCTCTGGCGGCGGAGCTCGCACGACAGCTCAGTATGCCCTACTACATCACGGCACGCAAATCCATCAAGGCGTACATGGAAGATCCCATCTGGGTCGAAGACGAATCCATTACGACGCTCGGCAAACAGCGGCTCTACCTCACGGCGGATGATATCGCACGTATCAAGGGACGCCGCGTGCTCCTGCTGGATGACGTGATCAGCACGGGCGGCTCGATGAAGGCACTCGTCCATCTCGCCGAGAAGGCGGGGCAGCACGTCATCGGACAGGCGGCCGTTCTCGCCGAGGGCGACGCGGCACAGCGGAAAGACATCATCTTCCTCGAGACGCTGCCGCTCCATACCCCGCATAGGGAAAGGGCATTTCGTGCATCAATATCTCTTCTACATCGGAGATTTTCCCATCCGTGCCTACGGCGTCGTGATCTCCCTCTCGATCTTCCTTGCCACAGGGGTCGCCTACTACCTTGCAAAAGCGGACGGCCGCGGCTACGAGAAGTACATCACCGACATCGGCATCTACTGCGGCATCGCAGGGCTTCTCCGGTGCGCGGCTCTGGGATGTCTCTTGCTTTGACTGGGACTACTATCAGCACCATCTGACCGAGCTGCTGAACGTCTGGCGGGGCGGTCATGGCCATCCAGGGCGGTGTCTTTCTCGGCGTGCTCTGTCGGCATCCTCTACAGCCGAAAAGCACGGTCTTGACACCATCCATTTCCTCGATGTCGTTGCGCCCGCCATCGTCCTCGGTCAGGGCCTCGAGCGCTGTGCAAACCTCCTCAACGGCAGACGCCTTCGGTGCGCCGACCGGCGAGACTTTGGCATCCTCTATCCTGCAACAACCCCTCGCTCACCACACACATGGCGCACAGCCGCTCTGGCCGGCGGAGGTCTGGGAGGACAGCTCGACATCGTCATCTTTCGCGCTCCTTCTCCTCTTCCGTGCGCGCGGTCATGCACGAGGGCAGTGCTTCGCCCTCTACATCATGCTCTCACAGCCTCGTACGCTTTGCGCCCTGAGTATCTGCGCGGCGACTATACGGAGAAATACTGTGGGCTCTTCACGAGCGCGCAGACGGGAAGCCTCGCCTTCGGGTTCATCGCCCTCGGCTTCTTCCTCTCTGGCTTGGCAGGCGGTGACACCTCAGCTGCACCGCTCAGGACCACATCGCATCACATCGAAAGAAATAACATACGAAAAGGGACTGTTGCACGAGTGCAAATTTATCTCGTGCAACGGTCCTTCTTCGTAACAGAAAGGGGCAGATCGACGAAACAACGGTGACGAAAAACTTGCACCTCTACGAAATAGGGCACACGAATACGGACGATTGCACTGCTCGCCCCTTATTCGTGTGCCCTTATTGGTTTCTTTCCGACGTCTTCTTATGCCGCTTCTCTCAATGATACAGATGCCGCTCCAAGGTGCCGCTCTGTATCTTTTGGTGCAGTTTGAAGACGTTGTGTGCCAGTGCCAGCAGAATGGTCTCACCCAAGACATTCGCACGCCCTCTCGTAAGAAAGCGGCGAAATCCAAAGGCTCCCTTGATCTGTGCAAAGACACCCTCTGCCTGGATGCTGCGGTTCATCCGCAGGACGATGCCTTCCGTGCTCTTGATCCGCTCTGAGGTTCTTTTGCACGCTCTCGTTGAAAGACCTTGGCAACCTCCAATCTCTTGGTTCGTTCCTCCATTGGTATCTTGCTGTGGTTGCCATGGATGCACTGCTTCTTTCTTTCGCAGCCGTTACAGTCTGTACACGTGTAGATGGTCTTTTCGCTCACATACCCGCTCGCACTCTTTGTCCTGCGCGTCCCTGTCACAACGAGTCGCCGCCCCTCAGCGCACTGGTAGACATCCTCCGCCGCAAAGGTAGTTCATATTCTCCCGCCGCCCGATATCCTGCTTCCATTTGCGCTTCTTGCTCACTTCGTAGTTGTTCGGCTTGATGTAGGAGTCCTGTCCCTTTTCCCTCAAATACAGGTGAGTTCTCCTCACTCTCATATCCTGCATCGGCGACGAGTTTCCGGCTCCTTTTTTTCCGATGTGTACATGAAAATCCTCAAAAACAGGATGAGTGTCCGTGTATCTGTTGGGTTCGGGTAAACACCCGCCCATACGATAAAGGATGCCTCACGCCATATTACCAGATTATATGCCGGCTTTAGCTGCCCGTTCTTCATTGCATCTTCTTTCATCCGCATGAAGGTTGCTTCATAATCTGTCTTGGAAAAAGCTGTTGCGATCCCTGGATGATGCAGCTTCTTTGTGTAGTCCTTCAGACGGCTGATGTAAGAGTCCAGTGTTTCCATGGTACGCTGAAGCACGGTCTTTCGTTTTCCACTCCCGTAAACGAGGATGATGTTTTGCTCTCTTTGGATGCGTTTCAAACGTCGGCGCAGACGTTTCAGATGGTGGAGCGGATCTCAGACCCACGGCGCAGGTGGATGCCGAACTCTTTTTCTATGTCGGCAAGAAAGGCGTCGAGTTTCTCCATGAGTTTGGCACGGTTCTTTGCAACGCCTTTTTTCCAAACGAAGGTGTACTTGCCCGCAACTGCTTCGATCTTTGTGCCGTCGACAAAGAGGTTCTCAAACGAGATGGCTCCAACGGATGCAAGAAACTGCGCCATTTGTGCCAGAATCTCCTTGGCGCAGGGGGCAAAGTGATCCCTGCGAAAACGGGCAATGGTTGTGTGATCCGGTGCGGGTCGCCCTTCGAGCAAATACATGAAGTGGATGTCCCTTAGGCATACCTCCTCGATGCGGCGGGAACTGTGGGATTTGATTCATGTATGCGTAGATGAGGATGGCAAGCAGCTGATGCGGTGATACGAGATTCCGCTCGGCACGCCGAAAGCTCCTGTACAGCGGCGTAAGATCCATTTGATGGATGCAGTGGAGCAGGAGACGAACGGGATCGTCCTTCTTGATTTGAAATTCAAAGTTGAGGGGGAGGCTGGGTTGAAATGTGCCTCCGTAGGATGTATAATCCTTATGTAAAATTTGTTGCATACTCATATTTTACGCCAGGAGCCGGTGTTTGAAAACACCGGCTCCTGTGTTTACTAAAATTGAGGGCTGCTGCACGTTTGTTTCGTGCAACAGCCCGCCTCATCACCAGGCATACTCTCGTTCCTTCACCTTCAATGGCGCGCGCACGAGTTCCGCCAGAATGGCATGCCGTCGGCGCAAGGGCATGCGGGTCAACGCGGAAGGTCCGGGTTGTGGATGGCGGCGAAAGCCCTGTCCCGACGAGGACGAACATGCCCGGCACCTTTTCCTGATAGAAGGCAAAATCCTCACCGCCGAGCGATTTCGGTGCGGGTACGACATTCAGCCCGCGCTCCTTCGCCTTCTCCGCGGCGTACGATGCCCAAAAGCCATCGTTGCACGTTGCGGGAGGTCCTTCGTACCAATCCGTCTCCACCGCGGCACCGTAGGCTGCTGCCAGCTGCTCTGCGAGAGCACAGACACGCGCGCGGATGTGCGTACGCTCCCTCTGCATTCATGCTGCGCGTCGTCCCCTCGACGAGTGCCTCCTCGGGAATCACGTTCCACGTATTCCCCGCCGCAATATCGCGTGACGCTCACAACACCCGCAGAGAACGGGTTAAGATTGCGTGCGACGACCGTCTGCACGGACTGGATGAACGCCGCCGCAAGGACAATCGGATCGACGCCCGGACTCGGGATGTGCGGCATGCGTCCCCGTGCCGTGAAAGCGGAAGACAAAACGATCCACCGCCGCCATCACAGCCCCCTCCGAGATGCCAGACCGTAGCCGACCTCCGCGAGGGGCGAGGCGTACAGACCGAAAATCGCCGCAACGTCCTTCAACGCGCCTGCCTCGATGAGCACCTTCGCGCCGCCCGGCGCCTCCTCTGCCGGCTGGAAGAAGATGCGCACGCGCCCCGTGAGCTCCGCCTCATGCTGCTTGAGCAGGAGCGCCGCGCCAAAATACCGACGAGATATGGAAGTCGTGCCCGCAGGCGTGCATCCGCCCTCTATGCTCCGAGCGGTACGGCAGATCCGTCTGCTCCTCGATCGGCAGGGCATCGATATCGGTGCGCAGCGCAACGAGCAGCTCCCCTGCCCGACCTCCGCGACCAGTCCCTGTCTTGAGCAGCAGATCCAGAATGCGTATCCCCGCACGCTCAAGAGGCGCGAATCCGCTTCGTCGTCTCGACCTCCTCATAGGAGAGCTCGGGATGACGATGGAACCACTCAAATTCCTCTACGATGAATGCCTCTATATCCTCAATTGCTGCCATGATATTCTTCCTCTTAATTCATATATGTATGATATGTTATTATGGAATTATATATTGAGCCGTCTGTCTTGTCAACCACATTTTCATCCTGAACCGATAAATGAAGTTTTCACGCCGCCAAGTTTTTGAAAATTTCGGGTTGACAAGGCTATATTCATCTGTTATAATTCGTTTTGTCGTTTGGACATGAGCGACAAGCAAATGGGGTTATAGCTCAGTTGGTTAGAGTGTCTCGTTGACATCGAGGAGGTCACAAGTTCGATCTTGTTAACCCCACCATTTGATTTTTCATCCGCACTCGGATTTTTGTGCTGGATATCGTGTTTTAGGCTCACTTTAGCTCAGTTGGTAGAGCATCTCCGTCACATGGAGGGGTCGGGGTTCGAAATCCTCAGTGAGGCACCATAAAGATATCTGATGCCGTCCCACAGGGACGGTTTTTTGATGCGTTTCCTTATGCTATAATGAGTCAACACAGAATATTCTGGAGGTATATATGATGGCAATCAAGCGAAATTCGCCCCATGGAGTTTGACGGAGAATGTGTTCAAGCCGATCAGTCAGGACTGGATGCTGGTCAGTGCCGTACACGACGGAAAGGTCAACGGCATGACGGCGTCGTGGGGCGTCTTGGCTTTTCTCTGGGCACGCCCGGTCGCCTATGTTTTCATTCGTCCGACGCGCTACACGAAAGAGTTCGTCGACGCATCCGACGGCATCACCCTTTCGATCTTTGAGAAGAAATATAAGCCCATGATGCAGTATTTTTGGAACGGTGTCCGGGCGCGATGAGATAAGATTGCAAAATACGCGCTGACGATAGAAGGAGCACGGTGCCTATATCTACTTTGAGGAGGCACGCTCACCATGCTCACGAAAGAAGCTCTATGCACAGAAATTGGATCCCTCCTGCTTTACGAACGCCGCGGTAAATGGGCAGGAGGATTTTCCCTCAAACCTACTATCCGGAGCATGACTACCACACGATGTATATCGCAGAGATCGAGAGCATCCTGCAAAGGGAGTAACTATGCCAACGAACGACAGGAAACTGCCGCGCGCATCCTCGCCGCCTCTCTCTTGCCCGCGATATGAGCGAGGAGGATGTCGAGAGCTCCTCGCCTCAAGCGACGTGCGCCTGCACACCTATCCGAAAGGACACGATCATCTTTCGACGGCGATATGCCCCCCTCCCTCTACATCCTGATTGCGGGAGGTGACATCCTCAAGGATACGCGCTCAGGGGCGCCAGATCTTCATCTCTGAGATCAATCAGCCGGGCGATATGTTCAGCGAGGTCTACGAGGTGCTGCAGCGTCCCTACGATATGTATGTCACTGCCGTCACCAGAACGACCCTGCTCGAGGTATCGAGCCACCTCTTCACGCTGGACATCGGCAGACGCCGCACCGCTCTGCCCTGCTCGTCAGCGCAACCTCATGCGCATCTTCGCCGCCAAGGCGTACGCGATGCACACAGCTCAAAGTCCTCGCAGGCGGTACGCTGCGCGAGGAAGATCGTGCGCTACCTCCTCCCCTACATCGACCAAAAAGCGGATGTGCCGCGCTCGCCGTCAGCCGCGAGTTTATTGCCGCCGACCTCGCCGTCAGCCGTCCCTCGCTCTCACGCGAGTTGAGTGCGATGCAGCGTGAGGGCATCCTCAAGGCGGCAGGACGCAAGATCTGCATCACGGATATGGAAAAATTTGAGAGGCTACCTATGATCAAAAGAACCGCCAGCGAAACAGTTTCAGCTTCGTTGGCGGTTCTATTCTGATGAGTTACCGTGCGGCACACGAGCCCGTGTGCACACTGCAGTCCTCGTCGCGGTTCGTCAGGCCGAGCTCCTTCAGCAGCTCCATATCCTGAGCGATCGTCGTGCCCGAGGTCGTGAGCATATTGCCCGTGATGGGCGGATGCTCCGGAGAGGAACGCCGTCGCGCCGTTCTCCAGAGCAGCTTGCGCCCTGCGCCGAGGCGGATGTTCGCCGTCGGATTGATAAAGCGGAAGATCGCCACCGTACGCAGGATGTCCTCCCCCGAGAGCGGAGCGAGATGCTCCAGCGCCGTCCCCGGAATCGCCATCAGCGAGTTGATGGGGATGGACTCGATGCCGAGCTCCTGCAGGGCAAACGCCATATCAAAAGCGATCCTCCACGTCTCGCCCATGCCAGATGATACCGCCCGAGCAGACACACATCCCCTCCGCCTGTGCCGCCTTAATCGTGCGGATGCGGTCAGCGTACGTATGCGTCGTGCAGATCTGCGGGAAATACCGCTCCGATGTCTCGATGTTGTGGTGATAGCTCGTCACCCCGCCTCGCGCAGGCGGCGCAGCTGGCTGCGCGTGACGGAGACCATGCGACGCGCAGAGATCAATCGTCAGCGACTTCGCATCGCCCGATAGGTGTCAAGCGCCTTCTCAAACTCCTCACCCGAGAGGCACCGCCCGAGGTGACGATGGAGAACGGTTCGCCCCTGCATCCTGATTCGCCTTCGCATGAGCGATGATCTCCTCCTGCGGGAAGGAACGGATACGTCTCCACGCCCCGTCTTGTGACACGCCGCCCTGTGCGCAGTGCGCGAGTTCTCCCGCAGCGGCCGCTGCGGCCGTTGACGATCAGTGCACAGATCGATGTGGTTTCCGCAGAACTGCTGCTGCGGGCGATGAGCCCCCTCCTGCAGCTCCTCCAGCGGAGCATCCGCGAACATCGAGCGGTCGTCCTCACGGCGGACGCGGTAGCCCGCGATAATCTTCTGCGTCAGTTCAGCAATACGGCGTTTCTGCAGCCAAAATCCCTGCCTTATCATAGATCACACGTATGAGGGTCTATTATAGAGCAGGAATTTTCATTACATCAACTACATATTGTCTATTGGTTTACCTTTGCTCCATGCGCGCATCCCAATAGCTGTCCAGTGCCGCCGCAACGGATGCCGTATACGCCGCCAGATCCCGTCAGAGGAGATGCGAGCACCGCGTCACGCAGTACTGTGCGGCGTGTACGCAGAGCAGCGACATCCTCCGCGAGCGCACGAGGCAATCCGCTCACAGGCACGCGCATCGGACGCGATCCACTGCGTCTGCCCCGCCGCTGCGAGCACGGACGCACTGCGCCGCGCCGTATGCGTCTCCCCGCACAGGGTCACAGCAGGAGTGCCATGGAGGCGCCTCCGCCGCCGCAACCGGCCCGGAAAAGGGGAAGGTATCGAGGACGACATCGACAGCGCCATCGTCCAAAGCGCCCGCACCGCCCGGCTTCACAAAGATGCGCTTCATGGGCAGCTTCAGCCCGTCCAGCATCTCGACAATCGTCGTCACGCGCAGAGGGCTGTCCTCCGTGTCCTGCAGAACGAGCTGCGCCTTCGGGAGCTTTTTCAGGATGCGCCCCCACACCTTCAGTGCCTCCTCGTTGATGCACGCGAAGTCCTGCGTCACAGCGAAAGGTCAGCGGTGCATCTGCCGCACGTTCCGCGACAGTGCACGGCGCAGGGCATCATCCGCCGCATAGCACAGCGCATGCAGCTGGCGCAACAACGCCTCGCTGTAGAACTCCTCCGTCCCCGCAGGAGAGCAGCTCATCCGTCAAGAACGCATCGACAAAAAGGCATCCCCGTCGTCGAGGCGGCATCCAGCCCCGCCATCTGTACGGGCGCGGGGCGCAGCGCGAGCACGGGGAGCGTCGTGCCGCCCTCCCGATGCCCACCGAGGTCAATCAGGATATCGATCTCATCCGCACGAATGCGTTCCGCCTGCTCCTGCGGCGTCCCCTGCGCGAGCACGGCAGTATGAACGCCCGCCGCCTCCCACGACGTCGGTGCATTCGTGCGGTGCGGTGAGCGCATAGGCATGACATCGTACTGCTCCGTCAGATGCGTTGCCAGTGCGCCGTAGAACGCCGTATGGTCAAACTGCGGTGCAAGGAAGCCGATGCGCAGCCGTGCATGATGGACGGGGGCACGCGGCGGCAGCGGCTCCTCGCGCTGATAGAGCGACGCACACATCGCAAACTGCGGCTGCAGCTCCTTCGGTGTCAGCTGCGCCGCCGCATGACAGAGATAGAGGTAGCGGGAGAAATGCTCCGCTGAAGGCTCAGGCTCTTGTCCTCGGTCGCCGCCTCGAAATACGCGGCAATCGCCCCTCCAGTATCAGCGAGCGCACGGCAGCACATCCCCATCATCTCAGAGAAGCGCCACTGCTCCTCTGCGGGGATCTCCTCAGTGCGCGCATGTGAGAATCGCCTCAATCGCCTCATAGATGTACCCCGTATGAATATCTTCACGCAGGGCACTGTAGTCCTCAATCCAGCTCATACGTCGCTTCGCTCCAATCTAAAATAAACCGTCTCGGGCGGACAGCCGATCCGCAGGGGAACCAACTGCCGTTGCCCGTATGCACATAGCCATAATTCTCCCCGATGCGCACCATCCCGCGCGTGTACTTAAAGACAGGGGAAAAGCGGCTGCCCGAGGATACCGAACCGACTGCCGTGCGTATGTCCCGTCAGCGTCAGCGGGACGCGCCCGTCTGTCGCTGCATCGTCGATGAACTCGGGATGATGCGCGAGGAGCACCGTCACCGCATGCGCAGGAACGTCCTCCATCGCAGCCGCAAAGAACGCTGCCTTTTCCGTGTCAGAACGCATCTCCCGCGTGCAAAAGGGATAATCCGTCCCCGCAAGGTAGAGCGCGCCGCAGCCCGGACACGCTCCGCCGCATTGAGAAGGACATGGACATGTCCCCTGCGTGCCATCTGCGTGACAATGGGGGCGCATTCCGCCGATAGTACTCGTGATTGCCGATGCAGTACCAGATCCCCGCGGAAAATCCCCCGACGTGCGCCTCAAGTACCGCAGCAGCCGCCTCGTTCAGGATGCTCCGCATCAAAGAGATCGCCCGTTACGGCGAGGAGGTCTGCCCCCTGCTGCCGTTTCGGTGAGGAGCGCATCGAGCTCCTCCACAGAGAAAAAATGCGCCGAGATGCACGTCGCTGATCAGAGCGATCACCAGCCCATCTGCCTCAGGCGGGAGATTCCGTATGGGGATACGGTGAGTCACAGCGCACGGTCGCCGTCACGCTCCGATGAATGCGCCGTAGCTGCCGAGCAGCGCTCCCACCGCCGGATAGAGTGCGGCACATTTCAGCACGCGCCGCCGCGCAGGACTGTACGGGACGCCGCGCAGCCTGCGGCCTGCCGCGCACGCACGAGGACGGCGAGCATCGTCAGGGAGCAGCGCGATGATCTGCGCGACGTAACCGAGGAAGATCGGCAGGGGCAGCATCATCCCGCCAGCCCTCCGTCCGATGCGAGGCAAAAAGGAAGAGCATCGCGCCGACACCGAGGACATCAAGAGGACGACCACCGCACGCGCGCGCGCAGCCGCCAGTCCCTCCAGTCAGGGTACCGCAGGAAAAATGCCGACAGCCCCTGCGATCAGGGCGACAGCAGACACGAGGATCAGAAACAAAGATGGGCAAAGTGTACCTCCCCGTCAAATTCCCTGTAATCATCGACACGAGCGGTATCGTCGCCACCGAGATCACCGTCGAGGCGCGATGATCTCCGTCATGAGCGGATAGGCGACCTTGTTGTGAAACAGAGCGACCATCGCCACCATACCGCCCGTCGGCGCAGCGACGATAACGAGGCTGCATCCGAGGATGTGAGGGATTTCGTGACGAAGAACTTCATCGCAAAGAGAATGGGGATCAGCAGCACCACAGCCTTGAGGAAAGGTGTAGATGAGCAGCTGCGGTCGGTCAGCATGTGACGCATGTGGATGTCCTTCAGCGAGGCACCGATCATCATCATCGCGAGCGGAGCCGTCATTCACCGACCATCGTGAACGCCTGCAGGAGGAGCGGATTCGTCGGAATCTCGCCAGTAGATCACGCAGGCGATCAGCGAGGCAATGATGCCGGGGTTCAGCAGCATGCGCACCATCTCAAGGCCACGCTGTTTATGAATACTGATGGAGGACACACCGTAGATAAAAAGAGCAGATTGACGGGGATGAAGAACAGTGCGTCATATAGACGACTGCCTGATCGCCGTACACGCCCTGTACGAGCAGCAGCCCCTGAAGAGCGAGTTGTTGGAACCAGAACGAGAGGGTTCACCGCGCCGCGCAGCCGTCCGCGATAGCGCAGGGAGAATCGGCAGCGAAACCGACGGCGCACATCATCACGAGGAGGATGGCGTGGTCGATATCAGGTGTCAATGACCTGCGCCAGATTCATATGTGATCCTGCGCGTGCATCGCTGAGGAGATGATGAGGCAGGGGCGCGCGATGTTGACAATCAGGGAGGAAAACTGCCCTGATTGTTCGGAATGATGATCTTGTAGCGGCGGGCAAGCGCCCCGCAAGATCATCAGAAAAGAATACGATCATCTGCCCTAAAATCAACATTTCACATTACCTTCTTTATTTCAGTTCGTAAATCTGTATAGAGTTTTCTTGCAAAGCCATCAATGTTTTTCTTCCAGCAGCGGCTTGAGGAACTGCCCCGTATGGGACGCCTTTCACCTTCACGATCTCCTCAGGCGTTCCCTGGGCGACAATCGTGCCGCCGCTCGTGCCGCCCTCGAGGGCCGAGGTCGATGATGTGATCCGCCGTCTTGATGACGTCGAGATTGTGCTCGATGACGACCACCGTATCGCCGCCGTCCACGAGCCGCTGCAGGATGAGAGCAGCTTGTGGATGTCCGCTGCGTGCAGTCCCGTCGTCGGCTCGTCGAGGATGTAGAGCGTCTTGCCCGTGCTGCGCCGTGCCGGCTCCGTCGCGAGCTTGACGCTGCGCCTCGCCGCCCGGAGCGTCGTCGCGGGCTGTCCGAGGCGGATGTAGCGAGCCCCACGTCGCGGATGATCTCGAGGCTTGCGCGCGATGCGCGGCACGTTTCGCAAAGAACTCCACCGCCTCGTCAATCGTCATGTCGAGCACCTCGGCGATGGTCTTGCCCTTGTAGTGCACCTCAGGCGTCTCGCGGTTGTAGCGCGCGCGCCCGCAGACCTCGCACGGGGACGTAGACATCGGGGAGGAACTGCATCTCGATCTTGAGGATGCCGTCGCCCCGACACGCCCTCACAGCGCCCCCTTCACATTGAAGCTGAACCGCCCCGCCTTGTAGCGCGCATCTCGACTCGCTCACCTGACTGAACAGCTCGCGGATCGCATCGAACACGCCCGTGTAGGGTCGCGGATTCGAGCGCGGCGTGCGTCCGATCGGCTGCTGGTCGATGTTGATGACCTTGTCGATGCGCTCAAGCCCTGATCTTCTTGTGCTTGCCGGGCTTTCCCTTCGCGCGGTAGAGGCGCGAGGCGACACCGCGATAGAGATCTCGTTGACGAGCGTCGATTTACCTGAGCCGGATACGCCCGTCACGAGCGTGAGCGTCCCGAGCGAGAACTTCACATTGACATCCTTCAGATTGTTCTCGCCGCGCCCACGATCTCCAGAAAAATAGCATTCCCCTGCGCCGCTCGGCGGGCTACGAGGGATGAACTTTTGCGTGAGAGATACTGCCCCGTAATGGACGCGGGGTTCTTCATGATCTCCGCCGCTGTGCCCTCCGCGACCACCTCGCCGCCATGCTCCCTGCCCCGGGGCCGATGTCGATGATGTGATCGGCGGCGTACATCGTATCCTCGTCATGCTCCACGACAATGAGCGTATTGCCGAGGTCACGCAGATGCCGCAGCGTCGCGAGCAGGCGGTTGTTGTCCCGCTGATGCAGCCCGGATGCTCGGCTCATCGAGGATATGAGAGCACGCCCATCAGCTGAGCCGATCTGCGTCGCGAGGCGGATGCGCTGAGCCTCCCGCCCGACAGTGTCGACGCCGCGCGCGAGAGCGTCAGATAGTCGAGTCCCACGTCGAGGGAGAAAATGCAGCCGCGCGTGAATCTCCTTAGGATCTCTCCTGCTATTTTTCGCCTCACGCGGCGTAAAAATCCTGCTCTGCCGCCGTAGAAATGCGTCCGCCTCGCGAATCGTGAGTGCCGTGAGGTGCGGCGATATTCTTCCCGCCGACCGTCACGGCGAGTGCCTCGGCTTTAGCTCGCGCGCCCCGTGGCAGCCGAGCACAGCGTATCCGTCATATAGTCCTCGTAGCTCTCGCGCATCTCCTCCGAGTCCGTCTCGCGGTAGCGACGCTGAGCGCGGGCGGAGCGCCCTCGTACGGGACACGGTATTCCTTCTCCTCGCCGAACATATTCGTGTACTGAAAGGAAACATACTCATCCGACCCATAGAGCAGCATCTTCTGCGTCTTCTTGTCCATGCGGTTTCCACGGCGTGTGCGCGTCATAGTCGTGCGCCGCCAGGAGCGCCGTGATCGCCCGCATCCCGTAGGAATTCGGATTTTTCGAGAGCGGTGCAAGACACCGTCTGCCACGCTGAGCGTCGGGTCGGGGACGACGAGCGCAGGTCAAACTCCTTGTGACTGCCGAGCCCCGTACAGACAGGGCACGCGCCGAAATGGGCTGTTGAATGAGAAACATGCGCGGTGCGATCTCGGGCGGCGAAAATGCCGCAGTCCACACAGGCGAAAGTCTCAGCTGAACATGAGGAGATCGCCGTCCACCACCTGTAGCAGTAGACCACGCCCTCACCTGCGTGGAGCGCTGTCTCCAGTGAGTCCATCAGACGGCTCTCCATGCCCTCGCGGACGACGAGACGATCCACGACGATCCTCAATCGTGTGCTTTTTCTGCTTTTCGAGCGCGATCTCCTCGCCGAGATCATGCAGCTCCCCGTCGATGCGCAGCGCACGCAGCCCTCGCGGCGAATCTGTTCGAGCACCTGCTTGTCTCGCCCTTCTGCCACGCACGCGCTGCGCCATGATGAGGAGCTTTGCTCCTGCGGGCAGCTGCAGCAGTCGATCCACCATCTGATCGACGCTCTGCTGCGTGATCGGCTTGCCGCAGTTCGGGCAGTGCAGGGCGCCCGCGCGCGCCAGAGCAGGCGCAGATAGTCGTAGATCTCCGTCACCGTCCCGACCGTCGAGCGCGGATTGTGGCTCGTCGTCTTCTGGTCAATCGAGATGGCAGGGCGACAGCCCCTCGATGTTGTCCACATCGGAGCTTGTCCATCTGCCCAAGGAACTGCCGTGCGGCAGGCAGACAGCGACTCCACGTAGCGGCGCTGCCTCAGCATAGATCGTATCAAATGCGAGCGAGGACTTTTCCCGAGCCGGAGAGCCCCGTCACCACAACCAATTTATCGCGCGGTATCTGCACGTTGATATTCTTTAGATTATGGGCGCGTGCCCCCTCGAGTCTTGATATATTCGTTCATTGTATCTGTATGTCCTTATTTTCTTCTTCGGCAGTTCGCCCTCGAGGCTCGACGATCATGTCACGCAGCTCGGCCGCACGCTCGAACTCCAGCGCACGTGACGCCTGCTGCATCTCGCGCAGGAGGCTCTTGACGAGGTTCTCGCGCTCCTTCTTGCCGAGTTTTTCTTTGCCTGCCGTCCTTCTTCCCGTACGGGCTCTTATCCTCAGCCGACGAGCGTCATCTCGATGAGGCGGGACGATGGAGCTTGACGATGGTCTTCGGTACGATGCCGTGCTCCTCGTTGTACTCCTGCTGTATCGTGCGGCGGCGCTCCGTCTCGTCGATGGCACGCTGCATCGAGCCCGTGATGACATCGCCGTACATGATGACGTGCCCGCCGGCATTGCGGGCGGCACGTCCGATGGTCTGGATGGTGCTGCTGTCGGAGCGCAGAAAGCCCTCCTTGTCCGCATCGAGAATGGCGATGAGTGATACCTCAGGCATATCGAGACCCTCGCGGAGAGTTGATGCCGACGAGGCACGTCAAACTCGCCTCGCGCTCAGGTCGTGGATGATCTCCGCGCGCTCGATGGTCGCGATGTCCGAGTGGAGGTGGCGCACCTTGAGCGCCCGCCTCCCGAGGGAGTACTCGGTGAGGTTCTCTGCCATGCGCTTGGTGAGCGTCGTGACGAGAACGCGCTCATTGCGCTCGATGCGCAGGCGGATCTCGCCCATGGGATCGTCGATCTGTCCTGCGAGCGGGCGCACCTCGACCTCGGGATCGAGGAGACCCGTCGGGCGGATGATCTGCATGGGCGACCTGCTACGCCTGCTGCATCTCGTATTTTCCGGGTGTCGCGGAGACGTAGAACGATCTGAGTTGATGCGCGCCGCGAACTCCTCGAACGTCAGCGGACGGTTGTCGAACGCGGACGGCAGGCGAGCCGTTGTCACGAGCGAGACCTTGCGGCTGCGGTCGCCGCCGTACATGGCGTGAATCTGCGGCAGGGGTCACATGCGACTCGTCGATCATGATGAGAAAGTCCTCGGGAGTAGTCGAGGAGGGTGTACGGTGTCGCGCCCGCTGCACGGTGCGTGGTGACGTGAGTAATTCTCGATGCCGGAGCGTAGCCCATCTCCTGCATCATTTTCGAGGTCATGGTTCGTGCGCTGCTCAGCCGCTGTGCCTCAAGGCTTTGCCCTCCCCCTTCAGTACGGCGAGCCGCTCCTCAAGCTCCGATGCGAATGTCCGCCATGGCGATCTTCATATCCTCATCGTCTGTGACGTAGTGGGACGTCGGAAACGCCATGGGTGAATCCCGCTCGCCGTGAACCTCGCCCGTCGTCACGTCGAACTCGATGATGCGCTCCACCTCGTCACCCAGAACATCTCGATGCGCACGCCGCGGTTGTTGTACCCTGCGGGAAGATCTCGACCACGTCGCCGCGCACGCAGGCGTCCACGCTCAAACGCAATATCATTGCGCTCGTAGCGGATGGAATGATCTGCAGGATCTCCTCGCGCGTGATCGTCTGCCCTTGTGCACGGAGAGAACCATCTCGCGGTAAGCTCTCCGGCGAGCCGGGCCGTAGATGCACGAGACGCTCGCCACGATGATGACGTCGCGCCGCTCAAAGAGCGAACAGGTCGCGGGTGGCGCAGCTCATCGATCTCATCGTTGATCGACGCATCCTTCTCAATGTAGGTATCCGTCTACGGGCGATGTACGCCTCGGGCTGATAGAAAGTCGTAGTAGCTGACAAAAGTAGCCGACGTAGTTGTCGGGGAAAAATGACGAACTCGCTCGCGAGCTGCGCGGCGAGGTCTTGTGTGTGTGCGATGACGAGGGTCGGACGCTGGACGCGCTCGATGACCTTTGCCATCGTGTAGGTCTTGCCCGTGCCCGTGGCGCAAGCAACACCTGTGCCGTCATACCATTCTCGATGCCGCCGGCAAAGATCGGCAATCGCCTGCGGCTGATCGCCCATCGGTTCAAACGGTGCGACGACGTGAACGGGATCTCCCCTCGAACTGCGTTGTAGTTGAGTTTTTGGCACCATCGCCATGCGTTCCCCCTCCTTCACAGCTATTCCTTCATTATATCGTATCCGTCAAGGGATGCAATAAAAGCGCAGAGATTCCCCTATCGCATCAGCGATTTCCATGAGCACCCATACGGGTGCTTGAGCATCATCTTTTTACAGCTTGCTGACATCACTTACCGTCGCGAGTCTCGACGACGGTGAGATCCTTGACGATGTTGAGGTCGATGAAGCCGCCGTCTGCGAGCTGGATGACCGGCATCGCCGTGACGCGTGACTCGTCGACGTAGACGATGCGTCCCTGCCAGACCGTCCGAGAGACGGAGCCAGCAGCCGTTGAGCGCAGCGTTCATCTTACGCATGAAGAGAACGGCGTACTCCGGAGTCAAGTTTTCCGTCAGCACGTCGGCACCGATGCACCTTGAACACCTCGAGACGGGGAACGCTTCGCCGCGTAGCTGCGGCTGGATGCCATCGCATCGTAGCAGTCGAGGATGGCGAGCACCTTGCCGAAGGTCGTGATCGCATCCCCCTTCAGTCCCCGAGGATGAGCCCGATCCATCGTCGCGCTCATGGTGCTGGATGATGCCGTTCACGGGGTCGGTGCGCCCCTCGAGCTCGCTGTTCTCCACGATCTTGAAGCTGTCGACAACGTGATTCTTCAGAATATCAAACTCTTCTTCCGTCAAAAGCCCCTTCTTTTCAAGAAGGTCCTTCGGAATCATCTGCTTGCCGATGTCGAGGAAAGAGTCCTGCCAGCACCATATTCTGACGATCGATGCCCACGAGCCCCATCCACTTCGCCATGAGGTCCGCCGAGGATGGCGAGATGGACGCAGTGATGCAGGTTGTAGTTGCCCTCCTGATTCATGCTGTACATCATGGAGACGGCCGTCGCCCCCTCCTTGTAGAGGTCGCGCAGGCGGCCGCTCGACATCACGCCCTGCAAGATGCTCATGTTGAGCTTACCGGTCTCTGCCGCCTCGGCAAAGAGTTTCTCCATCTCGCCGTAGACGTAGCGGTAGTCCTCTTCGTATTTGTTGTCCAGTTTGATCTCGCGTTCGGGGGCGGGGCCATCACCGATGACGGCTGCCTTTTCTGCCTTGACCGCCTTTTTCCTTCTGAACGGCAGCGATGATGCTGTCCTCATCGACGTAGACAGAGGCGATGCCCCTTTTTCTTGAGCAGCTTGATCGTCTCTTTGTCCAGTACCGTACCACCCTCGACAAGCACATCCTCACTGTCTCCATCGTAGACGGTACGTCCGATCAGCATTTCCGGCAGAAGGCTTCGTACTGCAAACGCTTTCAGCATGATGTTCTCTCCCTTATTTTCTGATGATGTTAGTTCTTCCTGATACTACACCTTGCTTCACAACAATATTGACCAGCTTTCCGGGGACACAGACGACCTTGACGATGGTCTTGCCCGCCGTAAGTTCCTTCGCACGCGGCAACTCGGCTGCGATCTGCTCCAGTGCCGCACGGTCAAGCCCCGTGGCGACCTTGACGCGGTCGCGCACCTTGCCGTTGATCTGCAGGACGATCTCTACCTCATCCTGCACGAGTGCCGCCGCGTCGTACTGCGGCCACGTCTGTGCGTGGACGTTCCCGCCGAGCTCCGCCCACAGCTCCCGCCGTGATGTGCGGTGCAAACGGAGCGAGCATCCGCACGAGCGCACTCGCCGTCTCGCGCGCGAGCCCCGGCGTGAGCTCTTTGTCCTGAAAATGCGTAGAGCGCATTGACCAGCTCCATGATGGAGGAGATCGCCGTGTTGAACATGAAGCGGTCGCGCACATCCTCTGTGACCTTCTTGATGGTCGCGTGGAGCTGCCAGCGGAGCTCCGCCTCCTCTGTGCTGAGCGTTGCCGCATCGTAGGACGCAGGCGCACCTGATCGTCTCTGCGAACTGTCCGAGGATGCGCCACACGCGCCCGAGGAAGCGGTATGCCCCCTCGACGCCCTGATCGCTCCAGTCAAGATCACGATCCACGGGCGCGGCAAAAGAGGATGAAGAGCCGTGCCGTATCCGCACCGTAGCGGTCGATGATCTCCTCAGGCGAGACGACGTTGCCGAGCGACTTCGACATCTTTCGCGCCGTCGCCAGTGACCATGCCCTGCGTGAGGAGGTTCGTGAACGGCTCGTCGAAGTCGAGGCATCCCGCGTCGCGCAGCACCTTCGTGAAGAAGCGTGCATAGAGAGATGCAGGATCGCGTGCTCGATGCCCCGATGTACTGATCGACGGGCGCCCAGTAGTTCACCTTGTCGCGGTCAAAGGGACGCTCCGTGTTCTTCGGATCACGCATAGCGGTAGTAGTACCACGAGGAGCAGATAAAGGTGTCCATCGTATCCGTCTCACGCGTCGCATCACCGCCGCACGTGGGACATTTGCAATGGAGGAAGTGTTCGCTCGACGAGAGCGGTGGGAGACAGCCCCCTGCGCGAACAGAAACATCCTCAGGGAGACGCACGAGCAGCTCCGCCTCTGGGACAGAGTACCTCGCCGCATTTCGGGACGAGTTGATGATGGGGATCAGCGCCCCCAGTAGCGCTGGCGCGAGATGAGCCAGTCGCGCAGGCGATAGTTGACGCGGCGCTTGCCGTAGCCCTGCGCCTCCGCCTCGTCCGCGATCGCCTGCATCGCCGCGTCATCTCCATCCCGTGAACTTGCCGGAGTTGATGAGAATGCCTTCCTTTTTCGGTGTATGCCGCCGTCAGCCTCCTCGAGACGCAGCTCTCCGTCCTTCAGGGCGGATCGTGAGGTATCTTGCGGATGCCGTATTTCTCCGCGAACATCCAGTCGCGCTGATCCTCGGACGGGACTGCCATGAGCCGCGCCCGTGCCGTACTCAAGAGGGACGTAGTTCGTGACCCAGATCTCAACCTGCTCCCCGTTGAACGGATTCGTGCAGCAGAGCCCTGTATAGATGCCCTCTTTTTCCGACTCGCTCGAGGCGCTCAATGTCGGACTGCTTTTTGACGCGCGCACAGAACGCACGGATCTCCTCTGCCTTGTCGCTGACGGCGCAGATCTTCTCGACGAGAGGATGCTCAGGCGCGAGTGCGACAAAGGTCATGCCGAGACACGGTGTCCGGGCGCGTCGATGGAGACGGGAATCTCCGCATCGAGCGCGGGCGCGGGCGAGGCGGAACTCGAGCCCCTCACTGCGTCCGATCGGTTGGCCTGCATCGTCTTGACGCGCTCAGGCCAGCCCAGGAGTTGTCGAGGTCGGCGAGGGCTCATCGGCATAGTCCGTGATCTTGAAGAACCACTGTGCGAGATCCTTCTTGTGCACCTCGGACTTGCAGCGCCAGCACTTGCCGTCCTCGACCTGCTCGTTCGCGAGCACCGTACCTGCGGTATCGCACCAGTTCACGGATGCCTTTTCTTGTAGGCGAGGCCTTTCTTGTAGAACAGCTCGAACAGCCACTGCGTCCAGCGGTAGTAGTCCTCACGGCAGGTGATGACCTCACGGTTCCCAGTCGTAGGCAAGCCCCAGCGCACGCTGCTGCTTTCTCCATGTTCGCGATGTTCGCGCCGTCCACTCCGCCGGATGCACCTTGTTCTTGATCGCTGCATTCTCGGCGGGCATGCCGCGAGTCAAACCCCATCGGATGCAGGACGTTATGCCCCTCCATCGTGCGGAAGCGCGCAATCACATCGCCGATCAGTAGTTGCGGACATGCCCCATGTGAAGTTTTCCCGACGGATGCGGAAACATCTCAAGTGCGTAGTACTTTCGGTTTCGTCGCATCCATCTCCGTGTGACAGCTGTGCTCCGTCTCCCAGATCTTCTGCCACTTTGCTTCAATCTCCTGCGGACAATATCTCTCCCTCTACTCAGGCTCCTCCCAAATATCAAATGCCATTACTCATCGAGATGGAGCGGATCCCACGCATCCAGTTCCTCAACGCGTTTCGACGAGTGCCGCGCCAGGCGCTCCTGCCTTCTCCAGCGAGCCGCTCGAATGACGAATCGCATCGACACCGCTCGCGAGACTGCTCTTCATATCCGTCACGCGCCCGTCAAAGCCCTGCTCGAAAGTCCTCGACCTTCGTGTCGAACTCCTGATTTTGCGCGAGCATCTGATCGATCTCATTCACATCATGCAGGGCTCGCGGATCGCCTCATCGGACGCCTCCAGCCGCTCGCGTGTATTCTCGGAGAGCTTGCGCACCTCCTGCGACGACGGCGAACCCGCGTCCCCATCTCGCCCTGCACGTACCGCCTCGATGGCGGCGTTGAGCGCGAGCAGAGTTGATCTGCGCGGAGATCTCCGTAATCATGTGCATGACCTGCTCGATCTTCTTCGTGCTCTCGGTCAGATGCTCCAGCTTCGGTGTGATCGAGGCGTTGCGCGACAGGAGTTCCTTCGTCATATTGCCCTGATCGCCGATGCCGTCGCTCATCTGGTTGACAGAGCCCGGAGACGTTCTCGACGCTCTCCGCCACGTGCTCCATGACATCGAGAGCCCCGCCATCTGCTGGCGGTAGCTGTCGAACTCCTGAATGATCCCCTCGCGCAGATGTCGCGATGATCGCGCAGCGCTTGATCTCATGCTCGAGATACGACTTCTGGTACAGCGCGTACTTCGACGAAACGATCCATATAGCCGTCACTGAACGTACCGCCCGAGAGCTGGTAGAAGAAAATTGCCGTCAGCGTCTCGTTGGTGTCGACACTGCCACCTCGCCGAACGCCGAGAAGCCTGCCAGTGCGATACCGTCGAAGATATCTGCTCCTGCGAGTTCCGCTGCAAAAGTCAGGCGCCGCAGGATGCAGATCGTTCAGCACTGCGCCGATCGGCGCCAGTTTGCCCGCTTGCGTATGCGGCGTACTCATCCTTCAGCGTCTTGACGAAAGTTCTCCCGCCGCATGAGGAAGATCTCCTCCCCGCCGTAATGTCACAGTGGAAAGTGGAAGCGTTTTTCTGTCGGATCAAAACGCTGCAGGAGCGGATAAAATACTGCTTGCCAGACATGCGACGCAAATGTATGAGTCCGTGAAGTGCTTCTTTCAAGTGCCGATACATCCGACACATGCAGATGCGCCATCAGCACATCGGCAAAGGGCATGGGATGTCCCTCTGCGTCGGCAACCGTCTCCACCGTGCGGAGCGTCGTATCTGAGCCGATGATCGTCCACTTGTCGCCCCGTCGGCTCTGCCGCCTGCGTCTTGAAAATGGAGTAGCGATAGTCGTCAGCGAGACGAACGACGAGACACACGGCGTGATTTTTCGAGTACCTGCTTTGCCCGTTGTAGATATGGGTGTGGGAGAAATCAGGCGCACCGCTCGCGCTGCCGCCGATGTAGGGGCAGGGGCAGGAACTCACTGTCGCAGAGTGCCTTCAGCACGAACGACTCGCACGCCGTCACGCCGTCTATATGACAAAAGGCAAAGGTGTTGTCAAAGCGCACGGGGAACGGAACGCGCTGTGCGTCAATCCCCTCGCGGATTTTCTGAATGCGTTCATCAGGGTCAGCTCCACCGTACCGCGCCGTATGTCCTCGTTGTGCAGGGGAATCGTCATCATGTGGGTCTGTGCGATCATGCGCTTGCTGTAGACCTGCAGCAGCACCTTTGCGCGCCCGTCCTGCGCGTCCATATAGTAGGGAGCGCGTCCCCGGCGTATGCGTCAGCTCCCGCACGAGGAGATGAGCAGGACCTGAACATCGGGAGGCGATGCCGTCTGTACCGTACGCGCAATCTCCGCCATGGGGAGATCGGACGAGACGAAACCGAGCACGATCGCAGGGCCACCCGGCACATCAGTGAAAGCTCGCGCAGACGCTCTGCCGTCAGCTCGCTGCGCGAGGTAGGCGGACTTCATATCGCCTGCGCCGACCTGCCGAGTCCTGCGAACGGCACACGCGGCTTTGCGGCAGTCGCCCCCTGCGGTGCACCCGCTGCCGCCAACGGTTTTGCCGCGATGCGGTCGGCGAGCGAAACCTCCGCTTCCTTCTTTTTATCAAAGGCCCAAAAGCATAAACATTTCTCCCTACGAAAAAAACTCCCTATTTTTCAATTATATCATGTGCCCTGCGCCTGCGCAGAAGCGGTAAAGAAAGCATGGGACGACGAGCATGGGTACGCCCAAATAAAGCGCAGAGCGCAGCTCGGGGGTAAACGCCACAAAAGAGGAGGCAGAGCACCTGCGCCCAGATCCCGAACAGCGTGACATACGGGGAAGAGCGGCATCCGATAGCGCAGGAGGACACCGTCCCCGCCGCCTCAAGCCTGCGCCGCCGCCGATACTGGCTCCAGCAGATCGAGATCCACGCGACCGCGCCCGAGAACCCCGAGTGCGAGCAGATAGGGTATAGAGCGCGCATCGGGATGCAGCGCGTAGAGCGCAATCACGCCCCAGACAAAAAGGCAATCGAGGGCATAGATGGCACGAGGAATCCCCTTGCGGCTGAGGCCCACCGAGCGCACGCGGCGCCATCCCCATCGTCGCGAGTGCGTGCACCGTGCGTGCCGCGCCGTAGAGCCCGAGTTGGAGCAGGGAAGCGCCGCGGTCAGCACGACGAATGAGAACAGGGCCCCCAGATGCGAAAATCCATGCTCGGCAAGCGCCGCCGCAAAGACACTCTTGGAGAGAGACGCGTGATCCCACGGGAGAATCGAGACGAGCAGCGTAATCCGGGATGATGTAGAGCGCGATGATGCGCCCGTCACGTGCGCACCGCCGTCGGAATACTGCGCGCGGGATCCGCCGTCTCCCCCGCCAGCAAGTCCGATGATCTCCGTCCGCGAAAATTGACGAGAATAATGACCATCGTCAGCGCAATACTCGCGCGTATCCATGCGGGGCAAAAGCCACCGCATGCCGAGTAGGATGCCCGTGCCGATATAGCCCTCATCTCCGATGGGCCGAGACAGATCAGGGTGCAACGGCGCTGATGCCACGAGCGATGATCTTGACGAGGGCGAGCCAGAACTCGCTCTCGCCAAATTTATCGACGCGAAACAGATTGAGGAGGGGTGACGAGCAGCCCAAACAGGACCGCCACCAGATCGTCCCGACCTCGGGCAGGAATGAATTCACGATGATGCCTGGCAATCATCTCCGAGGGCACATAGGACACCCACGTCACCCAGTAGGGACCAGCCCACACCGCACGCCCACGTCGCCGAGATATTCTCGCGCGCACAGACGACGAATAGGCCCGAGGCGGCTGCTCACGCCGCCAGCTCTGCGAGACAGAGCATCACAGCGAGCACGATGATGCCGCCCAGCAGATAGAGAATTACCGCCGCAGGCCCCGCCTGCTCGAGGACGTAGCCCGTCCCAAAATATCCGCTCCCGATCCACCGCCGAGAGATGAGCTGAAGATGTCTGTGCTTCAGCCTCCGTTTCATCGTCGACTCGCCCATTGGCTCGTAACACAGCCTTTCTCCTCGAACTAATTGTATAAAAATGCGCTCTCATCATACTACAAGAGCGCGTCAATTACTATCATTTGTTGACAACATCGTAAATTTTTATTATGATTCCATTAGAGTATGAAAGAGGAGGCACTCACTATGGGGATTCAGGCTTACTGATTGCTCTCGCGCTCGTCGTCGGCATCACGGGGACCTCATCCGCCGCCCTCCAGCGAGCATCGGGAGGCCGCGCAGAACCTGTCCATCGCCTACCCCGTCATCGGTCTCGATGACGCAGTGCGGTCGCCGACCGCATCAACGCTGATATGAAGGCACTCGCGGAAACATTCCGCGCCCAGTACCAGAGCGGGCATTCTTCCGCGGCGAGCTCGGCTACCGCGTGCATCTCGACGACGAAAACTTCCCTGTCCGTGACGTTCACGGGCTGCGCTATGACCTGCACGCCAACCAGCCCGCGCCACGACTACGGCATCGTCTACTACAAGAAGACAGGACAGCGTCTGCCGCTCTCCTTCTTCGTGCACGTCACGCCGTCCGATCTCGACGGCGAGGCGGTGAACAGTCATCTCTACAACGAGTACGGCCGCAATACGCCGATCCAGCCCGAAAAAGTCCGTGCGTCAGCTTCCGACCAACTACTTCCTCGGCGGACGCGGCTTCGTCTGCCCCCATCTCAGCCGGGCGAGCTGACCCGCGAGCACAGGGCCGACCTACGTACTGCTCGATGCGGGCATCGTCAGTACTTCAACCGCAGAACAAATGAGTACGGATCGTGACTACGACCATCACAGGGGAGATACCGGAGGCGGTGTCTCCCCTGTTTTGCATCAGATCCAGCGTTCCCGCTTCCTCGCCTACGTCATACGCGGAGGACGAGGACGAGGTGCGCACATGGCTCGCCGCACTGAAAAAGGGAAAACTACGATGCGCGCCACGCGCCTACGCCATGGTCCTCGGTGCGGATGCCTCGCGGCAGCGCTCGAGTGACGACGGCGAGCCGGGCGGACGGCGGGCAGCCCCATCCTCGAAGCAATCAAGGGACGCGGCATCACGGATGTCGCCGTCGCCGTCGTCCGCTACTTCGGCGGGATCAAGCTCCCGGGCGGAGACTCATCCGCGCATACGCCCCATGCGGCGGGGCTGGGGCTCGACGCTGCCGCTCAGGCTGCGCATGACGCTCCTGCGCGAGCTGTCCGTCACGATCGACTACGACCTGCTCGCCGCCGTCGAGGCGCTACATCCGCACAGAGACTGATCGCAGGAGAAACGAGCATGCAGAGGGCGTCACGTGCCTCCTCCGCGTCCCGCCGACGACATCGCACGCCGCACGGCGGGCTGACCGATCTCACGGCGGGCGCGCTGTCTGCACCGTGGCGTGACGGCGTATCAAGGGAATTCCGTGCGAATAGCATAGGGCCGCTGCGAAGTTTTTCGCCTCGTACGGCAGCCCCTATTCTGTAGTCTGATTCACTCAATATTACAGATCTCCACCCGCAGTTTCTCGCGGTGGATGGTCTTTTTCAAATAGTCGATATCAGCATGATGAGGATCAGATGCCCGCGCATATCGATCACACCGCACTTCAGCTCGGCGAGCATGCGGTTGAGACTTTCCCGCGCCGATGCGGAGTAGTTCGCGAGCTCCTGATTCGTGAGCGGCACGGAGATCAGTATCCCCTCGTCCGTCTCCATCCCATAGCTGTTGGCCAGACGGAGGAGCGTCGAGCAGAGCGCCCTTCTTTTCCCGGGTAGAGCACGGGTCGGAATTTGAGGTGCTGCTTGCATGTGCATCCCGATCAGCTTCAGCAGCCGACAGCGAGGTGCAGATGCTTTTCGAGATATGCCTCGGTACGGGGAACTCGATGGCGTAGACCTCGGCAGCGCTGCGCGCAATCGCACTAAAGAGATGGGTCGGCTCATCCTCGTAGATCGGCAGCTCCCCGACGAGACTCCCCTTCGTCGCAAGACGCAGCGCCAGAACACGCCCCGATGCACCGTAGTTGACCACGAAGATATGCCCCGCGAGCGCAATATAGAAATAATGTGCGCGGCGACCCTCACGATAGAGATGCGCTCCATCGTGCAGGGAAATCACCTTGCCTGGAATCGACATCGGTTCCTTGATGAGTGCTTCCTGTTTCATCTACGCCTCTCCACGATACCGTATCGTATATATTTATAGATAGCGAAAAACAAAAGCTTCATGTGATATTCGTCACATACAGAGCAAATCACTATAATTTCATTTATCAACGTTATATGAAAAGGGAGAGATGGTCATGAAAACAAGGACATTCCTCGCCACGCTCGGCGAGAATCCATCCCAGAGACATCCTCTGCACGCTGGGAGCCGGAAAATGAAGTGTTTTGGAAACGATACGGCGAACGCATCGCTAGCAGAACCTCTCACACCTCTGCGTTCGTTCTGACACTCGCCGCTTCGTCGCATGGACGATGTGGGCGACCCTCGCGCCGCAGCTGAACCCGTCGGATTCCACTTCTCCGACAAAGCAGATCTTCACGCTCGCAGCTGCCGGGCCTCGTCGGTGCAGCAGGGCGTCTCATCTCACCTACCTCCCCGCCATCCTCGGCGGACGCACTGGACGCTGATCTCGACTGGCACGCTCCTCATCCGCTCATCGGCTCCGGCGGCGCGCGTCACGGATACCTCGACGACCTACGACACTTTGTCACTGCCATCGTGCTGGCACTCGGCATCGCAGGGCAAACTTCTCGTCCCCATGGCGAAACATCGGCTTCTTCTTTCCGAGGCGAAAGGGCTCGCCCTCGGCATCAACGCGGGCATCGGCAACCTCGGTGTCTCCGTCATCTACCTCACCGCACCGATGCGCCCTCGGCCTGAGCTCGGCGGTTCTTCGGCGCACCGCTCCGCAACGAGGGCGGGCACGAGGTCTACCTCCAGAGCGTCTACTACTTCTGGGCAATCCCGACCGCGCTGAGCCTCTCATCCTCATCTGGTGTCTGCATGGACAATCTGCCCATCCGCGCCAGAGCCCCGCGCATGATGTCCATCTTCGGCAACAAGCACCATGTTCACTCTGTGTCATCTACACTGCGCGATTCGGTTCGTTCATCGGCTACTCCGCTGCGCTCGCCTGCTCGTCAACCGCGAGTTCGAGTCTCCCTTCGCCTACGCCGCGCCTCGGACCGTTCATCGGCGCGGCGTCGCTTCATCGGCGGTTGGGTCGCGGACAAAGGGTCAACAGTGGCTCAAGGTCACACTCTACTCGCTCATCCTGATGTCGTCGCCTGCATTGCGACCGTCGCGGGCATCAGTCGCGTAACTTCCACTCTTCTTCGGGGTCGTTCCTCGTGCTCTTCTTCTCGATGGGCTTCATCAATGCGCATGCTTCCCGCATGATTCCATTCGTCTTCAACAATCCTGCACTCCTCGCTCGTCACCGGCTTCACAGCGGCGATTGCAGGGCCACGGTGCATTCTTGCATCCGCAAAACTCTTCGGCTGGGCGTATGAACGCAGGCGGCAGTTACCCCGCGTTCAACATCCTCATTGCCTTCACTGTGCTGACCATCGTCATCACATGGTTCTTCTACGTGCGCAAGGGTGCAGGCATCAAGTGCTGAGGAGCTACGGGAGGCACTGATGGATTCTAGCACCCTAGCGCATCAAAAACGCAGAACTGCCGTACGAGGGAAAACCTCTTGTGCGGCAGTTTTATCCTGCCCCATCTTGCACTCCGCTCCCCTATGCTATAATGAGACTAAGATAAGGGAAGAGAGGAGCACGGCACCGTGGAACGCAAAGCAATCGAAAACACGGCGGACGACGATCCAGACCTCAACTACAAGATGAGCTCCCTGCTGGACATTGGACAGACTATGGAGAGCGGGCGGACTGCGCGCGCGTCATCGCGGCATGAAGCGGGCAGCGTGCATCTGCGCATCCGCCGAAGAACATCCAGTCCCACGTCACCCTGCACCACGCTCATGCTCCAGCGTCTGCGACGGCGAAACGCTCCTTCACCCCAGTTCCGCAATGCGCGAAACGACGGCGTCAACCTCGCCGTCCTCGCCGCCGTCAGCAAGCTCCATGGCGCATCCTGCGCGGCAACACGCCATCTCTGCGCCGTTGAGCACGCCATCACGCACGCTTGCGCACGCGCCTCTGCCATCCCCACTGGGGCATCGCCCTGGCGCCGCCATCGCTCGGGCGGCTCGTGCAAAGCTCTTTGGCGGCAGCGGAAGGAGTCTCATCGCTACCATCGCGGCACTCATGGGCTTCGTCGCACACCGCCTCAGCAACAAATACGCATTTAACCCCTGACGCCCTGTCGCCATGATTACGGGCTTTGTCGCAGCCATCTTCGCATGGCGACTCCCGCCGCGCTCGGCCTCGGAACAATGTGGTAATTGCCAATCGTTGCTGCACCATCTTCCTCATGCCCGCTTTCCCTCCGTCAACGGCAAGTGACGTGCTGAATCGCTTTACGACATCGGGCATGACGCGTGCCATGGACACCATGCCTCACTAACGGCTGAGCGTCTGGCATCGCCTTTCTGCCATCCTCGTCGCGGGCGTGGGGAACATCTCGACGTCCACATCAACCACGGACACCTCAATCAGGCAATCGCAGCGCGCGCCTCGCCGGCGGCTTCTCCGTCATCTTCAACACACCGAAGAAGCTCCTCGCCATCGTCGCCGTCGAGGCATCGTCACCATGCTCATCCGCAACGTCCTCATCCTCAGTTCGGACAGCCGCAGGCACTCTCGGTTCCTTCGTGGCGGCAGCGTTTGTCGGCATTGCGGCACTCAAGGTCATCCACATCGTCCACGCCAAACACCCCGCTCATCATCCCGCCGTCATCCCCCTCGTCTGCGTCCTCCTCTACCACCTCCCTTCGCCGCTGTCCTCCACATCCAGACCATCTCCGTCGAAGAACTGCTCGAGGCACTCCGCTTCGGCGTCAGCAGCATCTCACCATCATCCTCGCCGTCGTCGTCGGCGTCTCCATCGAACATCTTCATCCAGCGGC
>BNJU01005005.1_pt1 | contig 109358 bp, 130 predicted proteins | sample 8539281 | NCBI WGS metagenome assembly BNJU01 (sample SAMD00202456, study PRJDB9452) | human saliva metagenome | isolation source: human saliva | place: Japan
GTTACGGTATTGCTCCTGGCACACGGCCCGGGAGACGACCTCCAGACGCACCCGGCCGGGACCGGCCCTGTGGACCGGCGCGGATCTCCGCCCGCTTGCCCCTGCCTCTGCCCGACGGCACCGAGGACTGGCGCCACGCTCGAGCAGGCCGCACTGGTGCGCGTGAACGACCTCGCGCTCCTGACCGACTACCTCGACGCCGCCTGCGCCCTGGCGCACGAGTACCTGACGGTCTGAGGCGGCGGCCTCGACGAGGTCGTGGACCGCTCCTGGGATCCGCCGGTCACCCGCGCCGCGCGCCTGGTCTCGATCATCGACGACGCCGCCCAGCACTCGGGCCAGGCCGTCTACGCCCGCCGGCTGCTGGGTCTGAGGGCTGAGAACCGCGCTCAGGCGACCGGCTCGCCGCGGCGCAGGACGTCCGCCGGGACCAGGTCGGCGTCGGTGACGACGACGTCGCCCCAGCGGCCGGCCTCCAGGGCGCCCACCGAGTCGTCCCCGAGGATCCTGGCGCCCTGGACGGAGGCGGCGTAGACGGCGTCGACCAGGTCCACCCGCGCCTCCAGGTGGTGCGCACGACGTCGATGAGGCGGCTGGTCCCGCCGGCGATGGCGCCGCCCTCGCTCAGGCGGGCGACGCCGTCGGCCACGGTGACCGGCTGGGAGCCGAGCACGTAGTCGCCGTCGGGCATGCCGGCCGCGGCCATGGCGTCGGTGACCAGGACGACATTGTCCCGGCCCAGGGTCTCGAACATGTCGAGCACGATGGCGGGATTGAGGTGGACGCCGTCGCCGATCATCTCGACGATGACTGGCCCCGGGCCGCCGCCGCGAGGAACTCGGGCACCGGTCCGGGGCGCGGTGGTGCATGGGGCGCATGCCGCTGAACAGGTGGGTGGCGGTGGGCGGTCGCGCGCATCGAGCCCCGCCTCCGCACGCGCGTCCAGGCGGGCGGCGGCAGTCGGCCAGGGGCGGCGCGCACGGGGCCGGCCTCGAGGTCGGTGGCCCAGGCTCGGCAGGGGCGCCGCCGGCGATGAGGGCTGCGATGACGCCGTCGTCGCCGGTGACGCCGGGCTTCGGGGGCGATGGTCACAGGCTACGGCGTGGCCGCGGCCCAGGGCGATCAGCTCGCGGACCAGGTCCGCATCGGGTCGATGATGGTAGGTGGGTCCTGGGCGCCGCAGCCTCGACGGAGACGAAGGGCCCTCGAAGTGGATGGCGGCGAGCCTCCGCGCTCGCACAGGTCGGCCAGCACCGCGGTGCGCCTCGCGCAGGACTCGGCGGAGGCGGTGACGCGAGGCCACGAGGCTGGTGGTGCCGGCGCGGCGGTGCTCCATGACGGCCGTCAGGCCTGCTCGGCGGTCCGGGCGTTGAAGGACCTCGCCGCCGCCGCCGTGGCAGTGGACGTCGACCAGGCCGGGCAGGAGGCCGTCACCCGGGGCGTCTCGGCGGCGGCGACGGCGTCGCCGAAGCCCGCGCGCCCGGCGGCGGCGGCCGGGCCGACCCAGGCGATGTGCCGATCGGTGACGACGACGGCGCCGTCGTCGATGATGCGGTCGGGGTGACGACCCGGCCCCGGCGGGCGGTGGTCGCGGGCGGGTGCAGCGGTGGCGGAACGGCGGGGCTCATGGCGGCAGACTACCGGCGGGCGCTGCACCTGCCCGGCGCCGGTTCCGGGCGCGCGCGTCGCAGTCGCTCGGGCGACCCGCGTCTCGCAGGGCGTCCCACGCGGCGTTCACGGCGCCGCCGCCACAGCCGCGACGCCCGCCAGGACGCAGCCCGAGCGGTCAGGGCAGCGCCAGGGCGAGCCGGAGCCACTCGACCCGCTCGACCCCGGTGCCCGTGTAGAGCCCACCGCGACGTCGAGCCCACTGCTTTGAGGGGGTTCCACTCCAGGATCCTCTTGAGGATCTCGGCAGCTGGTCCAGGGGCATGGCCGCGCCCGAGCCGAAGAACATGAGGAAGAAGACGGCGGCCGACAGGGCCTGGGTCGTGCGCGAGGAGACCCGTCAGCGCGCCGATGAGGAAGCCCAGCGCCGAGAGCCGGGACGATCGAGCCCGCCATGACGGGGCAGGAGGCGCGGGCTCCACAGCTCGGACCGCACGCCGTCGCGCACGGCGACCACGGAGGAGGACGATCATGCGACGGCGCCCGCGATCGAGCGCGAGCGTGGACAGCAGCAGGGCGATCACGAAGTGCCCGCCCCGCAGCGGGAGGTGGCGTAGCGCCGGTCGATCCCTGCGCGAGCGGAGCTCGGCCAGGTAGATCGGCATCCCCATGAGCAGCAGGTTGGCGATCACCGTCAGGATGAGCGAGGGGAACATGACGTCGATGAACCTCACGCCGGGGCCACCTCGGTCGAGGCGTAGGGGATGCCGATGAAGACGTACATGATCACCGGGGAAGGCGAGGGAGAAGAACACGGCGACGGGCTCGCGCAGCAGCAGGCGAGCTCCTGGCGGGTCCACACCGCCACGACGCGCCACCGGACGCGAGGGCCGGTCGGATCGGAGGCCGGCGGCCGTCGGGCGCTGGGACGGGCGCTCGGGCGCCGGCGTGCTGCGCCGCGCTCATGCGGCCGCCCCCGGTCGGCTCCGCGAGACCGCCTCGGCGAAGACGTCCTCCAGCCGGATCGGCCCCTTCAGGATGTCCTGGTAGCGCAGCTCGCCGCGGCCCCGGGCCGCCTCGATCACGTCGGCCGTGGCCGTGACGGTCTCCTTGTCGGCGATGAGCACGCGCACCTCCCCGTCCCCGACCAGGTCGAGGCCGCGAGCGCGGGCCCAGGCGTCCACGGAGGGTCGGCCCCGATGAGTCGCACAGCCGCCACCGGCCGTCGGCCGGGCCGAGGACATCTCGACCGTCCCTGCAGGATCAGGCGGCCGCGGTCGAGGACCAGGAGCCGGTCGGCGTAGGGCCTCGGCCTCGCTCAGGTCGTGGGTGGAGGCGAGGACGGCGACGCCCTCGGCGCGGCGCAGCCGGAGGAACTCCCACAGCTCGGCGCGCGCCACCGGGTCGATGCCGCTGGTGGGCTCGTCCAGGACGAGGGCGCGGGGGCGGCCGATGCAGGCCAGGGCGACGTCCAGGCGCCTGGCCCACCCGCCCGACAGGGAGTCGATGGTCTGGGCCGCGCGGGCGTCCAGGCCGAGCTGGGCGACGATCCGCTCGACCGGGCCCGGGTCGGCGTACAGGGCGGCGACCGCGCGGACGGCCTCGCGGACTCTCAGGCGCTGGGGCAGGCCCTGTCTCCTGGAGCTGGACGCCGATGAGGGCGCGCTGCGGGGCAAAGGGCGCACGGGCTGCCCCGTCGATGCTGACCTCGCCCGAGGTCGGGGGCGCAGGCCGGAGATCATCTCCATGGCCGTGGTCTTGCCCGAGCCGTTGGGGCCGACCAGCACCACGATCTCGCCGGGGCGCACAGCGAAGGAGACGTCGTCCAGGGCGGGGCGGCGGCGCTCTGGGTAGCGCTGCCCGCGCGGCGCCATTGCATGACCGGGGCGGCGCGGTCGGGCGCGGCGTCGGCGGGCGGCGTTCTGCGGCCGACGGCGAGGTGACCCGCCGGGGCGCGGCGGAGACTTCCATGGTGGCTCCTCACCGGTATTCGGTGTCGAAGACCGGTTTGCGTTTCAAACTTCAGAACCAGGATAGCCCCTCTGGTTTGAAATGCAAACTTCAGGTGCTCGGCGCGGATCCGCCGGCGATCGGGGCCGATCGGGCCGGGGCCGGTCAGATCCGGCACGGCGCGCCGGTCGGGCCGGTCAGGCCAGACGGCGCTCCATGTCGCGCACCGCCCGCTCCACGTCGCGCTCCAGGCGGGCCGAGCGGCGGGCGTCGTCGGCCCATGCAGCCCCGCCCCCGCCGGCCGGACGGCGACCACGCGCCCGCGGTCCACGAGCAGGGGCGGAACATGCCGTTGGCCGCCGGGCAGATGAGCTCGCTCGCCCGCGGCGTCGGTCAGGCACGCGCGATCCTTGTAGCCCACGTGCACCCCGTCGAAGGCGGCCAGGAAGTGGTGCCGGCGGCCCGTCTCCGGGAGGCGGCGAGCAGGTCGGGCAGGTCGGCGCGCATGTACAGGGTCGTGGCGCGCCCCGCCGCGCCCCGACGCCGGGAGCGCCCGGTCCAGGACGCGCACGGCCCCGCGCAGCCCGCCGTCGGCCGCCGCCCGCACCAGCGGCACATCGCCGCGCCCCGCCCGGACGGCGTAGTCGGCGGCATTGGTCATCTCGACGGCGTCCTCCAGGGCCCGGGCGGCCTCGCCCAGGGCAGCGCCGTCCAGCGGGCCAGGTCGGCCGCGCGCACCGGCCCGTGGCTGGTGGCGTAGCGCCGGGCGATCTCGGCGACGGCGGCGCGGTGGCGGCGGTGCCGCGCGCCCGCCGCCGGCGCCGCCCGGGCCGCTCTCCGCCGGCGGCAGCGCGGTCGCATCGACCACCAGGTGCTCGTTGCCGCGCCGCGGCCCCTGGACGAGACGCCTCGCGCTGGAGGCGGACCAGCAGGTGGCGCCGCGCTGCGCCCCGGCGCCGGAGTCAGTCGGACCCGGAGTCGGCGCCCATGAGGCCGCCGTCCCGCCACACCCGCAGCAGGCGGGCGCGACGCAGCGGCCCCTCGGCGGCGATGGCCGCCAGCGCGAGCCCGCCCGCCCGCTCCAGGAGGGCGTCGTCGAGCCCCAGCCACTCTCGGTGCGCCTCGCCCACGCGTCCATCCGGTGCATGAGGGCGACTCGCAGCCAGTGGTGGTCGGCCGCCGTCGTGATGTGGATGGTGCCGCGCATGGGCCAGGACCGCACCAGCCGGCCGGCCTCGAAGGCCGCGTCGACGTCGGCCGCGCCCGGCCCGCGCGGTCCGGGAGACGATCGCGTGGGACGCGGAGGAGACCTGCTGGCCCTGGACGGCCAGCTGGCGGCGGCACCGCCTCGGCGGGCGTCGCGGCGCTCGTCGCGTCGCCTGAGCCCCTGGGCGACCGAGCGCAGGTAGGACATCTCACGCGGGGCGGGGGGCGGGCGTGCGCAGGCTCGTCACGGCGCGCGCGCCGGGGCTCAGAACAGCCGGGGAGGAGGGGTCGTCCAGGCCGCGCAGGGCGTCGTGAGTCCAGGACCACGCAGCGGATGCCGCGGTCCTCGGCCAGCACGCGCGCCTGGGGCCTGATCTGCTGGGCGGCGAAGAGTCCGCGCACGGGCGTCAGGAGCGGGTCGCGGTCCAGCATGTCGACGTAGCGGGTCAGCTGCTCGACGCCGTCGATCCCGCCCACGCGCTTGACCTCGACGGCGACGGCGGCGCCGGACTCGTCGCGCACGAGCAGGTCGACCGGGCCCAGCGGCGTGGGGTACTCCCGGCGCACGAGCCTCCACCCGGGTCCGAGCACCTCGACCCGCTCGGCCAGGAGCTCCTGGAGGTGGGCCTCGACGCCGTCCTTGGTCAGGCCCGGGTCCACGCCCAGGTCCGCACTGGTGTCGGAGACGATGTCGAACAGGCGGATGACGAGCCGGTCGTCGGTCCTGGTGGCGCTCACCTCCCAGCGGGCAGATCACGCCGATCTCCCGGTCCTCCTCGTCGGGGTCGACCTCGGCGAGCCGGGCGGGCGGGCTCATCCAGTTCAGCGGCTTGTAGGAGCCGCCGTCGGAGTGGACGAGCACGCTGCCGTCGGCCTCGACCATGATGAGCCGGGTGGCCCTGGGGGCGAGTGGGCGTCCAGGCGCCCGGGTAGTCCACGGAGCAGGAAGCGATGACGACGCGCACCCGGGCAGCCTACTGGTGCCGGCTGACGGGGCCGCGGCCGCCCGTCCCGGCGCGCGCCGACCACAGGAGCGAGGGCTGCGTGGGGCGGCGGACTCCAGCCAGGCCACCAGCGCCGAGTGCGAGTCGCTGAGCATGGCCAGATCGAAGGACTTCCCCGCGACCGTGCAGGTCACGTCGACGATCCGCCCGCTCGCCCGGGGCGGGGGCCCGCCCAGGACAGGTCGTCGCGGTGCATCCGGTAAGCGGGCCCGCGGCGACAGGGAGATGAGCCGGTGCCACTCGATGGCCCTCGTCGCCGAAGGTGGCGATGCCGCTCATATAGCGCCTGCGCCCCGAGCGCAGCAGGGCGCACTCGAAGGAGCCGACCTGCGAGGCCAGGAAGCGCAGGCGCCCCAGGAAGACGACGACGAGCACGAGCGAGCCGGCCGGGACCGCCGGCACGCACCAGCCCATCGCGCCCATCGTCAGTCCAGGTCCTCCGAGTCCGTGGCCACCACGGTCTCGGTGAGCATATCGATGTCCTCGGCCGTGCCCTGTGATCTCCCGAGCCGACCCGGTCGGCGGCCACGGTCACCACATTGTGGTCCACCGAGCAGAAAGCCGCCCGCCACGACGATCGGCGCGGCGGACCCGTCCTCCCGACGATGCGCACCGTGCCGCGCCCCAGCAGGGCCAGGATCGGCTGGCGGCCCGGCAGCACGCCGAGCTCGCCGTCGATCAGGGGCACGGAGACCCGCTCCGCCTCACCGGCGAAGACCGTGCCCCCGTGACGGAGACCACCTCCACGCTCAAACCGGACCCCACGCCCGCGACCCCTCCTGCGCCAGGCCGCTCACTCCTTGTCGATCTCGGCCGCGCGGCGCTCCAGATCCTCCACGCCGCCGATATTGAAGAAGGCCTGCTCGGGCAGGTGGTCGTAGTCGCCGTCGACAATGCGCTTGAAGGCCTCGACCGTCTCCGACACGGGCACGGTGGAGCCGGCCACGCCCGTGAACTTCTCCGCCATGTACATGTTCTGGCTCAGGAACTGCTCGATGCGCCGGGCCCGGCCCACGGTCACCTTGTCCTCCTCGCTCAGCTCGTCCACGCCCAGGATGGCGATGATGTCCTGGAGCTCCTTGTTCTTCTGGAGGATGGACTTCACGCGGGTGGCCACCTCGTAGTGCTCGCGGCCCACGTACTGGGGGGCCAGCAGGCGCGAGGTGGAGGCCAGCGGGTCCACGGCCGGGTAGATGCCGCGCGCGGCCACCTCCCGGCTCAGCTCGGTGGTGGCGTCCAGGTGGGCGAAGGTCGTGGCCGGGGCCGGGTCGGTGTAGTCGTCCGCCGGCACGTAGATGGCCTGCAGGGAGGTGATGGAGTGCCCGCCCGCCGAGGTGATGCGCTCCTGGAGCTGGCCCATCTCATCGGCCAGGTTGGGCTGGTAGCCCACCGCCGAGGGCATGCGCCCCAGCAGCGTGGAGACCTCGGAGCCGGCCTGGGTGAAGCGGAAGATGTTGTCGATGAACAGCAGCACGTCCTGGTGCTGGACGTCGCGGAAGTACTCGGCCATGGTCAGGGGCGGACAGGGCCACCCGCAGGCGCGTGCCCGGCGGCTCGTCCATCTGGCCGAACACCAGGGCGGTCTTGTCGAACACGCCCGCCTCCCCCATCTCGACGATGAGGTCATTGCCCTCACGGGTGCGCTCGCCCACGCCCGCGAACACGGACACGCCCTCGTGGTCCAGGGCCACGCGCTGGATCATCTCCTGGATGAGGACCGTCTTGCCCACGCCCGCCCCGCCGAACAGGCCGATCTTGCCGCCCTGGACGTAGGGGTGAGCAGATCGATGACCTTGATGCCGGTCTCGAACATCTGCTCCTTGGACTCCAGCTGGTCGAAGGCCGGGGGCCGGCGGTGAATGGGCCAGCGCTCGGTGATCTCCAGCTGCTCGCCGGGGGCCAGGTTGAGAACGTCGCCGGTGACGTTGAAGACGTGGCCCTTGGTCACGTCCCCCACGGGCACCGAGATGGGCGCGCCCGTGTCGCGCACCTGCGATCCGCGCACCAGGCCGTCGGTGGGCTTTGAGGAGACGGTGCGCACAATGTTGTCGCCCAGGTGCTGGGCGACCTCCAGAGTGATCTCGTGGGGCTCCTCGCCGGCACTGGTGGCCTGGACGGTCACCTTGAGGGCGTTGTACATCGCCGGGATCGCATCTGGCGGGAACTCGACGTCGACGACGGCGCCGATGATCCGGGTGACGCGCCCGGTACCGGGGGTGGTGGTGTCAGCCATGGTCCGTATCTTCCGTATCCGTTCTGGCAGCTGTGGTCGGTGGTCCGCCGTCTACTCGGCGCCCAGGGCGTCGGCACCCGAGACGATCTCCGTGATCTCCTGGGTGATGTCGCCCTGGCGCGCCGCGTTGGCCAGGCGGGTGTAGGTGGTGATGAGGTCCTCGGCGTTGTCCGTGGCCGTGTGCATGGCCTGCTGGCGGCTGGCCAGCTCGGAGGCCGCCGCCTGCAGCAGGGCGTTGCGGATGCGCGAGTGCACGTAGCGGGTGAGCAGGCCGTCGAGGACCTCGGCGGCGGAGGGCGCGAACTCGTACAGCGGCGCGGCCGCCGTCGGATCGGGACGGGGCCTTGATCTGGGGTCGCGGCGATGTCATCGCGGTTGAGCTCGCCAGGGGCCGTCGATGTCCACGACGGTCAGCGGCAGCATGCGGCGCACCTCGGGGCACCTGGGAGACCATCGAGACGTAGCGGGTGAAGACGATGTGGACCTCGGCCGCCCCCGGCCGAGGGGGGTGGAGGAAGTAGTCCAGGAGCACGGTGGCGACCTCGTCGATGACGGCGTCGGAGGGGCGGTCGGACTGGCCGACCCAGGAGTACTCCACGTCGCGCTCGCGGAAGGTGAAGTAGGAGTGGGCCCGGCGCCCGAAGGTGAAGACGACCGGCTCCCGGCCCTCCTCGACGAGCTGGTCGATGAGCCGCTCGGACTCGCGCAGAACGGTCGCCGAGTAGGCGCCGGCCATGCCCCGGTCGGAGGTGACCACCAGGACGGCGACCCGGTTCGTGTCCGTGCGCTCGCGGGTGATGGGGTGCTCCAGGTCGGAGTAGGTGCCGACGGCGGCCACGGCCTGGGACAGGGCGTGGTCGTAGGGGCTCGCCTCCTGCGCGTTGCGGCTGGCGGCACCGATCCGGGAGGAGGCGATGAGCTCCATGGCCCGGAACACCTTCTGGAGGGTCTGGGTGGATCGGATGCGCTGCTTGTAGACGCGCTGGTTGCCTGCCATGTCAGCCCTTCTTCTTGAGCACGATCTGCTCGGCCGTGTGCTCGGCGGGGGCCTCCTCCTCGGCGGCGGCGACCTCGCCGGAGAGCATCTTGCCCCCGGCCAGGTAGGTGCTGCGGAAGGACTCGACGGCGGCGCGCAGGGCGGCCTCGTCGTCGTCGGAGAGCAGGCCGGTGGTGCGGATGGCGTCCAGGACCTTGGTATTGCGCCGCAGGTGGTCCAGCAGGGCGCGCTCGAAGGGCAGGACGTCGGCCACGTCGAGGTCGTCGAGGTAGCCGTTGGTGCCGGTCCACACGCTCGCCACCTGCTCCTCGACCGGGTAGGGCGTGAACTGGGGCTGCTTGAGCAGCTCCATGAGGCGCTCGCCGCGGGTGAGCTGGGCGCGGGTGGCGGCGTCCAGGTCGGAGGCGAACATGGCGAAGGCCTGCATGGAGCGGTACTGCGCCAGCGTGAGCTTGAGGGTGCCGGCGACCTCGCTTCATGGCCTTGACCTGGGCGGCGCCGCCCACGCGCGACACCGAGATGCCCACGTCGACGGCGGGGCGCTGGTCGGCGTTGAACAGGTCGGACTGGAGGAAGATCTGCCCGTCGGTGATGGAGATGACATTGGTGGGGATGTAGGCCGAGACGTCATTGGCCTTGGTCTCGATGATCGGCAGACCGGTCATGGACCCGGCACCCAGGTCGTCGGAGAGCTTGGCGCAGCGCTCCAGCAGGCGCGAGTGCAGGTAGAAGACGTCGCCGGGGTAGGCCTCGCGGCCCGGCGGGCGGCGCAGGAGCAGGGAGACGGCCCGGTACGCCTCGGCCTGCTTGGACAGGTCGTCGAAGACGATGAGCACGTGCTTGCCGGAGTACATCCAGTGCTGGCCGATGGCCGAACCGGTGTAGGGGGACAGGTACGCAGCCCGGCCGGGTCGGAGGCCGGGGAGGCCACGATGGTGGTGTACTCAGGGCGCCGCGCTCCTCCAGGACGGCGCGCACGGAGGCGATGGTGGAGCCCTTCTGCCCGGTGGCCACGTAGATGCAGCGCACCTGCTGGGCGGGGTCGCCCGTCTCCCAGGCGGCCTTCTGGTTGAGGATCGTGTCCAGGGCGATGGCGGTCTTGCCGGTCTTGCGGTCGCCGATGATGAGCTGAGCGCTGACCGCGCCGATGGGGATCATGGAGTCGATGGCCTTCAGACCCGGTCTGAAGCGGGCTCGTGGACGGACTTGCGGGACATGACGCCGGGGCCTGGAGCCCAGGGCGCGCCGCCCTCGGTGCGGATCTGGCCCAGGCCGTCGATGGGGCGGCCCAGGGGGTCGACGACGCGGCCGAGGTAGCCGTCGCCCACCGGCACGGACAGGACCTCCCCGGTGCGCCGCACCGTCTGGCCCTCGTCGATGCCGGCGAAGTCGCCCAGACGACCACGCCGATCTGGCGCTCGTCGAGGTTCATGGCCAGACCGGCGGTGCGGTCCTCGAAGACGAGCAGCTCATTGGCCATGACGCCGGGCAGGCCCTCGACGTGGGCGATGCCGTCGGCGGCGAAGACGACGTGCCCGACCTCCTCGGCCGCGACCTGCGAGGGCTTGTAGGACGCGACGAACTCGTCCAGGGCCGAACGGACGTCCTCCGGCCTGATGGTCAGTTCTCACCATCTGTCGTCTCCTTGCTGTGTGCTGGGGTGGCGCCGCGGGCGCCGGATGTTGCGGGGGCGGGCCCTCAGCCCGTCAGCCGGGTGCGCAGCCGCGCGATGGAGCTGCGAACGGTGGAGTCCATGACGAGGTCGCGCACGCTGACCCTGACCCCCGCCGATGACCGAGGGTCGACCTCCATGTTGAATTCGATGTCGGTGCCCAGGCGCTGGGCGAGGATCGCGCGCAGGCGCGCCTCCTGGAGGGGCGTCATGGGGACGGCGGTGACGACGTCGGCGATGGTGCGGTTCTGCAGGCGGCGGCCAGCTCGGTGACGCGGCGCACATTGTAGGGCACCCCGCCGACGGCGATCTCCGGGCTGGTGGCGCACGCACCAGACGACCAGGCTCATGGTCGGGGCCGACACACGCGGGCGAAGAGCCGCCGGGCGAGCCCGACGCGGTCCTCGGTGCGGGTGCGCCGGGACGGCTCGAGGGCCTCGCGGACCTCGCGGTTGTCGGCGAGGACCCTGCCCGACGGCGAAGAGCTCCTGCTCGACGTCCTCGAGGGTGCCGCCGCGCGCGCGCCGGCCAGGACGGACTGGATGCCCATGTCGTGCAGGGCGGTGATGAGGTCGACCGGGCGCGACCAGCGCTCGCGCACGAGCACCCGCAGGAGGTCGACGACGCGCTCGTCCACCCGGCCGGTGAACAGGCGGGCGGCGAGAGCCGCCTTGTCCTCGGGCGCGCGGCCGGGATCGGTGAGCGGACCGCGCAGCGGGTTCGCCGCGACCTGGTGGGCCAGGGCGAGGATCTGCTCGCCGAGCTCCTGCCCGACCGCCCCGGCGGCGGCCAGGACCGGGGTCCACGCCTTGGCGGCGACGCCCCTGCTGGCGGCGGTCCCGGTGTTCACCGCACCGCTCCGTCATCCGGCGGCGTCGGCGCGCCGGGCGCGGGCGGGCGCCTTCTCGAGCTCGTCGAGGAAGCGGTCGATGACGCGGGCCGACAGCGCGGTGTCGGTCAGCTGCTCGCCCACGATCCTCTCGGCGAGGTCGGAGGCGAGCAGGCCGACGTCGGTGTGCAGGCTGATCTCGGCGGCCTGCTTGTCCGCCCGGATCTGGCGCTCGGCGGCCTCCATGGCGCGGGGCCGGCCTCTCTGGGCGTCGGCGCGGGCCTGGGCGATGATCTCCCTGGCCTCGTTCTGGGCGTCCTCGCGCAGGCCTGGCGGCCTCGCGCCGGGCGTCCTCGATGAGCCGGGCGGCCTTGCGCTCGGCGTTCTCCTGCTGCTCCTGGCCCTGTCCGCCAGCTCCAGGCCCTCCTCGATCTTGCGGGTGCGCTCGTCGAGCACCGCGTTGAAGCGCGGCAGGGCGTACTTGACGAGCGCGACGGCGACGATCAGGAAGGCGACCGTGCCCCACAGCGAGGTCGGGCAGGGCGGGGATGAACAGACCAACGCCCTCGGGGCGCCGCCCTCGCAGGCGCCGGAGGCGGGCAGCGCCGCAGGCAGGCCCGCGGCGAGCGCGGGGCGTTCACGGCTATGGTCATGGCGACCACGGGTTCAGAAGACGAAACCGGCCGCGAAGCCGAGCAGGCCCAGGGCCTCGATGAGGGCGGCGCCGATGAACATATTGGTGCGCAGGGCGCCGGCGACCTCCGGCTGGCGCGCCGTGCCCTCCTGGGTCTTGGCGACGACCAGGCCGATGCCCAGTGCGGGGCCCGAGGGTCGCGAGCGCGTAGCCGATGGTGTTGATAGTGCCGGTCATCGGGTGTCTCCTTGTGGTGGTGATCGCCGGAGGGCGAAGAAATCGTGTGATGAGTGATGACGTTAAAACCGGGGTTTCAGTGCATGCGGACCGAGGAGTCGATGTAGACGGCCGTCAGGAGCGTGAAGATGTAGGCCTGGAGGGCGGCGACGAAGGCCTCGAAGACGATGAAGGCGACGCCCGCGGCCAGGGTGATCGCGCCCAGCGCCTTGAGCGAGGCCGAGGCGTAGACGAACAGGGCGTTGGTGGCCACGAAGCACAGGGCCAGCAGCAGGTGGCCGGAGATCATATTCGCCATGAGTCGGACCGTCAGCGTCAGGGGCCGCAGGATGAAGGTGGAGAGGAACTCGATGGGGACGATGAGCGGGTACAGGAACCCCGGCACGCCCCGGGGGGCGAGGGATCCCTTGAGGTAGCGGCCGATGCCGTTGGCGCGCACGCCCGCGTAGAAGAAGGCGATGTAGGACACGATCGCGAAGATCAGCGGCATGCCCACCACGCCGGTCGAGGCGATCTGGAGGCCCGGGATGACGCCCGAGATGTTGAGGAACAGCACGCCCAGGAAGATCGTGGTCAGCACCGGGGCGTACCTGCGCCCGAAGTCGGGGCCGAGGATCTCCTCGGCGACGTTCTTGCGCACGAAGTCCAGGACCAGCTCCAGGGCGCTCTGGAACCGGCCGGGCACGACCCGGGCGCGCGCGGCGCCGATGGCGAAGACGAGCACCAGGGCGCAGGCCGCGATGAGCCTGACCATCGCGACGCGGTTGAGCTCGAGGCGTGCCCTGGAAGGGCGAAGGGCGCGGGAAGAAGTCGTCCATGCTGGGCGGCTCGAAGCCGCTCTCGTCCGAGGACGCGGGCAGCGCCCGACCGTCCCGGGCCGCGAGAATCGCGCTCGTGATCACCAGTCCTCCTCCGATACGGACCCTGCCGTCCCGCCGAGGAACGGGCCTCATATGCCAGCCTAATCCAAAACCGCGAACCGTCCACCCGAAAACCGGACCGGCGGGCGGGCCGCCCGGCCCCTGGCACTTCGGACGCCGCGAGATCAAGGGACGCTCGACCCATCCGCGCCGTCGTCGCGCCGTTCGCCGCGGCGCGGCTGAACCGTCAGGGCCCGGCCCGAGGCGAGCGCGACGATCTCCGTGCCCGCGACCGCCAGGGAGGATCACCGCCAGGGGCGCGAGGAACCAGATCGGACTCATCGTCGAGCGGTGCGGGCCCGCCAGGACGATGAGAACCACCATGACGGCGATCTTCCCGGCGAAGGACAGCGCATGACCCCCCGGAGGCCAGGAGGAAGCGGTCCCAGTCGACGGCCAGGGACGCGGCGGTGATGAGGGTGAGCAGGGCCCCGGCCCCGGCGCCCCAGACGGCGCCTCGCCAGGCGCCGCCGCCGACCACCGCGGCGCAGGCGAGCGCGATCGCGGACAGGGCGAGCCCGACGATCAGGACCCGCCGCGCCGCGCTGGAAGACCTCCGCGTGGGTGCGCGGGCGGGGGGCGTCAGGCGGCGGTCGGCCCGGCTCATCGTCGCCCCGCGCGCCGCACGTGCCGGGCGCCGATGCGCCGGGCCCAGGTCAGGCGCAGCCCGGGCATGAGGTCGACGGTCACGGCCACCGCCGCGACCACGGCCACGGCCGCGCCCACGGCCACCACCCGGACCCGGCAGGAAGGCGAGGCCGGCGCAGGAGAAGGCCGCGACCGCCGCCCAGATGTACGCGACCAGCACGGCCCGGCGGTGGGAGTGGCCGGCGGCGAGCAGGCGGTGGTGCATGCGCATGCGGTCGGCGTGGAAGGGCTGTGCCGGACATGGTCCGCGCACAATGAGCCTGATCATGTCCGCCACGGGCAGCAGCAGGACCATGAGGGGCAGCAGGATCGGCAGGAACACGGGGATCGCCGCCGTGCCCCCGAAGCTGCCCGGATCGATCTGCCCGGTGACGATAATCGTGCCGGCGGCGGAGATCAGACCCAGCTGCATGGAGCCGGAGTCGCCCGCGAAGATCGTGGCCGGATGGAAATTATGGGGCAGGGAAGCCCGCGCATATGCCGATGAGGGCGGCCACGATGGTGGCGGCCAGGGAGGTGTAGGACTCCGGGGAGGTCCAGCGGGTCAGGGCGTAGACGTAGGCGAAGAAGGCCACCGCCCCGATCCCGATGACGCCGGCGGCCAGCCCGTCCAGCCCGTCCATCCAGTTGACGGCGTTAATGACGGTGAGCACCACCAGAATGGTGGAGAACAGGGACAGGCGGGATGAGCCGATGGTCAGCCCCCACACGGGGAAGGTGATGAGCTGGACGCCCTGCCAGGCCATGATCCCGGCCGCCAGGATCTGCCCGACGAGCTTGGTCATCCAGTCCAGCTCCCACAGGTCGTCGACGATGCCCAGCAGGCAGACCAGCCCCGCCCCCAGCACCACCGCCCAGGCGGAGCGGTCGATGACATTGGACAGGGTAGGGCACGCGCGAGGCGACGGCGACGGCGGTGGCGAAGCCCAGGAACATGGCCACGCCGCCCAGGCGCGGAATGGGCGTGGTGTGCACGTCGCGGGCCCGCACCGGGGTCAGGGCGTTGAAGACCAGGGCGATGTGGCGCACGATCGGCACGGACAGGTAGGTCACGCCGCCGCCACGAGCATGAGCAGGAGGTGAGACCTTCACGCCCCGCACCCTCCTCCCGCGCCGCCGTGCGCCGCGCTCAGGGCCCACGACGGCGGCGAGCTCGGCGCGGGACGACGCCCTCGCGCACGACGACGGGGCCCGGGGACCCGCCGCCAGGCTGACGATGGTGGAGGGCACGGGTCCGGGCGTCGGGCCGCCGTCGAGCAGCAGTATGTCGGCGCCGTGCGGGCCGCGGCGGCGTCGTCGGCGAGCGCGACCCGGCCCGGGAAGGCGGCCAGGGCGGCCGCGGCGTCGGTGGCGGGGGCCAGTCCCGTGCGGTTGGCGCTGGTGACGGCCATGGGGCCGATGCGGCGCAGCAGCTCAGGGCCAGGGGATGGTCGGGCATGCGCAGGGCCACGGTCTCGCCCTGACTCCCCAGGTCCCAGTCCAGGTCGGCCCTCGCATCGAGGACGAGGGTCAGCGCCCCGGGCCAGAAGGCCCCGATGAGCGCCCAGGCGGCGTCGGGAGGCGGACGACGACGTCGGCGGCCTGGGCGGGGTCGGCGACGAGGACCGGCGGCGGCATGCGGCGGTCCCGCCCCTTGGCGGCCAGGAGCCGGCTCACGCCCGCGGCGTCGGAGGCCAGGGCCCCGATGCCGTAGACGGTGTCGGTGGGGAGGATGAGCAGGCCGCCCGCGCGCACGTGGGCGGCGGCGCGCTCGAGCGCGCGGGCGGGGCAGGCGCGGAGAGGGGAACGCTGGGATGCGGGCTCACGGCGGCCATCCTCCCACGGATCGGCCCGGCCCGGCTCGCGCCGCCCGCCGTGAGCGGCCCCCACGCGCCGGGGTCCGCGCCGCGAGGCGCGGGACCCCGGCCGGCACCCCTCACCAGGCGGCGGGCCGCGGCCCAGCGGGTCAGCTCATTGCGGTTGGACAGCTGGAGCTTGCGCAGCATGGCCCGAGACGTGGCTCTCAACGGTCTTGACGGAGATGAACAGCTCGCCGGCGCACTCCCTGTAGGTGTAGCCGCGGGCGATCAGGCGCATGACCTCGCGCTCGCGCGCGGAGAGGCGGTCGAGCTCGGAGTCGGCCACGGCGACCTCCCCGGCCCCGGTCCCGAGGCGTCCAGGACGAAGCCCGGCCAGGCGCGGGGAGAAGGCGGCGTCCCCAGCGGCCACCCGCCGCACCGCCTGGGCGAGGTCGGCCGTCGAGATGGCCTTGGTGACGTAGCCGCGGGCCCCTGGCTCGGATGACGCCGACGACGTCGTCGGCCGCGTCCGAGATGCTCAGGGCCAGGAAGCGGGTGCCCGGCGCGTCGCGGCAGGCGACCACCACCTCGGCCCTCCCCGCCGTCGCCCCCGGGCAGGTGCACGTCGAGCAGGACGACGTCGGGGCGCAGGGCATGGACGGCGGCGACGGCGCCCTCGACGTCCTCGGCCTCGGCGACGACCTCCAGGTCGGGGGCGCGGGCGGTCAGCTCGGCGCGCACCCCGGCGCGCACGAGGGCGTGGTCGTCGACGACGAGCAGGCGCAGGCGGGCGGGCGGGGCGGGATCGGTGCGGGACATCATGCTCCTGGGGGTGCGGCGGGGGCGGCGGGACGGTGGGCAGGTCGAGGTGGATCTCGGTCCCCGCCTCCAGGCGGCGCACGACGGCGCGGCCGCCGTGGCGGGCCATGCGCGAGACGATGGACTCGCGCACGCCGTGCCGGTCCGGGGGATCCGGTCGATGTCGAAGCCCGGGCCGCGGTCGCGCACGAAGACCTCCAGGCGCTCGGGGCCGATCTCGGCGTAGACGCTCACGGGCGGGGCGCCGTGGCGCACGGCGTTGGACAGGGGCCTCGCGGGCGGCGGCGACGACGACCTCCGTGGCCCGGTCGAGGGGCGGTCCCCACGACGACGAGCTCGACCTCCGCGCCGTAGCGGTCCTCGATCTCCCCACCAGGTCCCGCACGGCGTCGGCCACCGAGGTGCCGGCCTCAGGGGCGGTCGGTGTAGAGCCAGGCGCGCAGCTCGCGCTCCTGGGAGCGGGCCAGGCGGGCGACGGCGCCCGGCTCGTCGGCGCGCTTGCGGATGAGGGTGAGGGTCTGGAGGACCGAGTCGTGAAGGTGGGCGGCGATGTCGGCGCGCTCGGCCTCGCGCGCCTCGGCGGCGCGGGTGTCCGCCAGGGCCCGGTTGGTGCGCAGCCACAGGGGCGCCAGGATCAGGCCGACGCCCAGGACGAGGGGCGCCGCCGGTCAGGGCGCCGGTCAGCAGCACCCGGGGCGGGGTGTCGGCGCCGATCCACAGCAGGATGCCGACGATGGCCAGGACGACGCCGCCGGCCAGGCGCAGGAGGGCGCCCCGGTCCCGGGCGGGGCCGGTGACCGCGTCGACCTGGGACCAGGCCAGGGCCGCCCCGGCGGTGATGACGAGGACGGGCGGGAACCAGCCGGCGTCCGGGCCCAGGCCGGAGCGCCGGACGGCGATGAGGGCGGCGACCAGGAGGAGGCGACGCCGCCCAGGAGGGCGCGCGCCCGCGGGCTCAGGCGCTGCCCGCCCGCGGCCCAGGCGCCCGGGGCGAGACGAGGCGGGCCCAGGGCGGGCAGGGACGGCGCCGGAGGCCTCCGCCCGGGGTCGCCGGCCGGGACGAGCGCCCACAGCAGGAGGTAGAGGAGGGCCCCGAGCCGCCGAAGACGCTGGCGGCGACCAGGAGCGCGCGCACCCTGATGACGGGCAGACCGAGATGGTCCGCCAGGCCCGCGGCGACGCCCGCGATCAGCCTTCCGGGCCGCGTCGCCCACCCGGGTCCGGGGGCGCCGGCGCGCAGCAGGGCGGCGCAGGGGCGGGCGCGGCGGCGCGCCGGGCCGCGCCGGGTGCCGGGGGCGCGCCCGGGCTCGCCGTGGTCGTCATGGGCACATCGTGGCACGAACGGGACCCGCAGGCGGGATGCGGGACGGGACCAGGGACGCATGGGGTCTCAATGGGGGTTCGATCAGGACTCCCCCATCGCGGCGAGCAGGGGCGGGGCTCGGACCATGGGGCCATGAGCGACGATCCCTCCCCGACCGGTCCGACCCGCAGTACGGACCGCAGCCCGACCCGCAACCCGATCCTCGGTCCGACCCGCGGCGGGCTCAACCGGACCGCAGCGGCCGCCCAACCGGACCCGAGTACGGGCCGCAGCCCGACCCGCAGTACGGACCACCGCAGTCCGACCCGCGGCCCGGTCCAACGACCGCGCACTCGGGCCCGACCTCCTTCTTCGACTCCGTCAGGCGCACGGGCTGGTGCGCACCGACCAGCGGTGGGTCGGCGGCGTGGCGGGCGGCCTGGCCCTAACGGCTCAATGTGGACCCCGTCCTCGTGCGCTGCATCTGGGCGGTGCTCTGCGTGTTCTCGGGCGTCGGGCTCCTCCTCTACGGCATCGCCTGGGCCCTCCTGCCCGAGGAGGGCGACGGGCGCATCCACCTCCAGCAGGCGCTGCACGGCGAGGCCGAGTCCGGTCTGGCCGGCGCCGCGGCCGCCGTCGTCGCCGGGTTCGTCCCTGCAGCACCGCGGCGTCCTGCCCGTGTGGTGGTACGCCACGGACGACTGGGCGGGGGGCTTCTCCCTCGTCTTCTGGACGCTCATGCAGGTGGGCCTGACCGCGGGGATCATCTGGCTGGTCATCGTGCTCCTGCGCGGAAGGCGTCAGGACCCGCGCCCCGGGGCCTTCGCCCCCGGACCGCGGATCGGCGCCCATGCCGCGACCCGCGCCGAATCCCGCGGCGCGAACCCGCGCGGCGCCGCGCCCCGGGGCCCTCCCGTCAGTGGGTCGGCCCGGTCGTCCCGCGCGTGCCCGGTCCGGGGCGGCGGCTGAGCCTGCTCGCGCTGGCGCCTCATGCTCATCGGCCTGGCGCTGGCCGGCCTCAGGCTCCTGAGGGCGCACCTGACCGTCATCACCGCGCCCTTCGCGGCCCTCGGCGCCGTCACCGCCGCCCTGGGCGCGGGCGTCACGATCGCCGCCCTGCTCGGCCGCCGGGGCGGGTGGATCAGCGGTCTGGGCGTGCCCGTCATGCTCGCGGCCGTCCCCGCCCTCATCCTGGGCTCCGCCATTCCGCCGCAGGTCCTGGCCAGCACGACCCTTCACCCGCTGCACCCGGGCACGGTGCGCCTGACGTGGGCGGACCTGGAGGCATGCCCAGAACCGCCGAGGGCGTCATCGACCTGGGCCTCTACGGCGCCGCCGGCATCTCCCTGGACCTGTCCGGCGCCCCCCGCCGATCCGGGGTGCAGCGCGTCCGTCTGAACCTGGGGGCCGGCCGCGTGAGCGTGTCCACGGCGCCGTCGGTCCCCCTCGTCGTCGACACCTCCCTGGGCGCGGGCACGCTCACGCACCAGGTCGCGGACGGCTGGACCTTCGAGGGCGACTGGTCGGCGACGCTCGCACCGCGCCCTGGGCGCACGTCTACACCCCCGACGGCAGGGCCATCGACACCCAGGTGCACCAGGCCCACTCCGCCACGGGGAAGCGGTTCATCAGCCGTTCGGACGCCGCCCGCAACGGCGGGAGCGCCCTGACCCTGGAGCTGGCGATCGGGACCGGGGAGGTCGAGGTGACGGAGAACGCCCTCGGGGCCGAGCTGGACCGGCATCGGCTCCGAGGACGTGTGGATCGTCAGCTCCTGGAACCGCTCGGACGGGACCAGCTCGACCGCTCTGCCGGTCGAGGCATGAACCACGCCGCCGTCTCCGAGGAGGCCGCGCGCATCTGCCTCAAGGCGGCGGATGACGACCAGGACGACTGGGACAACGACTGGGACGACGACGCCCTGGGGGCTACACCGGGCAGAGGATCCTGAGCGAGAAGCTGGCCGACCTCGATCCCGGCGACGCGCGTCCTACGAGTCCTGCGTCAACCGGGCCATCGCCCGGGGCGACAGCGTACCCGGTCCCGACGGGACCGGGTGCGCGGCGAGTCCTCACGACCGCGCCCGGGCCCACCGCCGCCCCCACGAGCACTCCCACGAGCAGCTGAACCCCCGCAAGCACAGCCGCGGCGAACTCCCGCGGCGGAACCGACGAGTGAGGACACACCACGACCGACGACGAGACCCCCACCACCGCGCTGCCCACCGACGAGACGGCCCCCACCACCGCGCTGCCCACCGACGACGACGTCTCGGCGGAGCAGCCGTTCGCACCGGCCTCCGCCCCGGACCCCCGACCGGGACGGGGCCGCGGCCGCCCGCGAGCGACGCGGTCTGGAGCTCGAGCTCCCCTGACGCCCGCTCCCAGGCAGGCGCCCCGCGCGCGCGCCCTTCACGCTCGTGTGGGGCTGGCCCTCCCTCGCCGTCGGGGAGCCTGCTCATCGCCATCAGCCTGGGAATGGACATCGACCTGCTCACCACCGGCGTCGTTCTGCTGAGCGGGCTCCGGGCTGGCCCTGCTCGTGCTCGCGGTCCCTGCCATCGCGGGGTCCGCGGCGCCCGGGGCCTGAGTCGGCGCGGACGCGAGCCGGTCGCCGGGCGGACGCCGGCGGACCGGCCCGCGTGCGCGCCTACTGCCCGGCGGCGTCGAGCATGGCCCGCAGGGTGCGGGTGTACTCCTCGAAGGCGAGCCGCCCCCTGGGCGTGAGCGCGATGTGGGTGGCGGGGTGCGCCCCGAGAAGGTCTTGGACTGGGAGACGTAGCCCGGCGGCCTCCAGCTTGCTCAGGTGCGTGGACAGGTTGCCCGCGGTCATGCTCAGCAGCTCGCGCAGCCGGGGAAGACGATCTCGTCCCCGGCGGGGATGACCGCCAGAGCGGCGACGATGCGCAGGCGGGCCTGGGCGTGAATGACCGGGTCGAGGACATCGGGGCTCACGACGCTCCCACCGCGGGCGGACGGGGCGGGCGGTGCGGCGGGCGTCCCAGGCGGCCGCCAGGAGCATCCCGCCGCCGCCCGCCAGCGACATGACCAGCAGCATGGCGCTGCCGCCGACGATCGTGGCCGCCGTCGTGGTGATGAGGATCCACCCGCCCAGCACCCCCAGGGTGCGCTCCCTGCCACACCGCCGAGGAGGCGAGGAAGAGGACGCCGACGATGAGGCAGGGACCGGCGTTGGACAGGATGACGCCCGGCCTCCTGGCCCGGACGGTGTCCACCGCGGCCAGGAAGGACCCGATCCTGCCGATGGTGACGAACCACAGGACGAAGGCCCTCGCACCAGGCCGCGCCCAGGCGCGCGCCCTGGTCGACCGACCCTCCGCGGATGCCGCGGATGCGCCGGGAGATGTAGACGGCCGTGTAGAGGCCGGCGCAGGCCAGGGCGGCGATGAAGAAGACCATGTGGGGCGCGGGCACGGTGAAGTCGGGGCGCCGGCCGAGCCGCAGCGCGCCGTATCCCAGGAGCCAGGCCAGGCCCCAGGCGGCCAGAAGTGGGCGCGGAGCGGATGCCGGTGCGCACGTGCAGGATGTTCTGCTGGTCCTCGATGGCGGACAGGGGCGGCCGCCGCATCGAGGCGGGTCTCGGGCGCGGATGTCGAGTTCACGGGCCCTCCCATCGGTTCGCGTGTCAAACCAGTTGGGAGGATGTAGCCCGCCCCGCCTCGGCATCAGGACTGGTGGACGATGGCGGAGCGCACCTGGCCGCGGCCCTCCTCGTCCAGGAGGCGGCGCACCATCTCCAGGCCCAGCTCGACGGCGGTGCCCATGCCGCGACTGGTGAGCAGGGGCGCCGTCGGCCACGACGGCCTCCTCGCTCACCCGGGCCCCGTGCTCGGCCAGGACGTCCATGAAGGCCGGGTTCGACGTCGCCCGCCGCCCCTGGAGCAGTTCCATCTCGGCCAGGATCGAGGGCGCGGCGCACACCGCCGCCAGGGCAGGTCCTCGTTCATGCGGCGGCGCGATCTCCTGCCTGACGGCGGGCACGGCCCTGAGGTTGGGGGTGCCGGGGATCCCTCCGGGCAGGAAGACCAGGGCGTAGTCGGCCAGGTCCACCTCCGACAGGAGGCGGTCGCAGGTCAGGACGATCTGGTGGGAGGAGCCGACCGTCAGGGGAGTCGGTGACGGAGACGAGGTCACGCGGATGCCGGCCCGGTAGAGGATGTCGACGGGGGCGAGGGCCTCGACCTCCTCCAGGCCGGGGGCGATGAGGACGGCGACGGCGGAGTCGGTGGCGAGTGCAGCTGGCGTGGGCACGGTTCCTCCTGGAGCTGGGGCCCGCCGGGCACCGCGGGCCGTTGGCACGACCCTACCCGCCGCGCCCGCATCCCGGCGCCGCCGTCGGCCCCCGCCGGGCTCGGCGCCGCCGGGGGCTCAGCGCTGGCGGACGAGGCGGTCGAGGCTGCGCCCCAGTTCCGACTCGGCCGCCGCGGGCGCGTACACGCTCAGTCCGCCGTCGGAGACCTCAGCTCCGCCCCGCCGTCGGCATCGACGACGACGGGGCCGTGCCCGCCCAGGACGCACACCCATTGCTCGCCGGGCGTGGCGGGCCCCACGTGCAGGCGCTTGACGGCGGCGTGGCGGTCGGAGAGCACCACGGCCAGGCCGGAGGCGGGTGGGCGTCGTCCCCTCACGGGCGAAGCCGACGACGTCGGGGGCGTCGAAGGCGTCGTGCTGCGGCCCGTGGGCCAGCAGCCGCCGCGCCGCCATGAGCAGGGGCAGCTCGGTGACCGCTGGCAGGTCGCCGGTCTCGGGGAGTGCTGAACAGGTCGCCCCAGAAGACGCAGGGGATGCCGGCCTCGCGCAGGGAGGATGAGGGCGTAGGCGCTGGGCTTGAACCAGGGCAGGATGGTGGAGGCCAGGGCCTGGCGGGGCTGGGTGTCGTGGTTCTCCACGAAGGTGACGGCGTGGGCGGGGTCGGCGTCCACGAGGGTGCCTCGAAGAGGCGCGACAGGTCCACGTTCCCGTCGGAGGTGGCGGCGGCGTGGAGGTGGAAGTGGAGGGGACGTCGAACAGGCTCATGACGGGCTCGTCGCCCAGGTAGCCCCGCAGCTCAGCCAGGTCCTCGGACCAGTACTCCCCACGGCGGGCAGCGCCCGCCCGGTGGCCCGGCGCAGGTCGCGCAGCCAGCGGCGGAAGAACTGGGCCCCGATGTGCTTGACGGCGTCGAGCCGGAATCCGTCGACCCCGGTGGTCTCCACGTACCAGCGCCCCCAGGCGTCCAGCTCCGCGCTCACCGTCGGGTCCATGACGTGGACGTCGGCGCCCATGAGGTAGTCGTAGTTGCCCAGCTCGTGGGCGACGCCCCTCGCTCCACTCCTCGCCCTCGAAGAGCCATATGCCCGAGCGTCCGGAGCGCTCGTCCCAGTCGATGCCGTTGAAGCAGTGCCAGTCCCAGGTGAAGTCCGAGTAGGCGCCGGCGCGCCCCGGGAAGGTGAAGCGGGTCCACACGGTGACCTCGGCGGCTCGCCGAGCGGGCGGTACCTGTTGGCGGGGTCGACCTCGAGGGCGAGCACGTCCTCGGAGGCGTCGGCTCCCATGCGGTGGTTGAGGACGACGTCGGCCATGACGTCAATGCCCGCCGCCTTGAGGGCCGCCACGGCGGCCAGGTACTCGTCCTTGGTGCCGTACTTGGTGGGCACGGCGCCCTTCTGGTCGAACTCGCCCAGGTCGTAGGTGTCGTAGACGCCGTAGCCGACGTCGTCGACCCCGGCCTGCCCCTTGTAGTCGGGCGGCAGCCATATGGCGGTGAATCCGGCGTCGGCCAGGAGGGCGGCGTTGTCCGTCAGGAGCCGCCAGTGGCGGGAGTCGGCGGCCAGGTCCCAGGCGAAGCCCTGGAGCAGGATCGGGTTGACCCGCGCGGGCTGCGGGTGGAGCGCATCGGTCACATGAGTATTGTGTCAGACCCTCCCGGGAGCTTCCTGGGAGCGGGCGGTCGGGCGGCGCCGTCCGGCTCTACTGCGGTTCCCCGGCGGACCCAGGACGCCGCTCCAGGACTGAGGAACCGCGCGGTGCTGCCCATCGCCGCCGTCAGGCGCTCGTCCCCGAAGCCGTGGGCGGCCCCGGCCACCCGCTCCAGGCGGGCGTCGGGCAGGATCCGCGCGGCGGCCTCGGACGCCTCGATGGGCGCGTCGGCGTCCCGGTCGCCGTGCAGCAGGAGGACGGGGGCGCGCAGGCGCCCGAGCGCGGCGTCGACGTCGAGGTCCCAGGCGTCCAGGGCGTAGCGGCGCCCGAGGACGATATCGCGCCCGTCGACGCGGGCGGCGTAGGTCCAGGGCACGGCGCGCGGGTCCCGAAGCGGGCGCACCGTCGCCGGCGCGCGCAGCGCCGTCACCACAGGACGAGGGCGCCCGTCTGCGCCGGACGGCGGGCCGCCGCCAGGAGCGCGACGAGCCGCCCAGGCTCCCGCCCGAACAGGGCCGTGCGACCGGCGTCGACGAAGGGCCAGGCCAGCGCCGCGTCCAGCACCGCCTCCAGGTCGGCGACCTCGGTGAGCACGCTCATCGACGTCGTCGCCCCCGCCGTCGGCGCCCCGCCGCCGCGGAAGGACGGGCAGATCGCCACCGCCCCGGCCCGCGCCAGGGCGCCGGGCGACCGAGGGCGACCCGCAGGCCCGACTCCCCAGGCCGTGGCAGCACACCACCAGCGGGCGCGCACCCGCCCGGCGGCGGCATCGCGGGGCACGTGGACCAGCGAGTGGACGGGACCGGGCGCACCGCCGTCCGCGGCGACCGGCGTGCTGAGCTCTCGCACGAGGACGTCGTCCGCCGGTGCGGCCCCTGCCGCGGTCCCCAGATGCCACATCGGCATCATAGGCGGCGCGCCGGGCGACGGGCCGACGGGCCCTGCCACCGAGGTCCGGGGCCCGGCCGGCATGCCTCCGCTGGCGCCGGGAGCGCGAACGTGCAGGTTTCCAGTCGAACGCGCCTCCCGCCTGCGCGTTCGACTGGAAACCCTACGCGCTCGCGGAAAAATGACGGAACGGAACCCCGTCCGCGGATCATTGAGGCTCCGCCGCGGATCACCGTCCTCATCACCCGGAACCGTCGTCCGCGGGGCGGCGCGATCGGCCGCCGAGGCGGCCAGGCGGGCCAGGACCGGCGCGAGATCGGAGTCGATGAGCACGCAGCGATCGGCGATCTCGCGGGCGCGACCGGGTCGAGTGAGATCGCGGCGGAGGTCGCCCGCGGGTTGGCGTGAACCCGCTGCCAGAAGGGTGCTTGATAATGCCCGGGGTGTTCATGCCGACGCCGAGTTCGAGGTGCAGCACGCGCCCGTCCTCGTGGGCCCGCAGCCAGCGGACGTACCGGCCGGCGGCCGCGTGCAGCCGGCGTCCTGGACGAAGGTCGCGTCGGCCCGCAGGTTGGTGCTCATGGGCCCCGCAGCGCGGGCAGTGCGGCACGAGCCCGGCGGGCACGCGCATGTCCCGCTGCTCGCGGACCATGGCGGCCACGGCCCCGGCGTTGTCGTAGGTGGCGTCGGCAGGGGTGGAGCACTGGAAGAGCCCGTAGTCGCCCTGGGTGTAGGAACAGGCGGTCCTTGGGCAGGCCGGCCCTTTGGAAGCGGTGGTCGACGTTCGTGTCAGGACGAAGAAGTCGCGGCCGGACAGGAGCGCGAGCAGGTCGGCGTAGACGGCGCCGGGGCCAGTCTCGCAGCGCAGGAGGGAGATGTGGCGCGACCAGTAGGGCCCACTTCTCCTCCGGGCTCGCAAAGGGTGGAAGCCGCCGTGTAGGGCGTCGGTGAAGCCGTAACGGGCGATGAAGTCGGCGAAGCGCTCGGCGAAGACGGGGCCGGCGTGGGCGTTCCGTCGGCGATGGACAGGCCCGCCCCGGCCCCGACGACGACGGCGTCCGCCTCGTCCAGGAGGGCGGCGAGGCGGTCGACGCGGGCGGAGGCGGCGGCGTCCAGTACGGGTGCGGGTCCACGCGCCGATTATGTTGATTCGATGGCTGGGCCGCAGGTCCCGCGGGCCGACGCGGGCGGGCGGGCAAGCGCCGGAATAGTCCGGCGCGCCGCGGGGTTACGCCGCGTCCGTCTCCGAGGAAGAGGGTTCTCATGAATCCAAGACCACTCACCGTCCTGGTCTTCCACCCCGCCTGACCGCCTCCTCGCGGGTCAACGCCCTGCCCGCCCGGCGGCCCGCGAGGCCGGCGCCCCTCGAGCACCCGATCGAGGTGCGCGACATGTACGCCCCTCTACCCCGACTTCCGCGTCGACGTCGCCGCCGAGCAGGCCGTCCTGGCCGCGGCCGACCGGATCGTGCCCAGTTCCCCATGTACTGGTACTCCACGCCGCCCCTGCTCAAGCAGTGGGAGGACGACGTGCTCACCCACGGGTGGGCCTACGGCTCGACCGGCACCGCGCTGCACGGCAAGGAGCTGGGCATCGCCGTGTCCCCCGGCGCCCCGGCCTCCAGCTACGAGCGCGCCGGGGAGGCCCGCACACGGTGCACGAGCTCATGCGCCCCCTCCAGGCGACGAGCGCCCTCATCGGCACCCGCTTCCTCACGCCCTTCATCACCGCCGGCACCATGGGCCTGACCGAGGCGGGCCTGTCCGAGCGGGGCCGCGGCCTACGCCGACTGGCTCACCTCCGACCAGCCCGAGCTGGGCGCCTTCGAGTAGGTTCGGGCGGGCGGCGGGCGGGCCCATGAGGGAGGCCGGTCCGCGGCTCAGGGGCTCACGGGCTGGATCTCAGCGCTGCCGCGGACGATGAGGCGGGTGGGGACGATGATGTGCTCGGCCTCCAGCGCCTCGCCGTCGAGTCTGCGGAAGAGCCTCTCGGCGGCGAGCCGCCCATGCGCTGGGGGTCCTGGCGGATGACGGTCAGGCGGGGTCGAGGACGTCGGCCAGGGCAGGTCGTCGAAGCCGACGTGGGCGATGGCGTGCTGGAGCCCGGCCTCCACAGGGCGCGCACCGCGCCCGGCGATGAGGTTCTGACTGCTGAGGACCGCCGTCGGCGGCCGGGGAGGTCAAGAGCCCGGCCAGCGCGCGCTCGGCCCGCTCGGCGCTGGTGAGCCCGGAGACGAGCAGGGCGTCCTGCTCGCAGTGCAGGCCGAGTCTCGCCCAGCGCGTCGAGGAACCCGTCGCGACGCTCACCGCGGTGGGCACGATGAGCCGCTCGGTCAGTAGGGCCAGACGGCGGTGCCCGCCGTCGAGCAGATGACGGGTCGCCCGGGCGGCGGCGGCGCGGGTGTCGCTGGTCACGCAGTCCGTGTCGACGCCGGGCAGGGCGCAGTCGACCAGGACGGTGGGCACCCCAGGCCGGAGGACCCCTGCTCAAGGTGGCGGGGTCGTGGGAGACGGTGTCGAGGATGATGCCGTCGACGTGCCTGCGGATGGAGTCGCGGATGACCTCCGCCTCGCGCTCGGGGTCCTCAGTCCAGGCTCGAGGCGAGAACGTGCCCCCACGCGCGCGCCACGTCCTCCACGCCGCGGTGGAGCTCGCCGGCAGAGGGTTGGCCGTCGCTGACCAGCAGGGCGATGCTCGACGTCGCGCCGTCCGAGCGGCGCAGGCTGCCCGCCCGCTGGTCCAGGTGGTAGTCGAGCCGCTCGACGGCGTCCCACACGCGCTGCGCGGTGGCCTCGGTGACCATGGGCTCGCTGCTCGACCACCCGCAGACGGTCTGATGCCCACGCCGGCCAGGGGCGGCGACATCCTTCATGGTCGAGCGTCTTCCCGCTCCTCCGGCTCGTGGGTTCGGCATGAGGCACCTCGCTGTGTTCTCGTGACTCGGTCGTGACCCGCTTGACCGGAGACAACGTTGTCAGGTACAGTTCTATTCGATGACATCGTTGTCATCTGCCCCTGTGACGCATCCGCGTCATATCCGGTGGCGCCTGCCGCCACCGACGCGGCCGCTCTCGGCCCCTCACCGCCGGAACCGACCGCCCTCCGCCGGTCCGCCGGGCACTGGCCCCCGATCGAGCCCGCCCCTGCAGGTTCAACGCACCCCTATCCACCACCCATCTACGCGCGCCCGGAGAACCGGGACGAACCGGCGACGGCGCCCGAGGATCACTGCAGCAACGGAGCAGAGATGGCACCAGACAGTCCACGGCTGCGGATGGAAGGCATCACCAAGTCCTTCCCGGAGTCAAGGCCCTCAGGGGGTCTCCTTCGACCTGCGCCCCGGGGAGGTTCACGCCCTCGTCGGCGAGAACGGCGCGGGCAAGTCGACCCTCCTCAAGATCATGACGGGCATCCACCCCGACTACTCCGGGGTGCTTCGAGTACGACGGCGCGCCCGTGCACTTCCCGGTCCATCCGAGACGCCCAGGAGGCGGGGATCTCGATCGTCCACCAGGAGCTCGATATGATGGGCGACCTCACCGTCGCCCAGAACATCTTCATCGGCCGCGAGTCGCGCTCGCCGTTCATCTCGGACCGAGCTCAACCGGCGCGCCCAGCGCCCTCATCGACGACGACGACATCGGGGTCGAGCCGACGGCGCTGCTGCGCGAGCTCAGCGTGGGCAAGGCCCAGCTGCTGGAGATCGCCCTGCGCCCCGTCCTTCCTGGCCACCCAGGTCTCATCTCGACGAGCCTCACTCGCGGCCCTGTCGGAGGCCGAGAGCCCGACCTGCTCGAGCGGGTGCGCCGTCTGCGCGACGGCGGCGTGCCGTCGTCTACATCCCCACCGGATGCACGAGATCATGGCGATCTCCGACGCGCGTACCTGCGCGACGGCGAGGAACGTCGCACGGTCGCCACCGCCGACACCACCATGAACGGGATCATCGAGATGATGGTCGGGCGCCAGGTGATCAACGCCCCGAAGACGCGCTCCAACGTCCCTGGACGCGCCTGTCGTCCCGCGGGCCGACTCCTGACCTCGCCCCGGACGTCAAGGGGCGCGTCCCTTCCACCTCCGCCGGCGAGATCCTCGCCTGGCCGGGCCTGGTGGGGCCGGAGGACCGAGCTCATGCGGATCGTGGCGGGGGCGCGACCGCGCCTCGGCACCGTCGAGGTCCGGGGCGCGCGCGCTCTTCCGCCACTCCACGACGGCCATCAGGGCGGGATCGCCACCTGTCCGAGGACCGCAGCGCTACGGGCCCTCCTCGGCCTCGGTGGTGGGACAACTCGGTCCTGCCCTCCTACGACCTCGTCTCCACCGGACCGGTCGTCCGCAACGGGCCGTGTCGAGGGCGACGCGGCGCTACGTCGACCAGCTGCGGATCAGACGCCCTCCATCCACCAGGCGGTCCGCAACCTGTCGGGGCAACCAGCAGAAGGTCGTCCCGGCTGGCGGTTGCTGCGACGTCGACATCCTCATCTTCGACGAGCCGACCTGCGGCATCGATATCGGGGCGCGGGCGGAGATCTACCAGCTCGCTGAACGATCCTCGCCGCCGAGGGGCAAGTCCATCCTCCTGGTCTCCTCGGACTCGACGAGGTCCTCCACATGTCGGACCGCGTCCTCGTCATGTGCGAGGGCCGCCTGACCGGCGAGCTCGATATCGCCGACGCCACCCAAGTCAAGATCATGCGGAACTGGCCACCGGCAGGAAGAGCGTGATGCCGCATGAATATCCCCGCCGTCAAGAGCGCCCTGTCCGGGCGCTCTGTCGCCCCAGGCCACCCAGCAGCTCATGGCCCCTGGCCGCCCTGGTCATCCTCTACGTCTACTTCGCGATCTTCGGGCGCAGGTTCCTGTCCCTGAGCACCTTCGTGTCGATCCTCGACCTCCTACTACATCGGCTTCTCGCCATCGGGATGACCTTCGTCATCATCACCGCGGGGATCGACCCTGTCTCGGGCACCGTCATGGTGGGATCCGCGCTCGTGGGGGCGTGGCTCACAACGTGTGGCACCTGCCCATCGCCGTCTCCCTCCCTCGTCGTCCTGCTCACCCGGCGTCCTGTCGGGGTCGGCAACGGGTCCTCGTCGGCTTTCCCTCCACCTGCCGCCCTTCATCGCCACCGCTGGGCATGCAGTCTAGTCCCTGGGCCTGTGCGCCGTCATCGCCCAGGTGCAGACCCAGACCTACCCCAGCCTGGTCTCCCGGACGGCTGGTTCAAGATGCGTGCCAAGGCGAATCCCTCCCGTGGGCATCATCTGGCTGGCCGCCTTCGCCGTGGCCTGGTTCATCCTCGCGCACCAAGCTCGGCTGCTACTCTACCGCGATCGGCTCCAACGAGAGGCCGTGGGCTGTCGGGCGTGATGAATCCGACGTGGGTTCTGGGTCCACGTCCTCAACGGCTTTTCTGCGGCCTGGCCGGATCATCTACGCCGCCACCTTCTCCTCCATCACGCCCCAGACCGGCAACGGGCCGGAGATGTACGCCATCGCCGCCTGCGTCATCGGCGGGACCTTCCCTGGCCGGGGGCGTGGGCTCGCTGTGGGGCACGATCATCGGCGTCTTCGTCATCTCCGTGCTCAAGACCGGTCTGCTGTCCATGGGCCTGCCCGTGCAGTGGCAGCAGTGCCTCATCGGCGTGGTCGTCGTCCCGGCCGTCCTGCTCGACGTCATCCGCTCCGCGCGCGCCCGCCGCTCCTGAGGACCGCCCGTCTCCACCCGCTCCCGCCTCTCCTCGAAAGCGAACCGTCCCCATGACCATCACGCCTCACGCCGCACCGCGCTGGCGGGCCTCGACTGCTGTGCTCGACGACGGCGCTGGCCTGCTCGGCGCGGCGCCTCGGGCGACCGGCTCAAGGTCGTCATCATCTCCAAGAGCTACCAGAACCAGTTCTACCAGGCGGCCTTCAAGGGCGCTAAGGACGCCGCCGACAAGCTCTCGGTCGACCTGGAGACCAACGGGCCCGACGCCGAGTCCAACGTCTCGCAGCAGGTCGAGCAGCTGGCGGCGCCGTCAATCAGCACCCGGACGCCATCGCGCTGGCCGCCTCCCAGCCCGACGCCGTCCAGGACGCCCTGGTCAACGCCAAGAGCCAGTCCATCCCCGTCATCGGCTTTCGACTCCGGGGTGCCCGGCGACGCCTCGGGCGCCGTCGTCGCCACCGCCACCACCGACAACGCATGCCGGCGGCAACGTGCCACCAACCTCGCCGCCAACGAGGCCTTCAAGACCGCCGTCGGAGCGGACGGCCTCCGCCCCGCGGTCATCGGCGTCCTGGCCCAGGACTCGACCTCGGGCTCCATCGTCCAGAGGGTCAACGGCTTCGTCGACACCCTCGTCGCGGAGCTGAGAAGATCAGCGGGCTGGCCCAGCGCTGTCGACGTCTCCGGCAGCAGCAGTGGACCAAGCCCTCGGCCTCCCCGCCAAGGCCAAGATCGTGGTCACCGTCCCGCCCACGACCAGTCAGGTCGACATCCAGTCCGCCGCGGCCTCGATCCTGGGCACCAGCGGCCTGGTGGCCATGTTCGCGGCGAACCAGGACGGCGTCAACGGCGTCATCTCCGCCACCAACGACGCCACTGACCTGGACCGCGCCGGCGGCAGTACAAGGACCCTGCTCGTCGTCGGCTTCGACGCCGGCAAGTCCCAGAAGGACGCCGTGCGCTCCGGGGCCTTCCTCGGCTCGGTCACCCAGGACCCCTACCAGATGGGCTACCAGGCCGTCGAGCTCGCGGTCAAGGCCGCCATAGGGCGAGACCGTCGCCGACGTCGACACCGGCTCCACTGGTACGACGCGTCGAACCTCGACAACGAGGACATCTCCATCCTGCTCTACGACTCGATTTCCTCCGGGCTCGCACGCGCGTGACGGGAGCCCCGCCCGGGCTCCCGGCCGCGCCGCGCGCGGCCCGGGCGCATAATGCGGCCGTGCCCGCGCTCCCCTCCCCTCCCCGCCGGGCGCTCGTCCGGTGAGCTCGCGCGCGCCGGGCGGCTCGGCGCGCGGCTCGTCTCCAGCCGCCCGGTCATGGCGCTGGGCGTCCCTGTGCCTGGCGCTGCCCGTGGCGTCCTGGACGGTGGGCGACGGCGTCTTCGCCGTCATGTTCGACTCCTCGGTCTACTACGGCGCGATCGTCCACTGGAGGGCCGGCGGGGACCTGTACGACTGGTACGCCCAGCCTCCTCCACCAGTACCCTCTTCACCCTACCCGCCCTTCGCCGCCTGGGCCCTGGCCCGCTGACCCGGCTGGGCGAGCGCGAGCTGCAGCTCGTCCTGACCGCCCTGACCCCCGTCGGCGCCGCCCTCACCGCGGGCGCGTGCCTGCGCCGCCTCGGGGCCGGTCGGCGCCTCGCCCTGGGGCTGGCGCCGTGGCGGCGCTGGCGGCGAGCTGCTCGAGCCCTTCCGCGAGACCCTCTACGAGGGCAGGTCAACGCCGTCCCTCATGGCGCTCGTGGCCCTCGACGTCCCTGGCCGTGCCCGAGTCCCTCGCGGCTGCGCGGAGTCCTCTGCGCGGTGGCGGCCTCCTTCAAAGCTCACCCCGGCGATCGCGCTCGCCGTCTTCCTCATCCGCCGCGAGTGGCGGGCCGCGGCGACCATGGCGGGAACCGCCGCCGGGATCACGGCCGCCTGCTGGCTGGCCGATCCGGAGTCCCTCGCGGCGCTTCTTCGCCTCCGCCATGCTGGACCCTCGCGCACGGGCTTCGCGGAGTACGCGGCAACCAGAACCTCAGGGGCACGATCGCCCGCCTGCTGCCCGAGCCCTGGTGGACGCCCCTGTGGGCGGTGTGCGCGGCGCTCGTCCCTGGCGGGAGGGTGGCTGGTGTGCCGGCGCCTGGAGCGGCTGCGCGCGACCGACGGGCCGGCGCGCTGCGATCAGGGCGTGATCCTGGCCCTGGAGCTGGGCGCGGTCATGGTGACGGGGCTGCTCGTCTCACCGGTGTCCTGGTCCCACCACTGGGTGTGGGCCCTGGAGGTCCTGCTGGCGCTGGGGGCGGCGGCCCGGGCGTGGCGATCGGGCGCCCTGGCCGCGGTCACAGTGGCGGGCGCCGTCGTCATCGGGGTCGGCATCCACTGAGCTTCCTCCAGAGCCATGCGGAGTTCGCCCCGGCCGCTGTGGCAGAAGCTCGTGGGTCAGGCTACGTGGTGGGCGCTGCTGGCCGGGGCCGTACTCGCCCGCGAAGCCCGGCGCCGGAGGATCGCGGCCGCCGCGGACGCCGTCGAGAACTCGGAGAGCTCACAGGCCCGGGATGCCGTCCTGCGCGAGGTCCGGGCCCGGTAGGTCCGCGCCCTCGAGGCGCAGCAGCCGGATCTTGCGGTCGGTGCCGCCCGCGTAGCCGACGACGGCTCCGTCCGCGCCCACCACCCGGTGGCACGGCACCATGATGCTGATCGGGTTGCGTCCGACGGCGCCGCCCACCGCCCGCGCCGAGCCGCGCCGGCCGGTGAGCGCGGCGATCCGCCGGGCCAGTTGGCGCAGGTGCGGGTGGACCCTGCGGGGATGGCGAGCAGCTGCTCGCGGACCCGCTGCTGGAAGGCGGTGGCGGCGGGGCGAGCGGGGCGGCGCCCCGGGTCCTCGCCCGCGAAGTAGCGCTCCAGCCAGGTCCGGGCGGCGGCGAGGACGGCGGTCTCCCTCCCGCCCGGGTTCGACGGCGGCGTCGTCCGGCAGCCCGGCCCGGTCGGGCCTGGCCGTCGAACCAGACGCCGACGAGCTCGCCGCCGTTCGGCGCCCCCGGCCCGGTCCGCGCGGCGATGGTCATGGCGCCCAGTGGAGAGGCGCAGGCGCGCAGATGGATCGCCGTCGTCATCACCCCCTGATCGGCGTCAGCGCAGCAGCGGGGCGGGCGGCGGCGGCGCCTCGGCCCCGTTCAGGCCAGGGCGGCCAGGACGTCGTCCGTGGTCACCACCCGTGTGTCGTAGCAGCGGGAGAAGTACTCCAGGCCGCCCTCCTGGGTGCCGATGAGGAAGGTCGCGGTGGCGTCGGCGGGCACGATCGTGCGGCAGCCCAGGAAGTAGGCGCCGGCGAGCGTGTGGAGCACGCAGATGTTGTGTCGAATCCGACGACGACGAGGGTGTCGCGCCCCAGCTCGCGCAGGGTGATGTCCAGGTCGGTGCCGAAGAAGGCGTCGTAGCGGCGCTTTGGGGATGATGTAGTCGCCCTCCCGGCCTCGAAGGCGTCCAGGGGCGGGAGTCGGGGTGCCGCGCATGGAGTGCTCGCCCCACAGCGCGAGCTCCAGGTCGGTGCCGGGCAGGTGGGCGTCGCAGGCGAAGACGACGGGCGCGCCTGCCGCGCGGGCGGCCTCTGGCCAGGCGGACCGCATTGGCGGCCATGTCGCGCAGCGGTTCGGCCACCGGGTTCGGCCCGCCCAGGACGTCGACGACGACGAGCGCGGTGCGGGCCGGGTCGAGCCCGGTGCCGGTCTGCCAGGGCGTGGGCTGCGGGGCGGGCAGGGTCATGACGGGTCCTTCCACTCGGGGCCTTCAGATGTCATGACACTCACGTCGCGGGGCTCTCCCGCCAGGATCGCGCCGTCGACGCCCGTCCCGCAGGGCGCCGCGCCCGGCGCCCCGGCGCTGGCAGGACCGCGGCGCCCGCCAGGAGCCCCGCGACGACCATGACGCCCAGCAGGAGCCAGAAGACCTGGCGCGTCCTCGCCGTCGTGGCCGCCACCGGGTCGGCCGGATCCGCCGCCTGGGCCGCATTGACGATGGCCGTGGCCACCGCCGTCCCGATGGCCCCGCCGAGCTGCTGGACGGTGTTGAGGGCGGCGTTGCCGTCGGCCTGGAGATCGTCGGGCAGGCCGCGCAGGGCGTGAGTCATCGAAACTCGAGATGGACAGCCCCCTGGCACACGGGCACCAGCAGATCCAGGCCAGGCGCGTCGTCCCCGCCCCGCACGCCGAGAAGGGCGAACAGGGCCATGGCGGCCGCGCCGAAGACGGCGCCGGTGACAATGGGCCGGGCCGGGCCGAGCCGGTCGAGGATCCGCCCGCCGAAGGGCGTCAGGCAGGCGCCCACGACGCACCCGGGCAGCAGGAGGCAGCCGGCGGCGAAGGACTCCCGCGCCCGCGCCGACCTGCGCGTAGTAGGGGATGAGGTAGCTCAGGGCCAGGACGATCCCCTGGACGAGGACGACGTAGAGGATCGACAGGGTGAAGGTGCGGTCCGCGAACACGCCGATGCGCAGCAGGGGCGCGTGAGAGCGCCGGGACAGGGCGCAGAAGGCGCCGACGAGCGCCGCGGCGCACCCGATCAGGACGAGCACCCGCGCACTGGCGAAACCGGCCGTCGAGGCGGCGTTCATCGCCAGGACGAAGCAGGGTGAACCCTGGCCGCGAGCGCGGCGAACTGCGCACCGGCGCGAAGGGGGACGCGCTCGGGCTCTGCGCCTCGCGGATGGTCAGCGCGCCCAGCAGCAGGGCCGCGAGCAGGAAGGGCAGCAGGATGAGGAAGATGGACCGCCAGCCGAGGGCCCCGATGAGGTAGCCGCCCAGCGACGGGCCCACCGCCGGTGCGATGGCCGTGATGAGGGTAGCCACCCCCATCATGGTGCCGAGGCGGTCGAGGGCGCCCTGCTTGAGGACGACGTTGAACATGAGGGGCAGGGCGATGCCGGTGCCGACCCCCTGGATGAGGCGGCCCCCGATGAGCAGGTCGAACCGTGGCGCCGCGGCGACAGGACCGTGCCCGCCACGAAGAGCGCCGCATGGCTGCCGGGAACAGGGACCTGGTGCTGAGGCGGCGGTTGAGCAGGGAGGAGATCGGCATGATCGCCGCCAGGACGAGGAGGTAGCCGGTGGTGATCCACTGCACCTCGCCGTGGAGACGCCGAACTCCGTCATGAGCGCGGGGAAGGCGATGTTCTGCGGCCGTCTCCACGACGACGCCCGCGAAGGACATGACGCCGATGGCGACGACGGAGAGCACCAGCCGGGCGTCGAGGCGCCGTTGGAAGCCTGTCACGAAGCCGCTCTCGGGGCTGTGCGCCCGGGACCGGCCTGGGCCCGGCCCGCCGAGTCTACGCCTGCGGGCCGGGAGTCCGCGGCCTTCGGCGGCCCCTCAGCGATAGGGCCTCCGAGGATGCCGACTCGTCGTAGTCGGCCACGAGCACCAGCCCGGACAGGGCGTAGGGGCCGCCGATGTGGGCAGGGCCTGGACCAGGGCGGCGGCGACCTTCGCCGGGTGCAGCCCTGCCTTGATCGCTCCGGCCACGTGCGGGCGCAGTTGGGCGGCGGCGCCGAGGGCGGCGATGGCCACCAGGCTGATGAGCTCGCGGGTGGGCACGTCCAGCACGCCCCGGCTTTCGAAGTCGCCGAAGGCGCCGGCCGTGAGCAGGTGGGGGACGAACTGGCCGAAGGGCTCGGGCAGGGCCGCGAAGACCTCCTTGACCTCCTGGCCGTACAGGGGGCGTCTGGATGGCGGCCCCGACCGCCTCGCGCTCGTCGTGGGCGACCGTGCCCGCCGTCGGCAGGGGCAGGGCGATGCCTCGGCCTCGAAGACCCCGTTCGCCGTGGCGATGGCGTTGAGGGTCTTGGGGAAAGCCGATGTACGGGGCGCACTGGTAGATGGTCTCGCGCACCTGGAGCGGGCTTTCGCCCCCGCCCCTGAGGGCCGCCGCGACGTGGGCCTTGAGCTGGGGCAGGGTCTGCATGGCGGCCAGCGCCGTCACCGTGAGCAGCTCGCGCTCGACGTCGGTGAGCACGCCGGTGGAGAAGACCTCCCCGAAGATCTCGTTCTGGAGGATCTCGCAGAGCTCGGATCGGCGGGGTGGGGCGTCGGCTCGGAGCCGAACAGCCGGGTGCAGGTCTCGCGCGCCTGCGGGGTCAGGGCCATGGGTGGTCTCCTCGGGTCGATGATCGGACGGGTGTCTGGCGGGAGGACGACGGGCGGAGCGCGGAGGGGGCGATTCCCCCGCGCCCCGCCCGCCGGTCCCGTTCACTGCCCGGCCAGGGCGCGGGCCATGCGCACCACGCGCGCGGCCTGCTTCTCCAGCTCGGAGCGGCTCAGGCGCACCGCCGCGCCGGCCCTGCCTCGCAGGGCCGCCAGGATGTCCTGGCGGTCCTCCTCGCAGCCGGGCATGAAGAGCTCGTTGCCGGCCTTGATGGTGGCCGAGGCGGTGGCGCGCGGGTTCTTCATGTCGGTGCGGGTCATGCCGTGGACGACCCAGTCGGTCATGACCAGGCCCTCGAAGCCCCACTCCTGGCGCAGGATGCTCTCCAGCAGCTCGGCGGACTCGGAGGTGTGGACCCCGTTGACGAGGTTGTAGGAGGTCATGATGGCGTGGGGCCGGGCCTCGCGCACGACGATCTCGAAGGACCGCAGGTACAGGTCGCGGGCCGCCCGCTTGGAGACGTGGGAGTTGGAGTTGAGCCGGTTCGTCTCCCTGGTTGTTGAAGGCGGAAGTGCTTGACGGTGACCCCGCGCCCCGGGTGCCCCTGCACGCCCGGGTGATGCCGGCGGCGACGCGCCCGGCCAGCAGCGGGTCCTCCGAGAGGTACTCGAAGTTGCGCCCGCACAGGATGGAGCGGTGCAGGTTGAAGGCGGGGCCAGCCACAGGTGGGCCCCTGAAGTGGTCCATCTCGGCGCCCACGAGGTCGCTGTAGGCCTCGGCCAGGGCCGGGTTCCAGGACTGGGCGATGGCGGTGCCGATGGGGGATGGCGGTGGCCCACTGCTCGAAGGTCGACTCGGGGACGCGGGGCTCCTGGTCCGAGTCGAGGCCGAAGGCCTTCAGGGACTCCTCGTCCATGAGCTCGGCGAAGAGCCCGCCCAGCGCGGCGCCCAGCGGGAACTTGCCGTCGGCGTCCACGCCCACCTCGGGGAGATGCGCAGGGCCGGCGGGCCCGTCGGGCATGACCAGCGAGGGCAGGCCTCGAAGCGGGTCGTCGTCTGTCCGGCGGCGCCGACGAGCGCCTCGGAGGCCTGGCCGATGATGGACTGCTTGTCGGCGGTCTCGGCGTACTGGCCCCAGGACGATGTAGGCCAGTTCCTCGTCGCTCAGGCCCTTGACGAAGGCCTGGGCGTCGGCCAGGTCGACCGGCTCGCAGCGGTCGGCCCGGCGCAGGGCGGCGGGCTCGACGCTCAGGCGCTCGACGTCGTCGGGGATCTCGACGACGGCCGGGGAGGAGGCCGCCAGTCGGTGAAGCCGGGTCGCCCAGGGCGTCGTGCAGCTCGCGCACGACGGCGGCCCTCGGCCAGGTGGACGACGGCGGCGGGGACGGTGTCGCGGCTGGAGGTCCCCACGCGCACCACGTAGTCGCCGGCCTCCAGGACGGTGGCGGCCCGCGCCTCGTCGTAGGAGGCCAGGTCGGCCAGGTCGAAGGAGACGACGACCTCCTGGGCGGCGCCGGGGGCGAGCTCGTCGGTCTTGCAGAAGCCCGCCAGCGCCTGGTAGGGCTGGTCGAGCCGGCCGGCCGGGACCGAGACGTAGACCTGGACGACCTCCTTGCCCGCGTGCCCGCCGGTGTTGGTCACCGTCGTCGTCGCGCTCACCTCGGAGCCGGAGACGGCGACGGCGGGCGCGCCCAGCTCGAAGCTCGTGTAGCCCAGGCCGAATCCGAAGGGGAAGAGCGGGGCGGTGGCGGTGGAGTCGAAGTAGCGGTAGCCGACGTAGACGCCCTCGCGGTAGTGGGTGTCGTCGGGGTCGCCGAAGTCGCCGACGGCGGGGTAGTCCTCCCAGGCGGCCCAGGTGGTGGACAGCTTGCCGGAGGGCTGGGCGCGGCCGAGCAGGACGTCGGCGAAGGAGTCGCCGATGGCGGCGCCGAGCTGGGAGACGATGAGGATGTTCCTCACGTCCTTCACGGGCGTCAGGGTCGACGACGCCGCCGACGTTGAGCACCAGGAGGAACTTGTCGAACTTGTCCTGCAGTGCGCGGATGTCGCGGATCTCGGAGTCGGTGAGCCTCACGTCCCCGGCCTCGGGGCGCCGGTCGTTGCCCTCGCCGGAGTCGCGGGCGAGGACGTAGACGGCGGCCTCGCCCCCGCCGTCGAGCGGGATGTCGAAGGCGGGGGCCGGGTCGGCCAGGCCCATGCCGTAGATGAGGGCGGGCACGCCCGCCTCCTTGGCCCTGGCCTTGATGTCGGCGACGAAGTCGGCGTGGTTGGTCTGGGCGACCTCGTCGTAGGCGTCCAGCCAGGCCTTGGTGGTCAGGGTGAAGCCGGCCCTCTCCAGGCCCTCCTCGATGGTGACGACGTGGCGGGAGTTGACGTCGCCGGAGCCGGTCCCGCCCTTGATGGTGCGCCGCGCCCCGGCGCCGTACAGGGCGAGCTCGCCGGGACCGGCCAGGGGGAAGGACCCGTCGGAGGCGAGCAGCACCATGGACTCGGGGGCGTTCTCGCGCACGGTGGCGAGGTGGTCGATCTCGTACTGGTTCAGCGGCACGTGGAGCTCCTTTGCCGATGTCGACTGCTGACGGGGCGCCCCTCGTCGGGCGGCCCCTGGCACTGAAACATACCACTTGGTTGAATCCCCGTCCAGCCCCCGGCGCCGCCCCCGTCGCGGTCCGCCCGGGACTCACCGGCGGTTGGGGATGCGGCGCAGCCACTGATCGAGCGAGTCCATCTCCTCGGCCGACGCCCCTGACCAGTCCCAGGACGCCGCGCAGCCGCGCCGGCGCGATGAGGCGGCGGAAGGTCCGCCGGGCGGTGTCCTCGTCGACGCCGGGGGCCACCAGCCCGCTGCGCCGGATGACCTCCATCTCCATGGCGTCGAGCGCGCCCAGGGGCGGGGGCGAGCGCCTCGCGCGCCTGACCCCTCCTGGGCGAGGAGGTGGCCCACCGTGCAGTCCAGGCTCAGGACGTCCTCCAGGTCGGCGTCGGTGCGCCCCTGACACCTGGGCTCGCCCACGCCCCGGGCCGTGAGCGGGCCCAGGACGTCGTCGAGCCAGCAGATCGCGTCGGCCACCCAGTGGCGGGTGCGCTCGGGGACGGCGCCCGGCGGCGTTGAGGCCGGGGGCCGCGGTGGAGAAGCCGTGCTCGCCGTAGGCGTAGACGTGGCTCTCGAAGGTGACGCCGGCGCGGCCCAGGGCGGTCAGGAGGGCCAGGGCGTCCCCGACGGGGGTGAGGGTGTCGTCGCGGGACTGGACGTGGAAGACCGGCGTCGTGCGGGCGTCGACGTGCTCGACGGGCACGGGCACGTCCGGGCCGGGCATGCACAGCTCGAGGGCCGGGCCGGCGAGCAGCGGGTAGACGAGGACGGCCGCGGCGGGGCGGCGGCGGGCCATGGTGGCGGCGCAGGCGGCCAGGTGCCCGCCCGAGGAGAAGCCGAGGACGGCGACCTTGTCCGCGCGCAGGCGCCAGCTCCCGGCCCGCTCGTCGATGAGGGCCATGGCCGCCTCGTAGTCGCGCAGGGGGCCCCGGCCAGGCGCGGTGCTCGCCCGCGCAGTACCTGAGCACCATGGCGTGGTAGCCGGCGGCGAGGAAGGGCGCGGCGACGTTCTCCGCCTCCCGCTCGGAGGGGCGGTTGTAGCCGCCCCTGGCAGGATGAGGACCGCGGGCGCTCGGTGATCCCTGGGGTACCCAGCCCCCGGTGGGCAGCAGCTGGACGGACAGGGTGACGCCGCGCTCGGCGTCGAGGACGACCTCCTCGGTCGTGAAGGCCATGGCAGGGGCTCCCTCCTGCTCCTCGTTCCCTCGATGCGCCGGCGGACCGCGCGGCGCGCCCACCGGGCCGGGTACTCAAGGCTCTCGAGTCGTCAGCCGGCAGCGGCGGGCGCTCAACTCCGCGAAACCGGCGGAGAGCGCACATCCTGTGGACAACTCCGGCGCGGCCGCCCGGGCCCGGAGTTGCCTTGACGGACGCCCGAATGACCGCCCGAATACCGGGCAGCCCCCGGCGCAGACCACCACCCGCCGCCCCGCGCAACGCCGGAAGAGTGCTCCAACGGCCGATCGAGGTTCTTCGAGATACTGAGGACGCGCCCTCATGGCGTGAATGAGGCCTTTCGCGCGGGTCGCCGGAGATGTTCGCGGACCGGCGTCGCGGTCGCTGATCGGCCGCGGCCAGCGCTTCGAGTGGGCAAGGCGCTCGAGATCTGAGGTCGTGGAGCCCGGCGGCGCACGGCCGGGCACGTCCCCGACTGCCGATCCAGCAGGTCGCTGAGTGCGGCCCGCGCCACGGGCGGGCCCGTCTCGCGCCGTACGCGGGCCCGACGCGTCCGCGGCGCTCAGGCAGCGCCGCAGTCCTGCCACTCGACGTAGAGATCGAGCGGTCCGCCGTCCGTGATGTCCGAGCAAGCGTGCTCCTCCGGCGACGGCGTCGGGGGAGCCGAGCGGTCATCGGTCAGCACCGCGTCGAGGTCGAGACCGTGGGCGTCGATGGCGGTGCGCGCGCACGGTGCGCGGCGCTGGCGCGCGGTCAGGCTCGTGGAGAGGCGGGCGACGGCCCGCATGGGAAGCGCCAGGCCCGACGTTGTTCCGCGAGCTGAATCTCGACGCGGAGCTTGCGCCCGGTGGCCGCGGGAGGCGCCCCGCTCCTGTTTCTGGAGCCGCTCCGGGCCTCGCGAGGGCGAAGTCCGTCGAGGCGGTGCTGCGGACGACCTCGAAGCCGGCGACGCCGAGGAGGCGGCGAGGTCGGCCCGCATGCGGGACCGCGTCCTCAGGTTCTGCTTCTGCAGCCGTTGTCCGGGCACCGTCAGCGCGAGTCGACGTGCCGCGAGCAGCGCTGGGCACGCAGGGCGGGCAGCGCGGCCAATGCTCCGGGTAGCAGTTGAGGATCGATTCTCCACTTGCGACCGCCTGCGGGCGCGTCATCCGCCGAGGCGAGAAACGTGCGAGAGTCATCCCACGCGACAGCCGCAGCCGCACAGCCATATCGCGTCCGACTGAGTGCTTCATCGTGGTAACTTCGCAAAGATTCCTTGTTGCTCCATTGTTGTTTCCTGTTCGCCTCGGTCGTCGTCGCGGCGGTGCGGCGGAGTCGCTGGCATTCGCCGGTACGGGCGCGGCGGCCGGAACGATGATGTCGGCCGCCTCACGCGGACGGGCGCGCACGCACACACGCATTCAGTCGATGACCGAACGCATGCGGAGGACCCGCTGGAAGCGAGCGGGCTCAACCGGTGGCTGAGCCCGCTCCGCCGTTGAGCCCAGACGCGCCGCAGTACGTCTGCGGGCGCGAGGCCGGTCCGAGCGACCGCCGCCGATGCGTTCAGCGGCACCTCGGACCGGCCGCGGTGGTGCTCCTCGCGGACGCGCTTTCGAGAGTCCCATCGCGTCGCGGGCCGCCTCGGCCCGTGCCCGGACCCGCCGGCGTCCTGAGGTGGCCCGGCGCGCCGGGCCCCAGGACGCGCGTGGTCGGGGCGCGATCCTCACCGCGTCGCGCCCGTACCACGCGCCGATGCCCGCCAGGCAGACGGCCGTGGCCGCCATGACGAGGATCCCGGACGCCCCGGCCGCCCGGCACACGGTCACGACGACGCCCACCCCCGCGGCTCCGCCGGCCAGCGGGGGCCAGAGGCGGCGCCCGGTCAGAAGCGCCAGGAAACCCCAGAAGGCCACCAGGCAGATCATGATCCCCCCGGCCAGCAGGACGGCGGTGGAGGCTGCGAGGGCTCATGGGGGATCGTCGACGACGATCTCAGCGCTCACCGCGAAGCAGATGAGCCCGATGACCAGCACCTGCTGGCCGTTGGTGGCCAGCCTGCCCATGGCCAGCTCCCTCGTGCACGTCCACGAGCCGCCGGTCGACCTCATCGGTCCCCGCGCCGAAGAACAGGTACCACACGCCGATGAGCACCGCCAGCGAGAGGAGTCCCGCGGCCAGCCGGGCCGGATCCTGAGGGCCCCGGGCGATGGACCGGCCGGTGGTGAGCACGCCCTCGCCCAGGCAGATGATGAGGAAGAGGCGGCAGCGCTCCACCTGGTGCTCGACGTCGAAGCGCACCTCGGAGAAGTCCCGCCGGCGCCGTCCGGGCACGGGGTGCCCGCTCCACATGCCGACCACGTCGATGAGCACGGCCGCCAGCCACCAGTACAGGCGGCGCCCCGGCCCACCGGCGGCGCCCAGGACCCAGGGCACCGCGGAGACCGCCGCCCACACGATCATGGAGACGCGGTGGTGTCGCAGCGAGTCGTAGTCGTCGTGGACGCGGGTCATGGCGCTGCGGCCCACCTGGATGAGCACCATGGGCACCACGAAGGCCCACGGGGTGTCCTCGAAGGCGCCGGTGATCGAGGCGTTCATGACCAGTCCCCCGGCCATGACCGCCAGCACGATCCAGCGGGCCTCGCTCTTGCGGGCCAGGACCATGGTGGACTCGTAGGCGGTGAAGGACCAGATCACGAACATGGCCAGGGCCATGACGAGGGTCTCCCCCGCGCCGCGCCACGTCCGGTGCTCCAGAAGGTGCTCGGAGAGCTGGGAGATGGCGAAGACCCACACCAGGTCGAAGAAGAGCTCGAGGAAGGTCACCGCCTGGTGGGCGGACGGCGGTACGACGGGCACGGGATCGGGGCCGGGACGAGCGGCGGGGCTGTCGACCCCGCGAACGTCGTCGTTCTCACGGCTGGACCGGTTCGTGGCGCAGCTCCTCATTCTCATCGGGCTCCCATGGGGCGGGCCCCTGAGGCACTCTAACCGCGGGGAGCCCTGGGCGCAGGCCGAGGCGACCCTGGGGCCCCGCGCGGCCTCAGACGCCCAGCCGCCTGCGGTACTCGCTGGGCAGCATGCCGATCTCGCGCTTGAACAGCGCCGAGAAGCGGCTGGCGCAGGTGTAGCCCACGGACCGCCCCACCTGCTCGATGGTCAGGTCCGCCTGGCGCAGCAGGAGCTCGGCCCTGGCTCATCCGCCGCCCCTGGACGTAGCGGATGACGGTCTGCCCGTTGAGGCGCTTGAAGGTCTCCTTGAACTTCGTGGGGCTCATGCACGCGAGCCGGGCCAGGTCGCCGATGCGCAACTGGGCCGAGCAGTGGTCGTCGATATAGTTCGTCACGTCGCGCAGGCGCTCGCGGTCGGCGGGGCTGACGCGCCCGCCCGCCTCGGCCGGGCCGCGCCGGAGCGCTCCACGATCAGGCCCATGGCCTGAGCACCGCGCCCTCGTAGTAGAGCTCGCCGTGCTCCGGGTCGCCGGGCCGGGGCCACAGGCGCGACAGCAGCGCCTTCATCTCGGGGAACCCGTCGGCCGCTCCGAGCGCCACGAACGCCCGCTCGACGTCCCGGAACCGGCCCGCGTAGTGCCTGTCCAGGAACTGCGCCGAGAACTCCGGGGTGATCTCGATGGATACGCCCTGCACGGGGATGCCGCCGTGGGCCACGCCCTTCCACGGGCCGCCGCCGATGCTCTGGCCCCACACGCTGTTGGGCCGCAGCCTGCGGCAGGGGCTGAACTCCTCGCCGGCGATGGACTTGAACCAGGTGACCGTCAGGTAGTCAGGGCGGCTCTGACGTCCGCGATGTAGTCGCCGCGCATGGTGAAGTCGTGGATGGTGATGCTCCACAGCGCCGGGCCGGGCGACAGGAAGTGGAACCAGCCGGTGCACTCCGGCCCCTCGCACCGCCAGGAGCGCCAGAGCCCGCCGAGGCCCTGCGCGGGCGGCGCCTGCGCGAACCCCGCGCTCCTGAGCATCGGGCTGTGCAGCGACTCCCTCATGTCGGCCCCCTCGCGCCGTCGTCCTCTCGACCTATGACGATGGGACGCGATCGTGCGCCGATGGGACCGGAGTCCCCGGCGGCGGCTTCCGATCGGCCCCCTCTCCATATACTCCGGGCGAAGGTTAGCAATACCTGAATGCGGGGAAAGGACGAGATATTGAGCGAGTCAGCGGGTACGCCGTCGGGCGCGGCCGACGGCGGGAGGGGCCTGAGCGCGCGCGACCTCATCACGACCGGCGTCTTCACCGCCCTCTTCCTCGTGTTCATGATGATCGGCGGCGCCCTCTTCGCGCCCAACCCCGTCCTCACGTTCTGGATGCCCGCCGCCGCGGCCCTGCTGACCGGCCCCGTCTACCTGCTGCTCATCGCCAGGGTCCCCCAAGCACGGGCCCGCTGGTCATTCTGGGCGCGGTCGTGGGCGCGATCCTGTTCGCCACGGGCATGTACTGGGGTGGGCGGCGGCCTCCGTCGTCCTGGGCGCCGTGGCCGACGTCGTCGCCGGCCTCGGGCGGTTCCGGGCCAAGCCGCTCAACCTCCTCGCCTTCATCATTTACTCCCTGTCCCCCATGGGCTCCTACCTCATGCTGTGGGCGGACCCGGGCGGCTACGCGGCCTACCTGACCGGCAGGGGCACCGAGCAGGCGTACATGGACACCATGGCGCGCACGGCCACCGCCTGGATGCTGCCCGCCATGGTGCTGGCCGCCGTGGTCTGCGCCCTCATCAGCGGTCTGGTCGGCCTGCGGCTGCTGCGCAGGCAGTTCGAGCGCGCCGGCATGACGGCCTGAGCGCCGCGCGCCGATACCGGCCGGCACTGCGCCGACGACGATGACACCGATGACGCGGACGCGCGAACACGACCTGCCGGCGCGGGACCGGGAGCGAGGGCGAGCGGATCCACCTGGACCCGCGCACCAAGCTGGCCCTCATCGCGGCCATGGCGGTGGCGTGGCCCGCCCCGGCCCCGCCTGCGAGATGATCCTCATGGCGGCGGCCTGCGCCTTCAGCGCGGTCCTGGGGCGGACCAGGGCCGGGGCGGTCATGCTCGTCCCTGTACGCGGCGGTCATCACCGCTGCCCGGCTCGCGCCGCACCTGGACGGCGTCGCCGCGCGCACCGCCCCTCGCCTCCTTCCTCCTGCTGCTGCGCAAGGTGCTCGCCTGCTCCCTCATGGCCTACGCGACCGTGGCCACCACCCGGGTGGGCGAGTTCATGAGCGCGCTCTCCCGCCTGCAGCGCCCGCGCGGGCTGACCATCCCCTGGCCGTGACCATGCGCTACGCGCCCGCGGTCCGCGAGGACTGGGCCTTCATCAGGGACGCCATGAGCATGCGCGGCATCTCCCCCGGCCCCGCGAGCCTGCTCGCCTCGCCGGGGCGCACCGTCGACTGCGTCTACGTCCCTGCTGCTCGCGAGCGCCGGCCGCGTGTCCGACGAGCTGTCCATGGCGGCCATTGCGCGCGGCATCGACAACCCCGTCGCCCGCACCTGCTACCTGCACATCGCCATGCGCCCGGTGGACTGGCTCATGCTCCTCCTGGGCCTGGGCGCCGTGGCGGGAGCCGTGGTCTGCCGGGTCTGCGGAGCCTGTGGGGCGGCGGCATGATCCGCTTCGAGCGCGCCTCCTTCGCCTCACCGCCCGGGCGCGGCGGCCGGGGAGGCCGGGGAGGCAGGGGGTGCGCGACGTGAGCCTCGAGTGCAGCCCCCGGCGAGGTGGTGGTCCTGTGCGGGCGCTCCGGGTGCGGCAAGTCCACCCTGCTGCGCCTGGCCAACGGGCTCGCCCCGCGCTTCTTCCCCGGTCGGGCGGCCGGGCGCGTCCTGCTCGACGGCGAGGAGGTCGGCGACCCTGGCCTCCTGGCGGGTCGCCGAGCGCGCGGGTCCCTGTTCCAGAACCCCCGCACGCAGTTCTTCAACGTGGACACCACCGGGGAGGTGGCGCTCGCCCTGGAGAGCGCCGGCTGGCCGGAGGAGGCCATCCGCGCCCGCGTCGAGGCGACCCTGCGCGAGCTGGGGCTGGAGCACCTGGCCGGGCGCAGCATCTTCGACCCTGTCCGGCGGGCAGCGCCAGAAGATCGCCTACGCGAGCGTCTCGGGCCCTGCGCCCGCCCAACCTGCTGCTGGACGAGCCCACGAGCAACCTGGACGCGCCGTCCATCGCGGACATCGCCGCCTTCGTCGCGAACGCGAAGGCGGCGGGCCGCGCGGTCCTGGTGGCCGAGCACCGCCTGGCCTGGCTGTCCGGCGTCGCCGACACCCTACGTCCACCCTCGACGGCGGGCGCGTCAGCCGAGTCGCGAGCGCCCGCGAGTTCGCCGCGCTCGACCCTGCGGGAGCTGGACTCCATGGGCCTGCACGCGCGATCTCGCCGACGTCGCGCCCCCGGCCGAGCGCCGTCGCGCCCGACGGCAGGGATCGGCGACGGCGGCGGGACCGGCGAGATCGTGCTCTCGGCACGGGGGCTGTCGGTCGACTACGGGCGGGGCCCGGTGGTGGACGGGGCCGACGTCGACCTGCGCGCCGGACAGGTCGTCGCCCTGGTGGGCCGCAACGGCGCGGGCAAGACCACGCTGTGCCGGGCCCTGTGCGGCCTGGGGCGCCGGGCGCGGGACGGTCCTCCCTGGACGGGACGGCGGGCGACGCGCAGACGGCGCACGCGCGCATGCTCCATGGTGTTCCAGGACGTCGACTACCAGCTCTTCGCCGCCTCCGCGGCGGCCGAGGTGACTGCTTCGGCGCCGCGCGGCGCGGCGCCGTGGACACCGGCGCCGTCCTGCGCGAACTCGCCCTGGATGGCGTGGCCGACAGGCACCCGGCGACCCTGTCCGGCGGCCAGAAGCAGCGCCTGGCCGTGGCGGCGTGCGTGGCGGCCGGCAAGCGGGTCCTCGTGTTCGACGAGCCCACGAGCGGGATCGACCTGGACGGGATGCGCCGCGTCGCCCGCCTGCTGAGGCGGCTGGCGGCCCGGGGCGCGCGGTGCTGGTCATCACCCACGACCTGGAGCTCATCGCCTGCGCCTGCGACCGCGTCCCTGCACATGGACGGCGGCCGCGTCGTCGGCCGGGCCGGGGTGCGCCAGGACTTCCGACGCCGTCAGGGCGATGACGACGGGCGCGCCCGCGCCCGGGCGGGAGGGGAGAAATGAGGAGGAGTTCATGAACAGGGCGGGCAACCCGGTCGTCCTCGTGCCGGACCGTGGTCATGGTGGCGCACACCCTGCCCGTCATCGCGGGGCGGACGCCATCGCGCTCATCGACGGCAGGGCTGTCGCCGAGCTGGGCACACGAGGAACTGCTCGCGCGCGCGGCGGGTACGCGCGATAGTGGGGCGCCTCGCGGCCCCGGCGCTGAGAATCGGTCGATCAGGTGAAGGTTATTCAGGTGTGGTTTTGAATCTCCTTCTGGTGCGTGGGAGGGCGCCAGACGCGGTGGGGTCGGCAGGGCCGGTCGTCGAGGGGTGGTTCCAGCGCCCCGCCCTGCCGGTCGTCTTGCATGGTGGGACGGCGTCTCGCATGTCGTGACGCGGCCGGTCCGCTGGACCCTTGCGTGCTGTTGGACCACTTAAATGCCGTTGGACCACCGTATTTCGTGAACCAGGAAGGTTATTCTGTGTGTCCGGGTCATTTCCGGGAGGCGATATGATGATGGCCCTGCCCCGTGGGCTGGGTCATGGGTGTCTGAGAAAACAACAGTCATGACCCCGGAAGGATGGGTCATCATTATGGAATGCGCCACGGGTCCCGACTGACGACGAGTTCGACGAGCTGCTCGCCCGGTTGCGAGAGGAGGGTGTCGAGGCGTCCGCGATCCTGGGTCTGTCCCGGGTCGCTGCGGGCGGCTGTGATGTCATGCGCCATAATAGCATTGTGCGGGCGATGATCGGCGAGCGGCTGGGCGTGTGCGGCCCATTGCTCCCGCGGGCCATCAAGGCGATTACGGCGGCGATCTGTCGGACTCCGGCGGTTCTTCTGCTCACGGCCGAGGAGATGCCCCGGGACTGCGACCATCGTGGTGGACGACGGCACTCTATCTCCCCTGCTGGGACTGGCGCGATCACCGCGATCTGTGGTCGGTCAAGCACGGGCGCGCGGGATGAACGACCCTGATCCCGGGTCCCTGCCCGATGGAGGGTTCGTGTGGGGCCCCGGGGCCCCTATCCGGGGTCCATGCACGACGTGGCCGCCCCGGGCGCCTTCCGGGCTGCTGGAGGGAATGGATCCCTCCGGGTGGATCGGCGAAAAGGGATACGTGGGAAGGGGGATGATCACCCCGCATAAGAAGCCCCCCAACGGAGAACCGGGCGAGGCGGCCAAGGAGACGAACAAGAGCGTCAACCGGATCCGCCGGGTGGTCGAGCGGAGCATCGCCCCATCAAGTCCTGGAGAATCCACCCGCACCGCCCTACAGGAGATCCTTGAAACATTCGAGGCAGACCATCACCGCAGCACCCGTACTCTACGCCTTCAAAACCACCCTGAATAACCTTCTGAATAATCTTCTAGAATTTTCTTCTTTAAAAATTCGCTACATAATCGCCACTACACACAATATGATGTAAATTATTGCAAACCCGGCGACTACAGGTACAAAATCCGTCATAATACTAAAAACTATTGGACGAGTACGGACTGTATAAGCAGGGGACACAGCCTCCCAAATGCGCCGATCGAACGACTCAGCAAGGCGACACTCAATGGTTTATTCCGCACTGGCGGGGCTCGACACAAAAAGCGATAATAGGCGTAGCAAACAGCATAAATGCCGAACACGACCATTATAGGGGTCAATGGACAAGAAGTGGAGCACGGCCTTCCAGCCCCGAGACGCTCACGATGATTATCAATGCGAACGTCATACAGGTTCGCATCATGCCTTTCAAAAACTCACACTTCCTATTCATGATTTCCACAAACTCCATCCGATTACTCTGCAATGTTACCAGCAGTCCAACGGAACCAGTGGTCCAACCGCACGCAAGTGGTCCAAGCAGGAGAACGCTGCCATGAGCCCCACTGAATAACCTTCAAGTTGCCTGCAAAGCGCGGAACACCTCCTGACAGCGGTTCGCGAGCAACACCTCCAGCGCGTCGGGATCGAGGTCCTGGTGCGGGGCAGGAGTGCGCCACTTCAATCAGGCTGGTCGGCCTGCCCCCTCGGCGCAGCCACTCCTTGAGGGCGTCCCGTGCAGTTTCGTACCCGATCAGACCGCGCGGTCTGAAGGCGTCGGCGATACAGCGTTCAGGACTGTAGAGTCCTATTTCCGTATCGGTGCCGCCAACGGAGACCGTGCCGCGTCCGACGTCGAAAGTGGATCGATCGAACCGGTGCCAGGCGATCGCCCGCGTCGGTGACCGGAGGGCGCGCGCCCGGGGATGGCGACGTCGAGCCGGTCGGGGATCGTGTCGGTGAGGTCGTGGTGGGCGAGCGCCGAAACGAGGCAGATCGTGGCGTCGGAGCGGCGGGTAGCGGCCCTCGATGAGGTCCCAGTCACTCGCGGGCGTCGGAGGATGATAAACACCCGCGCGATCCGCTCGAGCCGCCCGGCACGGGCGGCTCGGTAGAGCCGCTGCGGGACATGCCGACGGCACCGGCCGTGGACGGCGTTGCAATCGTCATCAACACCCCAGCCCTCTCCTGGCACTGATCGTAGTCAGATAATCATATCTGGCTACGATCAGTATCACGACCTCGGGGCGCGACTCATCGAAGAGGCGCGACGAGGTTCGGCGCCTCACCGGCGGGGCGCGTCAGCGGACCTCGTCGGGCCTCGTCAGCGACCGGATCCGCCACGCACGAAGGCCGCGCTGGCAGGCCGGGGACGATCGACGTCGCCGTGCCGGGCATGAACGAGCGGGTGCGCCAGGACACGCCCAGGTGCATGCAGAAGGCGGCTCCCCAGCCCAGGGTGAGGGCCGTGGTGACGGCGCGGGTGCGCGCGGCGTCGGCCCGGGTGAGCCGGTACAGCCCGTAAAGGGCGGCGCCCTGCCCGGCGACGACGGCGGCGCGCCCCACGGGCTATAGCCCGCCAGGGGATTGCGCCGGATGTGCTCGTCGAACAGGCGCCAGCCGGTGGGGCCGACCCGGTCGCTCCAGCGCCGTATGGACAGGGCCACCTCCTCGGCCTGGTGGATCCCCAGCAGCGCGGCGGTGAGGGCCCAGGCCCTATCGGTCTCCACGACGGCCCTCCCCGCGGCGCCACCGGGTCTCTGCGCATCGGGCGCGTGCGCATGTGGAACGCCTCACGGTCATAGACCAGCGGCCAACGGCGAGCAGGTGAACCATCATGCCCATCACCGATGCCATGCGCGCCCGTCACGTGGTGCGCCAGTATCTCAGCACGCCCCTGCCCGACGACGTCATCGCCGCCCTGCGCTCGCGCATCGAGGAGAACAACCGCGCCCACGGCACGGACATCCGCCTGGTGACGGGCGATGCCCGCGTCTTCGGTCCCCTGTGAGGGACGGTGCGGGCCCGCAGCGTGCAACTGCTCTGATCACGTCCGGTCCCGACGCGCCCGATCTGGACGAGCGCCTGGGCTACGGCGGCGCAGACCTCATGCTCGCCGCGCAGGACCTCAGGCTCAACACGTGGTGGATCGGCGGGACCCTTCTCGAAGAGGGCCGCCGCCCGGGTCAGCAGGCGCCACGGGCAGGATCGTCGCCGTCGTCGCCCTCGGCTACGGCGCGACCCGGGGATCCGCGCACGCCTCCAAGCGCCCTGAGGAGGTCTCCTCCTACGACGGCGAGGCCCCGGACTGGTTCACCCGGGGTGTGAGGCGGCCCTTCTGGCGCCGACGGCGTTCGGCAAGCAGGCCTTCACGCTCTCCGGCAAGGGCGGCGAGGTGACGCTCCCGCTGCGAGGACAGCGCCTACGCGGGCCAGGACCGCGGCCTGGTGAAGTACCACTTCGAGGTGGGCGCGGGCCGCGACAACTTCACCTGGGCGCACTGACTCGCCCTCGGCGGCGCCCGCCGGTCCGCTCGGAGGGTCGTGCACCGACCCGCCGGGCCGGCGGATCCGCCGGCTTCACGACGCCGGGCCGGGGCTCTGCGACGCCGGGCCGGGGCGGGCGCTCACCCAGTCGAAGACGTCGTCGGCCTCCTGCGTCCCCGGGCGGACCAGCAGGTGGAAGGTCGCGCGGGCCATGGCGTCGCGGATCGGCACCACCGTGCGGCCGGGAGCGCCGGCGCGGCGAGCGAGGGCGCGTCGGTGACGAAGTGGGGCAGCGACGAGCTGCGCGCCATCTGCTCGAAGACCGCGCGGTCCTCCTGCACGATGAACCGCGAGTGCGGGAAGTGCCGGTCGCACGCCTCGCGCCAGAAGCCGATGCCCCTCGAAGAGCAGGAAGGTCTCGCCGTCGAGCTCGGCCGCGCTCACGCCCGCCCGGTCCGCCAGCGCGTGCCCGTCCGGCAGGGGCGACGGACAGGTTCTCCACCATGAGCCGGCATGAGCGCACGCCCGGCGGCGCGGCGGGGCGCAGGGCGATGCCCAGGTCGAGTCCGCCGTCGCGGATGCCGGTCTGCACCTGCGCCTCGGCGAGCATCTGGGAGGTCAGGACGAGGCCCGGGAAGCGCTCGACCATGAGGGCGGTCAGCCGCCACAGCGGGGCAGGGCGCCACGGTGCCCACGCGCAGGGCGCGGGTGCGGCGGGCGACGTCGTCGAGGGCGCGCGCATGGCCCGCTCGTCGCGCAGGATCTGGCGGGCGTGCTCGAGGGCGACGCGGCCGGCGTCGTTGAGCACGAGGCGGCGCCCGGGGCGGTCGAAGAGCGGCTGGCCGAGCTCGGCCTCGAGTCGGGCGAGCAGAGCGGGACAGGGCGGGCTGCGACAGGTGCAGGGCCCGGGCGGCGGCGCTCATGGTGCCCCTGGCGCGCAATGGCGTCGAGCTGCCTGAGCTGCTCCAGCTCCACGCTCCGCCTCCCCGCATCATTCTCTCCCCGCTCACTGCAGCATATGCGCATGAGCAGATCCGAGATCGGCATTTTACAACGGCGGATCCTGGCGAAGACTCATGCATGGAACGGAACATCCCGTCGAGAGTCAACCATGCGGTCCTTCACCATGAACAACGGTCTTGCGATCCCGGCCCTGGGCTACGGCGTCTTCCAGATGTCCTCGGCCGAGGTCGCCGAGCACCTGCCCGAGGCGATCGACGCCGGGTACCGGCACATCGACACCGCCAACGCCTACTTCAACGAGGGTCGCCGTCGGCCGGGTCGTGGCCGGCAGCCCGGTGGCGCGCGAGGACTTCTTCGTCACCACCAAGCTCTTCCCGCAGTCCTACCCCTACGCCCAGTGCGGGCCGGACATCGACGCCACCCTGGAGCGGCTGGGCATGGACTACGTCGACCTGCTGCTCCTCCACCAGCCCTACGGCGAGTACGTGGCCGGCTGGAGGGCCATGGAGGAGGCCGTCGAGGCCGGCAGGGTCCGCTCCATCGGCCTGTCCAACTTCTCCGCCGCCAAGGTCCGCGAGATCCTCGACGTCGCCCGCATCGCCCCGGCGGTCCTCCAGGTCGAGGCCCACCCCTACTGGAACCAGCACGCCCTCAAGGCCGAGCTGGACGGCACCAGCATCGTCTTCGAGGGCCTGGTACCCGCTCGGCCACGGCGACAGGGCCCTGCTGGCCGAGCCCGCCCTGACCGAACCCGCCGCCAGGTACGGCAAGACCGCCGCCCAGGTCGTTCTGCGCTGGCACCTCCAGGAGGGCAACGTCACCTTCCCCAAGACGCTCAACGCGCAGCACATGGCGGACAACATCGACATCTTCGACTTCGCCCTGACCGAGGAGGAGATGGCCCGCATCAACGCCCTGCCGCAGAAGCCCTACTACGTCGTGCCCGACGAGCCGCCGACCTTCGCCACCGGCGCATGGACTCACTCCCAGCAGGCCTGAACCGCCCGAGACCACTAGACAAGGACACCATCATGCTCCACAAGACCCTCAATAACGGCGTCGAGATGCCCATGCTCGGCTACGGCGTCTTCCAGACCCGCCGGAGAGACCGCGCGCTGCGTGCGCGAGGCCCTCGAGATCGGCTACCGCCTGATCGACACGGCCCTAGCCTACGCCAACGAGGGAGGGCGTGGGCGCCGCCGTGCTGCGCCAGCGGCGTCCCGCGCGAGGAGGTCTTCATCACCTCCAAGATCTGGGTGGCCAATATGAACTACGAGCGGGCCACCGCTCCATCGACGAGTCGCTGCAGGCTGGGCACCGACTACATCGACCTCATGCTCCCGCACCAGGCCATGGGCGACTACCTCGGCGCCTACCGCGCCATGGAGGACGCCTACGGGCCGAGCAAGCTGCGGGCCATCGGCGTGTCAGCTTCTACCCCGAGCGCCTCATCGACGTCGCCCTGCTCGCCGAGGTCGTCCCGGCCGTCAACCAGATCGAGACCCACCCTTCCGCCAGCAGGACGCGGCCCACGAGGTCATGGCCTCGCTCGGCGTCGCCCACGAGGGCCTGGGCGCCCTTCGCCGAGGGCAGGAACAGCATCTTCACCAACCCGGATCCTGGCCGCCATCGGCGAGAAGTACGGCAAGAAGCCCGGCCAGGTGATCCTGCGCGCACTCATGCACAAGGACGTCATCGTCATCCCCAAGTCGGTGCGCCGGGCCCGCATGGAGGAGAACTTCGACGTTTTCGACCTGCTTTGGACGAGGAGGACGATGCCGCCTTCGCCGCCTGGACGACGGCTCTTCCCGCGCATCTTTCGACCACTACGACCCCAAGACGGTCGCCTGGCTGCTGGGCGACTACGTCAAGAAGGGACCAGCTGGGCGGCGGGACGCTGTACTGAGGCGCGCGGCCCGCGCCGCGCAGCCGTCCCGTCGCCTACGCACCGACGACTATCGACTCAGTCTTCATGCAGGAGGAACACCATGGCCGACAAGCAGACCGCGGGCGGGACCGCCTGGGCGCCATCGCCCCGCAGTTCGCCGCCCTCAACGACGACGTGCTCTTCGGCGAGGTCTGGGCGCGCGAGGAGCAGCTCAGCGCCCGCGACCGCTCGATGATCACTCATCGCCGCCCCTGTTCTCCGCGGGCCTGTACCCGCAGCTGCGCACCCTCGAGACTGGGCAAGGCGCACGGCATCACCAGGGAGGAGGCCGTGAGATCGTCACCAGCTCGCCTTCTCACTGCGGCTGGCCCAAGGCCTGGAGCACCTCCCATGATCGCCGAGGATCTGGGGCGACGACGACGCCGGGGCTGAGCGCGGCTCGCCCGACGGACGGGCGCGCAGAGCGGACGCCGCGCGAGCGCTCACTCGCACCTGGGTTGCACAGTTTTTAGTGCCCTGTTGGGATGCCCAGGGCGGTGAGTTTCTTCGGCCTGGGGGTCAGGGGGTCGGCGGCGGTGAGGTGGTGGTCGTTGAGGTTGATGGGTGACGTCCTGGAGGGGTTTGAGAGTGCGATGATGCGTTTGATGCGATCGGTGGTCTCCTGGAGGTGGCGGGCTACGGCCAGGGCGGCCATGACGACGGTCAGGTGGGCTTCGATGGCATCGCGCTGGTGGTGGAACACGGGTCGGGCTCTCAGGTCGTGCTTGCTCATCCGGAAGGACTGCTCCACGTGCCACAGCTCGTGATACGAGGAGACGACCTCGGCGGCGTCCATCAATCGTGCGGGATGTTGGTGACGTGGCCCTTGAGCCCCACCAGGGACCGGCTCTGGCCAGGAGGCCTCGTCAGGGTGGCGTCACCGGCGTGGACGGTGACAAACCTGGTGCGTCGCGTTTCACTGCTCACCCGGCGATGACGGCCCGGGCCCTGTTGGCCTGGGCGTCCAGGGTCCGAGTGTCCCTGGCGGCGCGCTTCTTGGAGTAGGCCCACACCGCCCGCCACGACCCCGGATGGGTGACCGGGTCCCACACCGGCTCAGCCCTGAGGCTTCTGTCCCGCTCGCTCTGGAGCCCATCCTGGGCGATGGTGTCAACGAGGCATGCCCATCGGCGAAGGCGTCCCCGCTCCAGTGGAAGTGCGCCTCCAGGTCGCGGGGCGCGTACCCTGACGGGCCCGACGATGACTGCAGGTGCGCCTCGTCCAGGGACGTGAGGTTGACGCCGAGGCATGCCGGCATCAGCCACGATGACGGTCCTCAATACCGTGGGCGGCCTGGAAGGCCTCACCATCGGGGATGATCGTGGTGGTCTCGTCGGTTGCCCTCCCAGCACGCCTGAGGGAAACTGCCGCGATACCAGCAGGGCGACAGATGACCCTGAGGTCGACCGCCTCTCATAGATGCACCCACCCGCCTCGGTCGTCCTCTCGGTCTCGAAAGGCAGGGTGGTCACGTCGTACGGGCAGCGCCAGGCGCCCGGCTGCTGGTGACGTGCTCGAACAGGGCCCGGGAGATCGCTTCCCGGCGAGCCGCGCGCTGCCCGGGCCAGGAGGCGTTGCAGGTGTTGCGGTGGGCCGGGGCCGCAGCTGATCTCGGACAGGACCGGGGGTATCGGCCTGGCAGGTCGGCTCGATCAGGCGGGCGGCGACCATCTGCCAAGGCCCGATCTTTGACCGCCTCTCAGCCCCAGACGCCTGCGTACATTTGATGACCTCGATCGCCAGCCCGACCTGCGAGGCGATCGCAGCACACGCGCGCACCACCGCCGACCAGGCTGACCACCCACCTCGTCAGCGTCGTTGATGAGTGCCTCCCCGACCGGACCTGCTGACCAGCCAGAGCGCTGGCGCCAGGCATCATGCGCGCCAGTCAGCCTCATCGTGGGCCGACTGGGTGCTCCACGATCCGGCGCACCACCATACTCCTGTACGACACCTGCAGCCGTGGCCCGGAGGCTATCTTGAGCCCTGGGCACGGGTACGGGCTCACGCCAGATCCTACCGCCACCCAGTGCCCCAAAACAGACCACCCCACATCACCATCCCAACGAAAACGCTCTGAGGCACAAACCACGACCTGTGCAGCTCGGGCGAGGAGCGCTCCAAAGCGCCCGCGACCGCTCGATGACTCTCATCGCCGCCCTGTTCTCCGCGGGCCTGTACCCGCAGCTGCACCCACCTCGAGACTGGGCAGGCGCACGGCATCACCGGGGAGGAGGCCGTGGAGATCGTCACCAGCTCGCCTTCTGCTGCGGCTGGCCCAAGGCCTGGAGCACCTTCCCTGATCGCCGAGATCTGCAGGGCGACGACGACGGCGCCGGGGCGAGCCGCGGCTCGCCCGGCACCCGCCGACGGGCGCGCAGAGCAGGCGCGCTCGCGACGCTCACGCGCAGGGCTCGGTCTCGCGGCCGCCGCCGCGCCACGGCTGCTCGTCCTCTGCGGACGGGCAGGCGCGCCAGGTCGGCTGGACTCAACCGGAGGAGATGGAGGACTCCGTGGCGGCCCATGGTGGCGCCGATCGCGGTCGGGAGTACGGAGCTGTGCTCGAGCCGCAGCCGTCGGGACGCGCGCCTGCGGCCTCACCGGCGGATCGTCGGGCAGGGCGATGGCTCCCGCCCCAGGACCGGCGACTTCGAGTCCTCCGCCCGGCGTCACTAGCGGAGGCCTGCGTCACATCGTGCACAACGTATTATACTCACGAAAGCGGAGGGCGCATGATGCGACTCCACCATGGAGAACCAATGTCAAGATCGATGCCGAGGACAAACGACTGTTCATCAGGTTCACTCGGCAGATAGGGAACGACTCCGTCCAATGCAGTGCGCATGTTCGTGCGCGCTTTCCAACAAGTTCGGGGTTCCTTCGACACCTCCGCCCGTACGGGCATGAGCGAGCCGGTACGCCCGTGAGATCGACGCGGCGCTCTCTGCGGTACCGCCAAGCGCTACGGAGACGTCACCGATCTGCGCGACGATCTGGGACTGTAATTCTCCGATATCGTCATCTCCAATAAAATGTAAGAAAGACCTCAGAAGAGCAGAAGCGCCTCGATCTGAACGTCGCGGTCGTCGAGATGCTCCAACGTCGGGAGACACTACCCGTCCGCTACCGCGACCACGCCCTCCCGGCCAATCGGACCGGATTGAGAGACGGCGTGCCGCGCTCGTGGCGCGATCGGCGCGACGGGGCATGACGCGACCTCGAGCACCTCGGTCGTCCGAGTCACCGTACTGGCGGTGGCATGGCGGTGATGCCCATCACGCTCCGCGGTGCGGCACGTCGGCGGGCACGCAGATCGGATCGGAGTGCCCTGCATGGCCATGAGCCGCCGCTGGTGCGGCCGAGATCAGCGCACTGTCGCATGAGATCGCCCGAGGCTCGTCGGCGCACTCGGCTCACGTCCGCCCCGAGGTTTGCGTCGCGTGCTGCGTACATCACCACCATCCTCCTCCCTCGGTCGAGAACACGCTCTCGCGCGAGGCCGTGCGGCGATCCTCGACGCCAGAGCGCGTCCTCCGGCCCCGCCAGTAGATCCTCGGGTGGACAACGCCTCGCAGCCTGTGACGGTCATGGGACCCACTCTCGCGACGACCTGCTGCACCCACGGCGTCGCGATGCGCGGACTCATCGATGACGCGGCGGTACTGCGCAAGGGGAACCGCGTCTTCAAAGAAGAAACTCCACGCTGCACACGGCCCGCTACATCCCCCGAGGTCACGACGGATCTCGTTCGCCTGGATGACCTCGACCGATCTGCACGCCGCTGACGGGCTCCCGCTCTCCACGAATCGAGTTCATCCGCCTTCTCCGATGGCACGCTACGCCCTGCTGCTACCGCTGTCTGTCGCGGCGCCCGAGTCAGCGTGGTTGCCGATCGAGGCGTGATCGGGAGACCGTCAGGAGGGCTGAGACTCGCGCGACGCTCAGCGCGAGGGGATCGAGGTGAGGCCTTCGTGACCTTCATGCTCACGGTCATCCGGGACGCTGACACCCTATGCAACGGCTCTCGGCGCGGAATCGCGAGAAGGGCTGGTCTCCTGTTCCTCGACTGCCAACCACGCGCGCGACGATCAAGGCCTTGGCCGAGCACCTGGGATCGCCGCGGGACGGCGGGGAGCGCGTCGCCGCCTGCGCGACTCCGGGGCGCCTGGCGCGTGAGCAGCGCCGCGCGGGACGTGGCGCGTCATCGCCGACGGCCTGACGATGCGTACCCGGCCGCCGACGCCCCTACCATCGTCCATGACACCGAACACGCCACTGCGCTCAACGACCCGCGAGGTTTCCGCGAGGGCCCCCTGCGACTGGGCGGGATCGACCTGCCCGCGGCGTTCACGTCCGCCCGCCGACGACGACGCGGACTTCGACGCCGTCTTGCCGTCTGACCCCCGCCGTGCGCTGGGTGACCGAGGAGGCCGTCGGACCGGGCTCGTTCAGCAGTGGCGCGCACCTGGCCTCCCGCTTCGAGGACACCGGCCTGTGGCCGATCGCGGTGACAGGGTAGACGACGGCCTCGAACGCCGTGGCGCTCCGGGAGTCCTCGGCCCGGACGAGGATCGGACTGACGTCGAGCCTCCTGCTCTCGGCGAGCTGGACGGCGTTGAGGACCCGAGTCGTGGACACCTAGGTCCATCGCCCCATAGCGACATGCGGGAGCTGGGCGGTCCGGTCGCCGCCCATCGCGGCCGCCCCAGGACTCCTGTTGCCGTGGGGACGCCCGGCCCGTGGCGCTGGCCTCATCCCGACCGTGTCGGCCGACGCCCCTGACGACGCTGGGATGGATGGGGCCGGCGAACTACGGCTGGCAGGGCGCCGGGCATCGCGCGGATCGCCGTCTCCTGGGAGACGCATACTCACCCCGGTCGGCATCGACTTCGACCTGCCCATGCTCCAGATGCCCCGCAGGGCGTGACCGCCGAGGTCATGAGCCTTCTCGCGGAGGTCTGGGTCTGCCCGGACTCCTGCGAGCAGAGCGCGGCTTCCCCCGATCTCGCGCCTTCGTCCGGTCCGTGAGTCCTACCGGTCCTGCCTGTGGTGGGACTGAGGGCGTCCGCCCCGGTCGGCCCGCATCGGCAACGGCGACGCCCCGGTGCGCTCCGCTCAGGGCTAGCCTCTGCGGCGGAAGGTGCCCGCGCTGTCGGGAAGCGGCATCGTGGGCCCTCGGCGGTGACGACGGCGGTAGATATGCCGGGGACGGCGTTCGCGAGTATCGACGTCGGCCACGAAGGCGGCGAGCGAGGCCTGCGCCCGCGGGATCCGGGCGCCAGTTTGACCTCGAAAGGGCGGCCCAACGGCCGTCGTCGAGTTCCACGATGGCGTCCGCCTCCTTGCCGGCCTTATCGCGGTGTGGTGGACGTGCCCGCCGAGAGCCTCGGCGAGAGACTTCTCAAGTGCTGCACCACCTGGACTCGAACCACAGTCCGGCGGTCTAGGTCCTCAGAGCCGCTCGGCGTTTGACGTGGCCGTCACCAGCGGCGGCGAGCGCAGGGTCGACGAAATGCGTCCGGGGAGGTGCACCGCATGCCTGACGCAGGTGCGGCGCCCAGGCGGCTGCTCACTCGATGATGAACAGGCGTTTCGAGGGCGTTCACGTAGGCGACGGCGATGCCCGGGCGGTCAGGGATCTGCCCGGACACGTCTGGCGATGGTGCTGAGAAAGCGCTCCGTCCCGATGTGCCGGGCGAGGAGCGCAGTGCGCGCGCAGCGCTACGGGATCTCGCGATTCGCCCGGTCCAGACGGCCGACGTCGACATTGATGACGTCTCGACGTAGTCGCGCAAGTGGCGCTGCGCCCGGCGGGTTGTCAGGTCGTGGTCACCCGCCATCCGCCGTGCACCAGGTCGTCAGGACCTCGGGCACGCCGGTTCCCCGAGTCGAGCACCGGTTCCGGGGCCCGACCGTCGAACAGGCCCGCCGGGCTGACGCCGCCTCGCCCCGGCCCTCGTTCGAACGAGTCGTGGGCCGCATCCGGATCCGTGAGCCGGTGCGCGCCGGAGTGACGGGAGGCGTCCTCGGCCGAGACGCGGGCCGGGCGAGATGAATTGGCCCGGAAGCGGCGGGAGTCGATCTGCCTGCGCACGGGTTCCACAGCGAGGGCTCGATCTGCTCATCTAGTGAGTCGGCACGTCGCCTCTCAGGAGAGCGACGGGTCGACCTCCAGGGCAGCGGATCTGCGGAGCCCCGGTGCTGCAGCGCCTCGGAGGCGCGCTGCCGCCCGGTCATGGTCTTGCCGCAGCGCGGAACGCCTCGATGAGGATGCCACCCGGTAGCCGAGCGGAGTCGTCGATGAGCCGGTCACGAGCCCGCGGCAGATAGCCTTCTGTCATCAGCCTCCCCCTCGTCTTTCGGCCGCACGGCGTCGAGCCCGGCCTGCGACGTCGCAGTCGTTCATGCGGCGTCGTTTCGAGTCGCTTCATCTGGCGTCGTGCGTAATCGTTCATGCGGCGTCGTTCCAGCGTTCATCCGGCGCCTTCTCAGTCGTTCATCTGGCGTCCGGGCCGCGCGCCCCTGCCCAGCCCGCGCGGACCGGTGATGACGCCACCGCGACCCTGGGTCCGAGTGCGCAGCCCCAGCGGCCGGGATCGAGCTGATGTGGTGCACTGTCCTCGCTCATGAGAAAGGCCGCCGCCACCTCGGCGTTGTCGAGGCCCTCCGCCACGGCCTCATTTTCTATACTCGCGCTCGGTCAGGGGCGCGAACAGCCCTAGCGCGCGCGCTCCCGGCACACGCGCCGTCGCTCTAGGCCCATGGCGGCGCTGGAGAGAACCTCCTCCAGCACCACACCCCTGGCCATGACACTGCGCAGCGCCGGGGCGAGACGGGCGACGTCCTGCTTGACGAGGGTAGCCGCGGGAGGCCCATCTTCAGGGCCCCGCACAGTACTCGTCGTCGGAGAGGTGGTCAGGAAGACGATGCGCGCGCCCTCATCCTCGGCGAGATCCGCTCGGCAGCGGCGAGCCGTCGCCCACGGCATCCGGATGTCCCGCGAGCAGGACGTCGGGCGCACGCCGGTACTGCTCGACCGCCTCGGGTCCGGAGCCGCCCAGGCCCGACGTCGTATATCGGCTCCCGCCGACAAGATGGTGGCCAGCGACTGGGCGACGAAGGCGTCGTCGTGCGACAATGAGCACTCTCATGCTCCGGCCCTTCGGAATCGTTGGGCTGACGGTGAACCCTCGGCGCGGGGTCAGGCACACCGTCCGCCAGCTGTCGAGGCGCTCTGCCCATGGAGCGCAGCCCCCAGACCGGCAGGGCGCCGTTCAGAAGATGCTGCCGGCGCGCGCCGCCCGGCCGCTGGTGAGCTCGGAACAGCGCTCGTCGTTATCGACCGCGACCCGCCAGAACGCAGGGTAGTCGGAGACCTCACGCGCATGAGAGCCGCGCGCGCGGCATTGGTCAGGGCCTCGCGCACCACCGCGACGAGGCGGCGCGTCACCGCCGGCAGGGGCGCCTCCTCAGGGGCAGTCGACCTCCATGGCCCGGGATGCCACCGCGAACCCAGCAGGTTGAGCGGTCGCCCGCGTCTCGCCCTCGTCGGACAGCGCGTGACGGGACCGGCGCATGGCGCTCAGGGCCCCGTCAGCCCGCGGTCCAGCTCCCTGCCAGGTCGGCTGCGACGGCGGGCTCGTCCCGGTGGGTGACGGCCAGGGGCCTTGACCTGAAGACAGGCGGGTCAGCAGGCGCCTGACGCCGTCGTGGATGTCGCGGGCGATGCGTGCGTCGGCCAGGGCCGCGGCGCGCGTCTCCGCCACGGGCCCTCCCTCAGGCGGGCGCACCCGAGGCCCGCAGCGCCACGACCTTCTCGTGCAGATCGTCCCTCATGGCGTGCAGCGCTGCGCGCCAGCCTCTCCTGGCGTGCGCAGGGCCAGGCGGGCCTGGGAGCGCCACGACCGCGCCCGCCACGACACCCCGCGCCCGCGTTTCCAGGCCCGCACCATCAGGACCACCGGCGGCGGGGCGCAGCAGACCGCGAGCAGGCGGGCCCGCCGGGAACCGAGCCGACTGCGCACCAGGTCGCAGACGACCAGCGCGCGCCACTGCCGAGCCGCCCACGTGCAGCCTGCCAGCAGGTAGGAGGCAGGAGGACGATCGCCCGCACGCGCTGTCCGCCACCGCGCACAGCCCGCCGACGACGACGGCCGGAGGAGCTAGACGACCCGGCCGCGCCGACGGGCTGGCGCCAGCGTAGCGCTAGCGAGGCACGCAGGACCGCGCCCTGTCCGCCAGAACCCTCACGCGACGTGATTATCGGTGGGCAGGCGCGCGCAAGAGCGGCGTGTCGGCGCGACGGGCGATGACAGAGTCAGTGCCCGGCGCCGCCGGGCTACGCCCAGTGGCAGCTGCGCTCGCCTGGGCGCGGACGCGAGCGCTGGACGCGCATCGCGCCACCGCGGAAGGAGAACCATCTGCATGACCAGGCCGGGCCGCCCACGGCCGGCGGGCCGACCGGGCGGTGACCGTCGCTCCTGGCCAAGCGGCTCACGGGAGCTGATCGCGGGTCGCTGGGCTGTCGCTACGGAGATCGGGCGGGCGAGTCCTCGGCCTGCTTCCGGCCCGACGGCTCGGGCAAGACCGACGATGATCAACTGCCTCTCCAGCGCGTCACCTACGACAAGGCGAGAGATCCGGGCGCGTTCGGCGGGCCACATGGAGCGCCACCGCATGACATCGGCAGCGCGCCGCATCGGCGTGGTGGCCCCAGGGAGGTGGCCGCCTTCGACGAGGCTCACCGTGGCGACATCGCGCACTGCTGCGCCCTGTACGTGAGCGACTGCGTTCGCGGCGCCGCCGCCTGGTCGAGGCGGCGGTCGCCTTGCTGGCCGACCCTGGGAGAAGTTCGCAGAACTTCAGGCCCAAAGAAGCTCTCGGCGGCCTGCTGCGCCGAGCCATAGCGCCGCCTCCGCGGCGCGCCCACGCTCGAGCTCAATGTCATCGCGGAGCGCCCTGCGTCGCCGCTTAATTCTTAGAGTCTCCGCGTCCGTACAGCGCCATCCCTTCAGGGCATCAGGCGCTCAACGAGCGCGTGTCGCGCCACCATCATCTACGACGCTCACCACCATGAGGAGGTCGAGGAGCTGTGCCTGCAGGATCGTCACTCGCGGACTGCGGCAGGCAGGTCGCCGCCGGCACCGCCGACGGCTAGCCCGCGTCATGATCGGCACCTCGGCGAGCGCATCCGCATCGAGGTCGTCGACCCGTCCCGCTGGGCGAGGGACCCTGAGTCTGCGCCGCCCTGAAGCACGTGCGCACCGCCTCTGGCTTGGGCCCCGCGTCGTCCGCCGAGTGCGCGCCAGGGCGCGCAACTCTCCGGCGATCCGTGCGCTGGCCGAGGCAGGCGCGACCTGCAGCCGGGTGACCTCCCGAGCTCACGTCAACTCGGCGTGCTCCTGGAGATCACCGGGCGCGCTCTGCGGGGCGAGCGGCCCCAGCATGAGCCGCCGCTTCACCTACCGTGCTCCCGGCTGCACCGCGACGAGGTCACTCCTGGTGTGGACGACGCTGGGCCTGCCGATCGTCCTGTCGCTTTCCTGCGTTCGTGGCGTGTCCGGGCCTGGAGAGGGCCCACGAGACCACACGCAGGCTTCGGGCGTCGTCCAGGACGAGGGCTCACCGCTCGGCCTCGCGGCCTGGTCGCCCTCGTCGTGAGCGCATCTCCGCCGCCGACGCCGACCCCGCGCCTCACGCGCGAGGTCGCCCACTCCCACCGCGTCGCAGTCCGGGGCCGCGCCACAAGCGAAGTGCGACACTGCGGGCTACCTCGCGTGCCGGGAGAACGGCGGCCCCGTGCTGCACGGCGTTGACGCAGTGAGGGCGACGACGAGCCCTCGCTGAGGGTCCTGCCGGTGGGCAGGACTCTGCTTGCGACAGGCCCGCGCGCGACATCGCCGCCGGCGGCGCTCGGAAGCGGGTCGCCGCCTGGGACGGCAGTACGACCCACCCGCCTGGTTCCGGTGACGCGCACGGTCAAGCCTCGCGACCCGCTGCATTACCGCGCGCTGCTCGCCTTCGCCGGCGGCATGGGGGCGACCGTCGCCGCGCTCAAGCCGTGCGCATCAAGGCTTCGCTCGCCCCTGGGCGCGCGCGGCGCACCATGCGGACTGCCGCTGGAAAGGTCCTCACGGCCGCGCTCACGCGGCCTCCGTGGGTGTGCGATCCTGGGCTGCCTGCTCATCGCCTTCGCCTTCATCCGCCCTGGTCGTCGGGGTGGACTGCGGCGCTGCGCCCCTGTGCCCTGGTGTGGCGATCGCCTGACCGACTGCCTCATGCGTCGAGCGCAGCGGAGCGCCGCCTAAGAACTGGTCGAGAGATGAGGATCGTAGTCGTACGATCACGCGATCCTGCGCTGCGCTGTTCACCGACCTCTACGGGCCCCGGCGCCCCGATCGCGCGCGACGCCGCCGAGCGCAGTGCGCCCTCTGCTGAGCGGGCTAACCCTGTGGCAGTGCGCGCACTGCGCGACGGGCTGCTGCTACTACGACTACCCTCGCGATCGCCGCGCAGCCTGCTCGCCTGACGGGCTGCGGGCCTGTTCCTCACCATCGCTGATCCGCGCGGGAGGATGAGCCATGAGCACGCTTTAAGACGTCGCGCGATCGTGGCGGCCCACTGGATGTGCAGTCCACCTGGCCCACCCAGAAGGGCTCTCGCGCTCAGCCTGCTCACCGGCGTCGCCCAGAGCGGGGACGCGTCCGCAAGTCGAGGAGACGACGGTGAGCGTGGCCGTCATCGACCGCGACGGGTCGACGATTCGCTTGTGGGATCGAGCGCTGCGCGTCGAGTCCGTGGGCGAGGTACGTGAACCCTGGAGGACTCCGAGCGGGCATGCGACGACTCACCGCGCGCAGAACCGCATCGACTATGTCTCATCGTCGCCGGGCGGGAGGAGGTCCGGCGGGCTGCGCGCGCAGGAAGGCGAGCGCCGCCGCGGATGCGCCGGACACGTCATCAAGATACGAAGTCGGCCTCGGGCGCGCTCGCGAACAGCGCGCATCGACGGCTATGCGGGCCAGGTCGTCGATCACCTGTCCGCCGTCTGCGAGGACCCGGCCTGGGCCGTCGCACAGCCAGCCGGCACGGCGGCCTGCTCCGTCCCGGCGTGCAGCGGATCGCCCGGGACGCCAACATCACGCCTCGCCCTGCACAACCTCGCCGTCTACGCCCAGCGTTCTCCCTCTACCCGCTGGGTGGCCTTTCGCCCGTCGTGGCCGTCTCGGCGCTCATCGACGGCAGCGCTGGGCGCCGGGCGGATCCGCTCCCGCCTGGCCGCCGCCGCCCGGTGAAAGCGGCTACTCGCGCAGCCTGGGCTGCTGAGCTGCACCTGGTCAATCTGGCGCGGTCGGATGGCTGCGGATCTTCGGGCTCGGGATCAGCGGTCTTCGGCGCCGGCCCGTGTCGACTCGGCGCCTCTGCTGGCGTCGTCAGGGCGGCCCTGGCGCACGCGTACGCGCGCGGTAGTGGCCGTGGGCTTCCTCGTCAGAGCCAGATCGGCCTGCAGAGCAGACGCGGCGAACGCGGTGGCAATATCGGCGGCATGGCATGTCCTTCATCGCCGCCGCGCGCGTCAGCGGCTGGCTGCCCGACGCCGTCGTCGCCGTCTTCCCGCTTCATCGCCCGCGCTGGGCGGTCCGGGCGATCTCTGGGCGCGCACTGCCGCCTCGATGATCCGCCGACGCCACTCGGCCCCTGCTGGCCGACTGCGGCGTGCCGCCCTGTTCCTCGCTCACGCCGCCTGCGCGGGCATGGCGTCAGGGCCTGCAGGCAGCGGTCGCTCGCTGTGGAGGCGGCGGCGCCTGCGAGCCAGCGCCGCTGGTCGTCGAGCGGCCAGCAGGAAGGGCGTCCCCGCAGGGCGACGCCCACCTGAGCTCGTGAGGGGACGTAGCTCCCGCAGCGACAGGGCGATGTCCTCCCTCGGTGAGCGCCGCGATCCAGTGGCGCTTGCACGGCGTCGTCGTACGCGACTGGGCCGCGTGAGCAGCCCACGATGAGGCGGTCACGCCTCCTGGCGGAGATGCCAGGCCAGGCGACGTCGCTGGGCGGCTCTCAAAGACGCGCGCGCGAGCTCGGCGTCGCGCTTCCGATAATGGGCATGTCGATCTCGCGCCTGCGGTCGCGCCTTTGGAGCGCGTGAGCTGGCGTCAGGTGGTCGAGGCGCACGGAGCCGGAGTCAGGTGGGGCGCGTCAGGTGCCCGGAGGCGGCGAGCGGGCTGTAGGGCGTGAGCGACTACGCCGGCTTTCGCGGCACACCGGCCATCTCCCGCCCGTCCTCGGCGAGTGAGACGCTGAAGGCTGTAGTGGTTCTGCATGGACGAGAACCGTCCAGCCGCACTGGCACGGCCGCCACCGTAGCTGTGCGGCCAGATGTACGTGGCGCTATCGCTCGCGGGGCCTGCACACCCTCCGGAGCGCATACGGTGAGGGAGTCCGGGGGCCCCAGGGTCTCCCTCGATGAGGTTGGCGTAGCCGAAGCGGTGGATGATGTACAGGTCGAGGTAATCGGTGCCCGACGCTCCAGCGTGCCGTCGATCTCGCGTCTCGATGGCCGCGCGCGACAGGTGCTCGTTGAAGCGGTACCTTGGACGCCAGGACCACGTCGCGCGCGCCACCCGAGGTTCTTGGCGTGAGCCCCGATGAACTCCTCGCTGGCTGTCGTACCGTGGGCGTGAACATTGGCGGTGCTCGATGAAGTTGACGCCTGCAGCTCCAGGCGCGCGGGCGATGACGGCCTGGTGGCGCCTGGTCGATGACCCACTGGCGGAAGCGTCGGAAGACCTCCCGAAGCTCATGCCTCGAGACCGCAGCCTCGAAATGGTGATCCGTCGTAGCCGAGTCATTAGTGTGCTCCATTGTCCGGTATCCCTTCGGTGCGCGAGTCGGGCAGCGTCAGGGGCGCTCCGGGCCCGTCTGCGCCCGGGCGGACCCCGCAGCCAGGTCTGGCGGATCCCCCACGGGCCCGGCGCCGCGACCCGGCTCCATGGCGCGCGCGGCGGGAGGCCGAGGACTCCGTCGGACGTCCGCGAGCCTCACTCCTCCCGGCAGACGCCCGCGGCGTCGGCGACCTCCAGGCAGTTGCGGCTGGGACCTCGATCTGCTCGGGGTGGCGTCATCGATGTGGATGCCGGCGGCGACGGACACCGCCTCGCCGTGGCGATGCACAGGCGCGCCGCGCGGCCGCCACCTCCGCGTCCTGGTGCCCGGGCACCGTGGCCAGCCCACAGGTCCGCCCGCGACAGCCGTGCGCCGCGGCAGCGGCGCGGGGCTGGCAGCGCCTGGCCGCCCTACGTGCGGCAGCGTGCCGCCGTGGAGGAAGCGCTGGCCGGTCGGTGCGCGCGACCTCCAGCGTCACCTCTGCATGGCCTCCCCGGCCCGCACCGAGAACGTCTCAGCCGACCTCTCCAGGGCCGGAGGCGATCGTAGTCGATCGCGAACTGCATCAGGATCCTGCCCACCACATGATCCCACCTGGTCGGCCGTGGTCTCACCGCAGCGCTGTGAAGGTCAGCACCGGCGGCGCACCACATGCCGTCTCCGTCGCACGCAGCAGGTTGCGGCAGTGCGCCCCGGTTCAGCGGCGCCTCGCGCGGCTCGAGCACCACTGCGGCCTCCTGCGCACACGTCGGCGGCGCGCACCCAGCAGGTCGTCGTCGCACGTAGCGATGGCGGACCGACCTTCATGGAGCAGGGCACCACCGCCATTCCGCTCGTTTTCGAACGAGCCAGGAAAATGGCGGCAGCCTGATCACGATTGTCCACGACGTCGGCCAGGCCTCCGCCTGCGCCATCTCCAGGTCGGTCTCATGCTCGAAGGTGAGCCGGGCTCCCTCGGTGATCACGAGATGCACTCGACGTCCGGCCCCGCGCGCTCAGCTCTCGCAGGCGGTGCCGATCTGCACCCCGAGGCTCCCGTAATTCAACGATGATTCGCTTCACGACGAGTCGCTTTCCGCGGCATCGATCAGACCTGGAACCCGGCCGGGCTACGCGTGTCAGCAGGTGGAGCAGACCGCCTCCACGATCACGACGACGAACACCCGACCGTGAGCAGGACGCCCATCCTCACGGCCTCCCTGGCGCTGTATCACGTTGTCACGCCCTCGCCCACGAGAATGGCCAGGTTGTGGAACGGCAGGATGTGAGTGGATGTTGATGGCCGGAGAAGACCATTATGGCGACGGCGATGCTGCTCGCCCGAACCGGACTGAAGAGCGATGAACGTCGGCACGCATATGCTAGAGCACGGCCGTACGAGCCGCATGAACATGTGGATGACCACCGTGATGACGGCGATCAGCAGCGCCAGCACGAACAGGTTGTCCGGCACGGAGCCGGGGAGCACGACGCTCGCGATCCAGCCGTTCATGCCGGTGCGCCGCCGACCGTGCCGATACCCATAGCGCCGTGGAACACCAGCTGCTGACGGGCACGGAGCCCCCATGTCGCGGGGGTGATCACTCGCCAACCACGGGCAGAGCCAGGACGGCGCCCACCAGCAGGGTGACGAAAACCGATATTGAGCCAGTCGTGGACTCGGTGAGCCACAGCGCGATCGGTGATGACCAGCCAGACGACCGTGCGCTTCCTCAATGGTCACCGCGCCGGTGCGCTGCTTCGCCCGCACCTCGTCGAAGTCGATGCGCATCTCCTTCTCGGGCTTGAAGAGGACGGTCGAGTCAGCGTGACGTCGTGGCGACGAGCATGGGCACCGGCGCACGTGCACCACTGGATGAAAGGACAGCCGTCGTCGGCGTAGGAGGCCACGAAGCCCGATTGAGGTGGCGTCGCCGGTGAGAAGAACATCGATCCGGCGCGGCCGCAGCGAACACGAGAAGCCCACCTCTGTCGCCTTTGCCCAGGGCATCTTGGCCGCGTCGCAGATGACGAGCGCGACCGCCAGGATCATGAGAGGCGCGCGGGAAGGGGTGCGGGATGAGCAGCGACAGGATGAACGTGGAGTGCGAATTATGCTGACCACGAGCGAGTCAGCCGCGCACGAGCGAGCGCGAACCCGGTAGGCGATGCGTCCGCCCAGGCCGGAGTCCTTCACGGCGGCAGCAGGAGGTGGCGCCGATGACCATCCACATCTGCATCTTTGGTCCACGATTCGAGGCCGTGGCCGTATCGGACGTGCCGGTGAGGATGAGCGGTGCGGATAGACGGCGGGAGAACATGGGCCGGCTGGTACCAGCCCAGCGCCCACCACCACGGTCAGCGAGGGGTGAGCGCCAGGCGGTGCCGACCGGCGGCGGAAATGGGCGCGAGGGCCGTCGAGCGGGCGATGCACACCAGGGCGCAGACCACAATACCCGCGATGAGACCCGCCGCGCGCTTGTCGGGTTCATGCGCCCCTTCCTCAGCGGGCGAGCCTCGCGCCCTGTCCTCGTCGATGTCGAGAGTGGCAGCGCCAGAAGTCTTCCTTGAGATCGTAGGGACCGTGCGCAGTCGAAGATGGCGCAGGCGATGACGCGTGCGCGGATGGACGGGGGCGAACGCTCGGGTCGTTGGACGGATCCAGACGTGGCAGTGGCAGCCGGGGATGGCGATAGGGTCGGTGTCGGCCTGGAAAGCGCGTGGTCATGGCGCATCACGTCGCTCGTCCGAAGATGTCCACGTCGCGATCACCAGGAACACGTGCTTGAGGCCGGAGAAGGCCGAGAAGGCGAGCGCTGGCGGCGTTGCGCTGGCGCCTCGTCGTTGAGCGGGCTCTTCTGAACCGGCCAGAACTGCCGCCGCCGCAGGGGCGGCATGCACGTTGAGCAGACGCCGGGATGCGCCGTCTGATCATCTTGTGATGGAGGCCTCAGTGGGGATGCCGTGTGCCATGCTCACGTGCTCGTGCGACGGGCCGATGCAGGACTGCATAATGGGGTGCTTTCGCGATGGGTGACGGCGGTGACGTGGATGACGGGCGCGCGCGGGCGCCTCGCCGGTGCAGCCGGGGAACTCCGGCATGCCTGCCGAGCGTGTTGATGTCCTCGCGCACCGTGTCGGTAGTGGACAGGTATCCCTCAAATGACGTACTCGGCGTGGGCGATGCGGGTCTCGGGCACGGTGAGGGCGGGCGCAGCTCCACGCTGCGCGGATGGCGCGGCGATCTGCAACTCGTTGTAGCCCAGCGGCGTGGTGGGCGCCTCGAGCCCGCGCACTATACACACGGCGGGTCGAGGGCCGATGGGACACGGTGACGGGCATGTCCTCGCCCTTCTTCTTCACTGGTCAGGGTGAAGGCACTATGCCCCCAGCTGGCAGCTGCCCGGCGTGATCCACATGCCCATGGTGTCCCTGCTCTCGATGCACAGGCGGTGGATGGTGACGTCGGTGTCGCTGCTGAAGGGCTGTGGCGGCGATGAGGCCCATGGTAGACGGGACGCGTCCTCAGGCGCTGTTGGTGGGGGCGGGGACGAGCGTGCAGAGTCGAAGTCGGGGCGGATGCCGGGTGCACGACCTCCCTGGCAGTCGATGTTGTCGTCTCGGCGATGAGCGCGGCGGGATGGTCTGAGAGCCTCCTGCGATCTGCAGGCAGAGCGCCTCGTCCATGCAGCAGGGCGACGACGCGTCTGCAGCTGGGGCAGGCCGATGGCGACCTTGGCGTCGTCGAACCCTTCACATTGTTGAAGACCATCGCCGGTCCTCTCCCGGTGGGGCGCTCGACGGTGCCGCCGGCGCCACGTGGCGGTGAGACGCCCGAGACCTCGGCGTTGCAGTCGACCTCCGTATCGGTCTCGAGACAACTGGCGGGCAGCGTCCTCCAAGGAACGTCAGGGCGCTGCGCAGGTCGTGGATCTTGTCGTGAATCTCTTCGTGGGTCTTCACCATGGCGCATGGCCTCCTTCTTGCCCGCCGGGGACGCGGGGCGCTCGTTGGCCCCTGCGGACGGAGCCATGGTGCAACCTGGCAGCTGGTATCAGGGTCAGGGGCTGCCGACGCCGATCAGGGCCAGCAGGATCTCGAGCCGGCAGAAGTCGCGGTGCGCTCATCGGTGGCGGAAGACCGCGTCGAGCAGGCAGCGGTCCACCACCAGCCCTCGCCCGCATCCCCCTGCCGTCCACCCAGGACAGGAGCTCGCGGGCCGGCGCTGCACGTCGTAGGGCATCGAGTGCTTGTACATGACAGGCGTACTCCCCGCCGGCAGGGTGACGACCTCGACGTCCCCGATGGGACACTCGCGCGGCAGGATGACAATGCTCCCGCGCCCGGCGAGGCGGAGATCGCCCGCGAGCGCTTCGGCGTCGAGCAATGGCCCGAACCCGCACGGGGGATCGAAACCGGCGTCCAGGAGCCGACTGAGGCGTCCCATGAGCGCCAGGTGCAGCCGCTTGGGTTCATGTCGTCCGTCGAGTACGGCGCGAAGATCGCCCGCCGCTCCTCAAGGCGGCGCACGTGAGGATGTTCGTTCTTCTCCGCGTGGTCGTCGCCGCGAAGATCGTGTCGAGTTGGGCGATCTCCTCCTGCTGGAGCCGCGGGCGGTCGATTTCCGCATCGATCTCGCGACATGCGCTCGACCAGCGGTTCAGTGCATACCATCCACCGAGCACTCCTCCAGGTGCCCCGATCCTGGCCAGCGGCGCCCATCTCCTGAGCAGGCGGATCAGAGCTGCAATCGCGGGACCTGATCGATCGAGTAGTAGCGGTAGCCGTTCGCGCCCGACGTGCTCGGGCTTGAGCAGCCCGTTGCGGTCGTAGCAGGATGAGTGTCGCCGCGAGACGCCGTGCAGCGCCGCCATCTCGGAAACCCTGATGAGGTCAGCCGCCTTCCATGCCGGTCCTCTTCGATCGATCCTCTTCCGGCTCTTCATCGTCCGGGGAACTCAAAAGTCGAGACTAGCGGAGGCCGAGCCCCGGGCGATGAGGAATCCACACGCCGGGCCGGGGACGCCGTCCGCCCGCGCTATCACCGCCGCAACTCATGGGCGCAGGCAGGCGGCGGAATGACGGGGACGCCGTCGTCGCGGCGGTATGCGGTGGCGCCCGCGGTGACCACGGCGAGGAAGGACGGCTCGCCCATGCGATCCGCGTCCACGCGCTCACGCAGCCGCCTCAGGTGAGTCGCGGCCTCATCGGCTGACGGCTGCCGAGCTCGACCTCGATCGGGCCCACCGTCCGTCCGCGAGGACGATGACGGCGTCCGCCTCCAGCCGGTCTTGTCCCGGTAGTGGAAGACGGTCCTGTCGATCGCCTCGGCGTAGACCCGCAGATCGCGCACGCACAGCGATTCAGACACTGCGTCCGAGGCCTCGAAGTCGCGGAGCAGGTCGGCGGGCGTCCAGCGCGTGACTGCGGCGCCGATCGACGGATCGACGACAGTGGCGGGTCGGGCTCGTGCGAATCGCGGTCTTGGAGCAGCGCGGATTCCGCCGGCAGGTCCTCCACGACGTAGGCGCGGGAGAGGGCGTCGAGATGAGTCGCTGACCGTGTTGGGCGCCATGGCGCCGTCGTTGACAGCAGGTCCGCCGCGATCGTCGTCTGCGAGGCGGGTGGGGACGGCGCGGCGTAGGGCGCGCATGACGCGCGCGCCTGAGAGTCGAAGTTCCTGCGACGCCGTCCATGCGGGCGACGTCAGGTCTATGAGGCCCTCGACGCAAGGTCCGCGCCAGGCGACCGGGGACGCGCGCAGCACCCGCCGTGACGGCGGCGGGCCATCCGCGGCACAGGACCCGGGCGATGTCCTCGACGTCGAGCGGGCGACGTCGGCGACCTCCTCTCTCCGTCGAAGAGACGCTGCAGGAGATCGACGCTGGAGTCCTCCGACTCGAAGAAGTCGTGGTCCGCATGACCATGGGGCGATCCTCCCGACGCGGTGCGCCCCGCCGACGGTGGGCGTTGACGAGCCGGTGAGGATGAACTGCCCCGGCTCCCCCGCGGAGGTCGACGGCGAAGCGGACGGCGTCCCACAACTGCGGCGCCATCTGCCACTCGTCGATGAGCAGGGCGTTCGCCCCTCCAGAAGCGCCGGGGCTTGCAGCATCGGCGAGTGCGAAATGGGACGCGCTGCGATCGGGATCCTGAGGTGAGACGATGCTGGCGGCCTGCTGCGAGGATAATCGCCGTCTTACCGCACCGCTGGGGCCGCTTCACCTGCACCGCGCCGCTGACGGCGAGAGCCTCGCGAGCAGCCATCGGCGATCCTGGCCATATAACGCGCAGCGACCATCGACGCTCCTCAACCGAGAACACTGCTGTTTCGCGAATAAGTCTACCTCATTGCGTGCAGTTGAGCGGTTCCGTTGCGTGAGTTGGACCAGTTTCCGTTGCGTGAGTTGGACCGGTTCCGTTGCGCGAGTCGGACCGGTTCCGTTGCGTGAGTCGGACCGGTGCCGTTGGTGAGTTGGACCGGTGCCGGAGGCGGGACGAAGTGGGACACGGCCCGATGCCGACGTAGCCAATAGCTCATTGTGCCGCCTCGGGACAGCCCGAGCCTCCCCGCGCCGTCGGGAGGGTCGGCCCTACGATGACGCGAGCAGACCGGGCCCCGGAGGGACACCACGCAGGACATCGGCGGCCCGTGGAGCGCGACGCGGGCGACGCGAAGAGACGCATGCTCACCACGTCCAAGACCCTCAAGGTCGTTGGCGGCGCAGCGCTCGTCGCGGCGCGCCTTCACCGCCTTCTCCCGCCTGCGCCTACCGGCGCTCGGCGGCGGCGACCCCTGGCCGAGTACACCGTGCTGCCGACCAAGGCGCTCAGTCCCACATACACGGTGACCGACTGGATCGCGCGGGCGGCGGGCCCGGCTGAGCCCGCCGAGGCCGCTGTCCTTCCCTTCAATGGTCGCGGTCCCCACTACGACGTCGAGAGGCGCGAGGACGACGGCATGCCGTCTCACTACGTCAGGCCGTACGCGCCGTCGGACACCGTGGTCGTCTACCTCCACGGCGGCGGCTACGTCACCACGGCGTCCCTGGGCCAGTCCCTGCTCATCGACAACCTCACCCCGCCGCACGGGCGCCGACTTCATCGTGCCGCTCTGCCCGCTGGCGCCCCATCACACGTGGCGGGAGGCGCACCGGCTCGTGCTGGACCTGTGCGCGCGCACCCTGTCCGACAACCCGGACAGCGGATCATTCTCATGGGCGACGGCGCGGGCGGGGGCCTGGCCTGGTCATCGCCCTGTCGCTGGCGGAGCAGGGGCGTCCGCCAGCCCGACGAGCTGATCTCCTGTCCCCCTGGGTGGACATCACCACGAACCCGGATATCGCCCCACTACGCCGACGTCGACCCCCTCGCGTTCCGGCCCGCTCGCCGACCGTGGGCGAGTCGTGAGCGAGCGACACCCTCCACGAGCGACTGGCACCTGTCCCCATCAGCGGGGACCTGTCCGCGCTGCACCGGGTCACCACCTACGTGGGCAGCCGATCTTCCTGCCCGACAATGCGCTCCTCCACGACAGGCTCGTGAGGCGGCGTCATCCGCAAACCTGCGTGGGGAGAATCTCAGCCACGTCTGCCCGATGCTCCCCTCCCCCGAGGTGCCAGAGCCCGCCACGAGATCATCCGGATCATCTCCGACCGCAGGGCTCCCGGGCGCCGACGCCGCCCGCCGCCCTGAGCGTCCGGCCCGCTCAGATCGACCAGACCGGGACCGCCTCCACGTCGTGACCGTCAGGGTGAGCCTCCCGGGTCTGGCAGATGACGGCGCCCGCCGACGTCGTAGTCGCCCACGTCGTCGAGGACGGAGAATCCGGCCGCGACTGCGCGATCTACGTCGCCGCCGTTTTGATTTCGACGGGATGGAACGGCCCTCCTGGATGACCAGGTCGATCTCCCGCTTGCGGGCATCCCGGTAGAGCGCACGTTTCCTGGCGTCGCCGCCGGCGTTGAGGTGCGACCCGACGACCTCGCCGACGACGAAGGTCTCGAACATGTGGCCGCCATCGCCCCCTGCGCAGGGTCTGCGCCGTGTTCCGCCCAGCGGGTGGCAGGCCAGTCCCGTGTCGTGGTAGAGTTTTGGGCGTCTTGGCGGGCGCTTGACGGCGTTGGACCACAGCGGGCGCAGCGGCCGCACCACGCCGGAGGCCACAGGACGGACAGTGAGCCCTGCGCCGTCTTGGCGTCGACCCCGGCGTCCCGGGCGAGGTCGCTGCGGTTGACGACCCGCCCGTGCGCGCCGGCTGCAGACCACGAGAGCGGTGAGAGCTCTCCCTCGTCCTTGACCCGGATGAGATCGCTTGCGGTCCCGTTCAAGGCCAGGTGCGTCTCCGTGAAGGCGTCCCAGGGACACCGAGGAACGTCGCATGAGCCGGGGCGTAGGATCCGCGGTGGATCGCAACCCACAGGTCGAGGTCCTCAGGAGGATCGCGCTGGCAAGCCGATCACGCGCCGGCGACGTCGGGACGGCAGCGTCGGCAGCCGCTGAACTCCCGCAGGGACAGACCCGTCATCTCCAGGACCGCATGACCCGTCCACGCAGGCGACTCGCTGACGCCCGCCATGACTTCTGGGTTGCCACAGGTTGGGGTGGTTTGTGTTTCAGAAAGTGGGGTTTTCCGTTGGGATGGTGAAATTGGGGTGGGGTGGTCGTTTTGCACTAAGGTGGCGGTAGGATCTGGTGGGTGAGCCCGTGCCTGCGTCAGGTCAAGACAGCCTCAGGGCCACGGCCGTGTCAGGTCGTGGCCAAGGGGCATGGTGTGCACGCCGGATCGTGGAGCACCTGGGGTCGGCCCACGATGAGGCTGAGCTGGCTGCGCTGATACGCCTGGGGCGCTCGGCGGCTCCTGGCTGGTCCAGCAGGTCCTGGACCTGGGAGGCACTCAACGACGACGTGACGAGGGTGGGTGGTCAGGGGCCTGGTGACGGTGGTGCGCGGCGCAGTGATCTCGCGCAGGTCGGGCTGGCCGATCGAGGTCATCAAGACGGCCTACAGGCGTCTGGGGCTGGGAGAGGCGGTCGGGGTGATCGGGCCTTTGAGCAGATGGTCGCCGCCCGCCTGATCGGGCCGACCTCCGACCGATACCCCAGGGTCCTGTCCGAGATCGGCTGGCCGGCCCAGCCTGCAACACCTGCACGCCTCCTGGCCCGGGCCCAGGGCGCGGCTGCCGGGAGCGATCTCCAGGCCCTGTTCGAGCACGTCACACCAGCACCGGGGCTGGCGCTGTGCCTGCAGGCGTGACCACCTGTGCTTCGAGACCGAGAGGGGACGACCTGAGGCGGGTGGGTTACTCCAAGGAGAGGCGGGTCGACCCCCAGGTCATCGTCGGCCTGCTGGTCGACCGCGGCGGTTTCCCCCTCCAGGTCGGGTGCTGGGAGGGCAACCGGGCCGAGACCACCACGATCATCCCCATGGTGGAGGCCTTCCAGGCCGCCCACGGATTGAGGAGCTCGTCATCGTGGCTGATGCCGGCATGCTCTCGGCGGCCAACCTCAAGTCCCTGGACGAGGCGCACCTGCGGTTCATCGTCGGGGCCCGTCAGGTACGCGCCCCGGGCGACCTTGAGGCGCACTTCCACTGGAGCGGGGACGCCTTCGCCGATGGGCAGCTCGTTGACACCACCCCAGGAGGGCTCCAGGAGCGAGCAGGACAAACCTAGGGCTGAGCCGGTGTGGGACCCGAGTCACTGTCAGGTCGGCTGGCGGGCGGTGTGGGCCTACTCCAAGAAGCGCGCCGCCGGGACAACCGGACCCTGGACGCCCAGGCCAACAGGGCGGGCCGTCATCGCCGGCGAAACGCTTAGAGCACTGGTTTTGTCACCGTCCGCCGGTGACGCCACCCTGAACGAGGGCCTCCCTGGCCAGAGGCAGGTCCCTGTGTGGGAGCTCAAGGCTGCATCTGCGTCCCACACGATTGATGGACGCCGCCCGGGTCGTCTCCTCGTATCTGAGCTGTGGCACGTGGGCAGTCCTTCCGGATGAGCAAGCACGACCTGAGAGCCCCGACCCGTGTTCCACCACCAACGATGCGTCGAAGCCCACTGACCGTCGTCGTGGCCGCCCTGGCCGTAGCCCGCCACTCAGGGAGACCACCGGGATCGGCATCAAACGCATCATCCGCACCCTCAAACCCCTCAGGACGTCACCATCAGCCCTCAGCGACCACCACCTCACCGCCGCCGACCCCCTGACCCCCAGGCCGAAGAAATCCTCACCGCCCTGGGCATCCCAGCAGGGCACCAGCTTCTGTGCAACTCTGGTGCGCACGTGTCCCGTGTAGAAGGCGTCCCAGTCACCGAGGCGTCCATGAGCGGGGCATGGATCCGCGGTGGATCGTAGCTGTGGGTCGAGGTCCTCGAGGATCGCCTGGCGCCGTCACGCGCCCGGCGCGTCGGGACGTAAAGGGCCCCGTCCCGCTGGCAGTGAACTCCCGCAGGGACGTGCCCGTCATCTCCGCCGCGACCCGTCCACCGAGCGACTCGCTGACGCCCTGCCACCGCGAGATGGAAGGGTCTGAGCCGGTCAGCACCACGAGTCCGTCTCATCGGACCGGTCGGCGAGGCTTGACCTGCCGGAACCAGTCCGGGCGCCCGCTGAACCTCGTCGATGGCCACGGGCGGGCGGTTGGCGATCGAAGAAGAGCGCTGTCCTCCCGGGCGGCTCGCCGGCCCGGGGGTCGTCGAGCGATACTGTGCGAAGCCTCGGAGGCCGCGCGATGCTGGAGCATCGTAGTCTTGCCGACCTGGCGCGGTGATCAGCACGACCTTGAACTGCGTAGGGGATCTCAGCGTCGCCTCGACCTCCGGCGCCTCGTACTGCACGACCGGCCTCACTCCCGGTATGTCACATTAGGGGTGTGAAATATGGGTTCGACTCCGGATTTCACGAGCGCCGTCGCCGTCCTCCGCGTCCGGCCCGCCGCCGCGCGCGCGGCGGCAGCTCGGGGACGCTCCTGACGCGCCGGGCCGTCGCGTCAGCCGACCGTGTCGACCATGAAAGTCCGCTCGATCTCGGGGTCCCAGTGTCCGCGAACGCCCGCGCGGCGGTAGATATTGCGGCGCCGGTCGGCCCTCGGCTCGCGCGTGGTGCGCACCGGCTCGCCTCGACGACCGAGTACAGGGTGACCGAGGCCAGACCGCTCCCGCTCCTCGTTCGTGCATCGCTCGGCGAGGCGCCTGATATGGCGGCGTCGGGTGGCGGGCGTCGGGCGCCAGGTCGTCCAGGCCGGAGCGAGGGTCCCGTCCATCGACCAAACGCCAGAGAGACAGGTCAGATCGTGCTGCCAGATCAGACGCGAGGCGGTTGCTCTTCACGACGCGAGAACCCTCCTGCTGCTCAGGAGCATCCACGAGGAGGACTGGGGCAGTCTGCATCGATGCCGCGGCGCCACGTTCTGCGCCGGTGGCCAGGGAACTCGGGGAGAAGCGGGCCGTCGTGGGAAGAAGACCCTCGTGATCGCCCGCCGACGCGTCGGCCCGGGACGCTCGCCGCCGCGTAGTCGGCGAGATTGCCGCCATGCGGTGCGGCCCCGACGACGAGCTCGCCGTGCAAAGGACGGCCCGCTGACGTCGAGTGGCCGGGTGCGCCGCCGCTGACCTGCGGGCACGCAGGGCAGCGAGAGGACGGTTGAAGTCCTCCCTTGAGCCCACAGGCGTTGGGTCCGTGCGGAACGCGACGTGCGGACAGAGTCGTGCCGTCAGCCAGGAACGTCACGGCGACGAACTGCTTCTCGTGCCCGCACGTCCGTGGACTCGGCGGCGGCCGAACGACGCGCACGTCGCGCTGAGCCGCGGACTGTGGCGCGCGCGGCGGCCAGCGAGGCGCAGGCCGTCCTCCTCGCTCACATGCCCGCCAGTGGTCCCCAGTACTCGGCGAGGGTGCGGGTCCGCCAGGCGCACGCCGTCCCACCCGCGGATCCGGCCACGGCCTCGTCCGCGTCCGCGGGGATCCACCAGGTACACGCCATCCAGGACAGGATCGGAGGCTGTCCGCCGCGCAGCGCGCGCCCGGGAGACGTCTCGGGCTCCCGGCGCGTAGTCCGGCACATTGCCGCGCGCGCGCGCGGCCCTGCCGGCTCCTGACTTCGCCCGGATCGGTCGGCTCACTCCCACTCGATGGTGCCGGGGGCTTGGAAGAGTGCGAGTCGAGCTCACCGGTTGACCTCCAGGCTCGCGTTTAATTGGTGATGGCGCGTGGAGATGCCGCGCCAGCGCGTCGCTGGGGCAGGCGCGCCCAGTCACGCCGTCGTGGCGTCCTCGCGTGTGACCGGCCTGCAGCGATGAGGTGGCCGTAGGTGCGCCATCGCCCTGCACGCCACGCGCTCTGATGTCAGCGCCCGGCGCACGCTGGGCACTGCGAGATCCCTCGTCGAACCCGCGGCGGATCGCTCCCTCGCGGGCGATGGCGTCGGCCGCGCCACCCAGGATGCTGCAGGTTCTCGGCCGTCACGCTCGCCGATAATGCGGATGCAGGCCCGGGCCGAAAGGGCTGCAGCTGCGCCCGGTCCTCTGCAGCACGCCCAGCTCGCGGCCGATGGCGCACACCTCGTCCTTGAACGGGGTGCGCAGCGGCCGGTCGACAAAGTCGGTGCTCAGGTCTCGAACCCGCCCACATTGTGGTGGCTCTTGATGGCCGCGCCTGACCGCCGCCGGACTCGACGACGTCAGGGTGGGAAGCGTGCCCTGGACCGAAGGCGGATCCGGCGACCGCCGACGACCTCCTCCACGACGCGGCGCCTGCGCCACGCCTCGAAGACGGATGAATTCCCGGCCGATGATCTTGCGCTTGGTCTCAGGGTCGCTTTGCACGCATAAAGCGCACGCCGGGACGCCGCTCGGACTCGTCGGCGGCGACGGCGCGCGGATGCCCATGCGGGCGTGGTCGTCGACTCGCTGCTCCCTCTCGCCACGGCGCACTGCGGCGGGCCGTGGTCGGCGACGAAGATGCAGGTGAGGCCGGTGCGATCGCCCGGTGGACCGAGAGCGGCGACCACGGAGGTCACGACGCCGCCAGACGGGGCCTGCAGATGACGTGGGCCTCAGCACCGCTGCGCGGATGGCGGCGACCTGCTCGTCGATGATGGAGCCGAGTCACGTCCGGCGCGATGCCGGCGCCGTCGTGCGGAGATTGGCGGGGCGGCCCGCCCGTACTCAGTGGAAGGGAGGACCTCGGGGATGCCACTGCGAGGCCGAACGGGCGGCGCAGGCGGTCCGCGCAGGCGGCGACGAGCTGCTCAGTGGAAGCGGTGACGGCGGAAACCCACGCCGGCGCCGGTCTGGACGCGTCATCGCCGTGGCTCATCCACACGGTCTGCCGCGCGGGCGTTCCGGCGAACAGGCGGGAGGCGGTCTGAGCGCGGCGGTGCGCCCACGTACTCGCAGGTGCCGGTGCGCCCGACCACGCCGCGCAGAGCGGGCCACCGACGGCTACGGAAAGCCGCAGCAGATGCGCACCGGCACGGCGTCGAGGCAGGCCGGATCCATACCGGGGGCGCCCTCGGCGTAGTCGACCGGCCCGTGCCGGAAGGATGATGGCGGCAGCGAATGGCGGCATGGCGCGCGCCGTCGTGGTGTGCGGGACGATCTCGCGATGAGCGCGGGCCTCGCGCACGCGGCAGGCGACGAGACTGGGCGTACTGGGCGCCGGGGAGTGGGCGGCGACGGGACCGGGCGTGCAGGCCCCGCCCTCTCGCACTGCTGCGCGGGACTGGTCAGGAGTGGTCGTCACGCGCGGATAGCGGCGCCCGCGCCCGTCGGCACGGTATGACATTATCACTCCGCTCTGTCTGCCACATGGTGGACCCGTCCTCCTAACCTCGTGCGCTTGCCGGGGCTTGCGCGCCGTCCGCCTCCGCTATATCTCTGTCATTACAAAATGATCATCAATGGCGGGCGCGCCACGCAACGCCCGCAGGGACGAATTCCCGTCGTCGGGGCGGGTCCGGTCGCGGCGGCGACCGGGCGGAAGCGTCCGAAATGATGATGGAACGCATGCCTTCAGGGAAGTTCCATGCCCGCCACACCGTTCCGGCCCGACATCCCCATCGATCGCGACGTGGGACTCACAGCCAGATCGCGCGCGGCCCTGGCGGCCCTCATCTCGACGGCGCGCTGGGCGGGACCCGGCTCGGGCGAGGTCTCCATGGCCCGGCGCCTGGAGGTGTCGCGCCCGACCGCCCGGCGGGCGCTCCAGCGCCTGGTCGATCCGCGGCCTCATCTCGCGGCGGCGCGGGCGGGGACGTAGTCACCTCCCCACGTGCGCAGGCATGGAGCTGTCGAGCCTCTTCTCGGACCTGACAGGAACGGGCACGGTGTCCCGACGATCATCGAGTACTCCCGTGCACCCGGCCGACGAGGAGGCCGAGCGCCTGGGCGTCGAGCCGGGCGCCGGCGTGACGAGATCCGGCGCCTGCGCCGCGCCGACGGCTGAGCCCGATCGCCCTCATGGACAACCTCCTGCGGCGGCGTCGCCCCTCTGCAGAGGATCTGGAGCGGGGCTCCGCAACCTGCTGCGCGCGCGGGGCGCGAGTGCGGCCACCGCCGTCCAGTGCGTCGGCGCGCGCAGCGAGCGAGCCGCCGGGCCGAGGCCCTCGGCGAAGCGCCGGGCGGCCTGCTGACCGTCACCCGCACCGCCTGCGGCGCCTCGAGGCCGTCATCGAGCACGTGCGCACACCTCTACCGGGCCTCGCGGTACTCCTTCGAGACCAAGCTGTTCAGCGCGCAGAGCGCCGGCCGGGCGGCGGGGCGGTCCCCGACAAGAAAGGACCGCGACACGTTGTCTGGACCGATCGTTGACATTGCGCTCCGCGGTTGAGTGTGGGGCCACGAGCCGCACCCGGCGAGGACGCCACCCGCGCCGCACCCACGGAGAAAGCGGTTGATGAGCATCGAGCACGCCCGGCCTTCTCACGCTACCCGCACCACGCCGACCGTCACTGGCGGAACGACTCCGCCGACCCCGACGAGCTGCGCGGTCGATCTCCAACGCCGGCTGCGTGGGCGCCACCTGCAACCTCGTCGCCTACCTGCGCCAGCAGAAGAAGGAGCGCATTTGCGCATCGCATGCAGCGCCGAGCCACTTCGCCCGCGGATCATGAAGACGCCGCTGCTGTCCATCCCCGAGTTCGTGCGCGCCTACGAGGCGACGGCGCGACGGAGGTTCGACACCTACGGCGCCACCGTGCGCACCCTGCGCGCGGCTTCCTCGAGGCCGACGCCGACCTGGACGCGCTGGTGCGCGACGTCATCATGCGCAGCCGTGTTGCCAGCCCCTCGAGGAGATCCCGGCCCATGCTCAATGCTCTGCCCGCATCGCGTCGGCGGCTCCGCGCCACCCGCTGCATCCCCACCTGCTGGCCGCCGCCAGGGGCCGGGCGAGAGCAGGATACTGTGCGAAAGCCGCTCGCCCTGGACACGCAGGAGGACGTCCGAGGCGGCCGCGCCGAACTCGGCGTCGTCGAAGTGCCGTCATGTTCGCTTCAACAACACGTTTCCGACTCGACCGCACTACCCATCACTTTATTACAACTGCAGCGCCGTCGCCCGCAGGTCTGAAGGAGACCCCCTGTATACTGAGGTCACAACACGTCCCTGCGCGGGAGAGCTCACCAGGGAAGAGGCTCAATGCTGAGGCGGTGCCAGGACCCGGCCTCGGGCAAGCACCAGGGCGTGTCGCCATCGCCGCCGTGTGCCACGCTCGGCTTCCGCTGCTCTTCGGCTACGACGCCGGCGTCATCTCCGGCGCCTGCCGTACGCGCATGCCCTACCGCCGAGGGCCTCAGCGACACGCGATTCGAGGAAGAGGCCATCGGCAGCACCGCCCTCCTGGTCGCCGCCATGGGCGCGCGCTGCTGGGCGAGGCTCATGTCGGACCGCTGGGGCGCGACGCCACAACATCACGGTGATCTGGCCGCCCCTGATTCTTCATCAGCGCGATCGGAACCACCATCGCAACGTGGTGGGTCATGCCACGCTTCCGCGTCGTCCTGGGCTTGCTTCTGCCGTCGGAGCCGCCTCCGCGACCGCCGTCTGCCTGGCGGGCGGCGCCACGGCGCTCACATCGTCGCGGCTCCATCGTGACATCCGACCAGCTCGCGATCGTCACCGCCGTGCTGGCAACTGCTCGATGAGACGCCATCGTCAACTCCATCAGGGACGGCCGAAGATCACTGGCATCGCCAACTGACGCGAACCTCTCGCCGAGCACTACGTCTTCGACGAGATCAGCAAGCTCCAGGCCTACCAAGGGGCGGCCCGATGAACATGACGGCCGACTACCACGCCTTCCTCGACCAGCTGCAGGCATCAGCGCCGGCAACATTACCGAGCCTGGCACTTCGCGCCGTCCTGTGCCTCCATCGGCCGCGTAGCCCTGTGGATCGGCATCCGCCTCATGCGAGTCCTCGTCTGGTACCACCTGTGCCAAGGAGCGCCTCCACGACGCCGTGGCTCCCTCGCAGCGCGTGCGCGTGCCGCCGAGACGGCACATCGAGGACGAGATCATGGAGATGGTCGAGGCCCCGCCAGCACGAAGGAGGAGGTCACCAGCGCAGGGGCTTCCGGCCACGTCATGGCCACGCCATGGCTGCCTAGCTGTCTCCTGGTCCGGCATCTTCCTGGCCATCGTCAGCAGCAGACCACCGACGTCAACTTACCGTCATGTACTACGCGCCCCACAGGTGCTGGAGTACGCCGGCATGTCCACCTCGGCCTCCATCACCGCACGCAGGTGGCGCGACGGCGTCTGTCGGTCGGTCGGCGTACGTCTGGGCATCTGGCTCATCCTGAGAGTTCCGCCGCCGCCAGGTGCTCATCGCCGACACGTCATCGGCGTGGGCATACCACTGCTGGGCATCGCCACCTACTCCAGTTCTTCATCACCGCGCACGCGGCCGACCACACCACCCCGCCCGCCTGGGCCGCGCACACCACCATCCTGGGCCTCTGGCCAGCGCCTTCATGCTCATCGCGCAGTCCTCCAACGGCACGATCAGTGTGGACCGGCCATTATGACGGATCTTCCCGGCTTCGGCGTCCGCGGCATCGCCGAACGGCTCGCGGTCTTGCCTGCATGACGGACGCCAGCGCATCATCACCTGGACGCTTCCGCGCATGATGGAGACTGAGCAGCGGCACCACCTACACCATCTACGGCACTCTCAACCTGGTCATCGCGAAATCATCCTGTTCGAGATCATGCCGGGTGGAGACCAAGGACAAGTCCTGGAGGAGATCGAGGTCGAGATGGAAGCGCATACTCCTGACCCCAGCGCTCCGGCCGCACGCTCCCGGAAGGAAGTCCCAGATCAGGACCGAAGTCCTGCTGCAGTCACGTTGCGCGGGCGAGCCCGTCAGCGGCACGGACCGCGGGCACTCTCCGCCTCCGAGCGCATCGACTGCGCGGCATCGCCATCGTCGCGCAGTGGTTCCTCCTCCCAGCTATCGTGCCTGAGCATCGTCATACCGCCCTGCCCACTGCATGCGGTGGCGGGCGGCGGCTGAGACCCGGAGCGGTCTCCGTGTGCCCGTTCCCACGGTCGCGAAGCGCGATGGCCGCAGGAGCCTTCGGCCGCGCGCAGGCTTTCGCGCGCACGAGCACAAATCGAGGGTGGAAACGCGCCAGCCGGCGCGGCACTCGACGTCCGAGACGCGGAAGGGACTCACCGCCGTGGCGCGCAGCGTCTATCATCGCCTCCCCAATGCCGGAACCGGCAAATCGACCGTATTTTCGGCCTGATCGTCTGCTCACGAAGGTGGTCGCGAGGTGGGCGTCTTCCGCCCGCTTTCGTCGACTCGCGCGAACAGGGAGCCCGCTCTCAACCTCACGCCTGGCCCGTTCCGGGCTCAGCCACCAGCTCGCGCGGTGCATCGGCGTGACCTGGGACGTGCACCGCCGCCCGGGAGCCCTGTCGCGCATCACGTCGGCGGCGCCTACCGGGCCGTGGCCCGCGACACGGCTGTGGTCATCATCAGACGGCTCGGACACCGACGGCGTCGCGCAGCTTCGAGCTGGACCTCCAGTGCGCGCGTGCGCCAGCCTCCGGCGTGCGCGGTGCTGGCTGGTCGTCTCCTGACCGCAGCGCCCCCGAGACGTGCGCGCCAGCGTCCCGAGGTCTCCGTGGCCAGAGATCGCCGAAAACCACGCCCGCACCGTGGCCGTGGTCGCCAGCCGGTGCCGCCGCCGCCGCCGCGGAGCGGTGACCATGCCCTGTCCGGGATCGAGGCCTGACCGTCAGCACTGCTTGGTGCCCGGTGCTGTCGGCGCCCAGCGTGCGCGAGATCGCGGCGACGCCGTCGAGGCACCCTCATCGCGCGGCGGCGCAGCCCTCTCGAAGACGCGAGGGCGGCGGCGCATGACCGTAACCGCCATGGACGTCTCCCACGTCCCTGGGAAGCGGCTGGCCGAGGGCGGAGTCGTCATCGTCCCCGCCGAGATGCCCGCCGTCATCATCTCCCTGTGCCTGCGCACGCCTCGACCGGCCTTCAGCCTGGCCCGGCCTCCGATCCTCAACAGCGGCGGATCGCCCCGCGTGCTTCAAGCTCTAAATACTCGCGGCCTGGAGCGGCCTGCCGGTCATCACCTCGCCGCTGGACACCTTCGCGGCCGCCTCGTTGGCCCGACTCGCTGCGCAGCGAGGCTCGGCGGGGCCTCCGAGCACAAGCTCGACGATCGCCGTGACCGCTTCGGGCAGGAGTCGGACCTGGGGGCCCTCCTGGCGACCCTGGAGGTCCCGGAAGGCCAGCGATGTGGTCACCCCATCATGTTTCGAGGCCCGAGCTCGTCGAGCACGCCCGCGCCGAAAATCCTGCAAGACGATCGTGCTGCGGGTCCGACGACGACCGCATCCTGCGCGCGGCCGACGCCGTCGCTCGCGCCGCATCGCCGACATCGTCCTGCTGGGCGTGACAGGGCGACCGTGCGCCCGCGCCACCGAGCTGGGCCACGGGCTGTCTCCGCGGCCGCGTCGTTGTCCACCTCCGACCCCGCCCTGAGCGAAGTACGCGCGCCGGGTTCGCCCGCCTGCCTGCGCGCCAAGAAGGGGCGTCGCCTGGGCAAGGCCCGCGAGAGGATCCGGACGTGATCTACGCGGCACCATGATGTGCGCACATGGGCGACGCCGACGGCATGTCTCGGGCGCGGCCCACCACCGCCCACACGTCGATCTGCCTCGCTTCCAAGCAGATCATCAAAGACCAGGCCGGCGCACCTCGATCCGTCTCTCCAGTCACTCATGCTCCTGGAGGACCGGGTCTGGTGCCACGGCGATTCGCCGTCGCGAGCCCACCGCGCGGCGGCTGGCCGACCATCCGCCATCTCCAGCGCCGCCACCGCCCGCCGGTTCGAGCGTCGGGCCGCGCGGTGGCCATGCTGTCGCTTCTCCTGGCGGCACCTCTCGGGCAAGGGCGCGGACGTGCAAGGTCCGCGGGCCACCGGCTGGTGCGCGCGCAGGCGCCCGAGCTCGCCGTCGAGGGCCCCATCGAGTGCGACGCCGCCATCGACCCGACTGTCGCGCAAGAAGGCGGGTCCGCCGTCGCCGGGCAGGCCAACGTCTTCATCTTCCCGGACCTGTCAGCGGCAATATCGGCTACGAGGCGGTTGCAGCGCTCCTCGGGCGCGCCAGATCGTACCGTGAGCCCGGTCTCTCAGGCCTGGGCAAGCCGGTCAACGACCCGTCCCGCGGGCTGGTCGGGGACATCATCAACACGTCGCCATCACCGCCAGATCGAGGCTGAGGCTGGCATACGCTCGACGGCGGAAAGGGCCCGTCCGCGCCGTCGCCTCCGCATCATCGCCGCCTGCCGTCCGCGCGGCGTGAGGACGCACCGCCGAACCACCCACCGAAGGCTCTTTCCGTCCGCGACCACCCGCACCGTCCTCGTCATCAGCTCCCGGCTCCTCCTCCGTCAGGTACCAGCTGGTCGATCGACTCCGGCGCGTCCTGGCCTCCAGCGCTCGTCCGGAAGGCGCGTCAGAGGAAGACGGGCGCCATCACCCTGACAAGTACGACGGCGGCGGGTTCGAGGCTCGTCGAGCCGGTCCCCGACCACGGCTTCGGCCACAGCCGAGGTCCTGCTGATCTTCGCCGAGCAGCGACCTCGACGCCAATATCGTACGCCGTCGGCCCACCGCGTCGTCCAGAGCGGGCACTACTTCTCCGGCCCGCGCCCTCGTCGACGACGACGTCGTCGCCAAGATCGAGGCTGTCGATGCCGCTGGAGCCCGCTGACACCGGCCCACCTCAAGGGGCATCAGAAGTATGGCCGCCCGGCTGCTCCCGACGTCCCCCGTCACCGTCTTCGACACCACTTCCTTCCAGGAGAACCTGCCCGAGGAGGCGGCCCGCTACGGCCTCAACCGCGAGATCGCGGACAGTGTCTCGATCCCGCCGCTTCACGGCGCCCACGGCACGAGCCACCGCTTCGTGTCCGGCAGAGGTCCTCCGGCGCTGCTCGGGCGCGACTTTTGGCCTCAGGCAGATCGTCCTGCACCTGGGCAATGGGCGTCCGCCTCCGCCGTCGTGGCCGGGCGCGCCGTCGAGGACCTCCATGGGGCTGACCCCGCTGGAGGGACTGGTCGTGGGCGGGCGCACCGGGACGCGCATCGACCCGGCCCGCCGTCTTCCACCTGGCCGGGTGGCGGGGACTGGAGCATCGACGAGATCGACCACTGTTCAGCGCACGGAGTCTCGGGCATGAAGAAAGAAAGAGCCTGGCGGGGACAACGACATGCGCAGTGCGAGAGCGCTATCGCGCGGCGGGCGAGGCCGCGACATATGGGCATCTACCTCCACCGCCTGGTCCAGAGTACGTCGGCGCCTCCACCGCCGTCGCGGGCGGCCTGGACGTCTGACCTTCACCGCCGGCATCGGCGGGAACGACTCCAGGGTGCGCGCCGAGCTGTGGCGGGCGCCCTGTGCCCCATGGGATCACGCCGACGCCGGGGGCCAACGCCGTACGCGCCCGCCGAGCCCTGACCATCTCGACGCCCGAGTCCTCCGTGATCGTCATGTCGTGCCCACCAATGAGGGCTGTCCATCGCCCGGCGGGCGCTCACCTCATCTGACCGTCTTTCAGAAGAGGGCGGCGGGCGCTCGGCTGCTCTGGTCCGAGGCCGCCGCGCCCCGCCGCCGAATCCGACGGCGCGCCGAGGCGAGCATTGCGCGGGTCCAGCGGGCCGCGGCTCGCCGTCCCCCGCTGGTGGGCGGCGGCCGCCCGCGCGGGCGCGCGCATCCGCGGCCTCGTTGAGGGGTGGCCGACCGTGAGCGCACCCGCCTCCAGAAGCGCACAGTGCGACCCGCCAGGCGCGGCGTCGAGGTCCTTGACGAGATCGGCGTTTGCGTTGAGACGGGCTTTGCCATCGGCGCTTGCGCCAGCCGCGCTTCTTTCCAGCCGTGGCGCCACTTGGTCGAGGAGTTTGATGACGTACTGGGGTCGCACTGGACGAGGGAGCTTCTCGCCGGCTTGAGCCCGGCGGCCTCCGGTGGCCTGCTCCAGGACGAGCTACGTGAGCTCGCGCGCGGTTGTTGGTCCAGGCTCTCAGCGCGGCGCAGCGAGTCATCGTCACGCGTACCAGGCCGCCGGCCGGTCCGGAGTTGCGCAGGAGGGGCCGATCGGCGGCAGCGGTCCGGCGTCATGGAGGCACTCTGCAGCGACGCGGTGACCCCCGGACGGGCTGCAGCCCTCCATACCCGATGTCGTCACCGTGCTAGCCTGCCGGGCGCCAAGAATGATCTTACTCGCTGAGAACGAGATCCTCGGAGGTACACCGATGTCCTCCACGCTGTACGCCCTGTCAGCCTCGTCGGCGGCATCCGGCACACTCATCGCCGCGCGCTGGGCCGGCTTCATCTGCCGCCATCTGCGCCGCCTTCGTCATCGGCGTCGGGCTCATCGCCAGAATTCTAGAGCCGCCACGGCGGGCGCTCACCTCGGATCGGTCCCCTGCCACGGCCTGGGTGTTGAGTATCGCAACTTCGTCTCCGGCGAACCTCGGCTGACGTCAAGCGATGATCCATGGGTGTGTCCGCCAACGCGCAGCCAGGCCTGCTACGTGCCGACCTTCCACTACTTCGGATCCGGCGCGGTTCCGAGCAGCGATCTTCCTGGGTCTGGTCATGGTGCCCACTTCTACTACGGCTCCGTGCGCTCGGTGCGAGTTCATGTACTCCAAGCGCTTTCGGCTGCGCCGCCCACCTGGTCAACGCTCAGCTTCAGCACTGGCCCAACTGTCATCGCCGGCATCAACACTGCACCTGCGGCAAGATCATGACGGCTGCTGGGCTGGCCCACTGTGGAGTGCAGGGGCTCATCGTGGCCTCGTCATCGTCGTCTCCTACATCACCATGGTGGAGCTCTCCGCGGCGATCTACAACGAGGTCCTCAGTTCTTTCGTCATTGTGGCGCGCTGCTTACTGACCCACCATCGGCCTGCACCGCGTGGGCGCTGGCACGGCCTGACCGACAAGATCACCGCCGCCGCCATAGCTCGCCCGGCACACACCCGGCCAACAGCTGCTCCTGGCCGGGCAACTCGATCTCCGGCTACCGACTCAAATGTGATGTCGGTGAGTCAGCGCGAATCTGGGCTTCGGCTGGAAGCGTGCTGTCCTTCGGCCACTGGTCGAGCGAGACTCGTCGAGGCAGCGGGCCGTGGCCTCGGACTCGATCTCACTCAGCACGGTCGACCCCGATCATCGGCACCAACTTCGTCGAGATGTTCGTTACCCTTCCTCGTCGTCGTCCGGGCGTCGTCGCCCGGCGTCATGGTCACGGAGGTCCAGCAGCTCGAGTCCAGGAGCCCAGCACGAGCTACTCGGTACTGGCGACGCGGTCCTCTCACACTCATGCGCGACCACGCTGCCCAACGGTCTGCTGGCTGCGACGATCACGGGTCTGCTGGCCTCCGTCATGGCGGGTATGGCGGCGAACATCTCACGCCTTCCAACACCGATGTGGGGCGTGGACCTCTACCAGCACTGCTCAGAAGGACGCCGACGGCGCTCACTACCTCAAAGGTCGGCAGCTCTCGACCCTGACGGCCTCCGTGGTCGCAGGCCTCACACCGCGATCATCGTCGCGAACTTCTCCAACCTCATGGACTGCCTCCAGACGCTTCGCTTCTCGATGATGTTCAACGCGCGCTGTCGCGTGGGCCTTCATCATCGGGATGTTGTTCTGGAAGCCGGGCCACGCTGCATGACCCGGACTGGACCGAGAACTCGTCCGGAGGAACCCTGGAGCGCCCTGGGGTCAACATCCTCATCTGGACCAGAGGTCTGGTCTCATGCCGGGTCAGGGCGGTGCGCTTCCTGGCGGCAGGCGTGGCCTGCCCGACGGTCGACGTCATCATCACGGTGCTGGTGCTCTGCGATTCGCCGCCTGCCGACTCCGAGCTCGAGGGCTCGTCACGCCCTGACAGGGCAGGCGCAGCGCGACCCACACCTGCACGAGCTGCCCTGGTACCGCCGTCCGGTCCGCTGGGGAGTCATCGCGTCTCATGGTCATCATCGTTCAGCAGCATCTTCCGCCGAGTCACGCGGACACACGGGAAACACTCATAGAGCGATGCGTTCACTCACGGACATCCGAGCGATCGTCACCGGGGCACTGGGGCTCATCGGCCTGTGCCTGGTGGTGTGCTGCTCGGCCCCTGTTCAACAGCTGACGAGGATGAGCAAGACCGGAGGCATCAACGCCAGTAACCTGCGGCGGGCCTGGGTCTGCTCGCGTCGCTGCGGTATTATGGGCCTGTGGTGGTGGATCAAGCCGAACCCCTCGGGGCGAGCAGGACTGGAACCGCCCTGTCCACGCACCGCTCGATGGCCGGGCGCTTCCGGCACTCGCCAGGGAGAAAGAGCCGGGACAGGCGCCGGCGCAGCATGCCCACGGCGATGGCGGCCAGGGATCTCGCGTAGCCGGGTCGCCAATGGTGCGCAGCGTGAGCGACATGTGCCGCCCGATGGCGCTGGAAGTGCGGCAGCGACGCCCCGCGCAGGAACCGGGACGAGGCGAGGCACGACGGCGGCGATCCCTTCGCGCCGCCGCTATGGTGGGCTGGGACGATAATGGTGGTGATGGTCCCGGGACCCGATTATGAAACGTCTGTGGGGTGAAGGCGGCGTCGTTGGCGACCTGGCGGTAATCGGCGGCATGGGCCTTCTCCGTCTTGCGCTGCCCTCGTGCGCGCTCGCGCGCTCCATCGCGTACCCAGCTGCGCGATGGTGGCAGGACCAGGCACGCGACGACCCGGAAGTCGTCAGGGCTGGTCGACGCCGAGCCGCGGCCGCGAGCACCGCGCACATGAGGGCTGAACAGGTCGTGCGCCAGGCGGTCCGCCGCTGCTGGGCCGGCTCCTGTGGCATCGTCAGGGACGGGAAGAGCGGCAGGTTGACGAGTTCAGATGCGAAAAGAAGGCACCCAGAGCAGCAGCGACGGCAGTGAGGTCCCTTGGCGCCATTATTGCCCACCTTCTCACGATCGTGGGCGCGCACCCCACGGTCGCCCCGCCAGTGAACAAAGCAGGCGGTCGGTCCGCGCGGCAATTGCCTCAGTACGTCCAGGTCGGTGCTCGAGGGCCCAGGCTCCGCGAGCGTCTACGGATCCGCCAGCTCCGGAGAGGTGAGTGACGACGTCGCCGTGACCGGCGCCCAGCGTCCGCGCGCCCAGGATGGAGGGAGGCGTCGACGAGCGCCGCCACTCCTGGCGAGTGGTGACAGGACGCCGCTTCCTCGGCGACAGCCTTGACGAAGGCGGCGGCAGAGCGGGCGTGCAGCCCGACCTTGAGGCGATGTGGCGGTGACCTGTGCCGCGACGGCTCCTTATCGAGATGAGAGGGCGGCACCTCCGAGACCCGCCCGCGCCCTGGTTGACGCGCACCGGCTGGGAGGGCTGGCGGCCTGACTGACTCACGGTACCCGACGGACGGCGCGATCGCGAGGCGCATGGGCCGGAGCCGGTGCAGGCCGATCGCGATCCGGCGCGCGCACCGGCTCGTCGCGCGCCGGGGCGCCGTCCTCAGCTCGGGGCGTGCAGCCAGAACGTGCCGACGCGCTGGGCTCCGCCTGACGTCGGAGTAGCCGGTGGTCGCCAGGGTGCGGCGCAGGGGCGCCGACGACGATATTAGGGTGCCATCCGCCCGGTCGGAGGGGCGACCAGGATCTCCTCCATGTGGTGCCCACGGTCCCCACGAAGGAGCGGTAGCCGCGCGGCGAGCACGCTCGTGGCGGGCTCGGCGCGGTGCCGCTCGGCGCCTCGGCCGCCCGCGCCGAACGACCCCGAGACCTCGTCGCGTCCGGCCCCGCAAGGTGCGATGAGCGTGACGACGTCCCGGGTTGCCCACCGAGCCGTCGGCGATGGCGTGGACATGCGCGGACTCGTCCAGGTAGTGCGCGCCGGGCGGCGGCGACGTCAGCCACGGCAGTGGCCATGGGCATCAGCTGCAGGCCCAGGACCTGGCGGATCGAGGAGGAGGCGCGCTGGCCCACGAGGACCGCGGCAGCACCGGTGCGCATGGTGCAGGGCGCGCGCGCAGAGTGGTGACGCCGCCGACGACGACAGGGACGTCTGAGCTCGGCCGATGCCGGCGCGAGGTTGCTCGGCATTGCCGGACACGGTGCTCGGCAGGAACCACCGAGCCGCGGATGACGAAACGCAGGTCGACGCCCGGCCTCGACGACGAGTGCGCCAGTGCCGCTGGGTCTGGGCAGGAGCTGGGCCGGGCGGCGGCCACCACGACGCCGGATCGGCGGATCTCGACCAGGCGCGCGTCGATGAGCTCGGGGCGCACCGGCGGGCACGGTAGGCCTCACTGCAGGACGCGGGTGGCAACTCCTCGGGGGCGGCGGCGCGGATGCGCCCGAGGGCGTCGGCGGGGTCCTCGTAGCGGGTCCCGGTCCCTCCAGGTCGAGGCACGCCGATGCCGCCCAGGCGCCCGACGAGCCCCGGCGGCGGCGGAGGCTCATGACCAGTCCGGCGCCGCCATCACGGGCGGGTCCACGTGGTGAGCGTCACCTGCCACAGCCCACCCGCACGTGCCCGGTGTCACGCGGGTGCGCCGCGCGGGCACCACGACGGCGAGTAATGCGTCGAAGGTAGTGAGCCCGGCGGGCTGCTCGATCGCCCGATCTCGATCTCTCTGCGCTCGCGCGCGCGATGGTGGCACGCAGGCGGGCCGGGAACGAGGACCGTCATGTCGCTGGCGCGTAAGCGGACTCCGGCCGCTGACCACGCACACGCCCTCCGCCACGCGAGCTGGGTCGCCCGGCCTCCTGGGCTGCGACACCGACGGAACCACCGGCGTGGATCCGCTCGAGGACCGCCTCATCACCGCGGCGGTCGATCTCCTTGCCCGACTCCCTCGGCGCCGGCGGCGCCCGCTGGCTGGGACGTGTGCGCACCTGGCTGGCGGACCCGGCGTCGAGATCCCCGAGGCCGCGACCGCCGCGTCCACGGCGGCGACCCACGACGCGCCAGGCGCGCGAGCGAGCGCGCGCGCCACTTAAGACGCGTCCTGGAGTGTCTTGCTGTCGGGAAAGCGATATCCCGCGGGCACGCCGCCCGTCAGCCGCCTTCAACGGCTCTACGACTTCAGCCTCACGAGGCCGAGCTCGCCCGCCACGGGCACCGCCCGGCCTGCGCGAGGCCACTGGGAGGCGCGGCGGTGGCTTGAGGCGCGAGATCGACGATCCTCGGCACACTCAGTCCTGGACCGGGCGGTGGACCGCGCTGGCGCCAGGGGCTGAAAAGCGTCGCCTGGGCGATCTGTGCGCGGTCTGCGGGGTGCGGGTGGTCGAGTGCTGCGCAGCGGAGGTGGACTGATGGCGGCCGCGCTCGACGTCCTGGAGGGCCATGGTGCGGGCCACCCGTTTGGGCTCCGCAGGCCTGGAGGAGCTGCAGGGGCTTCCAGGTGCGGGCGCGCGCGCGCGGGCGGAAGTCGCTTCAACGCCTGGCTGGCGAGGAAGCCAGGGCGCGCCGGGGCGGACCCGTCTGGCTGCTGGCGAAGGAGCTCCGCGCGCGCGCTCGCGGTCCGCCACAAATGGTGATCGGTGACGACCGCAATTATTGTCCGCCGCGCCTGCGCGCTGACATCCGGAAGGAGGAAAGTTTCGAGTCATGCACGTAATGGCAGGTCCGCAGATGTCGACCACGCGACGTCTCCTCGAAACTTGCCGTCGGCGGGGAGCCATCATCGTCGTGCGTCTCCCAGCAGTCCGCGTCCCAGGTCGACCCGATGCGCTGTGCAGGGGATCTACAGTGCGTTTCGTCGCCCGGAGGATCCCGCTCCAGGAGACGGCCCCCGACGCAGCGAAAGTCCCTGGGTTCTGGTGACGCACGGGGTGCGTCCGACTCGGTGGCTCGAACCGCCGGCGGCGGTGGCCCTCGGCGACGGCGGATGACCGTCGGACGTCTCCGGGGCGCGATCGATCGTCTCCACGCGCCGTCAGCGCCTGCCGTCCAGACTCGACGCCTGCCACTGGGTCCGGGACGAGGCGCTCACTGGTGCCTACATTGGGGTGGCCGCGACCCTTGAACGACGGGGTCGCTCCAGCGCCTTCCGCGTCCCCGCGACCCGTTGGCGGCGCAGGTAATCCGGGCTACATCGCCGTGACTCGATCCGCCTCGGCCCGCCGCACCGGCTGCTACCATTGTCATCGGTTTCCCGCACTCCTCCCTTCACGGCCCGGCGCTCGTCCCTGCAGAAATGGTTCCGTGCCGTGACCCGATCGCGCCTCTTCGGTTCGGTCGATAGAACCTCACTTCCGTCGCCGTCAGACGCCTCGGCTCTGCCGGGCCGCGGACCACCGCGTAGCCGAGATGGTTCACGACCGCGCCGATCTCGCCCCGTGAGAAGTCCGTCGCCACGTCGCAGGCCCGGCGGTACGCGACCGGGCCCTCAGGCGGAGCAGACGGCTCCCCGTCGGGCGCACGACATGAAGATGCTCTGCACGGGTTTCATCCCGGGAGGACGTCTGGCTCTTTCCGCGCCAACCAGCAGCAATCCTGCGCCCTGCTGGCATTCGAACTCACTGACGACTGAGACCTCCGCGGCGACCAGTCTCGAACGACGCCGCCCCGTCCGCGCCGGACGCTGTCACCCGCATCGCCGGCGACTTCCCCTTCACCCAGGTCCCAGCGAGAGTTTGCTCGCGCGATGCGGGTTCCAGACGGCCAACGCTGTCCGGCTGGAACCTGTGCAGCACCAGACTGGTCGAACCATCGGAAATTCGAAGACGCCAAGCTCTTCCGGCGCTACCTGACAAACGTGCGACATATCGAACTTCCTGACCGTCTTCTCGAGCACTATCGATTCGACCGGAATGGGATCTACCTCCCGTGTTGACGGGGCATGAGTCCCCAGACACCTCACGACGCATCGATGACCTGCGAGCGACGGGGGCCAGCACCGGATCAATGTGGCCCAGGCGTCACGAGAACAATGGGGCGATCACCTATCAGCTCACCGGGCTGGCGCGCTCCACCAGGGAACTGGGGCTGGACCGCCTCGACGGCGCCCGTGCGGCGGGCACCCTCGCCACCTCGATCTGCGATTCTCCTCTACAGCCGTAACAACAAAGGTTGCGTTGAAGACGACATTGTTAGAGTCGACGTTCCGGAGAAGCTACGCCCGATTCATTGCCAGTGACAGCTTCCTCTGACAGTCACATGATCAAAGAACGAGACCTGCCTCCATATCTGCCGTCCATCGCTGACAATGTCGGAGCAATCCAAGACGACATTCTGAAAGATCTCTCTGGCTCGAGGCCGCCAATGATCCACCAGCAGCGGGTACGCTCATGTCGACTCTCCAGAGTCTCATCCGCCTATTCTCCACCGGTTTCCGAAGGCTAACACCATCACGCACCCCATCCTCGACAACGCAGCGGCACCTCGCCTACTGCGTTCCTCATACGCAGGATTCGAGCCGTCGGCCGCGTAGCCTTTCAGCGCGCGGGCGTAGAGTTCTCGTTGCTGCAGGCGGATGCGCTCGTTCGCATGAGCGACGCTGGCCCCTGACCAAAGGCTTTTTGTGCTTGCAGACGATCACGCCGAGCCCGACGGTTGATTCGCTTACGCCTGGTAAACGGGTCGAGTTCTGGTTCTCTCGAGCGCGCGCATCCGTTTATTCCGTTCTCGACGTCCATGCCAAACTTCTCGACATCAACGCGAAAGCCAGCTTCAACATGGACCGTCCGGTGTGAATCTTAATCCGGGTCGAGAGGAGATTCCTCGTGCTGCCCGCGTTCGATGATCTGCTGCTGTCGCTCGTCCTGATCGTGATCCGAGCATCGCCTCCTGCGGTCCGCCACGCATGTGCCGGGGAATCCATTGCACTGGAACTGCGACGAACGCCGTGCGTTTGACATATTCTGAGTCACCGCGCTGACCAAATCGGGCCCGAGCACAACCTCCTTCCGTCAATCATTCCTCTCGCTCGACGCTATGACTACGGCTGGCACGCGAGCATGCCCTGGTACGCGGACGACCAAAGTGTTTGATCGTACGCATGACCACCGCTTCCGCGGTAATCGCGTTCCTCTACGCATGTCGCACCCTGCTGCGCCGCGCGCGACGCATGAGGGCAATGTTCTGCGGCATTTTACAGTGCCGCGATTCACGCTTCTAACCTCTCTGGCGTTCCGGATCCTCCTCATCGAGGCCTCGAAGACCGAGAGCGCTCCGTCTGCTCCCCAACCTCAAGAAAACAGATCGGTTCGAGTCGGCGCTCCACCGATAAGAGCGACGAACGCTGGCTCCGCGCCGACCATGTCCCCAAGCACCATGGCGGCTTTCCCTGGAGCAATCGTCGTCACTGCACACGCAGTCGGCATCGTGACTGCGGGGGCGATTGATGGGCGATGCAATACCGCGGTCTGGACGTGGTGTCAAAACGCGCATCAAATACCGGACGAGAACAGCACCGGAGCTGACCGGCTGACATCGAACTATTCAGAGATTATTCGGCGGGCGGTGATGCGGGGCGAGGGCACGACACACCCTCTGCCGGACGTGGTCAGCGCTTTCTGCACGTGAATGACCGCTCCTTTCTTGCACGGACGGCGGTCGGCCGCCTCGGAAGCAGTACCGTCGATACCGGGACACACCCCAGGGACCGAGCACGCGGCGACACGGATCGTCTTAACCCGCCGAGGAACGTCTGCTGAGTGACGTGCGCTCGCCGGGCCGAAAAGCTCGCGACGTCTTCGCCGACCCGACTGACCTCCAACACCAGGAAACAAACGGGTCACTGCCGCTGGCTTCCACCACAGAAGACTTGTCCGCTCTCTTCGTCGCATCAACAAGCTGGCGCGCGTTCTATACCCTCGCACGCTGCACCTGACACGACTCCAGATGCAATCTCATTTAATGTCGACGCTGCCACCCCAAACCTGAAAAGAACAGGTTTACCGAGACCGCATGTCTGATCAAGCGTTACCGCGACGGTTGGTGGTGTGGCTAACGGTGTTGTGCCATCATCGGTTGAATATGTCGCCGGGAGTCGTTTTCGCAAGGTTTCCGCATGTCGATGACTGCGACATAGACGACTCCAGCCAGAACGGCGTCGCAGATCGAAAACAACCTCTACCAGCTGCACTGTGTTGCCAATGGACGATCTTTTACCCTTACTGGATGTCCGATCTCATCTCGATATGTTTTCAAACGAGCGAAAGATAGCCAAGCAGGCTAACAGGTGAAGGATAAATTGCCTGCACGATCAGGTTTACCAAACTGTCGCGACGCGACGTCGGGTGATGACCGGAACCTCCAAGTGGCGAGGCGATTTCCATTGGCGTCACATGTTTGCGAAAAGCGGCAAACTCGCAGCTTATATCTGGCGGTTCGTCATAACACGATAATGGATGAAACGAAGTTTGCGGCGATGACGCCCCACGTAGGATGAATCCACGCCTTTCGGCTGATCAATAGTCCCGACACTCCTCATGCTGGCGAAATGAAATCCGGTCCTCGACTTCAAATCGCTGTTCAAGAAAAGAATCGTTCATCTTGGGTGGTTGATGATGTGGAATGCTCGGTTTTGGCGAACCTCAAGTTGGAGTCCAACGGTACCGTCAAGGGCCTCGACGGGCGCCGGGACTTAGGGTGAAACTGTAGCCACCTTCCGAGACGGCGCATGGGAGGTATCGCGCAAGTCAGTATATAAGCGATCGACGCCAGCTGACAGGTCGTGGGTGGTGCAGGTTTCGGCAAAGTCGGTTTCAGTGGGATGGACGGGTGAGCAGGGCGCGTGGAGCAGCTCGGATGAGGAGCTGATGACCAGGATGCGCAAAGGTGTCCGTCGTGACCTGGGGGCACTGACTGGATCGTCCTGATAGAGTGCTCGGTCGCGCCTCCCTTATGCGACGCCTTCCGCCTCCGGGAAGAATCTGGCCGCCTTGGACCTTCTTCCCGAGGCAGAAGAAGGCGTGCGCTGTTCCGGAGGCGATGCTCGCTCAGCTTCGAGGCGTCGTACGCCGCCGAGTCTTCGCCTGTGCTGCTGGTGAGCCGGAACTCGACGCTCCTCCCGGATTCGACGAGTTATCGGTGTGGACATCGTGCTGTACCGCCGCCGCCGGCGAATCCGGCGCGGAGGCCGAAACGCGCCGAAGCCTCAGCCCTCGCCCGGCGGCGTAGTTAGCACTCTCGACGCGGTCATCTGGACGTCGTGCGGGTGGGACTCCTTGAGGCCCGGCCGCGGTGATGCACTGAACCGGCCGCGCTCGCGGGCTCGCCACCGACGGTGCGGGGCGCCGACGTGGGCGCCGACTGGTGCAGCCCGCCGACGAGCTGGTGAGACGACGTCGGCCGGCGATGCTACGGAGAAGGGCACTCTGGCCCTCGATGCCCTCGGGCACGATCTTGGGTCGGAGGCCACGTCCGCCTGGAAGTAGCGGTCGCTTGGAGTGGGACGCGCGGCCTCCGCGACTCACGCGCGCAGCGACCCCATGCCGCGGTAGCGCTTCACTGCGCGTTGACGTTTCACGGGGTCGCCGGGCGACTCGGTGCAACCAGCCGACGAGACCAGTGGCGACATGCGCGGTGTCCGCCCCAGCCACGAGGGCTTAGCGATGTGCCGGGTACTGCAGCCACGCCGTCGGCGATGAGCGGCGCGGCCGGTGCGCGAGGCGCGGGGCGGCTTCCTCGTGAGACGACCGCGTGATCTGCCGGGACGCCACGCCGCAGCCACCACGCGCGGGTGGTGCAGATGGGCGGCCCACGCCGACCTTGACGGCGTGACCCGGCATCGTGTGACAAGCGCCGGGCGCCGTCGCGGGTGGCCACGGTCCGCAGGCGATCTCGATCCCGCGGAAGGCCGGTCGCCTGCAGACGGGCGATCATGTCCAGGGCGGAGCGCGCGCCCGCCGTTGGCGGTGTGCCGACGGCGATGAGCGATCCCTCCCGCCTCCGCCAGCTGCACCAGCGCGCTCCAGGTGTCAGTAGCCGACGGCGGCGCGCCCGACGAGGCACTCCTGCGTCCTTCGGCGCGTGAGTCCCTGCTCGAGTGTGGCGAAGTCCCTTGACGGTGACGATCAGGCCAGGTGAGGTGGCCGGCGGCGTGGGCAGGCGGGAGCTTCTCGATGCGGTGCTCGGCCGAGCCTTGGCGTCCTCGCGGGGAGATGCCGGTGCCGGTGACCAGGCGCTCGCGCGGGTCCATGCGCTCGCGCACCGTGAGAGTGCCCACTTCTCCGGCGGGCACCGAGAAAGCGCAGGTCGGTTGGTGATGATGCCGAGGCAGGTTGCCCTCGGAGTCGACGAGCGGGCGAGGCCGGAGACCTTGAGTGCCACGCACAGCTCACGTCGAGCTGGGCGATGTAACCGCAGGCCGATGGTCACCGGGTCGAGGCATGCGGCTCGAGGCGCTTGACGCGGCGGAGCTGCTAGCCTGGTCCTCGATGGACAGGTTGCGGTGGAGGATGCCGATGCCGCCCTGGCGGGCCATGGCGATGGCACGTAACCGGACTCGATGACGGTGTCCCATGGCGGCGCTGAGCGAGCGGGGTGGTCGGGAGATCCTCTTGGGTCGAGGCGCGGAGACCGTGTCGACCTCGGAGGGGACGAAACGTCGGTGAGTCCGGGCGGCAGGAGGACGTCGTCGTAAGGAATTCAGGCGGTGGGGGCGAAAAGGTCAGCTACAGGCGATCGTCGCTTCGCGCCACGCATGGTAGGCGGGGGCAGGGCGCCATCACATCGGGTCCGGGAGCAGCTCCCGCCCGCCCGCCGCGGTCTCGGCGGCGAGACTGCGCCGATCCGGCGGCATCGGTGGATCTGCATCCGACTCCGCCGCCGCACGCTCCGCACGGAGTACCTACGCGAGGCTGCACGACGGTGAGCTATTCATCTGTTGTGAACGTCCGGCGCCCGTCGAGTGATCGCGACGTCGTGCCTGAACGTTCACGGCAGCCTGGCCCGATCACGGCGTTGTGCGTAATGGCCATACCGCGCCTGCGGATGGACTCCTCGATCTTCTTCCATCCGGAGGGCGCGAAGTTCCCGGCGCCGACGCGATGAGAACGCGAAGGCCGTGACCTCGCGCGGTCGTCATCAGTGCCGCTGAGCACGCACTGGCACCCACAGGCCCTACGGCGTGGTCGGGCGAAGCCTGACCGAGGCGGCGCACCAGATCGCGCGCCAGCAGCGTCTGCGAGATCCACCGGTCGCCTGCTGAGGCCCGCTGCCCGGTGCGAGGCGGCCTCACGACGCCGCCATGCACTCACGTCGGACTGGACGGGCGGGGACGGGAGGCAGCGCCTACTCGCCCACCCAGGCTATGGACGCATGGTGACGACAGCCCGGGACGTCGCGCGCCGGAGAGATGAGATGGTCACGCGCCTGGTGCCCCGATCTCCAGTGCCGCCGTACTTGGGCGGATGACCCGTACGCCCTCGTGCGACGTCTGATCAGAGATGCGCTTGCCGGAGTCATCCACGCGGCCGCCCGCAGCCCAGCAGCGCCCTCCTGCGGCTTCTCGCGGCGGTGTCCGGGCCAATGACGAGCCGGAGGCGGTGGTCTGCTCGGCCTCGGGCGTCTGGACGACGATGCGGTCCTCGAGCGGCGATGGGATCGCCATGGTGTCCTCCACTACTCGCTTCTTCAGCGTGCGAGTGGTAACTGGATCACGCGTCCTGACGGTGCCGGTCCACGCCGTCGCGGGAGTCCCGGATGCGATCAGCGCCGGCGCGTGCGCGAACCGCGCGAGCTCCGCGTCGTGACGAGAATGTACGCGTGCCGTTAGCACTCGGTAGTCAACGCGGAGGTGCCGATCCAGTCCCCGGGTTTACGCCGACGGCGTGCGCAACCGCCTTCTCCCGGCCGCCGCGAGCGCGGTGCGCACCGCCGCAGAGCACCGGCCGTCACGGGCCAGTGCTCCCGACGTCCGAGCGATCGCGTCCTCGACGCGCGTCGTCGCGGCGTCCAGGATCGGCTCGCGCCCGCTCAGCGTCGGCCGCCTGTGACCGCCGCCGCTCAGTTTCCTCAGCCAGCTGTGCGCTTAGGTGCGGTTGTTCTACTCGCCAGGTCGGCCACCCCCGCGGGCCTGAACCCCACCGCCCAGCACACCGACACGGCGCAGCTCATGGAAGTCTGGTGACGATGATCTGCCGTGCGCCGAATCCGGCGCTGCACGCAGGTGTCGTGCGGTGTCAGCCCCGCGTAATCAGGGCGATCGCCTCGGCGGGGATCACGGCCGCAGGTAGCGGCGCATGGCGACGGTTCGATTAACCAGTTCTCCTGCCCGTTGTCCCCGACACGAATGGCCTCCACCCGTCCGGGCGGCGCAGCCAAGGCGGCGGTGTCGGGCAGTGGCACCAGCCACGGCGAGGAGGCTCGCCGGAGGGTGGACAGCGGCGCAGGACAATAGCCACCAAGGGCGGTGCACGGTGTCGTCCGGCGCAGCCCTCCGATCCGCCGGCGCTGGCGCCCGCAGATGAGGCGTTGGCCGGAGACGGGCGACGAAGGCACGACCAGAGGCGAGACGACGCCGATCACCGCTTTCTCGCCTCCGTTGTCGGAGCCACCGGGCCCGCGACCGGAGCCATCGGAACCGGCCGGAGCCGCCGGGCCTTGCTGCGGGCCGCTGGGACCGTGCGGCCACGGTACCGCCTTCGGGCGCGCCGCCGCAGCTGCTCGCTTCCGCGCCGGGCACCCGCCGCCCGCCACCGTCCGGCAGCGCTCCAGATCGTGACGGATTCGCTCCCACGCCGTCGCGGCTTCGGCGCCGCGCGCTGAGCCGTGCCGCCATGATCGAGCCGATGGATGACTCGACGCCGCCGCGCCTCGCTCAGTTGCTCACCCCGCAGGGGCTGGGCCCTGCTGCGCCTCCCGCCCGGCTTCCACGAGCAGGGCCACCGCGGCCCAGCCTGAGGCTGCGCGCCCGGGGAATCCGGGCGATCTCGTGGCCGCGCCTGAGCCCAGCAGCGCGCTGCGCACCGCGCCGCCGCCAGCTCGGGCCCGCCGCCTCCCAGATGTCTTCACGACGGCCTGGAGCAGGCCCGGTCCGCCTGTCGGTGGCCGCGCACCACGCCGCCCGCTGCGCGCGCGCCCGGCGTCCGCCGCGTGGCCGACCTGGGCTGCGCGCATCGGGGGCGACGCCCATCGCCCTGGCCGGGCTGGGCCTGAAGGTGCTCGCCGTCGAGCGCGACGAGACGGCAGCAGCCGCGATCAGTCAATCGCGGCCTTCGAGGACGTCGAGATCGCTGCGCCGACGCGCTCGCCGTCGACCTGGAGACGAGGGTCGACGCCGTCTTCGCCGGTCCCGCCCGGCGCCGTGCCGGGCGGCGCATGCTCGACTGAGGGTGGTCGCCGCCGCTGGGCTCCGTCCTGGCGCTGCTGCGAGCGGGTGGACGCACGTGGCGCTCAAAGGTCCGCTCGGGCATCGATCACGAGATCCTGCCCTCCGACTCGCGCACGTGCAGTGGGTGAGCGTGGCCGGGGACGTCGTCGAGGCGCGCGCCATCTGGAGTGCCAGGCCGCTGGCGAGGGCAGCGCATCCGCGCTCGTGCTGCGTCCCGACATCAGGACGGCGAGGTGCGCACCCACCTCGCAGTCGATCCCGCGTGCTCCGATCCTTCCTCCCGCCGCCCAGCTCGGGCCGATCGCGGCGCCGTCGGGCCGCCCTACCTGCACAGGCCCGACAGCGCCGCCATTCGCGCCGGGCTCGTGGCCGAGATGGCGCGGCGGCGGACGGGGGCGGCACGCGTGACAGCGCATCGCCTACCTCACCGGCGGCGCGCTCACGCCGCGGTCCTGGCCCCTTCATGCGCTCCTGGTGCGTGAAGGAGGTCCTGCGCTGCATCTCAAGGCCCTCAGGGCCCGGGTCCTGACTGCAGCATCGGCCGTCACGGAGATCACTGCAAGCGCGGCGTCGACGTCTCGACGCGACTGCGCCTGGCCGTGCGCCCGCGCGGCCAGGCGGGCCGGAAAGCTGGTGCTCACGCGCCTGGGCGAGCGCGCGGGCGGGGCGAGCGCCGTCATCGTCGTCGAGCCGCCCGCCAGACAGGCGGGCCGAACAGGGCGGATCGCCCGGCCTCGCAGACGCGCCGACTCCCCGACTCTAAGGAGGATCCCCATGCCGCTCACTCCCCCGCCACCGCGATACTGCCCCTGACGCGCCGACTCGCCGCATCGACGCGCTCGTGGCATCGGTGAGAGCTCCAGCTCGTCGGACCCGCGACCGGTACTCGGCCTGCGCCGGTGCGCGGCGGAGATCCACGGCCCACGGTGGGCGACATTCATATCCACGGGAGATGATGCTCCAACGCACCGTCGAGCAAACCGTCTCGGGCGCCCGGCGCGCCGTGGCCAGCGCGAAGTGCGTCGAGGACTCATACAGCCTGACCCTACGACCGGCTCCTGCCCGGTGACCGATGCGCTGCAGGTGTGGACCACGCCGGCGCCGGCACTCACCCTTCGCATACGCCTGGTGCAGAAGGTGACCGACGCTTTCGAGAAACTACGCCCGGCTGGTGGACCGCACCCGGCTGTGTACCTGGTGCATCATCTTCGGCACCCACGTCCACGTCGTGGAGCACCGCCGCCAAGGTCCTGCCGAGTCACGCGGGCCTGCTCACCCGCACCGCCCACCTGCAGAATGCCTGAGCGCCCTCCTCCCCCTTCTGGGCCCGGGGCGGACACGGGTTGCGCAGACAACCGGGCGATGATGTTCAGCAGCTTCCACCGCGCGGGCGCCGCCTTCGCAGTTCGACTCCTGGGGAGAGCTGGAGGGTCTACGCAGACATGGTCCCACGCCGGCGCGTCATCGAGGACTTCACCGGTGCGCTGGGACGCGCCCTCGCGCCTATGGGCACCATCGAGGTGCGTGCCTGCGACGCGGCGACCAACCTCGCCGAGCTGGCCGGCGGCGTCACGCGCCTCACCCCAGTGCCTCGTGGAGGACTTCTCGGCGCCTGGACGCACGGCGAGGAGCTCGGCGTCCCTGCCCGACTGGTACGTGGCGGAGAACAAGTGGCGCTCGGCGCGCTTGCTACGGCATGGAGAGCCATTACTCGTCGTGCGAGACTCCGGCGGCCGCGAGGAGCCCGTGACCGAGACCGTCCGGCGCGCATGCTCGCCGACACTCGAGGCCGGTGGCCCGCGATCTGGGGTGCTCGGCCCGGGCTGGCGGCGTGCAGGCCACGCTCGACGTCGGCGCCTCACCAGCGCCAGCGCGGCGGTGGGGCGGCCGGGGCGCCCACGGGCGGCCGTGCGCCTCATGCAGGCCGAGCTGCGCGCCGGGCGGCCGCTGCCCCGCCCACCGGGTCCTCTCCCGGTCGCGCTGAGGCGGACCTGCCCCGCGCCGCACCGAGGCGGGCCACGCGTTCGCCCCGCAGACGCCGCCTACGGTGGCGGCAGCGACCCCGCCGCATCCCGCTCCACGCCCGTCCGTCAGGCGAGGCTCGTGCTACGCTCCCGGGCCGGACACGATAGTGGCGGTACGGCTGCGGCACCGCCATCGTGATCGATACTGATCCCCATCCCCATAACGACCATGAGTGTCCTGGTCCGCGACTGCGCGGATCGTCCCTGCTGCTACATCTGCATAATGCTTCCGGCATGCCTCGTCGTCTGTGACGTCGCGAGTTCACGGTCGTCGGCACGCGCACCGTCGTGGGCTAGCGCGCGGCCTGGAGCGCTGCGCGGTCGGGCAGCTCTCCGCTTCATCCTGGGAGGGAGGCCCACGGGCGGATCACGGTCGAGACGGTCACCAAAGAGTCACGCAGGGCGCTCGAGAAGCCACCATGGGCATGGTGGTCGTGGGCCTCGATCACGAGCAGGTCGTCCTGCCCGGAACCTCATGAGCGCGCAGCACGGCCAGAACGCCGCCGTCGAACGGGAGGTCCGCGGATCGCCGCGCAGGTCCTCGTCTTCGACCACAGAGGCAGACGAGCCCCTCATGGACCAGGACCAGACCTTCCACCCCCTGGGCCGTCCGCCGCGGATGTAGCGCCGGGCGGGCCTCGGCGGGCGACGACGGGGTCAGGGGCATGCGAGTCAGGGCGAAGCCCAGCTGGGGCGAGCCCGCGCCCGGCGGCGGGCAGCGCCGCGATCTGCCGTTGTCCGTGCAGTAGCGCGCAGCGGCGGCACTGAGCCTCAGGCCGCCGCGTCCGCGGCGCTCGGCGGCAGGCAGCGGAGCCGGGAGTTGGCGGAGCCGCCGCCGATGACGAGGGTGTGCGCAGCTTCGGTGTCCAGGCAGGGCCCGCACGGCCTTGGCGGTCAGCAGGTCGTTGACGGCCTCGGAAGGCAGCGCCATCGGCGGGGACCTGGCGCCCGGCCTCCAGGACTCCACGGCAGCGGGCGACCGTCGTGCGAGGCCGGAGAAGGAGAAGTCGTAGCGGTGGCGATCCCGGTCCTTGCCGGCGGCGGGCCGCGCGGGAAAACGGATCGCCCCGATCGCGGCCTGCGAGGGCGGTCACGTGCGGCCCACGCCGGGATAGGGCAGGCCCAGCGGCCGGCCGACCTTGTCGAAGGCCTCCCCGGCGGCGTCGTCGAGGCGTGGCGCCGAGCTCGACGACGTCGGCGGCGATATCGCCGACGCTCAGGATGCTGGGTGCCCGCCGGAGACGACCAGGCCGATGAAGCGCTCGGGCAGCGGCCGTCCACGAGCTCGTCGACGGCCAGGTGCCCGATGACGTGGCTGACGCCGTAGATGGGCGCGCGCAGGCAGAGCGGCCAGGGCCCAGCCGCCGGACGCCGACCGTGAGGGAGCCGATGAGGCAGGGCCCGCGCTCACGGCGACGGCGTCGACGTCCCCAGCACGCCGGCGCGCTCCGGGGCGGCGTCGAGCGGGATGAAGGACTCAGGTGGGCGCGGGAGGCGATCTCGGGGATGTGCCGCCGAAGCGCGCGTAGGCGTCCATGGAGGTGGCGACGGCGTCGCCCAGGGCTCGCGCCCGCGCACCAGCGCCGCGCGGTCTCGTCGCAGGTGGACTCGATGCCCAGGATCAGTGACCCGCTCACGCGCCCGCGGTGGGTGACAGCAGTCGTGCCGATCTGCGCAGTCGTGGATCCAGTGCGCGTCCTCCACCGATGTTGATGCACCCGTGCGAGACTGTCCGTCCGGATGCCGAACTCTTGACTTTACGTGCGCGTGCAGTAGTCCTTGTGCCCAGTAGAGCGATCCAGGGACGTCCGCTCGCGGTAGGGCCACTCGGGGTGCAGCCCATGTCCTGCTTAGCGTGCTGAGGTGGACGTGGTACGTGCCGGTCACGGTCTCGTGGGCTGACGCCGCCGTGGTTGATGAGGATCGGCCCTGTGGACCTGGGTGTAGCCCTCGTAGGCGGTCGGGGTGGAGTCGGTGGGTTGACGTCCACCCACTTCTCCCCTCCGCCGCGCGGTAGGGCGAAGCGCTCGGGGCCCGCAGGCACGACGCGCCGCTCGGTCGGGCCGGAACACTCCCTGGGATGAGCCTGCCCGGCGTGGGCCTCGCGGGACTGCATGGCGGTGACGATGGCGTCGGTCTCGGCGTCGCGGTTGGTGACAGGCGCGCCCGGGCGGGCGGCCTGGCGGGCTCAGGACATTGCCGTCGGCGTCGACGTTGTCCACCCGCTGATGGGGCGCGCTCGATCGGGGCGGCGGCCGCGGGTCCACTGGGCGATCCTCTCGCGCGAGGGCGCCGAGATCGTGCCGTCCGCCGCGGCGGTGTCGATCCAGGAGGCCCGGGTGGGCGTCGCCGTGGGTACACGCCGTCGGCGTCGAGGAGATCTCGGCGTCGAGCCGTTGGCCTCGGCGGCGGCCCGGGCGGCCTCCCTCGTCGGTCGCGTCCGGGCGGCGGACCTCCGGCCCGGCAGCGAGGCGCCCTGGTCGGTGGTCTGCACGGCCTGGTGACCCAGCGAGGAGGCGAGGGCAGCGCGGTCGGCCGCCGCGCCGGAGGCGCCGTCGCGACCGCCTCGGGCGCGCCCTCCGCCCGGCGCGCGGCGGCGTCGTCGCCGTGCCGGGGCCAAAGTACGTCGACGCGGGCGGCGAGCAAAGCGGCCCGCGCCGCGGCGTCGACGGAGACGCTCACGGGCGTCGCCCCGCGAGGCAGAGCGCTCGCCCCGGCGCCGGACCGAGCCGGATCCGGCGAGGCCACGCGTCCGCGATGGCGCCCGCGACCGCACCCCGCCTCCGCCAGGCGCCTGGTGGTGCGCTGTCGACGGTGACGGACACGGACACGTCCCGGGCGCGGGCCTCGACGTCGGCGGCGATCTGCCCGCGCGTCATGCCGACACGTCCCGGCCCGCGACGCGATGACGCGTACTGGGCGGCGCCCGGGTGACGCGCGCCAGGGTCTGGGCAGGCGCGCCGACAGCCCAGGACGCCGCCACGAGCAGCGCGCGCGTCTCCGCGGGCGCCGGGCCCTCCCGCGCCGCCCGCCTGAGGCGCGCGTGCCCGAGCGAGCGGGCGCGCCACTGACGGTCGGTCGCGAGAAGGGGACTGCGTGGCGCCTTCCGAGTCAAAGGTGTCTCGAGCCGGAAGAATGGTCGAAGGCGGTCCCGGCAGGGCGACCGGCGGTGCCGGCTCAGGCGTGCGCCTCTGCGCTTCCACGGGCGTGGCCCGATCGCGGTGGGCCGTGGTGACCCTCCAGCGGCGCCGACTTGCACACGGCCGCGCACTCGCCGATGTCAGTGCAAGCCGCCGGAAGCCTCGGCGTCGTGCACAGCTGGCGCCACGCTACGCGCGCCGGGCGCTCGGCTGGCCCTGCCAGCGCGCGGCCCAGGTGGGAGATCTTCGCGGCGTGAACGGCATGGCAGAGGCGTTGGGGCAGGCGGCCACGCAGGCGCCGCGAGCCGAGGCAGGCGGCGGCGGCCGCGGCGGCGTCCGCCTTCTCGCTTCTGCCTGCGGGCACCAGGTGGGCCTCGGGGCCGCGGTGTTCGACGAGATGCGCCCGCCGGCCTGGACGGTGCGGTCCAGGGCGGACGGTCCACGATGAGGGTCCTTGCGAGGACGGAAGCCGGTGGAGCGCCAGGGCTCGATGTGATGGTGTCGCCGAAATCCGCGAAGAGGTCCTCGGCCAGGTGGCGCATGTGCACGCTGGCGGGTGGTGGGGCGGATGGGCCGTGGGCCTGCCCGTTGATTGTCACGCCGCACACGCCGCAGATGCGCCCTCGCGGCAGTCGGGTCGAGAGCGACGCGGCTCACCCGCCCCTGGGCGAGAGCTGACTCGTTGAGCAGGTCGAGGACCTCGAGGAAAGCTCATGTGCTCCTCGACGATCGGCGGACATCAGTACGTCTCCAGTACCCTTGGGTCCCGGTTAACTTCTGGCGCCAGATGCTTGAGCTTGATGTCGCCTTGTGACTCCGCTGGCTTGAGGCTCGATGATCGCCTTAGCAGATGAGGTCACTCGCTTGCGGAGGATCGGCGGCCGATCCTCCCGCGCTCCCCAGGCGGCCACGCAGAGAACTCGTCGTCGTGGCGCATGTAGCCTCGCCCTCGGGGGTCTGGGACTCGGCGCAGAAGTGCCCGCCGCAGACTCGCGCCGGTGCGGGCGTCGATGCACGCGAGGCTCGGCCAGCTCGAAGAAGTCGAGCGGGCGCCCGGCCTTCTCCAGGGGACTGGTTGAGCTCCATGGCCTCGCCGGTCACGCGCGCGTCGCGCCAGAACTCCTCCCTTCAGGGCCCGGATCTGCTCGATGGCCTCGCGCGAGCCCGTCGTCGCGGCGCTCCATGCCGCAGTACTCGCATGATGCGCCCAGCGCCATGTAGCGAAGTCGATCCACGCTGCGACTGCCGATCCAGGGCCATGAGGGCGGGCGATGTTCGACTCCTCCACGGACCGCCCAGCTCGGCGATCTCCGGGCGGTTGATGGACGCCTGCGAGACATGTCCCGCCAGGTAGTCGTTTCATGGTGTCCGGAGCGGGACGAAGTAGCCGTCTTGGACCCGCCCTGCATGAGGCCAGGCCCCGAGCGGTGGCGCATCGGTCGAAGTTGGCCTCCCCGCCGATGCACAGGCCGAGAGCAATACGTAACTTCC
>BNJU01000479.1_pt1 | contig 109260 bp, 118 predicted proteins | sample 8539281 | NCBI WGS metagenome assembly BNJU01 (sample SAMD00202456, study PRJDB9452) | human saliva metagenome | isolation source: human saliva | place: Japan
GATACGCAAAAATCGAGGTTGCCGCATCGTCTTTGGTTAAATTTCCCACTGCGGACGCTAAAAGGTAGTCGTTGTCTATCTGGCGAGAAGATCCGTTGAGTTTGCGGATTCGAACAATGTGAATAAGTTCTTCTCCCGCCCTAAAACCAGTTTGATGAGAAATGTCATCTGTGCATGGTACATGCTCAAAGACAATGACATCTGTATCAGGTATAAGATGATTTCTATGGGCATATTCCTGAAAGGACTCAAGTCCTTCTAGTGAGCCAATAACTTCACTTGGTTTTTTCTGCCATATGACACGCACGCCCCTGCCATGAATTGGTTGAAGGAGCGCTTCATCCGATAGGAGAGTGAGTGCTCGTCGGACAGTGTTTCTTGAGCAAGAATATGTTTTGGTAAGCTCCATCTCGGTGGGTAAATAGGACTCATAGGCGTAGGTACCGTCTAAGATTTTATTTTTCAAATCCTGATAAATCGTATCGAATCGTGCGCTTGGCATAGTATTTCCTTAACAAGCTGCTGAAGTTCAAAGTTACGTGTTCAAACTACCCTTGATTAGATAGTAGCTTTATAAAAATGAAAGTTACATAAAATGATTCCATTCATACCATTTACCGATAATTTCATACCGCTCGGAAGTAAGTTGTTTAAACAACTCGCTAGTACTAATATACTATTACTTTGTAGACGTAAGCAAAATTGTTTTGAACGTGTGTCAAAGCATGGCTTATGAAAATCAAGAGAAGAGGCGCCAACCCAGCAAAGGGTTAGGAGCGCTCTCTAAGGAGGAGTCTTATGTCTGGTATCAATCGTAGGCAGTTTGTCACCTTAAGTGCGTCAGCTCTTTGCTCACTGGGTCTTGTTGCTTGTGGCGGAAATAACCCCTCAAAGCAGGGAGGGTCTGATTCTGCAAACGGTTCAGTTTATTTCCTGAACTACAAGCCTGAGGCTGATCAGCAGTGGAAAGATCTTGCAGCTAAGTATACTGAGGAAACAAAGGTTCCTGTAAAGGTAGTAACTGCTGCTTCTGATACCTATGCACAGACATTCCAGTCTGAGATTAACAAGGACGCCTCTGTAGCTCCAACACTGTTCCAGACAAATGGACCTTCTGGTCTTATTGGCGTAAAAGATTACTGCATTGACCTTAAGGGCGCCAAGATTCTGGATGAGCTCACCAATGACGCTCTTAAACTTCAGGAGGATGGTGTTGTCTACGGTGTTGATTATGTAGAGGAAGACTACGGCATTATCTACAACAAGAAGCTGCTTGAGAAGGCTGGCTATAAGGGAGACGACATCAAGGACTTTGCTTCACTGAAGAAGGTCGTTGAGGATATTCAGGCTCGCAAAGCAGAGCTTGGCGTAAAGGGCGCATTCACCAGCGCTGGTCTTGATTCCAGTTCTGACTGGCGCTTTACTACACACCTTGCAAATCTTCCTCTGTACTATGAGTTCAAGGACACTGGTAAGCCTGAGGCTAAGGAAATTAAGGGAACGTATCTCCCTAACTACAAGCAGATTTTTGATCTCTATATCAACAATGCTACATGCAGCCCAACAGAGCTTTCTGGCAAGACTGGTGATGACGCTGTGGCAGAGTTTGTTAACGGCGACGCAGTCTTCTACCAGAACGGTACCTGGGCATACAATGACATCAAGAAGCTTGGTGACGATGCTCTTGGTATGATTCCAATTTATATTGGTGTTAGGGTGAAGAGAAGCAGGGTATGTGCTCCGGCGGCGAGAACTATTGGTGCGTAAGCTCCAAGGCAGACGACGCTTCCCAGAAGGCAACGCTTGACTTTATCTATTGGTGCGTAACTTCTGATACAGCTACCACTGCAATTGCTGAGGAGATGGGCTTCACCATTCCATTCAAGAATGCAAAGCCAACTAAGAACGCCCTTGCAAATATTGCAGCTGAGTATGCAAAGAAGGGCAATGAGCCCGTGGCTTGGGACTTCATCTACATTCCTTCTCAGGAGTGGAAGAACAATCTCTCCAGTGCACTTAAGGGCTATGCAGCAGGAACTGAGGATTGGGATGCTGTTAAGTCTGCATTTATCGATGGCTGGAAGACTGAAAAAGAGGCTAACGCATAATAGTCCTTCTAGTAATGCTTTGATTGGTGAGAGACGAGAAGAGAGATCTCTCTTCTCGTCTCTTGTTATTGGAGGGTATCTCTATGGCTAAGATGTTGAAGCGGTGGTGGCCATTATTTGTTCTGCCTACAGCGCTCTCTTTTTTGTTTGGCTTTATGATTCCGTTTGTTCAGGGATTTTATCTTTCATTTTGTAAATTTATTACCATCAGCGACGCTAAACCAGTTGGTCTGGATAACTATGTAGCAGCTTTTTCTGACCCACAGTTTGCTAATGCTTTTTGGTATACCGCATTATTTGCGCTTGTCTCAACAGTTCTTATTAATGTGTTGGCGCTTGCAATCGCACTTGCCTTAACTCGCAAGAACCTTAAGGGCACCAATTCATTCAGGACTGTCTTTTTATGCCAAACCTTATCGGTGGCATTGTTTTGGGTTACATCTGGAATATTTTGATTAACTGTGTGCTCTCTATTGTGGGCGAGCAGCTTCTTGCGCTTAATAGCATTGCTGGATTCTGGGGAATGATTTTCCTTACCCTTTGGCAGCAGGTTGGTTACATGATGATTATTTATATTGCCGGCCTGCAGTCTATTCCAAGTGACTATCTTGAAGCAGCGCGAGTTGATGGAGCAAATGCTTGGCAGACACTTTGGAAGGTAAAAATTCCAAACTTAATGTCTACTATTACCATTTGTCTTTTCTTGACGGTAACAAATGGCTTTAAATTATTTGATCAGAACCTGGCACTTACTGCAGGTGAGCCTAAGCATGCAACCGAAATGCTTGCTCTTAATATTTACAATACCTTCTACGCTCGACAGGGAGCAAAGTGGATGGGTATCGGCCAGGCTAAGCTGTTATTTTCTGCATTCTAGTTATTTGTATTGTCATGATTCAGCTGAGAGCCACCAGGTCAAGGGAGGTGCAGCAATAATGAAGCGCGATAAAATCATTAATAAAATTCTTGCTGTATTCTTTACTATCCTTTCTCTTGCATGGATTTATCCAATGGTTATGATCTTGATGAATTCATTCAAGGAAGAAACAACTATTACTACATCTACGGCATTTGATCTTGTAACTTCGGAGAACTCTGCAGGTTTAGCTAACTACATTGCTGCTGTAGAGAAGCAGGGCTTTTTGGCAGCCTTTGGTTATTCTTTAGTAATTACCATCACATCTGTTGCGCTGATTTTGGTGTGCTGCTCAATGTGTGCATGGTTTATTGTCCGTGTAAAAAATCGCATTAGCAACATTTTGTACTACCTGTTTGTCTTCTCGATGGTAGTGCCTTTCCAGATGCTTATGTTCACGCTGTCCAATATGGCAAATACGCTTGGATTTAATACTCCTTTCAATATTTGCTTCATTTATTTGGGCTTTGGCGCTGGTCTAGCGGTATTTATGTTTGCTGGATTTGTTAAGACCATTCCACTTGAGATTGAAGAAGCTGCAACTATTGATGGTTGCAACCCACTTCAGACGTTCTTCCATGTTGTTTTGCCTATTATGAAGCCAACGTATATTTCTGTTGGTATTCTCGAAACCATGTGGGTCTGGAATGACTATTTGCTTCCATACCTTGTACTGGATAGGACTAAATACCAAACTATCCCAATTTTGATCCAGTACTTTAGAGGTGGATATGGACGCGTAGAAATGGGTCCAATGTTTGCCTGCATAATGATGGTTATTATCCCTATTGTCATTATGTATTTGCTGTGCCAGCGCTACATCATCAACGGTGTCATTTCTGGTGCTGTAAAAGGCTAAATCTCAATGTATTGCAACAAGCTATAGGCATTTCTGAAAGGTTTTATCATGGCAGAAATCGTTTTAAAGAATATAAAAAAGATTTATCCAAATGAGAAGAAGCGCAAGTCTCTCTTTGGTAAGAAAACTGAGCAGAAAAAGAGCAACCTTGAGGTAACTGAAGAAGGCGTTGTCGCCGTTCAAGACTTCAATCTTACTATCAAGGAGCATGAGTTTGTGGTGCTTGTTGGTCCTTCGGGTTGCGGCAAATCTACTACGCTTCGCATGATTGCAGGCCTAGAAGATATTTCTGCTGGTGAGCTTTTTATTGACGGAAAGCTTGTTAATGACGTTGCGCCAAAAGACCGCGACATCGCAATGGTCTTCCAAAGCTATGCGCTGTATCCAAATATGACCGTCTACGACAACATGGCGTTTACCCTTAAGCTTAAAAAGGTTGATCCTCAAGTCATTGACGAGAAGGTCCGTGCAGCTGCAGAAACATTAGGCATCACGGCATATCTTGATCGTAAGCCAAAGGCACTTTCCGGTGGTCAGCGTCAGCGTGTTGCAATTGGTCGTGCAATTGTTCGTGATCCAAAAGTCTTCTTGATGGATGAGCCACTTTCAAACCTTGACGCAAAGCTGAGAAACCAGATGCGTACAGAGATTATTAAGCTTCGTCAGAAGGTTGATGGAACCTTTGTCTATGTTACACATGACCAAACAGAGGCAATGACCTTGGGCGACCGCATTGTCATTATGAAAGATGGCTTTGTTCAGCAAATTGGAACTCCTCAAGAAGTGTTCAATAGGCCCGCAAACCTCTTTGTTGCTGGATTTATTGGCATGCCACAAATGAATTTCTTTGACGCACATCTTATCCGTGTGGACAATGAGTTCCATGTAGAGACAGAAAGCATGTCATTTGATATTTCTCCTGAGATGGCCAATCTGTTAGCACAGTCTTGGGTAGCTGCCCCTGCAACAGATGTTATTGTTGGCATTAGACCAGAGCAGATTTATCTGACTGAGCCAAATGAAATTGGCGCCTTCAAGGGCAATCTTGAAGTAAGTGAGCTTATGGGTTCCACAGTTCACCTTCATGTTCATACTGATGACGGCAACTTTGTTCTTATCGTTCCTGCAACTGAGCTTGCAAAACGAAACCTCAACATTGGCGACCAGGTATGGTTTAAATTTGAAGATAACGCCGTTCATCTCTTTGATAAGAACACGCAAGATAATCTAGTTAAGTATTAAAGCTTTGTACTGGCTTATCTTGAAAGAGATAAGCCAGTACTCTTTTTGCGAAAGAGGCAACTATGGGACGAGCAAGCGGAGTACTTTTGGCCGTTTCTTCTCTTCCAAATTCATATGGGATTGGCACGTTTGGCAAAGAAGCCTACGATTTTATCGATTTTCTCGTCAGAACTAAACAAAGGTATTGGCAGGTCTTACCTCTTACTACTACAAGTTATGGTGACTCTCCTTATCAGTCATTTTCTGCAGCAGCAGGAAGTCCTTACTATATTGATTTAAAAGATCTTGAGAAACTTGGATATTTGAAGTCAGATGACTTTGAAGATATTTCTTTTGGAACAAGCAAAACTTGCATTGATTATGGTGCGCTTTTTGTGAACCATCGTCGCTCGCTTAATCGTGCCTTTGATAGATTTGTGCAAGATATACCTGCTGATTTTGAGAAGTTCTGCCACGATCAGGCAGAGTGGCTTGACCCTTATGCAGAGTTCATGTCCTTGAAGGAAGAGTTTGGTCATAAAGCCTACTGGGAGTGGCCAAAACATTACCAGCAAAGAAATGAAACAACTGCACAAGAGATTAAGAAACTGCAAAAGTCAGTTTTGTACCATAAGATGACTCAGTATTTCTTCTTTACTCAATGGGCAAAGGTTAAGGCTTATGCCAATAAAAGGGGAGTGCTCATAATCGGAGACCTTCCCATTTATGTCTCGCGCGATTCTGTTGAGATGTGGGCACAGCCAGAACTGTTTAAAACGGATGAGACGGGACAGCCCATTACGGTTGCAGGTACTCCTCCCGATCAATTTTCTTCTACCGGTCAATATTGGGGAAACCCCATTTATAACTGGGAGTATATGAAGAAATCGCATTATTCATGGTGGGTTTGGCGAGTAAAAACAAATCTTGAGATGTTTGATTTGCTTCGAATCGATCATTTTAGGGGCTTTGAAGCATACTGGGAGATTCCTTACGGAGCTGCGGAAGCTACTGAGGGCAAATGGACAAAGGGCCCAGATATGGAGCTGTTTGAGGAGCTCGAGAAGCAGCTTGGAAAGCTTCCAATCATTGCAGAGGACCTGGGTTTAATTACACCAGAACTTATTGCTATGCGAGAAAAAACTGGATTCCCAGGAATGAAAATCTTGCAATACGGATTTGACGGAAAGCATGATTCAAGAGATCTTCCTCACAACTACACTGCAAATACCATTGCATATGTAGGAACACATGACAATCCAACTGCTCGTGGTTGGTACGAGACACAGGCTAGTGATAGAGAGCGTGAACAGGCAGATATCTACCTGCATCGTTCAAAAGATGAGCCAATTGGCGAGGCACTATCGCGTGGAATTGCAGCTTCTGTAAGTGATACGTGTATTCACACTATGCAAGATCTTCTCGGCTTAGACGATTCTGCACGCATGAATATTCCGGCCACTGTTGGCGGCAACTGGTGCTGGCGCATGAAACAGGGGGCTATTACGCGTCACACAGAAGATTTCTTACGAACTATCACTGAGATGTACTTCAGGGTGTACAAAGAGGAGAAGTAATGAACTTAGACACCTTATCTCTTCAACAATTTGGTCAACCTCTGTCTGAAATTACTGACAGTCAGGTTTTTGAGTTACTACTTCAGGTGGTTAAGAGTCAGTCAGACGCTCTACCGTTAAACAATGGTAAGAAGAGGCTTTATTACATCTCTGCAGAGTTTCTCATTGGAAAACTGCTCTCAAATAACCTCATTAATCTGGGAATTTATAACGAGGTAAAAGAGCAGCTCTCCAAGGCAGGTCATTCATTAGAAGACATCGAAGAGTTTGAAGTTGAGCCTTCGCTTGGAAACGGTGGTCTTGGTCGATTGGCAGCATGCTTTATCGATTCTATGTCTACACTTGGTCTGCCAGGCGATGGTGTAGGCCTTAAGTATCATTTTGGCCTTTTCCATCAGCAGTTTTTAGATAGACAGCAAACTGCCGTTCCAGATGCTTGGCTTGCTGATGATAGGTGGCTTGAAGACGAGAAGACGTCATTTACCGTGGAATTTAGAGATTTCTCGGTGACGTCTGATCTCTATTCCATTGACGTTTTGGGATATGGTCGAACAAAGAAAAACAGACTTCGTTTGTTTGACCTGCAGAGTATTGATGAATCATTAGTTTCTGATGACGCTATTGATTTTGATAAGACTGCATTAAAGAAGAATTTAACGCTCTTTTTGTACCCTGATGATTCTGATGAGGATGGTCAGCTTCTTCGTGTGTATCAGCAATATTTTATGGTTTCTAATGCTGCGCAGCTGATTGTTAAAGAGGCAGTTGAGCGCGGTAGCAACATTCACGACCTTGCTGACTATGTTGTGATTCAGATTAACGATACGCACCCCACAATGGTAATTCCAGAGCTTATTCGTATCTTGACTGAGAAATACGATATCTCGTTTGACGAGTCTGTAGCCATTGTTTCTTCACTTGTCGCATATACAAATCATACAATTTTGGCAGAAGCTCTTGAAAAGTGGCCTCTTAAATTTATCGAGGAAGTTTCTCCAAAGATTGCTTCAATTATCAAAAAAACTTGACGAACACATCCGTAGTACCGTTGCAGATCCAAGTGTACAAGTCATCATTGATAAGAAAGTTCACATGGCTAACCTTGCCATTCATTACGGCTTTAGCATCAATGGCGTTGCAGCGCTTCATACTAAGATTTTGGAAGAGACAGAGCTCAAGTCATTCTTTGATTTGTACCCAGAGAAATTCTCTAACAAAACTAATGGAATTACGTTCCGTCGCTGGCTAATGGGCTGTAATCCCGAGCTTGCCGAGTATCTTGATGCGTTGATAGGAGATAGCTGGAGAACAACTGGTAATCTCGAGGGACTTTTAGAGTATCAGAATAACGATGAAGTTCTTAATAGGCTGCAAGAGATAAAGCATATAGCCAAATATAGAATGAGCAAGTTTTTGCTGGACAATCAAGATACAAAAGTTAATGCCGACTCCATTATTGATGTCCAGGTGAAGCGTTTCCACGAATATAAGCGTCAGCAAATGCTATTGCTTTATTTGATTTGGAAATATTTTGATATTAAGTCTGGACACCTTCCAAAGCATCCTATTACTGTCATTTTTGGTGGTAAGGCTGCACCAGCATACGTGGCTGCTCAAGATATCATTCATGCAATTCTTGTTCTCTCGTCTTTGATTGCAAACGATGCAGATGTTTCACCATATCTTCAGGTGATAATGATCGAGAATTACAACGTTACTGCCGCTGAGCACGTTATTCCAGCAGCAGATATCTCTGAGCAGATTTCACTGGCTTCCAAGGAGGCTTCTGGAACTTCCAACATGAAGTTCATGCTTAACGGTGCCATTACTGTTTGTACTATTGATGGTGCTAATGTAGAAATTGCCGACTTGGTAGGCGAGGAGAATATCTACACGTTTGGTGCATCAAGCGATGAGGTTGTGGACCTCTATGAGCGCAAAGGTTACAACGCAAAAGAGTTTTATAAGAAATCCGAGATTAAACCACTCGTTGATTTCTTAATTAGTCCAGAGTTTATTTCTCTTGGAAATGAGGAGCGTCTGGAGCGCCTTCACAAAAACCTGTGCTCAAAAGACTGGTTCATGACGCTGCTTGATTTGGAATCATTCATTTCAACAAAAGAGCGTGTGTTTAATGACTATGAGGATAGGAGTGCGTGGCTTCAGAAGTCTCTTATCAATATTGCTATGGCAGGAACATTCTCATCTGATAGAACCATCGCTGAATATAACGATGAGATTTGGCATCTTACTCCTGACAAGTAAATGTAAGCAGTATGAACTAGTAAGTTAAATCAGCAACTCAAAGTGGCAACCTTAAAACAAGCGGTCTAGACCAGTGGCCTAGGCCGCTTGAATATGTTTCTTTAGCGATTTAATGCTTGGAAAGGACATTTGATATGTTCTTATCTGCGCATGAAAGTATGAAATGAGCTATGGTATATGCATAAATATTCACCCTTCACGTTGAAAGAAGGATGTATGAACGGTACTTCTGTTAGAAGCGTAAGAAGCGCTTGGTTTTCTCGCTTCACGGTTTTAGCAATTTGCATGCTTTTTGTGGGCGCAATTCTGGCTTTTGCCCTTCCACGCACGGCATTTGCTGCTGACTCGACAGTTTATTCTGAAGATGTGGATGGTGCTCCGCTGGACGGTACACATACCTCGGCAAACCCATTCCCAGATTTCATCTCTGATACTGAGATTCAAGCAGAGATTAATGCTCAGGCTGTTAAACCGCGAGAGGACCGTACAGGTGTTATCGCGCGTTATTATTGGGTAAAGCCTGATGGTACTGCGCTCAAGCTGGATATGAATCCAACTAAATATTCCGTTGCGCAGATGATTGCTGAAGGTGGAGAAATTCGTGCGTACTACGTCCTTCTCGGCGATGCAGAGAATTTGATTAACTTCCCACAGAACGATCCAAATGGTTATGGCCTGCGCAAGGTAGCCGTTTCGGCTCATGCTGCCGTTGATACCTACAAGCCAATGGATGCAACAGGTGCTCTTTCGGGCGGTGGTCCAAAGACCAATTTGATGTTCGCTGTCAAGGTAAATGGCCAGTCCATCATGGGTGGTTCTTCATATGAGGAACCTGCTGCCGTATTTACTGCACCAGTTACAACTCGTCAGTACATTGAGTTCTCCGCACCATTGAACATCTCTGATAGGTCTTATCAGCTGGGAATTCAGGGTGGCATTAAGAAATCTTGGGGAGGCTCTCACGCATATACCAAGCGTTATCCTGCGCGAGTCATTGATACCGCAACAGCTGTGTATCACTATGTCGATGACCTTGCGTATAGGCAGCTTAACGGCCTTGGCCTCAGTGATCTATTGCTCAAAGAAATGCTGGTCTTCCTATTTATGGTAATGGCGCAGTGAGCGTTCTTGGTCTTGATGACCTTGCTGCTACGTATACGACTTCTGCAGTGTTTGAGGATCGTCAGGTGTCTGCTCGTTACAATACAAAGGGTCATGTCGTGTATATGCCCGAGTATGCTGGCGTTACCGCAGATGACTCTGTTGCTGGCGGAAATAAGTTTGAGACTGATCCATCAACCAACATGTTGCTGACCACTGTTCGTAAGTCAGTTGACGAAATTAAGGCTGCGGGACCTGGTGATTCTTACGTCTATATTGCAAATGATATTGACGTTCCAGAGGGAACATCTCTTGCGATTGGTACGTATAACTCTGGCCCTCGCGATAATTCCGTTTTGGCTCCTGGCTTCAATGCAGACGGTTCTGTAAACCGTACCAGGCAGTATTACCTCACGTATCGTGCCGTTCCATCTCCTTTGAAGCTTGTGAAGACTGACTCTGACGATGCTTCTAAGCCTGTTGCTGGCGCTACTTATAGCCTCTATAAGGCTGACGGCACACTGGTCAAAGAGGGAATCACTACTGGCGCTGATGGTACTTTCACATCCGGTGATATTCTTACAAAGACAGAGCTAACCGCACTGGTTCAGAATACTGCAGCAACTGCAGACCTACTGACCAAGGGCATTTACCAGGATGGAGATAAGTTCTATCTGACACCCGGCGACTATTATCTGGTTGAGACTGCATCTCCTGAAGGATATGAGCTCAATACAAATCAGATTCCATTTACCGTAGCTCCTGCAACATTCAATGCTGCAGATGAGACTATTGTTCCTGCTGAAGTTACCACAGCTGATAAGCCAATAACTCCTACACCAACCCCAACGCCAAGATCCTAATCCAGAACCAAAGCCTAAGACTCCTAAGAAGAAGAGGTCTAACCTTCCAGATACTGGCGATGCAATGTCCATTGCAAGCGCACTCGCAGCTGCAGGCATTATCGCTTCTGGTCTTGCGTACTCTCTAAAGGTTCGCCGTTAGTTCTTGGTTTACAGATTACAAGTGCTAACGAGGCTGTGCTTCGCACAGCCTCTTTTTTGTTGCGTGAAGTCTGGCATAGTTGATGCTTAGTTGGATGCTGACCTGCACGCTAACCTGCACACTGACCTGTGCAGTCTGTGCCATAGACGCTGTTTGGGGACAAGCAATACTTGCAAGTGGTAAAAAATCCGTTTAGTTGGGGTTTTCATTTTTCTGCATACAACGTTTGCCCAGATAAAAGTTTTTAGTGAGGTAAAAAATCGTCTTAGTTGGGGATAAATCGGCAAATTTTAGGTTTTCATCCCCAACTAAACGCGTTTTTTACCTTTTTCGGCACATAATTTTGAGCCTAAAAATTACGTATGCATAGAAATGAATTTAATAGCATGAATATTCAAGGAAATTAATCAAAAGTAACTGATGACAAGTAAATAGGAAAATTGCTAATAAAACGTCTGGGAAAACAGGGGGGGGACGCAGAAAAAGCAGCTAATGCGCTTAAAAGTTATCAGCACACTCACCAAAGACACAGCAAAAATAAGCTGAATAAGCAGGGAACGAGCTGAATAAGAGGGAATGAACAGAATAATGCTTAGAGCAGGGAAGTGATGGAAGAAAAAAGGAATTTTATGGAGCGGCGGACGGGACTCGAACCCGCAACAGTCAGCTTGGAAGGCTGATGCTCTACCAATTGAACTACCGCCGCAAGGGTAAAGCAAAAAGAAAAAATGGTCGGGGTGACTGGATTCGAACCAGCGACCCACTGCTCCCAAAGCAGTTGCGCTACCAAGCTGCGCTACACCCCGAGCCGAGAGAAAAGTATAGGTGACAAATCGCCTAAGAGCAAGAAGAAATTGCAATCTTTTTGAACTAATTTTTCGTCAATTATATTTTTCTATTTTGTTATGTAATCGAAACAATGGATGACTATGCTATTCGTAACCACTTCGAAAGGGGTTTTATGAGCTACTCATCTAAGGTAATTGCACAGCTTGAAGAGCGTTACGCAGATCAGCCTGAGTTTATTCAGGCAGCAAAAGAAGTTCTAACTACCATCCAGCCTGCGCTCGACGCACATCCAGAGTTCGAGAAAGCCGCTTTGCTTGAGCGTCTTGTCGAGCCTGAGCGCACTGTTATGTTCCGCGTTCCATGGATTGACGACGCCGGCAACGTCCAGGTCAATCGCGGATACCGCATCGAGTTCAACTCCGCAATTGGACCTTACAAGGGCGGTCTCCGTCTCCATCCAACTGTTAACCTTTCTATCCTGAAGTTCCTCGGCTTCGAGCAGATCTTCAAGAACTCCCTAACCACGCTTCCAATGGGTGGCGGCAAGGGTGGCTCCGACTTCGATCCAAAGGGCAAGTCCGACCGCGAGATTATGGCGTTCTGCCAGTCCTTTATGACCGAACTCGCTCGTCATATCGGTCCAAACACCGACGTTCCAGCTGGCGACATCGGCACCGGCGCACGCGAGATCGGCTACATGTTTGGCCAGTACAAGCGCCTCCGCAACGAGTGGACCGGCGTCCTGACCGGCAAAGGCCTCTCCTTCGGCGGCTCCCTTGCTCGCACCGAGGCAACCGGATACGGCGCGGTTTACTTCCTCACACACATGCTTGCCGAGAAGAACGATTCACTCGCGGGTAAAACGGTCTGCATCTCCGGTTCCGGAAACGTTGCTACCTACGCTGCCCAGAAGGCACAGCAGCTGGGAGCAACCGTGGTAACCGTTTCCGACTCCTCAGGTTATGTCTATGACCCAGAGGGCATCGACGTTGAGCTGCTGAAAGACGTCAAGGAGGTCCGCCGCGCGCGCATCAAGGAGTACGCCGACGCACGTCCTTCCGCAACTTTCTTCCCAGGTGAGCGTCCTTTGGAGCCAGAAGTGCGACATCGCCATGCCATGCGCAACTCAGAATGAGCTCGAGCTTGCCGACGTGCAGAAACTTGTTGCTAATGGCACTAAGTACGTTGTCGAGGGCGCTAACATGCCTACTACCCTCGAGGCAACCAATTACCTCATCGAGAACGGCGTCTTCTTTGCACCTGGCAAGGCTGCAAATGCAGGCGGCGTAGCAGTTTCCGGTCTTGAGATGTCCCAGAACGCCGAGCACCTTTCCTGGACGTTTGAAGAGGTAGACTCCAAGCTGCAGGGAATCATGGAGAGCATTTACACTGCTGCTTCAGAGGCTGCCGCAACGTACGGCCACCCTGGCAACCTGGTCTTTGGCGCAAACATCGCCGGCTTCCTCAAGGTTGCAAATGCAATGATGGCTCAGGGTGTTTGCTAGTTTGCATCGCATTTGGCGAGAAACCCGTTGTTCCAGCACTTAATTGAACAAACTGCATTGTTGGCTTAACGCAATTGTCAAAAAGGACCTTGGTCTCCCAAGGTCCTTTTTGTATCGCTTATTGATTGCAGTTTTCTCGCGCTCTACGTTCTTGAAGTGCCCTACGCTCCTAAAATGCCTACGCTCGTGAAATAAACGGATTTCTCTCGATGAAATAGCGCTTTAGAGCATCAGCGTTTTTGCTGATACCAACGCGAGGTGAGCGTCCAATCGTTTCTCCTGGTAGCAGGGGAGCATAGTCCAGTACAAGCGGCTCAACTGTTAGGTCATGCCCGTACAACCCCTTGTCGATACCAAGTGCGGCACACACTTTACCAGGTCCGTTAGAAAGATCGCGCAGCTTGAGCGGGTGCTTGCGCACGCGCTCCGCCTGTTCCGCCTCGTGTCTCGCCTGCGCTTCGCAGTCATGGCCAGCGCTCGCAGCCACGCACCCCGCCTGCGTCCTGCGTGTACGTCCCGCCTCGCGGAGCTCGCGCATCACCTCTACGCCCTCAAGAGGCTCAACGGCGCGCACTAAACATCCGCTGCCAAAACCCTCAGGTCCGCACACCACATTGCAGCAGTGATGCATGCCATACGAAACGTACATGTACAGATGACCTGCAGGTCCAAACATGGCTGCATTGCGATCGCTAGGCCCGCCAAACGCGTGACTTGCAGGATCGTCTTGGTCGTACGCCTCGGTCTCCACAATTCTTGCAACTAGTTTGTGTTTCTCGCCATTAAGCGTAAGTGTCCTTGTCAGAGTGCACCCCAGAAGCAGTGGCGCGGCCACATCTGAGGGATTCTCTAGAAAATCTGGAAACATGCCATCTCCTTTATTGGTTATGCGCTACAATACTACCAACCTTTAAGGACGGTGCGAGACACCGGCAAGGCCCATAGCGTTGAGTGCGCATGTTCGCTGTTGAGCCTCCACAAGGAGCGCTCTTTTTTTATGGCTCGGCATGCTCCTACGCAGATCGGAGAGTATATGAATCCACTGGCAAGTGCCACCTCGCAGCCTCGCGCGCTGCTTGTTCTCGAAGATGGAACAACCTTCGAGGGGAGGTGCTGTGGTGCTAGCGGAGAGACCTTCGGCGAAATTGTTTTTAACACGTCTATGACCGGCTACCAGGAGATTATCTCCGATCCAAGTTACGCCGGCCAGATTGTCACGCTGACCTATCCGCAGGTAGGCAACTACGGCATCGATCCTGCGGTCATGCAGCGAGATGTCTTGCACCTGCGTGGTTTTGTCGTCCACGACATGTGCTACGAGCCAAGCAACTGGACATCCAAGCAGAGCCTGCCAGAGTTTCTGCAGGAAAACGGCGTCGTTGCCATCGAGGGCATCGATACCCGCGCGCTGACCATGCACCTGCGCGACTTTGGCGCACAGAAGGCGGCCATCTCCACCGAGGACCTGGATCCCGCCCACCTACTCGCGCGCGTCCAGGCGTCGCCCAGCATCTCCGAGCACAACTTTGTCCCCGACGTCTCCGTTGACGCGCCTCACGTGGTCTCTGCTACGTCCAAGAAGCGCTTCAACGTTGTCGCATACGACTGTGGCGAGAAGAACGGCATTCTCCAGGGTCTTGCAGCAAACGGCTGCGAGGTCACGGTTGTACCGTGGAACACACCTGCTGAGGACGCCTTGGCCTACAACCCAGACGGCATCTTCTTCTCCAACGGCCCTGGTGACCCAGAGCAGGTTGATGCTACGCAGGAGGCCGCTCGCGGCGTTCTGGGCAAGGTTCCTGTCTTTGGTATCTGCCTGGGCAACCAGATGCTCTCCATTGTTGCTGGTGCAGATATCGAGAAACTCAAATTTGGACACCACGGTGGCAACGAACCAGTCATGAATCTTCTAACTGGCAAGGTTGAGATTACTGCTCAGAATCACAACTATGGTTTGGTGTTCCCAAGCCTGGGCAAGCTCATTGCAGAGGAGTCCGGTGGAATCTCCGAGCACTTTGACAACCTCTGCGAGTGGTCCGCAAGGCGTATTGCTCCTGTTGTCCAGACAAAGGAGTTTGGCCGCGTCAGGCTCACACACGTAAACCTTAACGATGGTACTCCAGAGGGCATTCAGTTCCTGGATATTCCAGCGTTTCCGTTCAGTATCACCCTGAGGCAAGCCCAGGACCTCACGATTCATCCTACTTGTTCAAGGCATTTGCTCGTTTGATGGAGGGACAGTCTGACTATCTTGCCATCGACGTTCGTGAGGGGAGGCGCTTCTAATGCCAAAGCGTACTGATATTAAGAAAATCCTGGTCATTGGCTCTGGCCCAATTGTTATTGGTCAGGCTTGTGAGTTTGACTATTCCGGTACTCAGGCATGCCGCGCCCTTCGTAAAGAGGGCTTTGAGGTTGTTCTGGTTAATTCAAACCCAGCAACCATCATGACAGATCCAGAAACTGCAGATAGAACCTACGTTGAGCCAATCACTGTTGAATCCGTAACCCGCGTCATTGAGCGCGAGCGTCCTGACGCGCTTCTGCCAAACATGGGCGGACAAACTGCTTGAACTGCACCATTGGCCTTGGCGAGGCAGGCGTTCTTGACAAGTACAACATCGAGGTCATCGGCTGCAACCTGGAGTCCATTCGTACCGGTGAGGACCGTGAGCTCTTCAGCGAGGCAGTTCAGGATATTGGCCTAGAGGTTGCTCGCGCAGACATTGCTCACTCCATGGAAGACGCTCAGCGCATCGTTACTGACCTGGGATATCCCGTGGTCATTCGCCCAAGCTTCACCCTTGGTGGTGCGGGCGGCGGCATTGCACATACCCCAGAAGAGCTTGTAGAGATTGTGGAGCAGGGCCTCTTGCTTTCTCCAGAGCACGAGGTACTAGTAGAGGAGTCCATCGAGGGCTGGAAAGAGATTGAGATGGAGGTCATGCGCGATACCGCAGGTAACGGTATTGTTGTCTGCTCCATCGAGAACCTCGATCCAATGGGCGTCCACACGGGAGACTCCATCACCGTTGCGCCAGCTCAGACGCTTACCGATGAAGAGCTCCAGAATCTCCGCGACTACTCCATCGCTATTCTCGAGCGTGTAGGCGTTGCCTGTGGTGGCTCTAACGTTCAGTTTGCGGTTAACCCAACTAACGGCCGCGTCATTGTCATTGAAATGAACCCTCGCGTCAGCCGCTCTTCCGCGTTGGCTTCCAAGGCAACTGGCTTCCCAATTGCAAAGATGGCGGCACTGCTCTCTGTTGGCTACACGCTGGATGAGATTACCAATGACATTACCAAGGCAACTCCTGCTGCCTTTGAGCCTTCCATCGACTACTGCGTGGTCAAGGTTCCTCGCTTTGCCTTCGTCAAGTTCAAGGGCACCAGCCGCGTTCTGACCACCCGCATGAAGTCGGTCGGTGAGGCTATGGCTATGGGCAGAACCTTTGAGGAGGCTTTGCAGAAGGCGCTTCGCTCCCTAGAGCAAGATCGCGCTGGTCTGGGCGCTGACGGTCACGATGTCTTTGACGAGAAGAACTTTGATGAGCTCGTCAGTAAGCCAACACCAGAGCGTATTTTCTACGTTGCTGAGGCACTGCGCAGAAATTGGAGCGTTGAACGCATTCATAATATGACTGGCATCGATCCTTGGTATTTACATCGTATGGCAGGCATCATCAACGCTGAGAAACGCATCAAGGAGCTGGGGCTTTCTGGTCTCACTACCGATAACATGCTTGCTGCCAAACAGCTGGGCTTTTCGGATGAGCAGCTGGCACACCTTACCGGCACCAAGACAGACGTTGTCCGCGCCGTTAGGGAAGTGCTGGGTGTTCGCCCGCAGGTCAAAACAGTTGATACCTGCGCAGGTGAGTTTGGTGCAACCACACAGTACCACTACGTCACATACGAGAAGGGCAATGCCACAGAGTACGTCGAGGCAGAAAAGCCACGCGTTATGATTCTCTCCGCAGGTCCTAATCGTATTGGTCAGGGCATTGAGTTTGACTACTGCTGCGTTCATGCTTCATACGCCCTTCGCGAGCAGGGTTATGAGACGGTCATGGTCAACTGCAACCCAGAGACGGTCTCTACAGATTATGACACCTCTGATCGACTCTATTTCCAGCCTTTGACCTTTGAAGACGTCATGGATGTCATTGAGGTTGAGAAGCCGGAAGGCGTCATTGTCACCCTTGGTGGCCAGACTCCAATCAAGCTTGCACGCGCTCTCAAGGACGCTGGTGTTCCTATCATGGGTACTCAGCCAGAAGCAATTGACCTGGCAGAGGACCGCGACCGCTTTGCAGCACTTCTAGACCGCCTGAATATTGCCTGCCCACCTTCGGCAGTAGCATCCACCATGGATGAGGCCCGTGACGCAGCTCGCCGTATTGGCTACCCGCTGATTGTCCGCCCAAGTTACGTCCTTGGTGGTCGCGGTATGGCCATTGTCTACGACGATTCCGACCTGGTCACTACATGGAATCCGCTACCCACGTCACGCCAGACCGTCCTGTCTATCTGGACGCCTTCCTCGAGGACGCTACTGAGCTGGACGTTGACGCTCTCTGTGACACCGAGGAGTGCTATGTGGGCGCCGTTCTGGAGCACATCGAGGAGTGCGGTATTCACTCTGGTGACTCAGCCTGCTGCTGGCCGCCCTTCTCGCTTTCTGAAAAGATTGTTGATCAGATTAGAGCTATCACCAAAAAACTGGCACTTGCCTGCGGCATTCGAGGCCTGTTAAACATCCAGTACGCCGTTCGCGATGAGCACGTCTTTGTCATCGAGCTCAATCCTCGCGCTTCTAGAACCGTGCCTTTCTCGTCAAAGGCAACAGGCGTCTCCCTGGCTAAGTACGCATCCCGTATTATGGCTGGCGAGAAGATCAGTGAGCTCAGAAACGAAGGCATTCTCCCAGATGAGAAGCGCGCTGTCGACTACTACGCGGTTAAAGAGGCGGTTATGCCCTGGGCTAGGTTCCCTGGCGCTGACTCAATCCTGGGCCCAGAGATGAAGTCTACCGGAGAGGTCATGGGCATTGCCCGCACCTTCCCAGCAGCATACGCAAAGACTCGCGAGGCAGTTGAGAACAAGCTTCCTGAGCAGGGATCCGTCTTCATTAGTGTATGCGACCGCGATAAACGCGCTATTGCTCCAGTTGCTATGGCTCTGGAGAACCTTGGTTATGGCATCTACACCACGGGCGGTACCGCTAAGACGCTGCGTGCGGCCGGAATTGACTGCACTACCGTCAACCGTATTTCTGATGGTCATCCAAACGTTGTTGACCTCATGCGCGATAAGTCTGTCAGCTTCATCATCAATACACCTCATGGACATGAGGCCCACAGTGATGGTGCTAAGATGCGCGCAGAGGCTGTCAGCCAGGGCATTACCTGCGTCACTGCAATGTCTGCAGCTACCGCTCTTATCCAGGCACTTGCAGCAGCAAGAAAGAGTGAGCCAGAAACTTTTGCACTGCAGGATCTCTAAGCCGCTTCGCTAGGTTTTCTAGCTTTACGTATGAACAAAGATCGGTCTTGAAAAAGGCCGGTCTTTTTTCGTGAGGGAAGTGTTTAGAATGCGAAGTTCTCCTAGTGAAGAGTGCAAAAGTTTGTTATTATTGCAAGGCTGCATAAATATGCGGGCGTGGCGGAACTGGCAGACGCGCTAGATTTAGTTCTAGTGGACTAAGTCCGTGGGGGTTCGATTCCCTCCGCCCGCACCATGCAGAAATTTGGTTAAGAGCTGGTACGCCAGCATTTTTTACGAGACACTGGAGGAACGTTGAACATCACCGTTACCGCAGATAAGCCAGTTGACGAGAAACTCACCGTCAAGGTTACAGTTCCTGCTGCAGAGGTAGACGCTGCAATTAAGCAGGCTTACAAGGACATTGCAAACAAGTATTCCTTCCAGGGTTTCCGCAAGGGCCGCGCACCTCGTCCTGTCATTGACGGCATTGTTGGCCGCGAGGCAGTCCTTGCTCAGGCAACCAACGATCTTCTCGGCGCAGCAGAGCCACAGCTTCTTGAGGAGCTTGACCTTGTTCCTGTTGGCCGTGGTGATTACAACCAGGATGCAGACCTTCCTGTTGAGGGCCAGGATTACTCCTACGAGGTAGTCTTCAACGTTCGTCCTGAGGCTAAGCTTGATTCTTACGATGCTCCTGCAATCAACATGCCACCAAATGAGGCAACTGAGGCTGAGGTTGATCACCAGATTAAGCAGCTTCTGTCTTACCAGGCTAAGTTTGAGAATACCAAGGAGAAGCGCGCTGTCAAAGAGGGCGATACCATTGGTGTAGACATCAAGAACATTGAGGGTGCTGCTCACATGGAGGGCGAGGACCGCGTTCTTACCCTTAATGGCACCCAGGCTCCAAAGGAGCTTGAGGAGGCACTCATCGGCATGAAGCCAGGTGAGGAGAAAGAGGTCAAGTGGACCCACAGCCACACTCACGGCGATGAGGTTCACTCCCACGACTACGATATCAACGTCAAGGTTGTTGCTCACAAGAAGTCCGTCACTCCAGAGCTGACCGACGAGCTTGCAAAGAACACCTTTGGTTATGACACTGTTGAGAAACTCCGTGAGGCTGTTAAGTCTGAGATTGAGTCCGACAAGAAGAATTCTCTTCCAACTCTTAAAGAGGACCGCGTTGTTGAGGCTGTAGGCAAGCGTCTTCAGCTTGACGAGGTTCCAGAGGAGTACAAGAACGAGGTCTTCAACGAGATTGCTCAGGAGTTCCTGAGTGGTCTTCAGCAGCAGGGTATGACTCTTGACATGTTCCTGGCTGCACGCGGCATCAAGACTGATGACTTTATCTCCGATCTTCGCGTTCAGGCTGAGGAGCGCGCACGTCAGTCCCTGGCTCTTGACGCAGTGGCTGCAGAGCTCAAGCTTGAGGCAACTGAGGATGACATCCGTGCAGAGTTTGAGCGCGCTGGTGTTCCAAACGTTGAGGCTGCAATTGAGGAGTGGCGCAAGGCTGGCCGTCTTCCTGCAATCCGTGAGTCCATCCGTCGTTCTAAGGGCTCTTGATTGGCTGCGCGATAACGCAACCGTCACCGTTGTCGACGAGATTGCTGAGGCTGCTAGGAAGAGCAGAAGGCAGAGAAGAAGCCTGCAAAGAAGGCTCCTGCTAAGAAGAAGGCAGCTAAGAAGGACGAGGACGCAGAGAAGGACGCCGAGTAGTCCGCAACTGGTTGGGTTTCTCGCCAGAAAGACTGCGCCAAAAGTTGCAGTTACTTTTGAATTTTTTTCATACCCCGGGTTAGAGACATGCTTCCCGGGGTATGTTTCTAAGAAAAGACCTTTGAAGGAGGATTATGCATTATCCAACAAACATTCCAACCATCCCGTATGTTATTGAGCAGACTCCTCGTGGTGAGCGTACCTATGACATCTACTCCAGGCTGCTCAATGATCGTATTGTTTTCTTGGGAGAGCCTGTAACTCGTGATTCTGCAAACCTGGTTATTGCGCAGCTTTTGCACCTTGAGAGCCAGGATCCAGATAAGGATATTTCTCTCTACATTGACTCTCCTGGTGGAGACGTTTATGCAGGTCTTGGCATTCTTGACACTATGAACTTCATCAAGCCAGATGTTTCTACTATCTGCGTTGGTATGGCAGCATCAATGGGCGCTGTTCTTCTTGCAGCCGGTGCAAAGGGTAAGCGTCTTGCGCTTCCTAACTCTATGGTTATGATTCACCAGCCATCCAGTGGCGTTCAGGGTCAGCAGACCGATATCCAGATTGTCGCAGATGAGACAAAGTGGATTCGCCAGCATATCAACGAGTTGCTTTCGGATTATACTGGACAGCCTATCGAGAAGGTCAATGCAGACACCGAGCGCGATAATTATCTTCGTGCACAGGAGGCCTGTGATTATGGCCTGGTAGACCGCGTTATCTCTTCTCGCAACGACCAATAATTGTTCTTGTATCGAGGGTTTAAGTTATGGCTAAAGACCAGGACTTCTCGCCTTTTGGCGGATTAGATGAGATGCACTGTTCTTTCTGCGGAAAGAGTAGGTCGCAGGTAAATAAGCTTATCCAGGGCCCAGGTGGCGTCTGCATTTGCGATGAGTGTGTCTCTACCTGCTCGGATATGATTGATGAGTCCCTTGGCTTTGATGAAGAGTCAGAGATTGAGACTCACTCTGATGAACCTGTTATCAAAGACCTGCCAACTCCACATGAGATTTACGATGAGCTATCTCAGTACGTAATGGGTCAGGAAGACGCAAAGCGTGCTATGTCGGTTGCGGTGTATAACCATTACCGTCGTATTCTTTCAGGCAACGATGAGCCTCAGGAGGGCCAGGAGGATGTTGAGATTGCAAAGTCCAACATCTTGCTGCTAGGTCCAACTGGTACTGGTAAAACATTGCTTGCCCAGACGCTTGCTCGTTTTCTTGAGGTTCCGTTTGCTATTGCTGACGCAACAACCCTTACTGAGGCTGGTTACGTTGGTGAAGATGTCGAGAATATCCTGCTTAAGCTCATCACCGCTGCTGACGGCGATGTTGAGCGCGCTCAGGTAGGCATTGTCTACATCGATGAGATTGACAAGATTGCTCGCAAGGCCGAGAACCTTTCTATTACTCGTGATGTCTCTGGTGAGGGCGTTCAGCAGGCACTTCTGAAGATTCTTGAGGGTACCGTTGCAAGTGTTCCACCAACAGGTGGCCGCAAGCATCCTCAGCAGGAGCTTATTCACATTGATACCACAAACATCTTGTTCATCTGCGGCGGCGCTTTTGTTGGTCTTGATAAGATTGTTGCTGACCGTATTGGCAAAAAGGGAATTGGCTTTAACTCTGATGTTGCTCAGAATGTCAAAGAAGGCGAGTCTGACCTTATCGCAAAGGTAATGCCTCAGGATCTGCACAGGTTTGGTATGATTCCAGAGCTTTTGGGTCGTATTCCAGTTATCACTTCTACTCGTGAGCTTGGTGAGGAAGATCTGATGAGTATCCTCACAGATCCAAAGAATGCTCTTACCAAGCAGTACAAGCGCATGTTTGAGCTTGAGGGTGTAGATTTGGAGTTTACTGAGGATTCACTCAGAGAAATTGCTAAGAAGGCTTTAGCTCGCGGTACTGGAGCTCGTGGTCTTCGTGCAATCTGTGAGTCTACGCTGCAAGAGACCATGTTTGATCTGCCATCAGATTTGGATATCACTAAGGTTGTGGTCACTCCAGAAAGTGTTGGCGGAGAAAACGCACCAGAAATTATCAGGGGTAAAAAAGGTTAGTAGCTTAGTAAAAAATTGATTGCTTGTTTAGTTTGCGCACCGCTTTGGCGGTGCGCTTTTCTATTCCAAAATGTAATATCAAATATGAAAAAATATACTGATAACCTCGCGTTCATTAGTCTTTGCAAATTACGTACCACTTGCAGCTGAATGAATACCGTTTAGAGAACAAGTTGATAAGCATTGGAATACTCTTCCTATATTTTTTTATCTTTTATTCCAAGATTGTTTTAAGGAGAGAATGAAGAATAGAGGAACAATGAAAAGCAAAAAAGTAGCTGCAGGAATTGTGGTGCTGGTACTTGTTATTGTTTCTGTTCTCTATGGTGTTGTGGAATATAACTACCACGGGCATCTATATGAGTGGTGCATTCCTGCAATGAGGCGGAATGCTGCTCAGTATTTTATTGATAATTGGCGTTCTGAGTTAGGGCAGGAAGAATCAGTCTGGATAAGCCAGTCAGGATTAAATGATTTGCAGGTTGAAGACTTGCAAATCTCCGGTCCGGTTCAATTTGTCTATTCAAAAGACGGAGAGCTTTTTGTGTAATTCTGTGTATTGGATGATTTCCAAAAATGGACAGTTTATTGGCTATGTGATGCAAGATCTTGGACCACATGCCATAAATGCGCTGCTAGGAAATGCAGAGGCATATCACATTCAATTTAAGAATGTCGATATTTTTTTAATGCTGCAACGCAAAAATGGTCAGAGTAATAGTTGTGTATGTCTAAAGATAATCAATACATCTGATACAAGAGCAAAAAAACAGACAATATTGATTTGTGTATTGGTAATCAGGTGGCATACTCTCAATCTATGAGCGGAGAAATGCAAGAGTATCAGCGATCAACTGTTCCAGGATAAAAGATACTAAGTGGATTAATGAGATAGATCGAATCGAACAGAGTGCAAATCTCAATAGCCGAGAAAAAAACTAACTGACGTCTTAAATTAACAACATAATGAGAAAGTCAAAATGAATACCTCCCATTTCTTATGTCCAAGAAAGGGAGGTAGTTCAAAATGGAAGGCTTTCCTTTTTGCGTTACAGGTTGCCGCCACCAAGTTTGTTGTATGACGTAATGACTTTGGTGCGGGTTTTGGTGCCTGGTGGAAAAACGGTATCAAACAAAGGCATGATGCCGCGGAAAAGCACGCCGCTTTGCACGCGGTGAGAAAGACCTCTTACCGTACGTCTTGACTCTTCAAGCTGTGAACGAAGCTCCTCAAGATACGGGGAGCGACGAGCATAGAACCAGAAAAGGCCTGCAAGATCTGAGTTTGGATAGAGCCAAGGCCTGTTGTCTGGTCCTGCAAAATGAGCAATACAGATATTCTTACGAGCTTCTTCGTATTCTTCTCGCACGTCTTTTGGTGCCTGAGCAACAATGTGATCACGGCGAAGGAATTGCCAGTCTACCAGGTAATTCCATTTCATATTAATACGAAGATAATGGCCGTTTACAAACCTGTTAAGAACATCTTGATCAAGCCAGCGCCATGCGCGCATGGTTGAGACCTTTAGAAACTCTTCAGGAGAAATTTGCTTTCTAATCTCTTCAAGGTTCATCAAAATGACGCCTGCCTGGAAGTAATCGTGAGGATCATCCATACCCAGCTCATTTTTGAGGTAGGGACCAACTGTAGCGTCATAGCCATCAATCTGGCCAATAGTATCTGCGTCGCGCGTAGCGCCTACCAAATACCCGGTGACATCAATATCATAGAGCTTTGCAATATCGGTATTAACTACCAGGTCAGAGTCAAGGTAGATGGCTTTATTGACGTTAGGAAGCAGTGAGGGAGCAAGCAGTCTGTAGTAAGTTTCTGGTCTAAAGTGACCATGATGAGGAAGCTCAATATCACCAAGAGCAGCATCAACATCTAAGAAACCAACATGGACGTTATCAACAAGCTGAGCCTGACGAGTAAGCGTAATCATGCTGGTAGGAGTGAGGTCACGAGTCAATACAATGATGTCGTAACGACGCTCTGGATTGACGTTCTCAATGATGGATTGAATTGCTACAGACAAATACGGCACAAAGTTATCACTGCAGGCAAAAACAAGCACAACATCATTAAGAGCAAGACCCAGCTCATCGGATGAGCTGGCAAGCATTGCTCCAGAAAGTTGCGCCCTGCCTGTTCCAACAAGGCGTTGTGTAGGTATTTTACGTAATCTTCTCATACGTAAGACTTTATCACTTAGACGCCAAAAACGCCTGCTGCGTTTGCCATTACTTCACTTTGCACAGAGTATCCACGGGCCTCACTGAGCCCAAGAAGAGCTCGCTTAAGGCTGTCCACAATGTACGCCGAGTCAATATCTGTGTGATCACTGGAGGGAAGGTCAGTCTCGGTAAGGAGTTTATCTTTTGGGTAGACCTTAGCGTATTCACGACCGCGCTTAGTCTTTAGGCTCATCTCGCCAACAGAGAACCAACAGCCAAGCTTAATAGCCCTCTGGAGCTCTTCTGAGCTACCGCTAAACCAGTGGATGATAGGAACACACTCTTGAGCGGCTCCTGTCTGTTCAAGAATGTCTAGCACCGCATCAACGCTTCTCACGGTGTGCATCGAGAGCACTCGTGGCTGGCTGTTGCGTGAAAACTCTGCTGCGCGTTCGCAGATCTTTGTAAAGGCCTTAACCTGCAGCTCTTGCAATCCATCAACACAATAGCGAGAAGAAAAATCTAGTCCAATCTCGCCAAGGTAAGATGTCTGCTCCATAAGCTCTAGCAGGAGCTCTATATCTTTTTGAGTAACGCGCCCATCAGAGATGTACCAGGGATGTGCTCCTAGTCCCACACGGATGTTGTCTTGCGTAAGCTGAGGAGCAAGTTCTAGGTAGTCGTGAGGAGTAACACCGCAGGTAAAGAAACCTAATCCAACCTCACTAGAACTTCTCGCTACATTGAGCGGGGAGTCCATAAGGTTGGCATGGACGTGCGCATCAAAGTATGTGAGGTTACTCATGATTAAGCCCTGAAAGATGCAGAATGACGTCTGAGGCAATCATCTGACCCATAATAGGAGGGTAGTAGGACATAGTGCCTAGCTGGGCAGATTTGCCTGTTGCGCCCTCTGGTGCAAAAACTGGTCGCGCTGGCTCAGGGGAGTAGAGAACACGGAAGTCGGCAAGTCCACGCTTCTTTGGACTCTTTTCTCATTACCCTTGCAAGAGCATCGGTATGCGTTTTTGAAAGCATAGTAATCTCCAGAAGTTCTGGGTGGATTTTATTGCCGCCGCCCATGCTGGAGATGAGATAGATATCGTTTTTTTGACACCATGCCACAACAGCTAATTTGGCAGAAATGGTATCGATGGCATCAACTACAACATCTGGTTTTGGAAGAGCAGAGAGCTGCTCGTCAACGTTGTCTTTAAGCAAAAAAGCGTCAAGGGTGACCACGTGAGCATCTGGATTAATGTCCAGAATCATCTGTTTGGTAACGTCAACTTTTCTTTTTCCAATGGTGCTCACATAGGCAATAGCCTGCCTGTTTAGGTTGGATGCTTCTACTGCATCAGCATCTACTAACACAAAGGAACCCACACCGCCTCTGGCCAGCGCCTGAACACAGTTTGAACCAACGCCACCAAGCCCCAAGATCATGACGCAGGAATTTTGAATCTGTCCAAGGCGGTTTTTTCCTAGAACAAGTTCAAGTCGAGCAGTGGATTCAGGAATTGTGGCAGACATAGAGCTCCTCATAAAAAGTATCTGCAGATAGTATAGCTTGTTACTTCACCTACGCTTCAAGAAGTGTAGACCGATAGTAATTTTAACTAATGGTAAGAAAGCGCCCCATAAGTCGTCTTTTATTAGTAGAATAAATGAAGCAAATTTTGACGATGTTGTCAGCATATGAAAGGCAAGATTACTGTGGAAGAAATGCCCAAGAATTATGATCCTCAGGCGGCTGAGCCTGAGCTCATTGAAAAGTGGATCAAGGCAGATTGTTATGGTCGTAGCAAGGGAACTGAAGACCGTACAGTAGTTATCCCTCCACCAAACGTTACCGGCATCCTTCACATGGGACATGCCATGGATGACACCATCCAGGACACCTACATTCGTTATTCTCGCATGCGTGGTTATTCAACTCGTTGGATTCTTGGAACTGACCATGCAGGCATTGCAACCCAGACTAAGGTTGATAAGAAGCTTAAGTCAGAGGGTATTTCTCGCCTTGAGATTGGTCGCGAGAAGTTCCTGGAGGCTTGCTGGGATTGGACGCGCGAGTACGGCGGAACCATTGTTTCTCAGATTAAGCGCATGGGCTGCTCCATTGATTTTAATGACGAGAAGTTCACCATGTCTCCTGAGTACACTCAGGCAGTACGTAAGGTCTTTGTTGACTGGTATCATGACCAGCTTATTTATCGTGGTAAGCGCATCGTAAACTGGTGTCCTCATTGCGAGACTTCTATTTCTGACGATGAGGCAGAGTACGCTGACGAGAAGGGCCATCTTTGGTACCTGCGTTACCCACTCAAAGAGCCTGTTAATGGCGTTGAGTACATTACCGTAGCTACCACTCGTCCAGAGACCATGCTGGGTGATACGGGCGTAGCTGTTTCTCCTCAAGACCCAGAAAAGGCTGATCTTGTGGGAAAGACCGTTATTCTGCCAATTGTTGACAGAGAGATTCCAATCTTCTCTGACTGGCATGTTGACGCAGGCTTTGGTACCGGTTTTGTTAAGGTAACCCCAGCTCATGATCTAACGACTTTGCTATGGGTCAGACTCACAATCTTGAGCAGATCAACATCTTTGATGAGCATGCTGTTGTTGTTGATGGCTATGGTGAGTTCTCTGGTCTTGATAGAGATCAGGCTCGTGAGGCTATTGTTGCTTGGTTTGAAGAGCACGGTCTGCTTGATCACGTTGAAGACCTTGATCACTCCGTTATGCATTGCTACCGTTGCGGTACTACGCTTGAGCCATGGCTCTCTGAGCAGTGGTTTGTTGCTGTTGATAGGCTCAAAGAGCCTGCCGCACAGGTAGTAAAAGACGGTCAGGTTACCTTCCACCCAGAGCGTTGGACTCAGACCTACCTCACTTGGATGGAAAATCTCCGCGACTGGAACATCTCCAGGCAGCTTTGGTGGGGACACCGCATTCCTGTGTTCTACTGCGACGATTGTGGCTGGCAGGATGCGCTTATGGAAGACACTGATGTCTGTCCAAAGTGCGGCGGTCATCATGTTCACCAGGATGAGGACGTTCTGGACACCTGGTTCTCTTCTCAGCTGTGGACCTTTGCTACACAGGGCTGGCCAGACCATCCTGAGCAGCTTGAGGGTCACCACCCAACGCAGGTGCTGGTAACCGCTCGAGACATCATTGCTCTTTGGGTTGCTCGCATGATTATGAGCTCACTCTACTTCACCAAAGAGATTCCATTCCACGATGTCTACATCTACGCAACCATTTTGGCTAAGGACGGCAGCCGCATGTCCAAGTCAAAGGGTAATGGCGTGATCCTATGGACCTCATTGCTAAGTATGGTGCAGACGCAATGCGTTATAACCTGCTTACGCTTATTACCAACAATCAGGACGTCAAGTTTGATGCTGTTCTGGATAAGAAGACTCGCGAGCTTATTGAGTCTCCAAGAACTGATCAGGCACGTTCATTTGTTACTAAGATTTGGAATGCAAGCCGCTTTGTTCAGATGAACCTTGACGGCTACACTGCCGGCATGCCAAAGGCAGAGACACCAGAAGATGCATGGATGTTCTCGCGCCTTGCTAAGGTTGTGGCAGAGACAACTGAGCAGCTTGAGACCTATGGCTTTGGTGAGTATGCCCGCAACATCCAGTCCTTCTTCTGGAATGATGTCTGCGACTGGTACATCGAGCTTTGCAAGGGCCGCCTTCTGGATGGAACTCCTGAGGAGCGTCTGCAGGTTCAGCGCAACCTTGTCTTTGTCTTGGACGTCAGCATGAGGCTTCTGCACCCAGCAATGCCATTTGTTACCGAGAGCGTTTGGGATGCCCTTCCTGCATCTGGTCTTTTGAGTCACGATGCAGAGTTCCTGATGATTTCTGAGTGGCCAGACCCACAGAAACTTGCCAACTTTGTTGACGAGGCAGCTGAGCATAACTTCTCACTTGCTAAGACTGTTGTTTCTGCTGTTCGTTCTTCTCGCGCTCGTTACAGACTGTCTCCAAAACAGACCTTGCTGTTGTGGTCAAAGCTCCAGCACAGGATGTTGCAGCTCTGAAGGAGCAGGCAGCCTTCATTCAGAACGTTGGTCGCGTAAGCTCGCTTGAGGTTGCTGAGGCGCCTCAGAAGCCCGCTGGTTCTGTTTCTGTCACCGATGCTGGCCTTGAGATGTATGTTGTTTTGGGCGAGCTTGTTGACCTTACTGCAGAGGCTAAACGCCTTCAGAAGGACCTTGAGTCCGCAAAGAAGGAGCTTTCTGGTGTGGAGCGTACCTTTGCTAACGAGGGCTTTGTTGCTAAGGCAGCGCCTGAAGTTATCGAGAAGAAACGTGCACGCGCAGAAGAACTGAACAAGCTTGTTGCTCAGCTAGAGCAGCAGATTGCTGACTTCTCATAGGTAAAACATGATGCGGTGTAACAGCCGCATCTTGTGTTTAGTACGTGCAAACAGTCCACTTTAGGTTAGGAACAACATGTCTGAGATTAAATCCGATATCGAGATTGCTCAATCATCCGAGATGCTTCCCATCTTTGAGGTGGCAAAGCGCGCGGGTATTCCAGAGGATCTTCTGGAGCCTTATGGTCGCTATAAGGCAAAGCTTGATGCACGTGCTCTGGCAGATAAGCCTCTTCGCGGCAAGCTTGTGCTGGTAACCGCCATTAACCCAACGCCAGCAGGCGAGGGAAAGACTACTACCTCGGTAGGTTTGGCGGATGCCTTGACCAGCCTGGGACAGTCTGCCATGTTGGCCCTTAGAGAGCCTTCTTTGGGTCCAGTCTTTGGTGTTAAGGGTGGCGCTGCGGGCGGCGGATATGCCCAGGTAGTTCCTATGGAAGACATTAACCTTCACTTCACCGGTGACTTCCACGCTATTGGAGCTGCAAACAATCTCTGCGCTGCCATGCTAGATAACCACATCAAGCAGGGCAACAGTCTCAACATTGATCCACGTCGTGTTGTGTGGAAGCGCTGCGTTGACATGAATGATCGTCAGCTTAGAAACGTTGTTGACGGCCTTGGTGGCATTGCAGATGGCATGCCAAGACAAGACGGCTTTGATATTACCGTTGCCTCCGAGGTCATGGCTGTATTCTGCCTTGCTTCCGGCATCAAAGACCTTAAAGAGCGCCTGGGCAGAATGGTTATTGCCTACACTATGACCGCAAGCCTGTTACCGTCAGCGATATCCATGCCGAGGGCGCTATGACAGCGCTGCTCAAAGATGCTATTCAGCCTAACTTAGTCCAGACGCTTGAGCACACACCTGCGCTTGTTCACGGTGGACCTTTTGCCAACATTGCTCACGGTTGCAATACGGTTGAGGCAACAAAGACTGCTCTGCGTCTTGCTGATTACGTTGTTACCGAGGCAGGCTTTGGTGCAGACCTTGGTGCCGAGAAGTTCTTGGACATTAAGTGTAGAGCTACAGGTCTTGCTCCATCTGCTGTTGTTCTGGTAGCAACCGTTCGTGCACTTAAGTACAACGGAGGCGTTGCCAAAGCAGACCTTAACCAGCAAAACGTTGAGGCGCTTAAAGAGGGCATTCCTAACCTGCTTCGCCACGTTGACAACATCCAGACGGTCTACGGTCTTCCTGTAGTTGTTGCCATCAATGCATTCCCAACAGACACCTCTGAAGAGCTTGCTCTGGTAGAGGAGGAGTGCAAGAAGCGTGGCGTAAATGTTGTCCTGTCTGAGGTTTGGGCAAAAGGTGGAAAGGGCGGCCAGGCTCTGGCAGAAGAGGTTATGCGCCTTTGCCAGACTGAGTCTAAGCTCACTTTTGCTTACGATGTCAAAGAGTCTTTGAAGCAGAAAATTACTGACATTGCTACCAAGATTTACCACGCCGATGGTGTTGAATTTGCTCCAAGTGCCGCTAAGCAACTTCAGCAGCTTGAAGAGCTTGGCTTTGGTGAGCTTCCTATTTGTATGGCAAAAACTCAGTACTCCTTTACTGATGACCAGACCAAATTGGGTGCTCCAGAAAACTTTAAAATTACCGTGCGAGAAGTTCGTGTTTCTGCAGGTGCCGGCTTTGTGGTCTGCCTTACTGGCTCTATTATGACTATGCCAGGACTTCCAAAGGTTCCTGCTGCAGAGCACATTGATGTTCTTGATGATGGAAGAATTGTGGGTCTTTTCTAATGTCTTATCCCTCTTCACCAGAAGAAGTAGCGTTTACAACCTATAGCGCTGACTCTTATGCTCAACACCTTGCTGCTAAAGAGCCTATTCCTGGTGGCGGTAGTGCTGCCGCTTATGTAGGGGCACTTGCAGTGTCTTTGGCTTCAATGGCTGGTGTGTACGCACAAGGAAAACCTGCCTATGCTCAGCATGAAGATGATCTTGCAAAATACATTGCCCGAGCTGGAGCTCTTCGCCAAGACTTCATGGAGCTTATGGACGAGGACTCTCGCCAGTTTTTGCTGGTTTCCAGCGCGTTTAGTGTGCCTAAAGATGATCCAAACCGTGCAGAGATTGTTGAGGATGCTCTTAAAGAAGCAGCTCAGCCTCCACTGAAGGTTATGAGAAAAGTGTGCGAGTCCATTGAACTTCTCGAAGAAATGCTTATCAAGGGATCTCGTATGCTTTTATCCGACGTGGGTTGCGGTGCTGCTCTTGCGCGCGGTGCGTTGATTGCAGCTTCTCACACGTTGTTTGTAAACACGCGCTCCATGCATGATACGGCCTATGCTCAAACATTGCTTGATGAGGCAGATAAGCTTCTGGACACCTATGTATCACGAGCTGACGCCGTAAGTGATGCGGTAAGCGCACAGCTGAGACAGGAGGCATAACATGAGCTCAGAGACTACTTCACAGGAGCTTCGTGGCGCTCCTGTTGCTAAAGCAATAACTGAAAAACTTGCCGCTCAGGTTCAGGAACTTCGTGCACAAGGCGTAACTCCTAAGCTGGTTATTGTTCGCATTGGACAGAAAAGTGATGACCTTACGTATGAGCGTGCGGCTTATACGCGTGCAGAGAAGGTAGGCTTTGAAGTTGAGACCATTGAGCTTCCAGAAGACACTACACAAGAGCAGGTAAATGCTACGTTTGACCATATTTCTGCCGACGCATTGGTGCATGGTTGTCTGCTATGCGTCCTTTTCCTGCTGGAATTGACGAGCATGAAGCGCTTCAGCATCTAGCTCCAGAAAAAGATGTTGATTGTGCAACTGATTCAATGCTGCTCGCAACGCTTTGTGGAACTCCTAGTGCACTGGGACCTTGTACCGCAGAAGCAGTTCTGGCGCTTCTCGATTTTTACCAGGTACCCCTTGAGGGAGCGCCTGTTGCAGTTGTTGGTCGCTCAAATGTCATTGGTCGTCCAGTTGCTGCGCTTTTAAGTGCAAGAAACGCCACGGTGACGGTGTGTCACAGCAAGACTAAAGACCTTGCTGCTACGCTTAAGCAGGCAGATGTTGTGGTTGTGGCTGCAGGTCGTGCGCGTCTTATTGGGGCTGACTGTGTAAGAGCTGGTCAGACCATCGTTGACGTAGGTATTAACTGGGATGAAGCAGCTCAAAAGCTTGTTGGCGATGTTAATACAGAGCAGGTAGCTCCTCTGGTAAGTGCTTATACTCCTGTTCCTGGCGGTGTAGGTAGCGTGACAACGGCAATTCTTGCTCGCCATGTTGTTGCCGCAGCTCAAAGAACGCTTGCATAAGAGTGAAAGGTAGGTTGCCTCATGGCAGCGGAAAATAACTATAAAGAGCTTGACCAAGAGCGCGTAAAAGCCGCGGTCAAGGAGTTTTTGCTTGCTATTGGTGAGGATCCAGAGCGAGAAGGTCTGCTTGATACACCAGACCGTGTTGCTCGTGCTTGCGTGGAGCTCTTTGGTGGTATGCAGGAAGATCCTGCAGCTCACCTGCGTAAACAGTTCCATGAAGAGGGCAATAAAGAGATGGTTATTGTCCGCGACATTCCTTTCTCGTCTACCTGTGAGCATCACATTTTGCCTTTTGTGGGCAAAGCACATGTCTGCTACATCCCGCAAAATGGTCGTATTACCGGCCTTTCCAAGATTGCTCGCTGCGTCAGCGGATATTCTCGCCGCCTGCAGGTACAGGAGCGCCTTACAGGCCAGATTGCAGACGCTATGGTAGAAGAGCTTGATCCCTTGGGCGTTTTGGTGGTTATGGAAGCCGAGCACACCTGCATGAGCATGCGCGGCATTAGGGCTGCGGGCGCTTTGACCACTACGTCTGCTGTTCGCGGTATTTTTAAGACTAACGAGAAAACCCGTGCAGAGGCTATGCGTCTGCTTGGTCTATAAGAGGTCTGTGCAATGAGTTATTCCGTTCCTTTTTCTGTGCCTGAGCTGAGCTATGAGCAGTCTTTAAAGGTGCTTCACGATACAAAGAAGTTTGGTATCCAGCCTTTGCTGGAGAGCGTGGAAGACATGCTCAAAGAGCTGAGCAACCCTGACCTCTGCTTTAAGAGCGTCCAGATTGCAGGCACTAACGGCAAAACGTCTACTTCCAGATATACGGCAGCCCTGCTCAAAGGAGAGGGCCTCAAGACTGCTCTGTACACCTCTCCTGAGCTCATAAGCTACACCGAGCGCATGGAGATCAACGGCGCGCCTGTTTCTGAGGAAGCCTTTGCTCACGGTGTCTCTGCAGCTCAGGTGGCAGGGGAGCGCGTCAACGCTCAGCGAGCTACCCTGGGCGAGCGTCCCTATGACATCACCGAGTTTGACCTGCTTACGGTCGCAGCTCTAGTGGTCTTTGCCGAGGCTGAGATCGATGCCTGCGTGCTTGAGTGCGGTATGGGCGGCAGGTGGGACGCAACAAGCGCCGCTCAAAACATTACCTCCGTTGCCATCACGGGCGTTGGCTTGGATCATACGCGCATTTTAGGCGATACCCTCGAGGCGATTGCTGGCGAGAAGGCCGCCATCATCAAACCGGGTCGTACCTGCGTGCTTGGTGTGGGAACGACAACTCCTCAGAGTGTCCAGGACGTATTTTTGTCCCAAGCGGCTTCTGCGGGCGTTGTCCCAACTCTTCTTGTAGCTGACAAGCTAGAAGATGTAGAAGGTGAGGTTTCTGCTGGTAAGGCTACTGACCATCCAGAGCTGCCTCACGCACATTTCTTCATTACCAAAGCCTAAGAGCATTGGATTTCCGCTGGAGCTTACGGTTGTCACACCTCGTGCAACCTACGCAGATCTTGCCGCACTTAAACCAAGCTATCAGGCAGCAAATATTGCTCTAGCAACCTGTTTGGCTGAGGATTTTCTTGGTCGTCCACTTGATGGGGAGAAAGCGTTTTTCTCCACAACTAGGTGTCCTACACCTGGCAGGTTTCAGCTGCTTCAGCCTAAGCCTTTAGTGCTTATTGACGCAGCTCACAACCCCCAGTCAATCGAGACGTTCTTAACTGCTATCCGCTCAATTGAGCCAGAAGTTGCTAATCGTCCTATGCTTTTGACTGCGGTTTTTGCAGATAAAGACGTTAAGGGTATCGCAGAACTTCTCGCCAAAGAGTTCCCTGAGGTAGCGGTAACCCAGACAGACAACGATCGCGCCATGGACGCAGAAGAGCTTGCTGAGCTGTACAAAGCCTGTGGCGCCAACGTGGTAGCGGTCTATAGAAGCGTCCCCGAGGCAGTGGGCGCCTTGCGCGAGAAGGGCTTTGTGGCATGTGGAACAATTTCACTTGCTGGCGAGGTTGCTGCACATTTTAGTGATGCTTTGGTAAAATAAATTTATCTGCGACATTTCGCCCATTTTTTTGAGGCAGTTTGTCGTACGATTTAGGAGAGAACAAAAAAAGTCAGCAGAAGGGGCTGTCAGATGCAGGAGATTCTTGATCAGATTATTACACCTGAGGTACGTATGGTTATTTACCTCATGGTCATTTGCGTCGTAATGCTTTATATCCTTTCCATCATCTACGTTATTCGCGACGCTCAGCGTCGTGGCGCAGAACCTTGGTGGATGTGGGCAGTCATTTCTGTTGTTCCTGTTGTTGGTCTGCTTGCATACGTTATTCTGCGTCCAAGCAGCTACCTCATTGATCGTGAGGAGCAGGACCTTGATATTGCCCTTCGTGAGCACCAGCTGTCTCACTATGGCATTTGCCCTAAGTGCTCCGCTCCAATCGACCGCGATTTTATCGTGTGCCCAATCTGCAATACGCAGGTTAGAAACGTTTGCCCAACATGCCATCGTCCACTGAACGCAGACTGGAAGGTTTGCCCTTACTGCCGCACTCGCATTCAATAACGTTTGGTTTTGTTCTTTATGATGGCAATCTGGTGTTTTACAACAGAGACTATGTAGGCGTCTGCTCCTAAGCTCCCACGTGAGCAGAGTAGGCGCCGTGCCTGTTTCTATGAGTAGCTACCTCTGAGGGGTTTTACATGAAGGTTTTATATAACGACGGCCATGTTGGCGAGATTAACAATCCAGCTGAAGAGCTTGAGGTTATTCGCCACGATGCAGCTCACCTGCTTGCTCAGGCTTTGAAGCGTCTGTACCCACACGCACAGTTTGCCTATGGTCCAGCAACCGAAAATGGTTTCTACTATGACGTTGATCTTGGAGATACCAAGGTTAACGAGGACGATTTCCCAGCTATTGAAGCTGAGATGAAGAAGATTGTCAAAGAGAACCTTAAGATTGAGACGTTTGAGCTTCCTCGTGATGAGGCTATTACCTACATGAAGGAGCGCGGCGAGTCTTACAAGGTTGAGCACATTGGCGATCTTGCTCCTGACGCACACATCACCTTCTACAAGCAGGGTGAATACGTTGACATGTGCGTTGGCCCTCACATGCTCTACACCAAGGGTGTTAAGGCTTTCAAGCTGACCAGCATTTCTGGCGCCTATTGGAAGGCCGATAAGAACAACAAGATGCTCACCAGAATTTATGGTGTTGCCTTTGGTTCCAAAGAGGAGCTTGCTCAGTACCTCAAGATGATTGAAGAGGCCGAGAAGCGCGACCATAGAAAGATTGGTCGTGAGATGGAGCTCTTCATGATGTCCGACTTTGGTCCAGGTTCTCCATTCTGGCTTCCAAACGGCATGGCTCTGCGCAACGCTCTGACCGATTACTGGCATGAGATGCAGGCTCGCTTTGGCTACCAGGAGGTTCAGACTCCACTGATCCTCTCGCGTTCCCTTTGGGAGACCTCTGGTCACTGGGACCACTATAAAGAGAATATGTACACCACCACGGTAGATGAAGAGGACTTTGCAATTAAGCCTATGAACTGCCCTGGTGCATGCTTGATTTACAAGTCTAAGCCACGTTCTTATAGGGATCTTCCTATGAAGCTGGCTGAGGCTGGTCTTGATCACCGTTATGAGATGAAGGGTGCTCTGCACGGTCTGTTCCGTGTTCGTGAGTTTACTCAGGACGACGCACACCTCTTTATCCGCCCTGATCAGATTACTGAGCAGGTCACGGATGCATCTCACCTCATTACCGCTTACTATGCACAGTTTGGCTTCCCATACCGCGTTGAGCTTTCTACGCGCCCAGAGGATTCTATGGGTTCTGACGAGGATTGGGAGCGCGCTGAGCAGGGCCTTCGTGACGCACTTGATGCCATGGGTATCGATTACGTGGTCAACGAGGGCGACGGTGCTTTCTATGGTCCTAAGATTGACTTCCATCTGACCGACTGCCTTGGTCGCTCTTGGCAGTGCGGCACTATCCAGCTTGACTTCCAGCTGCCTCACAACTTCCAGCTTGAGTACATTGACTCCGACGGTACCAAGAAGCAGCCAATCATGATTCACCGCGCTGGCTTTGGTTCCTTCGAGCGCTTCATTGGTATTCTGACCGAGAATTACGAAGGCAAGTTCCCTGTCTGGCTGAGCCCATGCCAGGTCAAGGTTCTTCCTGTCTCCGAGAAGTCGCGCCCTTATGCTCATGAGGTTGCTGAGAAGCTCGCAGCTGCTGGTATTCGCGTTAAGGTGGATGACCGTGACGAGAAGATCGGCTATAAGATTCGTGAGGCTCGCTCCCTTGACCGTGTTCCTTACATGCTCATCCTTGGTGAGCAGGAGGTTGAGGCAGGAAACATTTCTGTTCGCGACCGTTCTAACGAGACTCACGTTGCAGAGCTCGACGAGTTTATTGCTCAGGTTGTCAAAGAGAATGCTGAGCGCGTTGGTTAAAAGGGTTTCAGACAAAGTGCAGGTTATGGGTGGCACCGCGCAGGATGGCGCAGGTGGCACGAAGAGTGTCGGCGCAATTGACGGTGTTACGCAAACCGCAACCGACGTTGTTACGCAAACCGCAACCGACGTTGTCACGCAAACCGCAACCGACGTTGTAGCTGAATACGTAAAAATGACAGGGGCAGGCCGTGCGCGGCTTGTCCCTGTTTCCTATGTAGACGAACTTCTCGCCACACTGGTTGCAGGCGGTGCAACCGTCGTGGAGCCGCTTGCTGGCGTGCCCGTTGAGGTGTGCGACATCAAAGGCAGAGCTGCGGCAGGGGAGCTGCTTGTGGCGGATGTGCGTACGATTGGAGCCGAGTTCAGCCCGGCATGTCGTCTGGAGCAGAGATCGCAGTAGCCGAGGACGCTCGGGTGCCGGGATATGTTGTCGTGTGCATGCGGAAGTGCTGCATACCGTGGGTAGCAGAGGCGGTTGAAGCCAAGGCGTGCTCTACAGATGACGTGACGGTTTCTGCTACGGGAGCGGAAGAGCAGGCGAGTGCACGGGTTTCTCGCCACGCGGCAAGCGATGCAGCGCAGGTGGTTGCCACGTTCCTGGCGTGCCATCCGCGCGTCGAGGCGGTGCGCTATCCGGGCCTCAAGACGGATCCGAGCTTTGCGCGCGCAACATCGCAGTTGGTGGGCGGATTTGGCCCGTACGTGGATTACATGTGGAAAGAATCGCCAGGTGAATGGCATAGATTTACAGCAACGGATGAAGACGCTAAAACGCAGATTATAAATTTTGAGAGACTCGGTTAATGGTAATCACTTGTTTAGCAGACCTTGGTATAATTTGAAGTAATGTTCCTAAACAGAAGGGGATTTTATGGCAAAGAAGGCTACTCAAATTGAGGATGTTGATACTTTGCTCAAGCGCCTCGAAGAGATGCGCGAGGCACAGGCAGAGTTTGCAACATTCACTCAGGAGCAGGTCGATAAGATTTTCTATGAAGCTGCTCTTGCGGCTGAGAAAAATCGTATCCCTCTTGCTCGCATGGCAGTTGAAGAAACTGGCATGGGTGTAATGGAAGACAAGGTTATCAAGAACCATTACGCAGCAGAGTACATTTACAACAAGTACAAGGACATGAAGACTTGTGGTGTTGTAGAGGATGATCCAGCTGCAGGTTATCGAGTTGTAGCCGAGCCAATGGGTATCGTAGCTGCAGTTATCCCAACTACTAACCCAACTTCCACCGCAATTTTTAAGACACTTCTTGCCCTGAAGACAAGAAACGCCATTATTATTTCCCCACACCCACGCGCAAAAGAGTGCACTATTGCTGCTGCTCGTATTGTTCGCGATGCTGCCGAGAAGGCCGGCTGCCCCAAGGGTATTATCGACTGGGTACCAGCTCCTACCATTGATATGACTGCAGCAGTCATGAGCAACGCTGACATTATTCTGGCAACCGGCGGCCCAGGTATGGTTAACGCAGCCTACTCTTCCGGTAAGCCTGCTCTGGGCGTTGGACCTGGTAACACTCCTGCTATCATCGACGATACCGCTGACATCAAGCTTGCCGTTAGCTCCATCATCCACTCCAAGACGTTCGACAACGGCATGATTTGCGCTTCCGAGCAGTCCGTTACCGTTCTTGACAGCGTTTATGACCAGGTTAAGAAGGAGTTTGCTGATCGCGGCTGCTACTTCCTCCAGGGCAAAGAGCTTGACGCTGTCCGTAAGACCGTCATTGTCAACGGTGCTGTTAATGCAGGTATTGTTGGTAAGTCTGCTCACTCATCGCAAAGACTGCTGGTGTCGATGTTCCAGAGAAGACCAAGATTCTTATTGGTGAGGTAACCTCTGTTGAGCCTTCAGAAGAGATGGCTCACGAGAAGCTTTCTCCAGTTCTTGGCATGTATCGCGCAAAGACCTTTGACGAGGCTATTGCTAAGGCCGAGCGTCTTGTTGCAGATGGTGGCTACGGTCACACCAGCTCTCTTTACGTCAACATTAACGAGAAAGAGAAGATTGCTAAGCATCAGGAGGCAATGAAGACCTGCCGTATCCTGATCAATACTCCTTCCTCTCAGGGCGGTATTGGAGACCTCTACAACTTCAAGATGGCTCCATCCCTAACCCTTGGCTGCGGTACCTGGGGCGGCAACTCCGTCTCCGGCAACGTTGGCCCACAGCACCTGCTTAACTACAAGTCTGTTGCAGAGAGGCAAGAGAATATGCTTTGGCTTCGTGTACCTGAGAAGGTCTACTTCAAGAGGGGCTGCATGCCTCTTGCTCTCCGTGAGCTCAAAGAGGTCTATAACAAGAAGCGCGTCTTCATTGTCACAGACCAGTTCCTTTACAAGAGTGGCTTCACTAAGACTATCGAGGAGACCCTGGATTCTCTGGGTATTGTTCACTCTTCATTCTGGGATGTTGCTCCAGATCCAACCCTTCAGTGCGCTCTTGAGGGCGTAGCTCGAATTCGCTCCTTCGAGCCAGACTGCATCATCGCAATCGGCGGCGGTTCTGCTATGGACGCAGGTAAGATTATGTGGTCCATGTACGAGAACCCAGAGGAGAAGTTTGAGGACATGGCAGCGGACTTCTTGGATATCCGCAAGCGTGTCTACAACTATCCTAAGATGGGCAACAAGGCATTCTTCGTTGCTATTCCAACTTCTTCTGGTACTGGTTCCGAGGTAACTCCATTTGCCATCATCACTGATGCTGACAACGGCGTTAAGTACCACTTGCAGACTACGAGTTGCTGCCTAACATGGCAATCGTTGATACCGACAACATGATGAGCCAGCCTAAGGGCCTGACCTCTGCTTCTGGTATCGACGTCCTTACTCACTGCCTTGAGGCATTTGTCTCCATGATGGCATCTGACTACACAGACGGTATGGCTCTTCGCGGTATGAAGCTGGTCTTTGAGTACCTGCCACGTGCTTATGACAATCCAAACGATGTCGAGGCACGCGACCACATGGCAAACGCTTCTTGCCTAGGCGGCCTTGCATTTGCTAATGCATTCCTGGGTGTCAACCACTCCATGGCTCACAAGCTGGGCGCTTTCCACCACATTCCACACGGTTGGGCAAACGCAGTTATCCTTACTCGCGTTATGCGCTACAACGCAGCTGAGCGCCCAACAAAGATGGGTACCTTCCCACAGTACGATCATCCACACACCCTCGCACGTTACGCTGAGGCAGGTCGTTTCTGCGGTGTTACCGGTAAGGATGACCGTGAGGTCTTTGAGAACTTCGTCAAGAAGATTGAGGAGCTCAAGGCATACATTGGCGTCAAGGAGACCATCAAGGATTACGGCGTAGATGAGAAGTACTTCCTCGATACCCTGGACGAGATGTCTGAGCAGGCATTCGATGACCAGTGCACTGGCGCAAACCCACGCTACCCACTTGTCTCCGAGATTCGCGAGCTCTACCTGGACGCATACTACGGTCGCGAGCCAAGCTTCTACGAGGACTAATCCTCACACGTAGCGTGTCCGTCGCTGCGTAGCGGCGCCGCTGCGGAGCGCCCACCGCTGCGGAGCGCCCACCGCTGCGGAGCGACACCACTGCGGAGCGCGTAAAGCACAAAGCAAGAGCCGGTTACCTAAAGCCCAGGTAACCGGCTCTTTTGTTAGCTAACTAAATTCTTTGTCTGATTAGTCAATGAGCTGTTTTTATTGAAAACGAGTCCCTAGAATCACAAAACACACCTATGTCACATAATCTGTCAAAAAAGGCTATACATTGCTCCAAAAATGAGTGCTTGATGCAGAATATCGTCATTTGGTGTGCTTTTCGCATCGAAATTAGCAGATTATCCGACATTGGTGTGTTGTCTCATTGGGCAATTTAGCGATAGTTAAAATTTATATATGAGTTCATTCATAAATTTGTATATTGAATCAAGTTTATTCATCAAAATGAATTGCTCATGAGAATACTGACGTAACGTCCGTCTTATCCGGTAGAGATTGCTGTCACCTAAGTCCTTTTTAATGCTCAGGAACATATTTTGCATTGCAAGCTGGTTTTTATAGATATCTGCATTCACAAAGTACTCTTTAATACTCACCGAATTCAGCTCATTTGTTCTTTGATTATCTTTTCTCTGCTGGTAGAAGTCATCGTGATACGCGCCGTTATATTCAATAGCCACTAGATTCAATCCAGACAAATTTGATTTAGACATCTTCCCGAATAGCAAATCAAGCTTTCGTTCTTTCGCTTGCACCCCTGGGTTTATCAGGTCTTTTATTAGATACGATTTATTCAGTGCAAGGGGCATCTGATTAAATCCGCCTTCTCGATATGGAAGAGCTGATCTAAGCGCCATTTTAACCTCCATGGGAGAGGCAGCGTCAGAGAAGAAATACCTCATGTTTCGTTGTGTTGTTCGTAAGCCAGGAGAATAGGGATCGAGCGCACTCAATAAAGATATGAGCTCGTCCGTAGTCAATAACGGCGTATCAAATTCACAGAGGTCACCGTTTGGGAGATGTCCATAACTAGACATCATTAAATTCGCAAGCACAATTTGATGAAGAGTGCTTTTATTCCTAGAAAGCAAGCAAACAGCTAGGGGAGGTGCAACACAATAGACATTTTGACCCAAATCAATAAGGGAACCTGCTGGCAAAAGACATTTGAACTGGTGAGATACTCGTTCATCGCAAAAGCGAGTTCTTGAATTGTTTCTTAATAGCTCATGAGTAGTTTGTCCTAAAACAATGCCATATGCTTTCCTCAGAAAACATAGTTTTTCATTGTATGTCTCAGTTGAACACGCAGAATACGTCGCGCGAAAATCCTTTGTTGTCCGTTGCAACAAAACATCATCATTTCCGCGTATCTTAAGTTGCGCGCAGATTTGTAGTGCAGTTTCATGCGAGAAAACAATATCCATTCGTTCCTCCTTAGAATGAGAAACGAATATATCAGCACGATTTTTCAGTAATCTGTCAGCAGCTTGACAGATTTCCGTTTCTGTTCTGCCAAAACAAGAAAAGTCCCCTCATACCTACAGGTAAAAGAGGACTTGATAAAAAGCTGATTAAAGTTCAAATGAAACAGACTAATCAATCAACACAAAACTTATATGACTGATTAATACACCAGTTAAACGTGCTTGTAGGTCACAAACTTGAAAGCAACGCCTTCCGGAGTCACACCGCCGTCTTCCTCGTTACAAACTTCCCACGCAGGGTCTTCGTCCAGGTTGGGGAAGTACGTATCCGCATTGACCACGGTGTCGTGTTTTGTCACGTACGCGTAAGAGCACTTGTCGAGAAGAGCGCGGTAAATCGAAGCTCCACCAATAAGCCAGACCTTCTCGGGAGCTTCATCCGCAACTAAACGAAGCGCCCTCCTCAGCCGACGACACAACCTCTACGCCTTCGACCTGGTAATCGGCATTTCTCGAAATGACAATGTTGCGGCGACCTTTAAGCGGTCCGCTTGGGAAGCTCTCCAGCGTCTTTCTACCCATGACAACCGTGCAACCACGCGTATGATCGACAAAGTACTTCATGTCGGCCTTGTTGGGGATGAGAAGGTCCCCGTCGCATCCGATGCCCCAATCGCGTGTTACAGAAACAATTGCGTTCATGTGGTTCTCCTGGCAAGTATCGTCTTAAAGAAATAATGATGTTAGCTTGAGCATCTGCTCGGGCGTGCCTACAACGCCAGCCGCATCTGCTCGGGCGTGCCTACAACGCCAGCCGCGGCTGCAGCCGCAGCCGCGTTTAAACAGCAATCGGAATGTTCTTGACCTGTGGGCCATGCTGATAATCCTCGACAATGAGGTCGTCAGTAGTGAAGTCGTAGAAGTTAGTGACGTTAGGGTTCAGACTCACCTTTGGTGCATCAAAGGTTGGGCGAGAAATCAATTCTTTAACAATATCCACGTGACGATCGTAAATATGAGCGTCGGCGATCATGTGAACCAGCTCGCCGGCCTCCATGCCGCTGACCTGTGCAACCATCATCAACAAGATGGCGTACTGGCAAACATTCCAGTTGTTCGCAGCAAGAATGTCCTGGCTACGTTGAACAAGCAGCAGGTTAAGCGTTGGTTTGTCCTTGCCAGGCTCCTGAGTAACGTTATAGATTGCGTTGAATGCGCAAGGGTAGAGGCTCATCTCAGAGAGATCGGCAAAAGTGTACAGATTGGTCATAATTCGACGGCTAAACGGATTCTCTTTGAGATCCTTAAGCACGCGATCCATCTGGTCATAATCGCCATCAGCATAGTGAGAAACCTGTCCAACCTGATAGCCGTAAGCCTTGCCAATGGAGCCGGACTCATCAGCCCACGAATCCCAGATGTGAGAGTTGAGGTCGTTAACGTTGTTGGACTTCTTCTGGTAAATCCACAGCACCTCATCCATAGCGCTCTTGAGAGCGGTACGACGAAGCGTCAGCGCAGGAAACTCCTCGCGTAAATCATAACGGTTGCAGACGCCAAACTTCTTGATTGTGTATGCAGAGGTACCATCTTCCCAGGTAGGACGGACCTTCTCGCCCTCGGTAGTAGTACCGTTTCAATAATGTCAGAGCACATATCAATAAAAATGCGATCTGCTTTGCTCATATTCAATCCTTCAAATTACTGTTCAAATTGCAATAAACACCTGGTATTTGCGCGTGTGACAAGCTTCTGTCAAGCCTCAGTCAAGTCTCAGTCAAGTCTCTGTCAAATCCCTGCCAAGCCTCTGCCAAACACATTACCAGTTGCTGTCCGTATAAGCGCTATAAGGGTCTCCAAAAAGCGGACTTGAGGAAGTTTGGTTGTCCGCAACACAAGAACGCCCCAGTCCAGAGAGCAGCATAATAACTATAAAAAATAGCAAGCCCGCAGGGAAGGGAGAGCCATCAGGCATCTGCGACGGATCGTTTGGGTCTAAGTCAGGGTCTTCGTCGCCAAATTCATGCCTGTTGTGCCTGGTATCTTGGTTGTCGTCTTTCTTTGCCATCAATCCTCAATCAAACGCTTACACTTTGATGATACCCGTCGTCGCCCAAGGATTTCATGGCGAGAAACCCCTCTTTTAGTCACTCCACATACTCTGCAAAGTATTCTGCACACGACGATTCGTCCACGCTTACAGCTCGCCTACACCCGCAGCTCCCGCACCCGCGGCTTGCGCTCTCCGCAGCCTACAGGTGCTGCGACGCAAAGATGTCGTTCCAGAACGTGCCAAGCTGCTTGATAAGCTCAGTGTCCGCTGGAAGCCACTGCACGTCAAGCAGCTCGTTTTGAGCAAGCCAACGAAGCTCTGAGTGAACCTCTGAATCTGCAACAGGTGCTTCAGACTCGCCAAGTGTACAGACAAAACAATCCATATGCAGGTTAAAGGTGGGGTAGGAGTAAGTTACCGTGTCATAGAAGAATGCCGCCTGTACGCTACAGCGCAGCTCTTCCTGAATTTCTCGACGTAGAGCCTGCTCGGAGGTCTCTCCAGCCTCAACCTTTCCGCCAGGAAACTCCCAAAAGCCAGCGTTATCCACGTCAGCTCGGCAAGCGGCAAGGATTTTGTTGTCCTTATAGAAGATAGCCGCAGCTACATTGACTGTCTTGGCCTCGGACATGTTATCCCTCCAGTCTGACTGTCGCAAAGACGGTGGAATTTTCGGCGTCCTTGAGTACTACCGAGAAACCCGTCTCATCGGTGTATACCTGGGGAGTAATGATATCGCCCAAGTGCGCCTGGCTTCTATACTGAACCACAATGCGGCGCAGCTTGTGAGAATAGCCAAGAGCCACAAGCGTGTCGACAGCCATGAGCACGTATTGAGCATTGTTGACATGCTTGTTTGTATCTAGGTGCTGCTGAGAAACAAGAATAGCTGGACCCTCAACAGCGTTTCCCTCAAGTGCAATTTTGCGAGGAGTTGGTGGCAGGTCAACGCGAGGCTCGTCGGTAATGTAGATGCTTTCGCTCTCTGGAACACGAGCTGCCTTGCCCTCTTTAATATCCATTAAATACCAGGTAGAATCGGCCTTTACGATGTTTGTGCCATTTGCATCATTGATGACAAATGACCTGGATGCCTGAAGGCCCTTCATCTGATATGACCAGGTACCTACGCAGATTTCTCGCCAAATTGAGGGAGTCGGTCAACCTGAATCTGCCAAGTTGCCAAGACCCAAGCGTATCCCTCGCTGGTCAGCTGCTTAAAGCCGCGGCCAATATCTTCCGAGTGGAACGTCGAGCAATCCTGCAGGTAGTTCATAACACCTACCAGGGAAAGCTTTCCAGTCTCATCGCACTCGCTGTATCTAACTCTACTTTCAATAGTGTACATACAAATCCAAACTCGAAATCAGCGTTTGCTAAGGTATTTCGGTATGTCGAGAAGCCCGTCTAGTTGTCCCAGGGGAGTGAACCTGGCAGGTGGTCTTTGACCTTTTGCGTGGTGTCGTCAAGTTTCTGCTTGGTTACCTGGACTTTCTGGGAAACCTCTTTAGCCTTTTGAGTGGCAAGAAGGGTTGCAGTTTGAGCAGCTGCATTTGCTTTTTGGGCTGCCGCGTTTGCCTTTTGAGCAGCTTCGTTAGCTTTTTGGGAAGCATTTTGTGCCGCAGTACTCACTTTTTGCGAAGCGCTTTGAGCCATCGCATCAACCTGATGTGATGCGTTATGTGCGGCCTCTTCAATCCTCAAAGATGCATCTTGAGCTGCGGCTTCAACTTTGTGATGGGTGGTTGGTCCATTCCAAAGAAGACTGGCTACCGTATCCAAGAAATAGAGCGTGACCACAATAAAGGCCAGTACAGAGATGGTGTGCCTTGAAAAAAGCATCAAAATATTAAGCATCGCGGGAACTAGCACAAAGACTGAAGTAACTGAAAAAGCACCAAACACCGCGCTGGCCTGGGGACAAATACGACCATGTAAGTTGAACTTGAACATGGAGTAGTCCCACCACTTCTTTTTAAAGCGACGCTCCAAAAAGAGGCCGGTTGAGTACTCAATAACGGTGGCTAAAAATCCGCCGATGATAAAGACAATAAACGGATTGGAAATCTGGCCTAGTACCAGCCAAACTGCAAGCGCGCCAATGCCATAAATGGGGCACGTAGGACCAAAAAGAAAGCCGCGCTTGGTAAATTCGCCCTCGACAACAGAGCAATAGATGGTTTCGTACACCCAGCCGCCAAAAGAAATCAGCGCAAAAATTATGACCATCTGAGGCAGATACTGTACAAAGAGCTCAATATTCTTATCGAGTGCAAAAAGCGTGCGCAGTGTCTCAGCCATGGTACTCACGAGAGATTTCCGTAGTCCATGTAGTCGTTGAACTCGTCTGGTTCGCTGTTGGTTGTGCCCTGGAAATCACTTTCAGGTGTCGAGAAACCCGTTGGGCGGAAACCGTCTTTTTTGTATGGATTGCCTGTCAGCGTTTCTGCAGTTGAGCAAGCTTTATCGCAGGTCGTAACAATCCAAGCCTCTTTGGTATGAGGTGGAATAGGAACTAGAGGAAACATGTGGTGCAAGATGATGTCTTCCTCAACAGGAGTTAGATCAGGAAAGTCTTCGCGGGCATTATCAAGCGCATGGCGAGGGTGAGTAAACCCGTGCCAGTTGTCTGGTGCAGCTTCGTGATCATGCCAATCGTAGAGGTAGTAGTCATGCAGAAGCGCGCCGCGCACAAGGGCGTGGTCATCAACTTTGATACCAGCGTTCATAGCAAAAGCAAGGCTGCTATAAGCAACCGCAATAACGTGGTCAAGTGTGCTGGTAGTTCCATGTTGTGTAAAAGTTGCAAGCTGATAGAGTCTTCCAGACTTCAGAATAGGAGTTGAAAGCTCATCGAACCTCTCGCGAATTTTAGAAACGTCAACCAAAAAATATCCCATCAACTGCGTGTACGCTACAGAAGTCTCTGCGCGTACCCTAGTAATGTATCTATAAAAGATTAGTTAATCTGACGGCTACGTGCAATCTTTTTGGCTGAATGTTACGAAAACGAAAGAATAGAAAACGCAAGCATTGGCGGTGTCTATTATGATGTTTACCTGCGCTTACGCTTTCTTGCTGTAAGGACTCATGTGGTCCACCACTACGTTTACCGCACCTGGAAGGCAGCGAGCGGAGTAAGCGTAAATGTCGTGGCAGGTGACTTCGCCATTTACTTCCAGTGGCATAGGCGCAGTTGATTCAACGGTAATTTCTTTGCCGCTAAAGCTATTGAGGTAAGGCCTACCAAGCGAGTCTCCCGTGCGATCAAAGAAACCAGAGAGCAGCGGGCGCACCAGCTTTGCAGTCATGTGAGTCTCAATGACAATAACCTCAAGCAGACCGTCATCCATACGATTACCAGGGGCTAGCTCAATTCCTGCTTGCATCATGGAGCTGTTTGCAATAAGGCAGCCAATGCCCTGAAGCTCATGTACTTTGCCGTCAACGGTAATTTTGAAGTCGTGAACTGGCGGCATAAGGTTGGCTAGGGCTGCAGTAAAGTATGCGGCTTCTCCGAAGGTTTGTTTGTGGGGGATAGCTGAACGCATAATCTCTGCATCAAGGCCTGTACCAGCCATTAAAGGAACTCCAGCTACATGGGTTTCTCCCGATACCGTGGTCCAGGTAATTTCACCCAGGTCAAGACGTGCGGTCTGAAGATTTCTGCAGGCCAGCGCCAGTGCGTTGGGCTCAGGAGCGTTTCCAATACTTGCTGCCAGAAGATTAGCGGTTCCGGAAGGGAAGACCAAAATAGGTGTCTGGCATCCTCTAAGGCCGTAGAGCAGGCTAGATACGGTGCCATCTCCGCCCGAGAGCACCACTACGTCAAAATCTTCAGGCTGAACAGAACTCAAAACCTCATCTGTGTGCCAATGGCTTTCAACTAGCTTTACCAGGCATTCGTCGCCGCTTTTCAGAAGAGCGCGCTCAAATTCAAAGATTGCGTCAGAGCTAAAACCCGAGCAAGGATTGTGAATGATGAGGGTTCTCATATATCCTCCGAAGATTTGCGACAAGCTGGTATATCATTTTGATACGTATGAGTGTATCGCTTTACGTTAGATACTTAATCGGCAATTGGATGGACGCATTGTATATAGCAACCTCAGAAGAACTTTCCGCATTTTGTGAGCGAGCAAAGACTTCGCATATCCTTGCAGTTGATACGGAGTTTCTTCGCGAGAAAACCTACTTCCCCAAGCTTTGCCTGGTGCAGGTTTCCACAGGTTCAGAGATTGCTGCGATTGATCCCTTGCTTATTGATGACCTAACTCCGCTTAAAGAGCTCCTGGAAAATCCACAGATTGTCAAGATTTTCCACGCGTGCTCACAAGACCTTGAAGTTTTGCTAGAAAAAATGGATTGCGCATGCGCTTCTGTATTTGATACGCAGGTGGCAGCTGCATTTTTGGGCATGCGTCAGCAGGTGAGCTACGCCGGTCTGGTAGAAAATTTTGCTAACGTCAAGCTTGCTAAGGCTGAGTCTTTAACAGACTGGTCAAAGCGACCTCTTGATAAAGAGCAGCTGGTATATGCCGAGGATGACGTGAGATATCTTCCCGCTATCTACAATCAAATGGTCGAGAAGCTCATCAAGCTTGATCGTCTGAGCTGGGTAAAGCCAGAGATGGACCAACATACTAATGTTGAACAGTATCGCCGAGACCCCTATCAGGCATATCTCCGTTTGAAACGTTCTGGCTCGCTTACGCGCAGACAACTTGCTATTGCTCGAGAGGTATGCGCCTGGCGAGAAGAAACTGCTGCTAAAAGAGATGTTCCACGTAAGTGGGTGCTTTCTGACGAACTCATTATTGAGATTTGTCGCCGTGTTCCTACAACACCAGATAGACTGCGCAAAATCCGCGGTACCGAGCAAATCTCTCAAGGTGGGGTAGTACATCTTCTAGATGCAATTAAGCGTGGACAAAAGACACCCGCAGATCAGTGTCCAAAAATCGAGCATCACGCTCATCCTTCAGCTGGCTCTGAAGGTGTTGTTGAGCTTATGTATGCTCTTATCAGGATCGTTTCAGAAAAAGAGGGGAATTGCATCTCCGTTAATTGGCAATAAAGATGATCTTACTGATTTGCTTTTGGATAGGTCTGACGCAAGACTTAAAACCGGATGGCGCTATCAATTAGTAGGTAAGCAGCTTGTTGGACTGCTTAATGGCGAGGTAGGACTAACAGTTAAAAACGGCAGAGTAGAGCTATTGTAAAAGCAGCGCATTACCTAGGGTTAAGCATGATTACTCTTGCAAATCTGACTTTTTGTCCGGTGAGTTGGGTATACTCATCCTTATACATAGATAGGAGAAAAACATGTATTACTCAGGTGCGTTTATCCCATACGTTGTTCTAGTAGTTGCCTCGTTGGTGCTCGGATTGGGCACTCAGTGGTACATCAAACATGAATTTAAAAAGTATTCTCTAGTTCCTTCAGGGTTTAATGCCACCGGCGCTTCTGTTGCTCGTGCCATGATGGACACTAACGGAGCAGCCAATGTTGGCATCAAGAGAATTTCTGGTGAGCTTACCGATAACTTTGATCCACGTGACAATTGCCTGCACCTCTCTGATGCAAACTTCTCTGAGGGTAGCGTAGCTTCAGTTGCTGTTTCTTGTCATGAAGCGGGTCATGCTGTTCAGACCGCTAAGATGTACATGCCATCTCGCGTTCGTTCCGCTCTTGTTCCTGTTGTTAATTTGGCATCCGCAGCATGGATCTATGTCTTTATTGCTGGTGTCTTGCTAAATGTTTCAGGCATGACCGTGCTAGCAATTTGGCTGTATGCATTTACCTTCTTATTCCATATAGTTACGCTTCCTGTAGAGATTGATGCTTCAAGGCGTGGATTAGCCTTTTTGAAGGCAAATGCTCCTGCAGGCTTTGACTACAATGGCGCTAAAAAGGTACTAATTGCCGCTGCTCTTACTTACGTAGCCGCTGCAATGGTTTCTGCACTCCAGCTTCTCTATCTGCTTGGTTCTTCCAGAAGCAGGAATTAGTAATGGATCAGATTCAAGAGAAAGAAGATTCTGTTCTTTCGGTATCTGATGCGGTGCTCTTTGCAAAAAATGAAGTCGCCTCAATGCCATCTATGACGGTGGTTGGTGAAGTTTCTGGATTTAGGGGTCCAAACTACAAGTCTGGGCATTGTTACTTTGACGTAAAAGACCCTGTTAGTTCTATGGCAGTTATTGTCTGGTCAAAGATTTATGCTGCTAGTGGCATTACGTTGCAAGATGGCATGAAAATCCAGATGACAGGAAAGTTTGATATTTACGCTTCAAGCGGCAAACTTTCTTTTCATGCGCGTACTATTCAGATTGCTGGAGAAGGAGACCTTCGCCAAAAGGTGGCACAGCTTGCTAAAAAGCTAGAAAAAGAAGGTCTTACAGACATTTCCAGAAAGCGCTACATTCCAGAGTTTTGTACACGCATTGGTGTAGTTACTTCACTTTCTGGCAGCGTCATTGATGACGTTAAACGCACACTTGCGCGTAGAAACCCTCTTGTAGAGCTTGAGGTGTCTGGTTGTGCTGTTCAGGGTGCTCATGCACCCGCAACTATCATTAGGGCGCTTCAGGTGGCTGCTACTACACGTCCAGATGCAATCTTGCTGGTGCGTGGTGGAGGCTCATTTGAAGACCTTATGTGCTTCAATGACGAGGGAGTGGCTCGTGCTATCGCTGCATGTCCAGTTCCTGTTATTACAGGCATTGGTCATGAGCCAGATACCACTATTGCAGATATGGTTTCTGATAGAAGAACTTCTACGCCAACAGCTGCTGCAGAGTCTGTAGCTCCCGCTATTAGTGAGCTACAAACTACGTTTAACAACAGAATTTCTCGCCTTGGAAATGCTACAAGAAAGATTTTGCAGTTCTATAAAACGGGTCTTATGACTGTTGAACAGCGTTCCAACTTGGCAATGAGAAATGCCCTATCAAGTAAAAAATTCCAGCTAGAGAAGCTGTCTGATCGTCCTTGTTTGAAGGATCCTATTTATATTATTTCTACAAGAACAGAAGATCTCAATCAAACTGAGCAAAGGTTAATGGATGCTTTTTCCTGCACTTCTTTTCAAGAAAAAAAAAGAGATGCTTTCTGTTGAGTCGCAAAGACTTACCAGAGCTAGTGCAGCCATGCTTCATCCATATGAGGCTTCTTTTTCTTCGCTTGCAGGGAAAACTAGATGCGCTTTCTCCTTTAAAGGTTCTTACAAGGGGATATGCATATGTTCAAGATGAAAAGGGTTCTGTCATTAAAACGGCCAAAGATGCTTCAGTTGGAGATTCTTTGCTGGTCAAAATGACGGATGGAACAATCAGGGCAACTGTTTCTGATATTGAGCTCTCATAGATTAGGGGAACAACATGGATACTAAGAAGACCGAAGAGCTGACGTTTAAAGACGCTTCTATTGAACTTGAACAGATTGTACGTAAGCTCGAGGGCACAGACTTGGAGCTTGAGGAGTCCTTGGCTCTGTACGCTCGTGGTGTTGAACTGGTAAAAGATCTTCGCGGAAGACTTGATACGGCAGAGCAAAAAGTTAAGGTTCTGCTTGATGAGTCTCAGGCGGGAGCTGCAATTACAGATACTACCGCAGCACCTTCTACTGCATATTTAGACGAGTAAAGGAGAGGTTATGTCTGATTGCATTTTTTGTAAGCTTGCTAACAAAGAAATCCCTACAGAGTTTCTCTATGAGGATGAAAACGTTGTAGCTTTTAATGACCTTAATCCTATTACGCCTGTGCACGTTCTTGTTGTACCAAAGAACCACTACGACAACATCATTGATGGCATTCCTGCTGCAACCCTTGAGAGTGTTACTAAGGCTATTGCTGCAGTAACAGAAAAGACAGGAATTAAGGAGACGGGATTCCGTGTTGTTATCAACACTGGAAAGCATGGTGGTCAGACAGTCAATCATGTTCACTTTCACATTTTAGGTGGCAAGCAGATGAATGACTCTATGGGTGGAAAATAAAAATATTCAAGTTTTTTGCTCGTCTATTTAACTCCGGGGTATCTTGGGGTTTATGATGTCAAGCGGTTATGTTTATTTGAAGTAGGAGAGGAAGACTTAATAGTCTTTTCTGCTTCACGGAAAGAGGAGTCACATGAACGTACTGGTTATCAACGCAGGTAGCTCATCTCTTAAGTATCAGCTTCTTGACGTTGACACCCGCGAGGTTTACGCAAAAGGAAACTGCGAGCGTATCGGTATCGAAGGTTCTTTTGTCGGTCATGAGGAGCTTGGTGGAGAGAAGCAGAAGCTCGAGGTTGCTCTTCCAGATCATAAGACTGCTATTAAGCATGTCTTTGATATCCTTAAGACTCTTGATAAGCCAATCGATGGCATTGGCCACCGTGTTGTTCAGGGTGGTTGGTACTTCCCAGAGTCTGCTGTTGTAGACGATAAGGTCTTGGCTCAGGTTCGTGAGGTTGCTCCACTTGCTCCTCTTCATAACTATGCTGAGGCTGATGTTATTGAGATTTGCCGTGAGCTCTTCCCAGAGGTTGGCAATGTAATCGTTTGCGATACTTCTTTCCACTTCAATATGCCAGAGAAGGCACATCGCTATGCTCTTCCTCGCGATGTTGTTGATAAGTACCACGTCCGTAAATACGGCGCTCACGGTACTTCTCACCGCTACATTTGGCGAGCAACTAATGAGTTCACCAATGGTCAGACACACAAGCTGGTAAGCTGCCACCTTGGTTCTGGTGCTTCTCTTTCCGCTATTGAGGATGGTCGCGATCTTGAGACTACCATGGGCCTTACTCCACTCGACGGCCTTATCATGGGTACTCGTTGCGGCACTATTGATCCAGCTACTGTCTTTTATCTTTCTCGCGTTGGTGGTTACTCCATCGACGAGATTGACACAATGATGAACAAGCAGTCTGGTCTTCTCGCTCTGTCTGGCCACTCCGATTCTCGTGATATTGAGGATGGCGCTCATGCTGGCGATAAGAACTGCCAGCTTGCACTTGAGATGTTCTACTACCGTACCTCCCAGCTCATCATGGAGATGGCTCAGGCTATGCACGGCTTTGATACTATGGCATTCTCTGCTGGTATTGGTGAGAACTCCGACGAGATGCGTCTTGGCGTTGTTAAAGAGCTTGAGTGGATGGGTGTCAAGATTGATGAGGAGAAGAACAAAGTTCGCTCCGGTGAAATCCGTGACATCTCTGCTCCAGATTCAAAGGTACGCGTCCTGGTGGTACCTACCAACGAGGAGTACATGATCGCTCTTGACGTTCAGGAGCTTCTGGGTAAGTAGGTTTTGTCTATACTCTAAAGTTTTTTGAATGACTCCCGCAAATTAGAGGGTTGAACTTAGGGATTTGCCAGAACAAGCAAATTTAATCCGACCTTCTTCAAGCGGAACAACAGATGAACGACCATGTTAGAGTGCAATACTCCTTCATGGTCGTTTTTTATTAAACATCACGCCTGTTAGCTAAAAATGCAAGTAACCTCGAAGCCTCATTTAGTTTATCATTTGCATTGATTCCAAATAATTCTTCAGCCCATATACGGTCTATGTCTCTAATCTCTGGATTCTTTAGTTCCAAGAAGGTAACATTTGATATCTCAGATTGGATTCTTGAAAACAACGTGTCTGATAAAGCATCAAAATTTGGAACTAATGTGGTAAGAATATCTTTTACTTCCATTTTTCTCATGCCTACCTCGTCCTTGGATGAAACCTCACATATCAGCTGATAAAAAATGGTAGTCATCCACGAGGATAGTAGAATCGCTTGCTCTAATGTTGTCATATTACATACCACAAAATTAGTGGAAACAAAAACTCTTTCCCTGGAAAAGTAAGCTCTACCTTTTGTCCTTATTGCCCGAGGAATCAACACGACATTTTCTGGAAATGCGCCTCTACTTTCTCGATCTAAAATACGTTTCCACTCCGATACAGGTTTTATATTTCTGGCTTGCCTTCCATTAGTTGACGGTAAAGATACATAATCGTTTAAGATTGAGTCTATGATTACTGGTGGATTTAATGAAGAATCTAAAAACTTACTATCTCCACCTTGTATATCCACAGTGTCAATATGTGCGTTGTGCAGGCCAGAGCCTAAATTTACGCGTCCATCATAACTATTATAAAGAGTATCGTTGGAATCAAAGAAAAGAAGATTACTGCCACCGTTGTTTGCTGCTCCTCCTCTTTTCACCGGGAAGTTATAGCTATCCAATTGGATCAGTTTTGGTGACGAAGTCAATTCTGACTGAACATAAGAAATTGAGTCAATCATATCATTATTAAGCTCACGCCAACCATCTCTCATACTGTTTACAAGCGAGGTTCTTGAGATAATTTTTCCCTCTATTCCCGGAATAATAGTTCTAAAATCGTTTGTGAGATTCATGCTTAGAGTAGAGTTGAATGCATCTGCGTCAATATCAGGGATATTGTTCATACTTGTTATAATATCAATCTCATCGTATGTTCGCTTTGTAGATCCGAGAAGGACACAGGTGTCTTTGGTGACATCTTTGAAGATTCCTTCGCCAGGATAAATAAAAATCTTTTTCAAGCCAAATTTGGATAGAAGCAGTTGACGAATATTAACTGCTTCGTTGCCACGTGCCGTTAAATGCGTTTTTGGAAATATACAGGCAATTGTAGTTCCTTCAGGCAACAACTCTGTAAGTAATTCGATAAACACCGCTTCTAATGGCATCTGCCCATTGTTTGTTATTGCCTGCGTTCCGCTAATTCTGTGTATTGCTTGAAAAAATGACTGCTTGCGTGTGACGCAATTTATGCCTGCAACGAAAGGTGGATTAACAAGAAGGACTTTAACATTCTCAAAATATGTAGGGTTTAAATTAGTGATGTCATTGCAGGTAATATTGGGAGCAATAGTGGTGTTTATGCTGCTAGCATAATTTAGTCCTAATCTCAAAGATAAAAGCTCTAATAGCTGTTGATTACAATCATTTGCAATTATCTGATTAGATTCAAGATTATACACTGGAATCGCAGAACTAATCAGATTTCCGCTTCCTGCGGCCGGATCACAGATATAGTCTTCCGAGTTTAAATCCCCACTAATACTATGAGCAAGAATTGCAACAATTTTTGCCAATTCCAAATCTGTTGGTACTTCTCCATCATGCTCATGCCCAGCAGATACTATTTGATGCAATGTATCAGCAATGGAGTCACCCGTCACACTCTGTTTGCCGTAATTGAAAAGCTCCGTAAGCAGGGAGTTAGCAACAGATACTGTTGAATCAAATAGTGTAGTGCAGTAATTAAAAATGCCGGAAAAATCAACACGACTGCCTTCATTGCATATTTGCTGAATATTTCCATGAAAAACTCGGATATCGTGGAGATCATTCCTGCCCACATATTCGAATGAACCACGAATATATTCATAAAGCATTAATGCGAGATTACTTTTCCATTTGCGATAATCGAACCTTACAGGCTCTATCTCAGCAACGAAGTCATCTAAAGTCAAGAAATAGCTATATCGATCCGCTAATATGGCATCAATAGTATCCTTAAAATAAATAGAAAGAGCATCACACAAGGCAGTTTCATCCGTGAAAGACAGAAAATCACCTATAACAGAAAGTCCTGGTTGAAGCATTTGCTGATATGTTCGCAGTCGCGCCGAATCATATCTAAATAAAATAGCTCGTTCAAGATTAGTGAGGATGTAATAAGGCTTCTCTGTTATGCCAGCGTTACTCTGAACATATGACATTGCTTGAAATTGATACCGAGTACTGTTTACTGCAGCAGGGGTTCGCTTTACTTCAATAACACAGAGATACTTGTGAGTTGTAATATTTTCAATAACAAAATCCATCTCCAAAGAGCCTGTGTAGCGATGGTGAACAACTCTATAATTTGTATCCTGTCCGAGAAGTCTTAGGGCAATATTAAGGGCATTTTCGCATATGGGATGATAAACGCCTACCTCTGAATCGTTATAATTAATCATAAATCTTCCTCACAAGTATTTCTTTAATTCTACGGCAATAACCTCAGCAAGTAATGGGGGAACAGCATTGCCAACAATCAAGTTTCTCCCTTGTTTGCTACTTGAAACAATTTGATATGAATCGGGGAAGGACTGTAGCCTCAAGGCCTCTCTGACTGTAATTAATCTGTCCTGACTGTAATGAATGTTACATCCTACATTAGGTCGATTAAAATATGTATTAATAGTATAGGATGGCTTATCAGGGAGCATACGACCATAACACGTAGTATGCCCTCCATCGCGCTGTAATCTTCTAATACGTTCAGATGGAACATCGGCTGGAATATCATTGTAATTTCCACCGGGTTTGACATGTGTGCAGATATATTTATCTAATTCGCTCATTTTTGACATAAAATGCTCCGTGACCGCATCTTTTGTCCGAATTGCTTTCTGATAGTTGTTCTGTGGTGGGCATCTATACTCAACAACACCGTTTTCATCATTAATGGGTGCGCCTAAATCATCTAAGGCTTGTTTGACACTTATATAAGGGAGTAAGCCTTCGCCGAAATCCCCGTGTGTTGCTGCAGGGAAAGCAAAGTGTCCATTTTTTAGTCCGACAATTATCACTCTGCGTCTTCTTTGCGGAACACCATAATCCGCCGCATTCATAACCTGCATTTTAACATTGTATCCAATATTCTTAAAGGCTTCCTTAAGTTGGTCTACAATTTTTGAACCACTTGAATTTTTTGCAGATAACAGCCCCGTTACATTTTCAAAAACAAAAGCCTTAGGCTGCACTGCTTCAAGGATTTTCATATAATGCCAGATAAGCTGTCCTCTCGCATCTTCGACATTTCTCATTCCGGCAAGAGAGAATGATTGACACGGTGGACCCCCTATAATAATGTCACAATGTGGGATGTTCTGAACATTCTCCATAGTAATATCGGCGTACTTAATATGATCTCCTATGTTTTGTCTATATGTTTTAACGGCATTTTCGTTATTATCAATTGCCCATAGAATTCTATAACCAGCGTTAATAAATCCTAAGTCCAGCCCTCCACCGCCAGAAAACAAGCTAACAACACTTGACATTTATACGTTCTCCAGTCTTCTTGAAACTATATTTTTATATTCAGATGCAATCTCTTCGAAACTGATATCGCAATACCGAGAAAGCACTTGTGTGATTTCCGATACAATGCTCCTCGATCCTGTAGCAGCCAATTTCATGGCTAATTTTTTAAGTCCATTTATGTCCACTTCCGAAAATGAATCCAGGGCTGGGAAACGAAGGCTTTCTAAGTCGTACTGCTGTAGTTTTAATAATCCTGCACCATATTTTTTCCCAGTGCATTCAAGTTGATAGTAGGTGTAATAGTTATTTAACAAGGCAAAACATACCCAATAATCAACGGCAGGAAATATGATATAAAAAGTTATCTCGGATTATGTTGCCAGATTTGTTGACTATAAATTTCATGTCGCTCCTTACAAAATAGCTGAATATGATTCCGTCGCAATCAAAGGTGATGAGTTTATACCATTCATCGCCTTTGTCTATTTTTCTGACAAGAGTTTTAGGCTTTCCTTCTTTTATAATTCTATCTTTCCATTCTCTAAAGTAATCAGCTATATTTTTCATCGTTTAAGTCATCTTGATTAACAATAAGTAATTTGTCGCATTTTGAATTTTTCTGTTGTATATCCAGTCACTTGTTTAGGCGAAGAAATAATTGCAGTTGTATACCGTTCCTCATGACTGATAGAGGGGTTAATAAACATCTCATTGCAACCAGTTGTTAAACCTCTACGAATTTTTCCCTGATATTCTTAAATTCATTAGAAAAAAACCAATATTAAGCTGCCTGTCTTTTTCTGCTTATCGGAATGAACCTATTATTCTCTAATTTTACATATTCTGGAACGACTGATTTGGTCCCTTTTATCTTTCTTAATTTAAGGATAATAATATCTACAAGAGCAGATTTTTCAAATACATCACCAGAAATGTGTATTTGACGTTCGATAGTACAGTTATTATACAAAGCCTCTCCAAAACGATCTCCATTCTTAGCGAGCGACCAGCTGCTGGGGAAAATTACAATTAATTCTCCGTTTTCTTTTTAAATCAGAAATTGCTTTAATAATAAAATACATATACAAATTCGCAGTAGTCGGCAGAAAAGAAAAAATCGGATTTGTTGCCAAAATAGTTTTATTTACACCCAGTTGAGACAAGGCATTTATCTTTTCATGTCTAACATATGGCGGGTTCATTATAATACCATCATATTGTTCCTTATTATTCGAGGACAAATAGTCTTCATTTTTCAGAAGACAATTTTGATATTTATCTTTACAATATGCGAAAAGGTTTGAATCTAATTCATATCCATATACTTGATTCCATCCACTATTAGTCAAAGCATTAAGGAAGGCACCCTCACCAAAACACGGATCAAGAACTTTTGCGCTCTTACCAATAGTAAAGAGGGAAGTCATATATTCCGCAACTGGAAGTTTTGTAAATACTTGCCCTAAATCCATGCTATTCATCCTTTTGTTTCTGCTCGTTATCGGCAATGACCTTAGATGCTTCTATTAGTGCTGTTCGACATATGAATTCACTATATGAGGCATACGCTTCAAGCTGCGCATCCTGCTTAAGTTTCATTAAATCTCCTTCACTGTCTCTAATGCTAATTGAAATGCTTTTACTCATTAGTACATACCTCTAAAAAAATTAAATAATTATATACGAAGTGTGCAACATTGTTAATACAAATACCTATAACAGAACTGATCATTCTATTTCTGCATTCTTTTTTTATAATAGGCTCTCGCCTTATGGTTATTGCGCTCCGCCTTGCAATTCGGATTGTCGCAGTACTGTTGATGGCTGGAGTGTCGGACAAAGTATTCTCCGCAGCACATACAAGTCAGTATGGAGCCTTGCGAAAACTCGTAATCCATATCGACATCTGCCGGAGGAGCAACATCCGCCACCATATTGTGGGAGTTTTTTATGAAGATATAGATAGTTCTTTGACAACGCTATCTTTAAATTTGTATTTAATGTAAAGAAATTGTAGTTCAATTCATATTTATTTTTTGTAGATAGATTTATGGGGCTGGATATTTTTTTAAACTAAAGGTATGGGATATTATGCAGGTTAAGAGATTAGTCAGCAAGTCTTTGAGCTATGTATTTGTGTTTATGCTCATGACATTTGCTGCGCTTACCGTATTCAACACAAAGGCTCAAGCTGTTGAGTACGCACCAACTATTTCAAATGCTACCTATACAACGTTAGTTGGTAGTAATGTGCGTGTAAATTTTGATTATGCGCTTAACAATGGTGCTCCTGCACAGCCAGATGATACCTTCACCATTATGCTTCCTGCAGAGCTAGAGAATAATACTCCAGCTCCTTTTGAGGTTATGGGTGTTGATGCTAATGGAAATAGTGTTTCTGTTGGTACAGCAACTCATACAAGCAATCCTAACACCATGACCGTTACCTTCAATAACAACATTGCAGGTCTTACTAATGTTCATGGTCAGATGTCTTTCTCGCTCAATTGGGCAAACGCAATTGCGCAGAGAGGCAATGGCAGCACTACACTTAATATTGGCAACACCAGCCTTAACATGACGTATGGCGGCTCTATTGCTGCTATGGATACTGCAATTACCAAGTACAACAGGACTGGTGCAGTTGCAGAGACAACCTACACGCTTCCTTCTGGCGCAACCATTGAAACTGGAAATGATTATTACGTTACCAGCTGGGTTGTTAATCTAACTCCAACTGATATCACTCAGGTTGGCCTGCTTAATGCAACAGTTAAGGATCAGATTCTAAATCCTTATACCGTTGATGCATCAAAGTTAACTGGCACTGGTGTTAATCCATCAGACGAGCTTGCTGGTCCTTACCTCAAGCATTCTTTCCTTCTTCACCTTGTAGGTGGACCTGTTTTGACAGTTCCAGCAGAGAAAATTCTTGCTGCAATTACCTTTACTCCTAATGGATACACCTTTGATTTTGCTCGTCTTAATGACCAGGTGAACTTTGCTGGCTTCCAGCCACTCATTCAAAACTGCTGGCTTGAGTACAAGACCATTGTTCCAGCTAACGTTACCCAGGTTGATAACAGAGCAACTCTTGATTTTGATGGCAACACTGAAAACTTCACTCGTGAGGGCTGGTGGATTAACCCTCGTGGCGCTGGTACCGCAACTGGCGATGAGCAGGTAAGTGTTTCTGTTTCCAAGGTTTGGGATGATCAGAATAACGCTGACGGTACTCGTCCAACTTCTGTTACCGTTCACCTTTATGCAGATGGTGTAGACACCGGTAAGAGTGAGGTTCTTTCTGACGCAAATGGTTGGACTGTAACATTTAGCAATCTTGATAAGAATCAAGCTGGTACCACAACAGCTATTACGTACACCGTTGTTGAGGATGAAGTTGAGGGTTATACCGCTGAGGTAACAGGTGATGTTACCAGTGGCTTTACCATTACTAACACTCACATTCCTCCAACTCCAACCACTCCACCTTCAGAGACTCCAAAGAAGCCAAAGCAGCCAAAGAAGAAGGAGCCTAAGCTTCCTTCAACTGGTGATGCTTCCTTTGCTGCAGCAACCGTAGCAGCTGTATCTTCCGTTCTTATTGCAGCTGGTGTTCTTGGCAAGAAGCGTGCTCAGTAACACAAACTGCAATAACGTAAGGTAAACGCTAAGGAGCCTGTGAGATTGATTCACAGGCTCCTTCTTGTTTGAAGTTGCTTCTTGTAGCTTATGCTCTTCTGATGTGCATTAGAAAACTTTTATGCTCAATGTTTTAGCAATACTCTGCTCTGGTTCAAGACATATTATACCTGGCTTGTGCTCAAAGACGCCATCAGTATCAACGGTATCTGCAATGCCGCACCATGGCTCAAGAGCAACAAATGGACAACCAGGAGCAGCACTCCAAATGCCCAGATAATCAAAGCCTTCAAAATCCATCTGAATGCCATGAGCCTCAGAGGAAGCTTCCATATTAGCTGCAAGTGTAATACGCCTATCGGGAACGTCCTCAAGCGTGATGGTCTTCTCGCGATCAATAAGCTCCCAAGATAAAGGAAGCGTGTCAGAGTCCACAACAAGCCTTTGTGGAGTCGCGTAGTCACATAGACCCTCATCAGTAATGGAAGGGCCAAAGCTGGTCCAGGAGCGCGTAAACAAGAGGCGATACTGGTCCAAAGAGGCCGCTTCAACGCCCGGCACAGGAATGTTGAACGCAGGATGCGCGCCAAGAGTGAACGGCAGCACAACGTTTGCAGGATTGGTGACCTCATACGTTTGCGTCAGCGTATCACCAGCTACCGAGAAGATCAGCTTAAGTTCAAAGTCATAGGGATAAGACTTGCGAGTCTCTTCGGTACTTTTTAGCTGGAGCGTTACAGAAGAGACGCTCTGCTCGACAACCTCAAACTGGTTGAGACGAGCAAGTCCATGACGGGCAAGAGAGATGGTACCTTCCGCAGACTCTGCCTTGCTGTCTTTTAAGACACCAACAATGGGGAAGAGGATAGGAGCACGTCTTGGCCACCAGTTGGAATCTCCCTGCCAGAGGTATTCTGACTCACCTTTGCGTAAGCTCATGAGCTGCGCGCCCATGGTGTCAATTGAAGCGGTAAGAGAGTTGCTAGAAATAGAAATAATTTCAGACATAAATGCCTCCAGCTAAAGAATAAGCCAGCCTCTTTTGAGACTGGCTTAGTATACCAAGTTAGAAGTGCAGAAAGACTAGTTGTTGTCTGCCATCTGAGCCTGAACAGCAGTAATTGCAACAACGCCAACAATGTCATCAGCGGAGCAACCACGGGAGAGGTCGTTGACAGGACGAGCAATGCCCTGAAGGATTGGACCGTATGCCTCAGCACCACTGAAGCGCTGAACAAGCTTTGTAGCCAATGTTTGCCAGCCTCAAGGTTAGGGAAGACCAGGATGTTTGCGTTTCCTGCTACCTTAGAGAATGGGAGCCTTGAGCTTGCCAACCTCAGGAACAAGAGCTGCGTCAAGCTGAAGATCGCCGTCGAGTGCAAGCTCAGCGTTCTTCTCGTGAGCAAGCTTTGTGGCCTCCTGGACCTTCTCGGCAGTTGCGCCGCCAGCAGAGCCCATAGTGGAGTAGGAGAGCATGGCAACGCGAGGCTCGTCGCTCATGAATGCGCGCCAAGAATCAGCGGAAGCAAGAGCAATCTCGGAGAGTTCCTCTGCGGATGGATCAATGTTAAGACCGCAGTCAGCAAAGAGCAGGGTGCCGTCCTCGCCAAAGTCAGTTGAAGTGCTCATGATGAAGAATGCAGAAACAAGCTTGGTGCCAGGAGCGGTCTTGATGATCTGCAGTGCAGGCCTCAAGGTATTTGCAGTAGAGTGGCAAGCGCCAGAAACCAGACCGTCGGCATCGCCCATCTTGACCATCATAGTTGCAAAGTACGTAGCGTCGTTCATCTGCTTGCGAGCTTCCTCAATGGTGACGCCCTTGCGAGCACGAAGTTCAGCAAACTTCTGAGCATATGCCTCATGGCGCTCGTCAGTAGCAGGATCTACCACAGTTGCTCCTGGAACATCAATCTGCTCAGGATTGCCCAGAATAATGACCTTTGCAATACCTTCTGCAACAATCTTCTTAGCTGCATCGATGGTACGCTGGTCCTCGCCCTCTGGAAGAACAATAGTCTTTACGTCGGACTTAGCGGTTTCTTTCATACGGTCAAGAAACTTGCTCATGTGTCGTGCTCCAATCATACTTTGACATTTGTGTCTCGTTGAATTTTGCACTTCTCAGCTTGTAGTTTGTATAAAAGCTAGACACAAAAAGCCAAGAAATGCATTTTCATACCAGTTGAATATTTTACGCCTAACGGCAGAGCTTTGCGCCCCGCGTGGCTCACTTTATAGACGCGTGTTAAAATGAGTGAAGTTTCACATACAAATCCTGCGCACTTAGGCGCACACGGAGGTTTACATGTCTATCATTCATGGTCTTCCTGCCGGTTTTAACCCCGACAACTACGATGTTATTGTTGTTGGAGCTGGATATGCAGGCGCAGTTGTTGCTCGTCGTATGGCAGAAAACTGCAATTCAAAGGTAGCAATCTTTGAGCGCAGAAATCACATTGCCGGCAACGCTTACGATCGCCTTGATGACGCGGGCGTTCTTGTTCACGAGTACGGTCCACACATCTATCACACCATGAGTGACCGCGTTCACCAGTTCCTCTCGCGCTTTACTGAGTGGACTAACTACCAGCATAAAGTTCTGGCTAACATTAACGGCCAGCTGATGCCTGTTCCTTTTAACCACCAGTCTTTGAAGCTTGCCTTTGGAGAAGAGCGTGGCGAGAAACTCTATCAGAAGCTGGTTCTCACGTTTGGTGAGAACGTCAAAGTTCCTATCATGGAGCTTCGCGAGAAGAACGATCCAGATCTGGAAGAGATTGCCGACTACGTTTATGAGAACGTCTTCCTGCACTACACCATGAAGCAGTGGGGAAAGACTCCAGACCAGATTGACAAGTCCATCACAGGTCGCGTTCCAATCTTTGTCGGCGATGATGATCGTTACTTCCCAGGTGCAACCTATCAGGGCATGCCAAAAGAGGGCTACACCAAGCTCTTTGAAAACATGCTTGACCATGATTTGATTGACGTCTTCCTAGATGTTGATGTCCGTGACATCATGAAGCTCACCGCTTCTAACGTGGCGTTTGCGAGAAACCATTTGCTGGTGAGGTAATCTATACCGGTCCTCTGGATGAGCTCTTCAACCTTGATCAGGGCGCTCTGCCTTATCGTACGCTTGATATGCAGTTTGAGACGCTTGACCAAGATCAGTTCCAACCTGTTGGTACCGTCAATTACACCACCAGTGAGGACTTTACTCGCATTACCGAGTTCAAGAATATGACTGGTCAGGTTCTTCCTGGTAAAACTACCATTATGCGTGAGTACTCACATGCATATGTTCCAGAGAGTGGTCAGACCCCTTATTACGCTATTCTTGAGCCAGAAAATCAGGAGCTGTATCGCTCTTACAAGGAGCGCACTTCTGGCATTCTGAACTTCCACGCAGTTGGTCGTCTTGCTGAGTATCGTTACTACGATATGGATGGCGTTGTTGCTTCTGCTTTGGAACTTTCTGACGAGCTTATTGCTCATCAGGCATAGGGAGCTTGCATGAAAAAGACAATCACTTTTGGTATTCCATGCTATAACTCTTCGGAGTACATGGATCACTGCATTGAGTCAATTCTTGAGGGCTCTGATTACGCTGATGACGTGCAGATTGTTATTGTTGATGACGGCTCTGTAAAAGATGATACTGCTGCTAAAGCCGATGCTTGGCAGGAGCGTTATCCAAACATCATTAAAGCGGTTCATCAGGAAAACGGCGGCCACGGCATTGCTGTTATGAAGGCTGTTTCTCATGCTGACGGTGTGTACTTCAAAAACATTGACTCAGATGACTGGGTAGATGGTGATGCTCTGAAGACCTTCCTTCAGCAGCTTCGCACCTTTATTGCCTCTGATAATCCTGTTGACCTGGTACTCTCCAACTACGTCTATGAGCACGTTGAGGACAACACACAGAACTTTGTAGATTATCGCGATGCCGTTCCTACCAACAAGATTATTGGCTGGGAAGAGATTGGCCGCTTCAAGCTGTCTCAGTACCTTTTGATGCACGCAATTACCTACCGCGTTGAGGTTCTGCGCTCTGCAAATATCCAGATGCCTGAGCACACCTTTCTATGTGGATAACGTCTATGCCTACGTTCCATTCCCTAAGGTAAAGACTATCTACTATGTTGACGTTGACTTGTATCGTTATTTTTCATTGGTCGAGACGATCAGTCAGTTAACGAGAAGGTCTTAACAAGTCGCGTTGATCATTATTGGCGCGTAGCGCGCAATATGATGCACGCATATCACATCTACGACGACATCTCTTCTCCACGTCTTCAGACGTACATGATGAGTTACTTCACTATCATCATGGCTATCTGCTCAGTCTTCTCTAAGATGAGTGACCGTGAGGATGCCATGGATCAGTTGGAGGAGCTCTGGGATGAGCTTCGCGCTTATGACAAGAAGATGTACCGCAAGGCTCGCTATGGTCTGGTAGGCACCGCTACAAATCTTCCTGGCAAGATTGGTAAGACGGTCACTATCGGTGGCTATCGCGTTGCTCAGAAAGTTGTTAAGTTCAACTAAACGTTCTTTCAAATCTAAAAGCAAAACCCTCGCATCCTGAACTGCCTCCCATTTCTTGGACATAAGAAATGGGAGGCAGTTCATATGCAGGTGATTATGATTCTGCAGCGTGTTAGCGTCGGCTTTTAGGCCTGGCGCACAAAATAGCGCAGCTTTGGTAGGTTCTGCCGAAGAATCGACATGTTTCTAATCAAGATAGCTAGGCAGCTAGGCGGTCGCACTACCCGATATGCATCTCTATGCATAAACTTCATCTAATATGCTTAAACATGAATAGATAAATATAAGGAATTTAACTATCGATAAATTTAGTATCTACGGAACACACCTAAGTCAGATATTCTGCTCAATTGCGGGCATTTTACACACCTAATGACGATAATCTGCATGATTGAGGTATTTTCTGCGTCATGTATACGTCTTTTTAACAGATTATCCGACTTAGGTGTGTTTTGAACTGCCTCCCATTTCTCGTGTCCAAGAAATGGGAGGCAGTTCATCCATGGCGATACGAGGGTTTTCATTTATAGAAGCAGCTTTAGTGCTTACGACCCGCAAGAGCATGCTCTAGATAGTCATGATTGCCGGTAAATTTAACCAGCTCGCGAGAAAGCAAAGAGACGGGGAGCCCCACGACATTCTCGTAGTCTCCTTGAATGCTTTGTACCAGATAGCGACCATTTCCTGAATGCCGTAAGCGCCAGCTTTGTCCATTGGTTCTCCTGAGGCAACGTAGGCAGCAAATCTCATCTTCGGAGAGTTCAAAGAACGTGACGTCAGTAGTCTCCACAAACGCTACGGCAACAACAGATGGTGCTCCGTCAGGAGAAGGGGACTTAAAAGCCTTAAAGCGTCGCAAAGCAACACCGGTGGATACGTGGTGAGTCTGGCCAGAAAGCTGAGAAAGCATGCGTTTGGCGTCTTCGGCGTTTGTAGGCTTGCCAAAAACTTGGCCGTCGTCTGTCCAGACAATGGTATCTGCCGCAAGGACAATCTCATTGTTGAGCTGCTCAAAGTTAGGCTGCTCCATGAGCTTATAACACACCGCAATGGCTTTTTCTTGAGCCAGGCGCTTTACCAGTGCAAGGGGCTTCTCGTCAACTTTTTGAGCTTCATCAATATCAGCAGGCATAACCTGTGGATCTATTCCCATAGACTGCATAAGCTCAAGACGCCTAGGGGATTGTGATGCAAGAATCATGTGTGTTCCTATCGATCGTGCTTATGCTGATACTGTACCCAAAAAAGAAGCCTGATAGGCGAGAAACCCATCAGGCTTACATACTAAGAAAGAAAAGCTAGGCTAAAAACTAGTCAAGCTCAATAGCGGTGACTGGGCAGCCGTCGCATGCCTCCTGTGCAGCATCCTCTGCAGCCTCAGGAACCTCTTCCTCAATAGCGTGAGCAAGACCGTCGTCGCCGATCTCGAATACCTCAGGAGCAGTGCTCTCGCAGAGACCGCAACCGATGCAATCCTCATTAACTGTTGCCTTCATAATACATTCCTCTCCGTATCTCGAGCCCCTTACTCGAGTAATACTTATCTTGCATTCAAGACTACTTGATTGCAATGTATTTTTTACACGTTTCTTTGCTGTTATGCAACAACAAAGACGCAGATAATTGAAAGAACATTACTTGAAGTAGTAAGTGCACATCTGACCTGCATATATAAAAGGTTTAATTTTTAGAATTTGATACATTTTAACGGCATCGCCGCTTAGGGTACGAACCTAATACTAAGGGGTATGAAAATTTAGTATGTGGTACAAAAATCAATAAGCTCACAGCGACGTTCATCCAAAAATTAAACTGAGAAGTATTACGCGTTACAAGAATCTTGTTCTATCTGTCAGGGTTCTTTTTTTATGCAACATTAGGCGAATTGCCATTACCGCATAAAATTTTTGACAAACAAGTTAGTTTATGGTAGTTTGCTCCTTACCGAGAATAATCTCGGTAAGGAAAGGAAAATGATGGTCAGAGAACGATTAGATCCGGAAATGCGTAAGGAAGACATTCAAAAGGCTGCTATGGCACTCTTTTCTTCTAAGGGCTTTAACAATACGACGATGGATGATGTTCGTGAAAAATCCGGTTTATCAGCCGGCGGGTTATACCACTACTACAAAAATACGGCAGAAATCCTCTACGACATTATGGACAGAGGAAGCAGGATGCGTGAAGCAACGGTCACAAACACGGTTCAACATATGGGGAACAAGCTTACGCCACATATCTTGGCTGAAGTTGTCGTCGATAAAATGTTGGCGAATAATTCTTTTACGTCTATCTATGTCATGTTTCTTGGTGAGATTAAGAAAAATGAACAGCTTAATGCATTATATGAAACTCAAGAGGGATTCTATTACTTACTTCAAGAATTTTATGAATGGGTACGAATGCGGATTGCTTACTGATGATGACTATGAATTTGTAACGAATCTCATCAATGCAAGCTTGTTATCCTGTGAAATTTTAGATACGCGTGAAAATTTTTTAAAGAACAGACGGTACTTGGTATCCATGCTTGAAGGTTATTTTACTCGTTCGACTTTTCAGGAAGCGGAAGTTTCCGGACTCTAAAATCTTCCATCGATTTCCGCATTTCATTCATTAACTAAGGAGGTTTTTTGATATGAACTTATTGAAAAAGTACATCGCCAAAAATAAGACCGGCTACTTTTTCTCGGTTCTTTTGGCCGTTTTGGGTGTACTGGCAGGACTTTTTACCTATGTGCTCTTGAGCAAAATGATCGTTGCCCTCATTGCAGGGAATACAGATTTTGCTTTTTATACTAAAGGAGTCCTCAGTATTCTCGCACTGCTGTGCGCAAAAGAAGTTTTTATGGGTATTTCCACCACGATTTCTCATACAGCGACCTATGGTGCTTTGTGTGAAATCAGGCGAGATATCATGGACAAACTTTTCAAAATGCCGTTAGGAAACATTTTGAATCTAAGCACAGGAAAGCTAAAAGATGTCATCGTGAATCAAGTTGACAGCATGGAGACAACCCTGGCTCACCTGATTCCTGAAATGACCGCTAATATTGTTGGCCCGGTTTTACTTCTTGTTTACATGTTTGTACTCGATTGGCGCGTTTCGCTCTTGGCACTGGTTCCTCTTGTGATTGGCATGTTTTTTATGGCCGGCCCGATGAAGCGCATGCCTAAAATGTTTCCCAAAGCAGTCAAAATCGGTCAAGACATGAACAACTCGATTGTGGAATATATCAACGGCATCGAGGTCATTAAGTCTTTTAATCAAGGCGATACATCCTATAAAAAATACAGCGATAATGTTTATGCCAAAGCAGATTATTACTGCAAGTGGATGGGCTCGAACAACAACGACTATGCGGTGAGCATGTCGCTTGCACCGATGGGTATTTTAACCATCATTCCGTTTGGTCTTTTCTTCTGTATGCAAGGTAGCCTAAGCGGCGCTCATCTTTTGATGTTGATTATTTTATCGTTTGGCACAATCTCAAATATCATGCAGGTGATGTCTTATGAGGACGATATGGGTCGCATCAAAACCATTGCCGGTGAGATTGAAAAAGTTCTCAACTCAAAAGAGTTATCCCACGCAACCGGTACACAAAACATTTCACGCTATGACATCACTTTCGATCACGTGAATTTCTCTTACGATGACAACAAACAGGTTATCAAGGATGTCAATCTGCACATCAATGAAGGTAGTGTCAATGCACTCGTCGGGTATTCTGGCTCAGGGAAATCGACCGTTGCAAAGCTCCTCGCTGGATTTTGGGATACCGATAGTGGCACCATAACAATTGGTGGCATAGCTCTCACGGATATGCCTTTAGAACAGCTTTCGGATGCAATTTCTTATGTATCTCAAGACAATTATTTGTTTGATATTTCCATCAAAGATAATATTCGCATCGGCAAAAAAGATGCAACGGATGAGGAAATTATAGAAATCGCTAAAAAATCGGGCTGCCACGATTTCATTATGAAGCTCTCACAAGGCTATGAAACGGTTGCTGGAGAAGGTGGCGGGCATCTCTCAGGCGGTGAGCGCCAGCGCATCTCTATTGCACGCGCCATGCTCAAAGATGCACCGATTGTCATTTTGGATGAAGCCACTTCCTATATCGATCCTGAAAATGAAGCTATTTTGCAAGATGCCATCGCCACATTGGTAAAAGGCAAAACGCTCATTATTATTGCCCATCGACTGAAAACCATTGCAGATGTGGATCAAATATTTGTAATCCATGATGGACATGTTGAAAATCACGGAACACACGATGAACTCTTAAAAGATTCTCCGGTTTACCAAGAATTGTGGAGTGCGGCCATGCGAGGTGAAGAAAATGATTAATACATTTAAGAAGTTATGGAAATTTGCAGAGCGTGAGCAAGGGATGATTCGCTCCTCGGTGATCTGGAGTTTTTTGGGCGCGATTTTTAACGTTTTTCAATTTATGGCCATCTATTTGGTCATTGCGGCGATTATAAAGCAGGAAATTACGTGGCAGACGATTGGTATGTGCAGCGCATTCTTATTGCTTTCCTTACTGGGCATCATTATTTCTAAGAAAAATTCCATGCTTAAGCAAACGCATGCCGGCTATTTTACAGCCGCAAATAAGCGTATCGCTATGGGAGAAAAAATCAAAAAAGTGCCAATGGGCTTTTTCAATGATTTTAGCTTAGGAAATTTAACGGCCATTGCGACGACAAAGTTGGACAGTCTCGAAACTTGGGTGCCCGTACTTTTTATTATGGTATTCGGCGGTCTGCTTGTAACCGTGGTATTTATCCTATCCCTTTTTATGCTGCATTGGAAAATTGCACTCATTGCCATCGCTGGGTCTTTGATTTTCTTGGCGGCGGCCGCTTTAATGCAGCAAAGATCTAAAAAGAGTTCGGATCGAGTTTCTGTTGTACAAAATGATCTCACGAAAGAAGTACTGGCAACCTTGCAAGGTATGCAGATCATCAAGTCCTATAACTTGGGCGGACAAAATAACAACAAGCTGGATCAAAGTTTTGAAGAAACAAAAAAATCGACGTTGAGCCTTGAAAAGGCCGTTACACCTTACACAGTACTGCTGAAAATCATCATTGCAATCACGATTTCGGTTATGATTGCCACAGCACTTTCATGCTACTTTTCGGGAGAGCTTTCTTTGGACTATACCATCATGACGCTGGTTGCCAGTTTTGTGATTTTTAACAGTTTATTGGCTTCTGGTAGTGCTATGGCCATGCTTAGAACCATTGACAACGCGATGGATTCTTATGATTACGTCAATCAAATGCAAGATATGCCGGAAGGTCATATCAATGATGCACTTCAGCAACACGATATTGAATTTAAAAATGTTTCCTTTGCCTATGGCGAAAAACCAATCTTAAATAATGTGTCTTGCTATATCCCCGAAAGATCAATGACGGCTATCGTAGGGCCGTCTGGTTCAGGGAAAACAACTTTTTGCAATTTGATCTCTCGCTTTTGGGATGTCAATTCAGGAGAGATTCGCCTTGGAGGAAAGAACATAAAAGATTACTCCCTTGAATATCTCATGAATAATATTTCGATGGTCTTCCAAGATGTCTATCTTTTTGCCGATACGATTGAAAACAACATTAAGTTCGGATGCCCAAATGCCAGCCGCGATGATGTGATTGCGGCGGCAAAAAAGGCCCAGTGCCATGACTTTATTTCCGCCTTGCCCGATGGCTATCAGAGCATAATCGGAGAAGGTGGAACAAGTCTTTCCGGCGGTGAAACAGCGCATCTCAATTGCCAGAGCAATGCTGAAAGATGCACCGATTATCATCTTCGATGAAGCTACTGCAAATGTTGATCCGGAAAACGAAGACAAGCTGAAAGCAGCCATTGAAGCCCTTACTCAAAACAAAACCGTCATCATGATCGCGCACCGCTTGAAGACGATTCGTAATGCAAACCGGATTTTGGTACTGAACAAAGCAGAGATTGAGCAGTGCGGAACACATGATGAATTGATGCTGCAAGGAGGTCTTTATCGAGATCTTATCGAATCGAGAAGCAAGGCGGAAAGCTGGAGATTCGCAAATTAAAGTTTGGAACTAACAACAACGTCTTCGACATAAAAATTGGTATATGCAATTTTAGGTTATGAGATCATGATTCCGATTACTCTGATTGCGGGGAATGTCTGCGAGCTGATTATCGGAAAGATACATGTCATCTACCTTTTCTCCAGAACAAGCAGTACATGTGGAGACCATAGCGTTGCTACAAAAGGCCAATACCTGAAAATCCTTCATTAGTAGCTGCAAAGCTACTAATGAAGGATAAATTTACAGAAATAGATGCCAAGGAAACTTATAGAGCAAAATCAATTAAGGGAAATGTTTATAACTGGAATACAGTAATAGGGGATGGTTGCAGAATCATCCTTTATTTTTTGTGCAAAAACGAAGAACTTTGTATATTGCATTTTGATATTAGGCTCCCAGTTTCAGTGAAGAATCACAGTCTTCAACATCATAATGATGGAAAGAAAGTCTATTTTGACAAAATACCTCTATATGATTATAACTATGTTCATAGTTATATAGATACTAAACTTCAGATACAAGTTACAAAAAATAAAGAGGTATGGTTATGGCCACAAAAAATATTTATGTTGCAGAAGCAGATCTACACTTATTTGATGATGCTGCCAATTACGCCGGAAGTGTTTCTGCCGCTGTGATACAGGCACTTCAGGACTTTCTAAGTGTTCAACACAACAAAAGCGAAGGATATGACAAGATTGAGTTAAACCTCTATGAAAAAGGGGTAAGAAGAAAGGTAATGTTCTATGGTATGGAGATTACTCGTGTAGAACGTCCGGTAGACGGTGGAATAAGGATTGACACGATTTATAAAACTGCAAAAGGGCAGCTTGCGGTAGCAACCAAGGTTCGCAAGGAGCTTCCGAATTGGGCGAAAGGAAATCCACACGTATGGGAAAACCCGCAGTCTTGGTCACATGATTTTTGGAATCTGGGGGACAGAGTATTAAACGTATATCCGGACACAGAGAGCCTAAAGGAGAAGGATGCGTATCTTGCCGAGTGCTGCGAATCTTCTCTTTCGGAAAAGCCTTATGAGTTTTTGGATATTTAGATTAGGCATAAATACTAGATTTATAGAACTATAACAAGCAAATAATGAGATAGCTTTGTGTTTATAAAAGACACCCCCTAAAAAGAAAAAGTCCAGCGTCAATTCACGCTGGACTTTCATTCACGTTCTTCCGTTTCGTAAGTCTGCAATAAGCCCTTATTTACAGTGTTATTCTAAGTGATGGCCACCAAACTTTGTATCATTTTGAGAAATTCATCCTTCGTCATCCTATGCATGAATCGTGCTTAATTAACATTTCCCACTTCATATCCTGGGTGCAAGGTGGATGCACTTAGCTCTTTTTTGAGCATAACAATTTCGCTAGTTCTGTACTCTTCAACAAATCCATTCTTTAAAAACATCGTGACTGATGGATTGTCTATGGCGATATCATCATAGAGCAGCTTAATACCGTTCTGTTTAGCCGCATCACAGAGCAAATTTAATCCAATGCCGCCGTAGCCCATTTTTCTATATGGTGCGTAGACTATGACGTTTGCAAGATAAATATTCTTATCGCTATCAAAGTGATAGGCGACCTCTCCAATAAAATGATCGCCGCTATCCTTTAAATACCTGTAATAACGTTTATTCTCATGCTTTACAACCCAAAAATCATACCAGCCATGCCAAGTCTCTTTTGGGAAAGGAATTGTACCTCCCCATGCATGGTTATATGACATCGTTTCTTCATCTGCCATCATCTTCTGACGAAACCAAAGATCTTCTAAAGACGGTGTATAAAGGGTAATGGGGCTTTCGCTTTCTTCTTTCATCAGTAGATTTTTAAGTTCCTTCCATGTAAATTTTTTCTCTGGAGAGCAATGCAAGCAGTGAGCCCCCGAACTTAAACCCGCTTCAGTAGACAAACGTTTTCCACATGGAAGGTCTGTGGGAATAGATCCACCGGGGTCACACTTACTGGTTTGTATGAGCCAATCTCAACAAAGCGCTTAAGATCACGCGCTAGTGTTGCGGGGTCACATGAAACGTAGGCAATAGCGCGTGCAGGTTGCTTGGAAAGCTGCTGTATCACTTCAGGAGCAAGTCCTGCACGAGGAGGATCAACAATAATCACGTCAGCATCTGTATCGGGGAATTCTCTGCCTGCGTCGCCGCCTACCGCATCAACGTTATCAAGCTTGGCCAGTTCAAGATTACGACGAAGATCTCTAACGGCTGGACCATAAGCTTCAACAGCAGAAACAAATTCTGCACGTTTTGCGAGGGGAAGTGTAAAGGTTCCTGCTCCACAATAGAGGTCCATAGCCTCGTCGTCTGGCTGAACATCCAAACAAGAAAGTACAAGCTCAACGAGTTTCTCGGCACCTTTAGTGTTGACCTGGAAAAACGAAGGTGCAGAAAGCTGCATCTTCTGACCATCAATAAGCTCGCTCCATGAGCCGGAGCCGCTTAGACGCTCAACTCCTACAACACGGCGTGCCTTACTTGGACCTTTGGTCATAACGCGAACAACACTTGTTGCTTTTACTGCGTCACTCAAAACGCGGGCCACTTGTGTGCGTGGGAAGCCGCTTGGAGCAGTCCAGAGCGCAACTTCAAGCTCTTTAGTGCGTCTAGACACTCTAATGCCAATACGCTCTATATCAAGCTCGTGAGAGCCCGAGAGATAGGAGAGGGCCCCGCTTACGGCACCAACTGCCTTTTGGTTGCTTTTATCTAAGAGCGGACAGTCTTTAATACGAACAATGTCCTGTCCGTTAGGTGCATACATACCTACCAGCGTTTTATTGCCATTGCGTTTAAACGCCAGTTCAATTTTATTGCGATAGCCCCATGGCTCGCCAGGGGAAACAATGTCTTTTACCAGCTCAGAAACATCGTCGTGTGAAAAATGCCCAATGCGTTCAAGAGCAGATATCACGCCGTTGCGTTTCTCGACAAGTTGCTGCTCGTAGACAATGTTGCCCCAAGGGGTGGCACCCGTGAGTGCTACAAAGGGATTAGGGCATGGCTCTCTGAACGCAGAAGCTTCCAAGACCTTTACAAGTTGTGCGCGAGAAAACCTGTCTGTATCCTCGGTAATCTGTACGCTGACGGTATCTCCAGGAACAGCGCCGCCAGAGATGAACACCGTTTTACCTTCTTGAGTATGAGCAATGGCATCTGGACCGTAGCTCATACGTTCAACATGTAAGGTGAGCTCAGACACTTAGTAGACCATTCCCATTGCTTCACGGACCTCGTCAAGCGTGGCGTTGGCAATAATGTTTGCACGAGCGTTTCCGTCGTGGATGATGTCGCGAATAAGGTCCGGTTGAGCTGCAAACTCTGCGCGCCTCTGACGAATTGGCTCAAAGTAGGCATTAACTGCATCGATGACGTAAGCCTTGAGAGCTCCGCCGCCGCCCATGCCAATCTCCTCAGCAATTTCTTTTGGATCACGGCCAGTACAAATGCCAGCAGTGGTAAGCAGCGCAGAGACACCAGGACGATTGTCTTGGTCAAAGGTAATCATGCGCTCTGAGTCAGTCTTGGACTTCTTGATAGCTTGGCAGTCTCTTCAGCTGTCATAGAAAGCGAGATAGCATTGCCATAAGACTTACTCATCTTGCGGCCATCAAGACCAGGAATCAATGGGGTAGAGGTGAGAAGGCCAGAAACCTCTGGGAACACCTTGCCGTAGCGCTCATTAAAGCGACGAGCAATCTTAGAAGTAATCTCAATGTGAGGCAGCTGATCGCGACCAACAGGAACAATATTTCCTTTGCAGAAAAGAATGTCGCATGCCTGGTGAACAGGATAAGTGAGGAGAAGACCGGTAAGAGCATGTCCAGATGCTTCCTGCTCTGCCTTAACAGTTGGGTTTCTATGAAGCTCAGACTCGGTAACAAGCGAGAGGAACGGCAACATGAGCTGATTGAGAGCTGGGACTGCAGAATGCGTGAAAATCATGGTCTTCTCTGGATCAATTCCGCAGGCCAGATAATCAATAACCATATTGTAGACATTGTCTGCAATATGCTCAGTGGTGTCTCTGTCTGTAATGACCTGGTAGTCAGCAATAATAATATTGGTATGAACACCAAGATTTTGGAGTCTTACGCGCTCAACAATAGTGCCAAAGTAATGTCCAAGGTGAAGTCTTCCAGTAGGACGATCCCCTGTAAGCATGTTGTACTTTTCTGCATGCTCTGGCAGATCTGCTTGAATCTCATTTGAGCGACGGAGCGCCGCCTCGTAGCTGCCCTCATTTGGCATAAAAACTCCCAAACTTTCAAGTTCGTGTGCAGCGCCTCACTGAGACGCCCGCGTTTCTAGTCAACAGTGCTTATTCTATCGCAAAGACGGCCGAGCGCCTTTGAGCTGGCGCGGACTTCTTTCCAGTTTGGATAGAACGTGGCGAGAAGCGCATAGAATTCGCGGTTGTGTCTGCGAACGTAGAGATGGGTGAGTTCGTGAGCGATAACGTACTTCAGAACCTCTTTGTCATATTCGGCAAGCTCAAGATTGAGCGTGATGGCTCCTGTACATGTGTTGCAAGATCCCCAACGGCTTTTCATGCGGCGTATTTTATACCGCGAGGCTTGCTTTTGAGCTCTTGTTTCCATGGCAGCGGTAAGCTCAGGCAGGACCGTGCGCATCTTTTGAGCGAGAAACTCATCAAATGTTTTACGAACGGCTTGCTGTGAAGCTTCGGAGGCAAGGTCGTCCAGGTAGCGGTTGGGAAGCGTGATAACAACGTCGTGTGCAAAGATGCGCGCCGCCCGCTTTGGTCCGTGAATGATGCGCAGGTTGTACGGGTGTCCCCAAACGCTCACCGTATGTCCGGAGGCTATGGGAGTGGGAACTTGGAGGTTCTTCTCGCCAAGTAAAGAGGCGCGAGAAAGAGCGGTGCGAATCCAATCAGATTTGGATTCGACAAAGGCGATTGCAGCCGCTTCGGAAGTGTGCCACGGATAGCTCACGTCAACGCGACCTTCTCGACTAACACGCAGATTGATGTTCTTGACGGCCTTGCGTGTGAGCTGTACGGAAATGCCTGCTATCTGTACGGTTTTTGCGGTCACATGAGTCCTTACCATGATTTGGTTGATGGTTCGTAACATAGTATTACACGCATGTGACGCAGGAAATAGGGGAGGCAGTATGGATAGATTGGTCCTGCGCGCCAGAAAGCAAAGCTTACAGATTATGAACTTAGTGTGTTGATACTATAAAAAATTTGCGATATTGCCCTATAACAGTGCGATTTGTTATCCGATAGATTATATATAGACTTTGAGGATTTATTTATAAAGTTATTCGGAGTTATTCAGGAGGCACCATGAAAAGAAAAGGTGCAATTTCAAGGATTATTCTTGTGGCGCTCGTAGCATTTTCAATGTCTATGCCGACTCCTGCGCTTGCGGAGATGAGCGCAGAGTTTGGGAGTACTCCGGCACAGGGGTTTGCAGAAGTAGTCGGTACCACGGCTTCTGCACAAGCGGAGAAGAACAACGGTTTATCTACTGAGTCATCCGCTGAGCCGAATGAACTGAAAGATGATAATGTCAAGCATGAAGAAACTCGCACGGAGGTAAATTCCACATCAGAGGCACCTGCAAGCGATTCTTCCGAAAGTTCCACCAACTCTCAAACAGAACCTGAAAAACTCAAGTCCAAACTCAAACCGAGGAGGATTCTCAGAAGAACCTTGTCCAAGAGACTTGGACAACAACTGCTTCTGACGGCACTCAGATAACGGTCTCGGGAAAGCTCCCTTCCGGCGGTAGCGTGTCAGCTGTTCCGACAAGTGCCTCCATTAAAGGTCAGACAACACTTCTCGCCTTTGATATTACCATTCGCGATGCCCATGGAACAAAATGGGAGCCGGCCGGCTTGCCAATCGCCGTAAACATTTCCTCCTCCAGCATTTCCGGCAACTCCGTCTCGGTCTGGCATATTTCTGACAGTTCATCCGTAGAGCAGGTGAGCAGTCCTACATCCGCTGCAGGCTCCGTGTCTTTTACGGCAAAAGGTTTTTCGGTCTATGCCGTAACTACGCCTGATACGCACTTCACAATAACCTATCGTTTTCATGTAATAGATGCATCCGGTACCGATTCCATTGTGTCAACTCAGAAACTCTCTGATGATGAGCGCTTGATAGAGCCTGCTACTCCATCCGGAGACGGAACGTTCCGCGGATGGAAAACTTCTTCGGGATCTACCTTTACTGACTTTGGTAAGACTGCCGCAGAGCTTAACGGCGCTGCCCTTGATGCTGCGGCTGAAGCATCCCCGGTTGATTTGTATGCATCTTTCACTGCATCCAATCGCCATGTCGTTTACTTCATGTCTGTTACCGATTCAAACCGCGTGCTCAGTGCGGTGACGTATGCGGATGGCGACACCATTCAAGGTAGCAGCATTCTTCCGCTCGTAAACACCGGCAATCCTGAAACGCAGGCCGTGGGCTGGTCTCGCACAAAAGGAGCAACCCAGCCGGATGCAAGTCTCGGTACCGTCAATGGTCAGGATGTCTATCTTTGGCCTGTTGTCAAAGCCGGACATAGCATCACCTTTGATAGCGCCGGCGGATCTTCCGTAGCCACCGAGTATGTTGATACTGACGATGTAACCGTTGCGCCGAGTAATCCAACAAGAACCGGATATACTTTTGCAGGTTGGAAGACTTCCGATGGTGCAGCCTTCACTTTTGGCTCAAAACTTACCCAATCTATCCGCCTTACCGCTTCATGGACGCCGAACGCCAATACGGTCTATCATGTGAACTACTGGGTGCAGAAACCTACTGATCCTTATAATGCGGCTTCAGCCGACAAGACCTATGCTTTATATACCGTCCAAGGTTATACGGCCGCTACCGACGCTACCGTTTCTCCTGCAACTACAGATGTTGCATCAAAAATTGCCGCTATCAATGGCCAGTACTACGGTCATTTGCTCCTTGACACCGAACGGAGCGACAGTTCGGCTACGGTTTCCGCAGATGGTAGCACAACGCTAAACGTGTATCTTGATCGCTCGCTGGTACGTGTTAATTTTTTTACAATAGCAAGACTGACTATATCAATGACACCGATAAAACAGGGGTTGAAAACTACTCAGGCAATGCTGCCCATACGTTCTTAGGGCTCTACGGCGCAACATTTACGCCTATTGAACCTGAAGCAGGGTATCGCTGGGATGACGGTAATCTTTGGTATGCCAAGAGTCCTTCTAGCTTTGAAGCACCAGGCAGCAGAAATCGCACGGCAAGCCGTTTTGATCTTTATCCTAATAAGGTGAATCTGACCAAAGACTTTGCCGTATTTACTGACAATGCAGACGGGAACGGCTACAGTGCATATAGTGCTTCTTGGATACCTGCCGATGGAACATTTAGTTTCAGTACAAACCTGGCAATGTTTTCTTACGTCAAGTACGGCTATTACACGCCTACCGGAACTCCTAAAGATCCGAAAGATCTAAACCTTGATACCGACGTTACTCAGTGGTTTGATATTTCTAAGGGAGAAGGTCCTGCGATATATGATGCTGCCAGCGGAGACGTTGCTTTTAAGCCTCTTCCTACAAAATATCTTGTTATGGTCAGAAAGCGCATTACCTATAATCTGACTCTCAAAAACGCGGCAACTTCCGTTACCTCTGAAACCACAATCTCATCTGAACAGCGTAAATATGGAGCTTCGTTAGCCGACATCTCAAACTCAACGCCAAGTCGTCCTGCCGGATTGCCACAGTACTATCGGTTTGTCGGCTGGTATCGAAACGCTCAGTTGACCATGCCTCTCACCTCTGATAACTCCATGCCCTCAAGTGATACCTCTCTGTATGCCAAATGGGAGCCGGTACCCGTTAATGTCACGTATGTGTACAACAACGGAACACCCAACAAGACCGTGTCAGTACCCGCGCAAACAACTCTCGATGAACCAACGGGGGTAACGCGCGATGGCTATGTTCTTGTCGCATGGCTCCGAAACGATGGAAGCCGTATCGTTTTGGAAGTCCCGTGACGGAAGACATTACCCTTACGGCAAAATGGGTTCCGATAAACCAGGCCCACACCATCACCTATGATCTTGCCGGTGGTACAGGCTCTGTTTCAGATTCGATGCACTATGCCGAAGGCTCTGATATTCGTGTGCTTGATGCTTCCGGTGTGACTCCTCCTGCAGGCTCCCGTGGATTCATTTGCTGGGTTGCAAGTGACGGAACACGCTACTATCCGGGTGATTTGATTCCGATGGGAACTTCGGATATTTCCCTGCGCGCCGTGTGGGCAAACTCCAATGCCGTACGTCTTGCGTATGATCTCAACTACGAAGGCGCTCCCGGTCGTACATACTCAGATTTCGTTGAGTCAAACGATACTCTTACCATTGATGCGGCAGATCCGGTGCGAGCAGGATATCGCTTCTTAGGCTGGTCTATCTCAAAAGAGGGTGGTACACTGCTCCATCGGGGCGATAAGGTGGAAGTTGACACCATAAATGCAGAGGGAAACGTACTTTATGCTCAGTGGGAACGTATTGATGAGCCGACGCCTGCTGAAAATAAGACTGCTTCAACAAAGGCTCCCGGTGCACTTCCCGATACGGGAGATAATTCGCCGGCCATGTTTTTCTCGCTTGCTGCTACCGGTCTGCTTGTGTTTGTAGCATCTACTCTGCATCGTCGTCGCACAGAGTCTCAGGCATAGAGCCGCGATTACGATTCAGTGGTTACGGAAAAGCAGTAGTAAGAAGATAGCGATAACAGTTGAGAAGGGTACAGCAAAACGCTGTGCCCTTTTTGTGATATGCCTGTCGGCGTCTGTGTCATTGTTGTTTAACGGTGATGTTTAGTCACATTGCCTCAACTGCACATATTTTCCCTTTGCAAATGCTTGTTTCAGAGCTGTAATGCCAACGGAACTGACTGAACTTCTGTATATGAAGCAGTTTCAGAATGTCAATCATACTTTCCAGATTTTTGTCTACGACAGTGGAGGCTCAACGGGGTGTATTAATGATTGATTTTTACGTCTCACCTTAAATTGCTACCAGTAGCTAAATGGGCTGCTGGTAGTTTTATGAAAGTCGTTTGCGTTCAAGGGAACGGGCGATAAGGACTTGCTTGCGCAGCTCAGGAATCTTTTTGCCATCCATGGCAGGAGTGTCAGTAAGTTTGTAAGGGATGCCTAGCTCTTCATACTTTTTTACGCCCATCACGTGATAGGGAAGCAGATCTAATCCAATAACGTTATCCCAGTGAGCAATGATTCTACCAACGCCAGCAAGTTCTTCTGGTGAATCAGTAATTCCAGGCACTACAACATGTCTGATAAGAACTTTAATGCCTCTACGATTAAGCTCATCGCCAAACGCAAGTGGTCTTTCTGAGCCAACTTCGCAAAGACTAATGTGACCCTTTTGATCAGAGTGCTTGATATCAAGAAGCACTAAATCAGTGTTATCAAGAACGCGCTCAAATTTTTCTGGAGTTTCCGGATTATACGCAATGCCAGAAGAGTCAAGACAGGTATGAATGCGTCCTTGCGGGTCATTATGAGCCGCCTCAAACAGAGCACCGATAAACTCAGGCTGAGCGAGTGGTTCGCCGCCAGTGGCTGTAATTCCGCCGTTTCTATAAAAAGCTCTATTACGGTTAAAGGTGGCAAGTATTTCTTGTACCGATACTTCTGTTCCGATACCAAATTGCCAGGTATCAGGGTTGTGACAATAGGCACAGCGCATGGGACACCCCTGGGTAAACACAACCAGACGAGTTCCAGGGCCATCTACAGTACCAAAGGTCTCAATAGAGTGGACCCGCCCACAAATTGTGAGCGGGTCATTGAGATCCATGTGAGTATCAGAACAAGACATGGACAAGAAATCCTTAGAGAGCGTCGTGGAAGGTACGAGAAATAACGTCGTCCTGCTGCTCTTTGGTAAGGGAGTTGAACTTAACAGCGTAACCAGAAACGCGAATGGTCAGCTGAGGATACTTCTCTGGATGTGCCTGAGCATCAAGAAGAGTGTCCTTAGTAAAAACGTTAACGTTGAGGTGATGACCGCCCTTCTCGGCATAGCCATCAATCATGTTTACCAGGTTGTCAATCTGCTCGGAAGCTACTTCGTTGGACTGCATGTGTTTCTCCTTACGAGTTTGTTGACGAGAAGAAACGTGTTGATAGATCTTCTCGCCAGGGCTTGTTATTTACGATCCTCAGCACCTTCAGCTGCGGATGAGTCTGCCTCACAGGCACAATCAATCTTGTTCTCAATCTGAATATCAAGATTCATATCAGAGAAATCGATGTGCTCAAGGTCTAGCTCGCTACCGTGGAAGTAGACGTCAGAGCCCTTACCAAGAGCGTTAGGAATGATTGAGAAGGTATTGGAAATACCGTCTTGTGCGTCGTTGAATGGAAGCTTAGCAACGGATGCCAGGGATGCAACGGCACCGTGAGTATCGCGGTGGTGCATTGGGTTAGCGCCAGGAGCAAAAGGAACGCCCGCACGACGGCCATCAGGAGTGTTGCCGGTAGCCTTACCATATACGACGTTAGAGGTAATGGTCAGGATAGAAGTGGTTGGGACAGAATCACGGTAGGTGTGGTTCTGGCGAATCATGTTCATGAAGATCTCAACGATGTCATGAGCAATGGTGTCAACGCGGTCATCATCGTTACCGTACTTAGGGAAGTCACCCTCAGTGATGTAATCGGTAACAAGACCAGTCTCATCGCGGACAACTCTTACCTTTGCATACTTGATTGCAGAGAGGGAGTCAGCAACAACAGAAAGACCTGCGATACCTGTTGCAAACCAACGGTGAACATGCTCATCGTGCAGAGCCATCTGGATGCGCTCGTAGCTGTACTTATCGTGCATGTAGTGGATTGCATTAAGAGCGTTGACATAAACGCCTGCAAGCCAGCGCATCATGTCCAGGTACTTGGAGAAGACATCGTCGTAATCAAGGTACTCGCCCTCAACAGCACGGTACTTAGGACCAATCTGCTCGCCGGTCTTCTCGTCACGGCCGCCATTGATTGCGTAAAGCAGGCACTTGGCAAGGTTTGCGCGAGCGCCAAAGAACTGCATCTCTTTACCAACACGCATGGAGCTGACGCAGCAAGCAATTGCGTAGTCATCGCCATGATAGACGCGCATAAGATCGTCATTCTCGTACTGGATAGAGCTGGTGGTAATAGAGATCTTTGCGCAGTAGCGCTTGAAGCCCTCTGGAAGCTTGGTAGACCACAGAACAGTCAGGTTAGGCTCTGGGCTGGTACCCATGTTTTCAAGGGTGCGAAGCCAGCGGAAGGAGGACTTGGTAACCATAGAGCGGCCATCAACGCCAATACCACCAATGGACTCAGTGACCCACTGAGGGTCTCCGGAGAAGAGCTCGTTGTACTCAGGAGTACGAGCGAACTTGACCATGCGAAGCTTCATAACCAGGTGGTCAACAATCTCCTGAATCTCGGACTCAGTAAACGTACCGCGAGCAAGATCACGCTCTGCATAGATGTCCAAGAAGGTGGTGTTACGACCAATGGACATTGCAGCGCCATTCTGCTCTTTTACAGCAGCAAGGTAGCCCAGGTAGAGCCACTGAACAGCCTCTTTGAAGTTCTCTGCAGGGACGGCTCAAATCAAAACCATAAATCTCACCAAGCTGCTTAAGCTCCTTGAGAGCACGAATCTGCTCGGAGAGCTCCTCGCGGTGACGAATGGTCTTCTCGTCCATGACGGTGCCGGTGCCATTTTTCTGATTTGTCTTATCGGCGATAAGAGCGTCAACACCGTAGAGAGCAACACGACGATAATCGCCGATGATGCGGCCACGGCCATATGCGTCAGGCAGACCGGTAATGATATGGGAGTGACGGCATTTGCGCATGTCCTCGGTGTAGACATCAAAAACACCAGCGTTGTGAGTCTTGCGACGATAGGTGTAGAAGTCAACAATCTCTGGGTCAACCTCATAGCCGTAGGCCTTGCAAGCAGCCATTGCCATACGAATGCCACCGTCTACCATAAGAGCGCGCTTTAGTGGCTTGTCTGTTTGAAGGCCAACAATCTGCTCAAGTGGTTTATCAATGTAGCCAGCCTCGTGGGAAGTGATAGTGGAAACCTGCTTGGTATCCATATCAAGTACGCCACCGTTTGCGGTCTCTTGAGCAAAGAGATCCATAACATCCGCCCAAAGCTTTGTAGTAGCCTCAGTTGGACCAGCGAGGAAGGAATCATCACCGTCATAAGGGGTGTAATTCCTCTGAATGAAGTCTCGGACATCAACAGCTCTTTGCCAGTTGCCACCGACAAAGCCGTCCCAAGCCTCCTGTGCTGGTGTTTCCTGCATAACACACTCCTTTTTACACGGATGTATAAGTCCGCGTTCATGCTGAGCGTGTTGAGTGGAGCATGGCCGCTCAGCAGTTTACAAATAGCAATCTTGAGACTAATTTTGACAGCAGGTATGTCTTTGGACAAATGACGTCAAATATTAGTTGCGACCTCTAACTTTACTCAATATGTAGTGCCAAACAAGTGACAAATACGCAATATTTTTGACAAGTTAGAAAACGGTTTACATTTGCGCAGGTCAGAAATTTGCTAAAAAAAGAAAGCTATAAAAAAATTGTTGAGAATTAGTCACATTTATTGCGACAGGTGTCTGTTTCTTCTCCAAAATGTCCACAAAAAAATGTTGTTATTCTTAGCTAGAGGGGAGGCTTTATGGATACTGCGGCATTAGAAAAACAACGTTTGCGAGAAGAACATCTAGCAGCAAGAGAAGCTCTTTCTGAGCAAGAGAGGTCCGTGCTTGATGATCGCATTACTCAGAAACTTCTTGCAATCTCTGAATATGTAGAAGCAACTACTGTTTTAACGTATGTTTCTGTTTCATCTGAAGTTTCTACCAGGATGTTTATTGAGTGCGCTCTACGCGATGGGAAAACGGTGGCGGTACCTCGTTGTCTACCTGGACATTGTTTAGAGTTCGTAGCTATTACTTCTTTAGATCAACTTATTGCTGCTCCTTTTGGTCTACTTGAACCGCCAAAAGAATTACCGGCTTTAACAGAAGAGCAGATGAACGCTTCAATCTGCATTGTTCCAGCGCTTCTTGTTGATATAAAGGGGTATCGCCTAGGGTTATGGCGCTGGTTTTTATGACCGATTCTTGTCTACGTATCCTGGCAAGAAAATTTGTCTTGCTTACCAGCAAAATTTGAGCCGGACAATGCTTCCTCATACAACATTTGATGTTGCCGTAGATGAGGTGATAACCGAGTCAGATGTACTTACGTGTGCATAAAAAACCTGCTGCAATTTAGCATTACAGCAGGTTTGTGTTTCTCGCCAGATGGTTATAAGCAACTGGTTATGCTTCATCTTTGAGATGAGCCGCCATCAGTTGGATTGCTTCTCTGTAGCTGTCAATTCCTTTACCAGCAACTGTAGCAAAGCATGCGTCTTTTATATAAGAAATGTGCCTAAAGTCTTCTCTGGTAGAGATGTCAGTAAGATGTACCTCAATCATGGGAATTTGCACCGCTAGTGCTGCGTCGAGCAGGGCAACTGAGGTGTGCGTATAGGCGGCAGGATTGATAATAATGCCATCGTAGCTGCCCAGGGCGTCCTGGATTGCATCAACTAAATCGCCCTCGTGGTTTGATTGATAGCAAACGCAATCCGAGAAACCTTGAGACTGTGCCTCCGCCTTACAGACTTCTATAAGGGTTCTGTAGTCAGCTTTTCCGTAAATCTCTGGTTCACGAATACCTAACATGTTGATATTTGGGCCATTAATGATGAGCAGGCGAGGAGCTTCGAGGTCATCCTCATAGTCATCTTCAAAGTCGTCTGCGTCTAAGTCAGAAAGCAAGGCTGTCAAAGTCTTCTTCGTCTTGATCAAGGGTATTTTTTTGAGCTAAGCAAAGAGATGAGCTCATCCACCTCTTCATTGTGCTGAGCTGGGAAGATCTGCTCGCTTCTCATCTAACGAACAAAAAAAGTCTTTTTCTGGCTCACCCAAAATGTGATTAAGGGCATCATTTACCTGACTCACAAGATTGGGGCCAAAGACAACCTCAAGTCCGTTGGCGCCTTTTTCCCACAATACCAAGAACACCAGTGGCTGTGGCCAGCTGTTCATGGTCGATAAGCGTCATATCATTGATGGAAAGACGAAGTCGCGTCATGCATACTTCGTTGTGAGTTAAGTTCTTTTGAGCCGCCTATTGCATTTAGGATCTCGTGAGCAATAGCATTGCTGTCCATTGGATATCTCCCCAAAGTATGACCACATATCAAACACTTTAACTGTTTGACTTGGTCTAGCATCCTTGAAGTCTTATGAATACACACCTACGAAGCATAAGTATAGGGGCTTTAACGTGCCAAAATTCAAAATCTACTAAACCATCCGGTGAACGGTTGAAAAAAATAACTGCGAAACGCTTTTACTGTTATGTTTAAATGCTGTCGAGAAGACCCTTGGCATCTGCGTCTGGGACTACCGAGACAAGAAAAAGGTTACGTCAGCCCATGCTTCATAGAGCGGAATACGCTACTGCAGCAAGATTCTGAATACCCATACGTTCTGAGAGTGGTCTGCCTGACAATAGCCAGGTCTTCAAGCGGGACGCGTCAGGTAGACAAGCTTTTCCATTTTGACGGAGAAGCTGGTAGTTTGAAGGCGTGACAACTACGCCGCCTCCGCAAGAGATCACTACACCACTCATGCTGGAAATCTCTTGAATTACTCTCATGTTCTAGACGCCTAAATGCTGCTTCACCGTATGTTTGTAGATAGGTTGCCGCGTCGCAGTGAGCTTTTCTGCTTTGATGAGAAAATCAGTGTCTATCCAGGGGACGATTCAGGAGCTTTTGCTAGTGCTTCTCCCTGTAGAAGTCTTTCCAACTCCCAGGCATACCGATAAGCACGATGTTTTCTTTTTGAAGCATGGAGCTCACGCGAGATGCTTTTCTATCTGAGAGTCTGATACATCTTTGTCCCCAAAAAGAGTGAGCTTGCTCTAGCTGCTTGAGCTACCAGCATTTTTTTAAACCATTTGCATTGAGTATTCCAAGACTTTTCTGCGTCTAAAAGAAGCTGAGAGCGCAGCGGATTATAGATAAGATCAATCACGCATTGGAGGGAAGTAAAAGAAGCAAAGTTCCTCTTTTGTAAAGAGGAGAAACGCCAGCGTGAGGAGACATTCCTACTGGCGTTGCATTGACAAGAAGATTAGCGTCATAGTGGAGTTTAAGCTGGTCATAGGTAATTGCGCAGTCAACATATGAAGAACTTTCGTGAGGGTTTCTGGAGACTCCCACAACATATGCACCGCCTTTTTTTGAGCGCATAGCAAATTGCCTGACCAGCACCACCAAAGGCCCCCAAAGACAATCGCTTTCTTTTTGGCTCAAGTTGACCTTGAGGCTTTTTAATCAGATACTCAAAGCCATACACATCGGTGTTGTCTGCTGCTATGAAAACCATTTCGTATCTTTTTACCAGTGTATTTGCTGCTCCTATAGCTTGAGCATCCTCAGAAAGCTAGCGTCTGCAAGAGCACAGGCATCCTTTTTGTAAGGGGATAGTAACGTTCAAAGCCCCCGCCAAGGTTGGTCTTTGAGAAAAGCCCTTTCAGCTCAGAAGCAGAAAGCTCATGAAGCTGGTAGGGAAATGACCCCAACTTTTTCATGAATTTCTGCCGACCAACTATGAGAGAGTTTCTCGCCAATAAGCCCAAAAGGAGCAAGGGGAGCTGTAGGGTTACTTGAGGCTTGTTGCTCAGTTTTAGAGCTCATGAGATGACTCCTGAGCTGCCTTTGCGGCGTTCATCAAAACCTCAAGTAACTCTAAAGCATACGGTTCAAGTTCATTAGAAACAGTGGCTTTTAACCTGGTCTCTTTTGGCATCTTTCTCTTGAGGAATCAAGAACAGTGAGGTCCTGCTCCTTTCTTTGTAAGCACCAATCTGTTTGGCAACTGCAAGTCTTTGCTCAAACAGGGCAAAGATTTGCGCATCAATTGAATCTATTTCCTGGCGCAGTGTCTCTAACTGATTAGTCATTATGATATCCGTTCTGCTCAGAGGGCCAGGAATACAAAGGTGTCGAGAAGAGCTAGTGCAAAAGCGCTTTCAACGCAGGGCACAGCGCGTAAAACTGCAGTTACATCATGTCTGCCCTGAACCACAAGCTGCTCTGGGTTCCATAGTCTGAAGGTTTAACTGAATGTCTGAGGAAGGCCAATACTCGAGATAGGTTTTAACGCGCATCTAAACCAGATGAGGGAGCACCTGTTGAGATTCCACCCAGAATGCCTCCCGGCATGATTGGTGGTTGGTACAACGGATGCCGTTACGCACTTCGTATGCATCGTTATTCTCAGAGCCAAGGAATTGGCAACTTCCATACCGCTACCAAACTCTATGGCTTTAACAGCAGGAACACCAAAAACTGCAGCGGAGAAAGTATTTTCAAGTCCATGAAAATGAGGGCATCCGATACCTGCGGGAACACCCGTTGCTGCGCATTCTATGATGCCGCCAACGGTATTTTTTTCTCAGAGCGCAGCTGCATGAGGAGTGCACGGGTTTTCTCGCCAGCTTGAGCATCGAGGAAGGGAAGCTCTTGAGGGATCAGCCTGAAGTAGCTGATCCATTTGGAGAGCAAGCTGTTTATTGGCCTCAAGAGAGTTGTCTATGAGCTCAAGGGGAGTATCGTTGATGTCCTTTATTTTGAGTACATGAGCTGCAATGGGTAGATGCCCTGAGCATGCAAAAATCTGGAGCGCTATGCCTCCCTGCAATGCAGAGAGGGGCGGTTAGGCGAGCGGAAAAAAATGTCCTCCACCCGTTTGTGTATAGAGTCTCCCCATTTTGCCCAGGCAGAAAAATCAGCATGTCCTGGACGTGGGACAAGCTTTGTAGCTGCGTAATCTTGTGGTCGAACGTTTGCGTTAGGCAGCTCTGCTGTGAGCGGAGAACCATCTAAAATGCCCTCTGCCGACATTCCAGAGATAAACTGTGGATGGTCAACTTCTTTACGCGGAGTATCCCACGGATGCGAGGGAGACCTTCTTTGAAGAAATGTCTTGAGCTCATCTAAGTCAAGCACAAAACCAGCAGGTAAACCTTCAATGGTGCAGCCGATTTTTTTGGAGCATGAGACTCGCCAAAAATAGAGACTTTTACTGTTGTTCCAAAAGTTGAGGTCATCATTTATGACTCCATACTGTGACAGATGCCACCGAGTTGCTTAAAGTGCTCAAAGAAAAGCGGATACGACTTATTGATTGCCTCGGCGCGGGTGATGACAACAGGACCTGTTGCATACGAAGCCAAGATAGCTGCCATCATCACAATGCGATGATCATTGCACGAGTCTACGATGCAGCTGACGGGCTGTTTTCCTCCCAGTGATAACAAGCTCCGTTTGATCTTCAGAGAGCTCGACGGTCACGCCAAATGCCCTCAGTGCGCTGCAGATGCTTTGAACACGGTCGGACTCTTTAAGACGCAGGCGCTGAATATTGGTAAGCTTGCTAGTCCCAGGAATAAACGCAGCTAGCGCAGCAAGTACGGGAGCAAGATCACACACTTCGGAGACAGAAATGGTAAACGGACGCAGGTGATCCATCATACAAGCTGCACCTTTTTGCTGGCGAGAAACACGTGCGCCCACAAGCGATAACGCGGCCAAGATAGCTCTGTCGTCCTGAGTACTTTGCATGGAGAGCCCTGTGACCTCTATGCCTTGACCGATGGCGCCTGCAGTAAGCCACGGGGCAGCGTTTGACCAATCGCCCTCAATTGAATAAACGCCTGGACAAACGTAGTGTTGAGGCTTAATGGTATAGATGGCGTTCTGCGCATCAAATGCGGTGGTGATACCAAAATCATCAGTCATGACTTGTTCTGTGATAGCCAGATAGTCTTTTGACTGGATGGATCCCTGTAATTTGTATCGTTGAAGATTCACTTAACAAAGGTAAAGACAGCAAAAGACCAGAAATAAACTGAGAAGAAATATCTCCTGGTAGCTCAAATGAACCGCCAATAAGTTTGCCTGAAACCTCAAGGAACTTCTCGCTCTGCCAGGTAAAAGACATGCCATGAGCAGAAAGCTCTGAAATAAGTGGATCAAGAGGCCGTGAGAAGAGTCTTCCTTCTGCAGAAATTGTGGCGTTTACGTTTCAAAGCGCCCAGAAGGGGGAGTAAAAACCTGAGCGTGGTGCCAGATTCTTTACAGTTGAGCTGCACGCTTTGGGGACGATTTTGGCCCTTTGCAGGAACAACTCTAAATCCCTGTTTGGTTCTAGCGATGGTAGTGCCTAAAGCTTTAAGACAATCAACGGTTACCTGAATGTCCTCTGAGATGTAAGGACAGGTAATGTTTGTAGTGCCGTTTGCAAATGAAGCGCAGATGAGCGCGCGATGAGCGCATGATTTGGACGGGATTGCCTCTACCGTTCCAAATAAATCATGAGGTGTTATTGAAACATCCATACTGTGCACGCTCCGTATCTACTTGCTTGATGTAAGAATACCGCAGTTGAGTGTCAGAGAAGGATATGGTTAAAATGTTTGAAGATTAAAGGAGGAAGCAAGTGAATAAGCCTTTTAGCGCCGTAACTCAGGTTTTACGTGGTTATACATACAATCAGGTTAAGGCTGTAGTTGAGGTTCTTGTTGATTCTCCTGTACATAATGTTGAAGTAACTATGAACACGCCAGAAGCTGCTGTGTTGATTCAGAAACTATCAAGTGAATATAGCTCTGATATTAATATTGGCGCTGGTACGGTGCTTACCCTTGAAGATCTGCGGACAGCTCATAAAGCGGGTGCTACGTTTGTTTTAGCTCCAACACTGCTCACTGAAGAGATGTTTGACTACTGCAAAGAGCATGAGATCTGAGCGTTCCGGGAGCGTTTACGCCAACAGAGATTGCTCATGCATTTGCCCTTGGTGCTGACATTGTTAAGGTATTCCCAGCAAATGAGGTTAGCTATGGGTATGCTAAAAAAGTATGTGAGCCTCTAGGAAACTTGCCTCTTATGGCAGTTGGCGGTGTTACAACAGACAATATTGCTGAAGTATTTGCTGGTGGATACTCCTATGTAGGAACTGCTAATGGCATTTTCAACAAAAATGACATCTTAGCTGAAGATAAAACCGCTCTAAAACAGTCGGTACGTAAGCTTGCAGAAGAGTTAGAGCGTCTTGGGCGTTAGTTTTCTTTTGCAAGCAAAATGAGCTGTTTAAGTTCTGCAAATGACTTACGCTCAATGCGTACATCACCAATACCGTAGATAAGTGCCACATCAATAGAATCCGCATGGCTTTTCTTGTCATGAAGTGCTGCAGAATAAAGTTCCTCTACTTCAAATGAGGTGCTGGTAGGAAGGTTATAAGCTTGTGTGAGTGTGGTGATGCTCTCTGCGTCTTCAACAGAACAAAGACCAAGTTTAGAACAGGCTTTTGCCAACATGGAAGTTCCAGCAGCAACACAGGAACCGTGTCCAAGTTCAAAGTTGCTAAGCGTCTCAATGGCATGGCCAAGCGTATGCCCAAGGTTGAGTAGTTTTCTTGATCCTGCTTCTTTAAAGTCTGCTTCAACAACCGATTTCTTTATTTCAATGCACGCTTGAATGAGCTCTTGTCTACGCGATACATCGATGACCTGCATGGGGTTTCTCGCCAAAGAGATTTTATTGAAGAGCTCATGTCCCAAAAGAACGCCATATTTAATAAGCTCTCCGCAGCTATCCTGTAAAAGTGGCGCAGGGATAGAATTCAGCAACTCAAGATCAACAATAACCGCCCTAGGGTTATAGAAGGCTCCAACCAGATTTTTCCCAAACGGTAGGTCAATAGCAGTTTTTCCACCAATTGAGGAGTCAATCATCGCTAAAAGAGAGGTGGGGATGTGTACGAGCGCACAACCTCGCATGTAGGTTGCTGCAACAAATCCCGCAAGATCACCAATAACACCTCCGCCAAGAGCTACAACAATGTCTTCTCGCGTAAAACGGTTTTCCGCAAGAACGTTTACCAGCTTTTGATACGACTCAAATGATTTTGCATGCTCACCTGTGGGTACTGAGGTAGTTGTGACAGAAAAGCCAGCTGACTCTAATGAGGCGAGAAGTTCTGCGCCAAAGAGCTTGTTTAAATCTGGATGAGTGACTACATGAATCTTTGAACCCGAGGTGCAGGAATGAATAAGGTTGCCGGCCTGCGAAAGCAGGTGATGTCCTACATGAATTTGATATGAGTCGGATGTTAGGTCAACAGAAATAGTATTCATGAACTCCTCATTTGCTGGTTGAATTCATTTTAGCATGGGAAAATACCAGAAGAAAATTACGCAAACCGTTACAAAAGGCAGTAAGTAGGCTGGGGTATACTTATGCACCATGACTCCGTAGCTCAGTGGATTAGAGCGTTTGCCTCCGGAGCAAAAGGTCGTGGGTTCGAAACCCACCGGGGTCACCACGTGCAAAAAACCGGCCATCACTGACTGGAGATTGTTTATATGTCATTGCAAGATACTGCAGGTAAGAGCAGCAAACGTTTTGAAGAAACGTATGAAGGTCTGACGTCAAAAGAAGTTGCAGAGAGAGTATCTGCAGGTAAAGTCAATACTAATACAGACGTCAAAACCAAATCTATTGCTCAGATTATTGCAGAGCACAGCTTTACACTCTTTAACATAGTTAATGTTTTGATGGCGCTGCTTGTTGTTGTAACGGGACAGTACAGAAATGCACTGTTCATGAGCGTAGTTCTTGCAAACTTGGTCATTGGTATTGTGCAAGAGATTCGTGCAAAACGCATGGTTGACCGCCTGTCTCTTATGACAGCTCAGAGTGTTTGTGTAATTCGTGACGGAAAAGATACCTTTATCAAACCAGACGAGCTTGTCATCGATGATCTTGTGCGCTTGAAGACGGGCGATCAAATTCCTGCTGACAGTATTCTTGTGTCAGAGCACGTAAGCGTTGATGAAAGCCTTCTAACTGGTGAGGCAGAGCCCGTGCAAAAGACCACGGGAGACGAGCTTCTCTCTGGTAGTTTTGTCGAGAGGGGCAGTCTTGTTGGTAGGGTATGCCGTGTAGGTCAGGAAGGCTATGCTGCGCGTATTAACGCAGAAGCTAAGTTTGTAAAAGAGATCAACTCAGAGATTCTTACCACCATTAAGTCGATTATTCGCGCAGGTTCCATTGCATTGATTCCGCTGGGTATTGGTCTTTTTGTTCGTACCTATTTCATTGGTAACGCCGATTTAAATGAAGCGCTTCTTTCGATGATTGCTGCTGTTATTGGCATGATTCCTCAAGGACTTGTTCTTCTCACCAGCTCGGTTCTTGCTATTGCAACCATTAGGCTTGGCCAGAAAAATGTTTTGGTTCAGCAGCAATACTGCATTGAAACGCTGGCACGCGTAGATACTCTTTGTTTGGACAAGACGGGTACTATCACCACGGGAAACATGGAAGTTGCTCGTGTTTTGGATGCTTCGTTTACACCAATTACTGAGGCCGCAGGCGCTCTGCAAGCGGCTGTAAATGTTGTCGGCGCAAATAAAGATGATGCCAACGACACGGCTACAGCAATTCTTGCGTATGCATCCAAGCAGGGGATTCAAAGCGAACGTCCTTCTCGCGTTGTGGCGTTTTCTTCCAAGCGAAAGTACTCTGGCTGTGTGACTGAGGACGGAGAGGCATTTTGTTATCGGTGCAGCTCAGTTTGTGCTTGGTGCCTGAGGCGGCAGATGTAATTGCAGGCTCCGATGCCTTTGCATCCATTGAACGCGTGCTGGTTGCCTGTCGCGTTGACGGCTTTGACCAAAACGACGCTTTGCAGGGAACGCCTCAGCTCCTGGGTTATGTGGTGCTTAGGGACCAGATTAGAGAGACCGCCCCACAAACCATTGCATACTTCCTTGAGCAAGGCGTTGACCTGCGCGTTATTTCGGGCGACGACCCTCGTACCGTCTCTGCTATTGCTGAGCGCGCGGGAGTCCCTCATGCCGACGGTTGGGTAGATGCAACTACGCTACACACAGAGGCAGATATTGCTGCAGCTGTCGAGAAGTACCACGTATTTGGTCGCGTTACGCCAGAGCAGAAGCGCGAGCTTGTTATTGCACTCCAGAATCTGGCCACACCGTTGCCATGACCGGCGACGGCGTAAACGACATCTTGGCTCTGAGGCAGTCGGACTGCTCTATCTCTGTTGCTTCAGGTTCTGCAGCAGCTAGAAACGTTGCGGAGATTGTCCTGGCAGATAATGACTTTGCGCACATGCCAGAAGTTGTTGCTGAGGGTAGGCGCTCTATCAATAACCTTCAGCGCTCTGCTGCGCTCATTCTTGTTAAGACGGTTTACACTGCAGCGCTTGCGCTCTATTGCATTATTGCGCCACCATATCCCTTTTATTCCTGTTCAGATGTCACTGCTTTCATTTTGCAACCGTTGGCCTGCCATCGTTTGTGCTGGCGCTTGAGCCAAATCACGACCGTGTAAAGGGCAACTTCTTGGTCAACATTTTGCGCAAGTCACTTCCAGCTTCTATTGCGGTTATCATCACGCTTGCGCTCCTTATGACTGCAGGTCATCTGTTTAAGCTCAATTTGTCTCAGGTATCTACGATGGCGCTTATCGCCACCGCAACAGTTGGTTTTGCATTGCTGAGAAGAATCTCTTTGCCGCTTACCAAGCTTCGCATTGCGCTTCTTGTCGTATGCATTGCCATTGTTGTTGGCGGATGTACGGTGGCGCAGGACTTCTTCCGTATTGCACCGCTCACCCCACGTATCTTGCCATACTTGGCACTTTGTCTGGTGATTTCCGTTATCATCTTCAACAGAATTTCCGAGCGTTACATTCACAACTATGCAAAGGATCGATTCTTTGACCTGGTTGTGAGATTAATGGGAGGAAAGTCAACTTATAGCTCTTCTGCTGATATAAACGATTAAACTGAAGCACAAGCAAAGAGTTGTGGAGGGTGTATGCGTTGTCCAAACTGTGGATCTGAGGTCGATGAAGGGGCTTTAACCTGCCCTCATTGTCAGATTGATCTAAGTTTGACCCAAAGGATTCCTGTTACTCAAGCTCACTGGTGCCCTCATTGCGGCGCCTTGGTGCCTGCTGCTGCAGAAAGCTGCCCAAAGTGCGGCCTCCCTCTGCCACAGGCGGTACCAGCTGCTCGTCCCGCGCGAGCCATCAGGCCCACGCGCAACATCTCGCTCCCAGAGATCGACGCCGCTCCAGCACCTGGCGAGAAACACGATCCACTCGCAGATGCAGACCCTCATGCAGCGTCTTCTGCTGCAGCAGATCCCACTGTTTTGCAGCAAATACCAGCCGACAACGCTGACCCAGATGCCACCAGCGCGTTTGCCTCGGTAAGTCGCAGGCCAGCTCCTCGCTTTGAGTCTGCAATTCCTTCCGAGCCTTCAAAAGAGAACCTTCCTGAGGCAGAAGGAATCCCTCGCACACGCGTTATTCTGCTCTCAGCACTTCTTGTCACAACGCTGGTAGTAGCTGCAATCTTTGTCATTACGCACCCGTGGAACCCTCAGGCAACCGATAATCGTGCAAAGGTTGAGGCGCCAGTCTCATCTACTCCCACTACCACTCCTGTTACGCATCTAACGGGTCAAGATACCAGTGCAACTCAGCAAAATACAAGTTCGGATGCTGTTTTTGATGCGCTTAATAGCGATTATCAGAAGCTGGGAGATCTCTCAAAGCGCCTTGATGATAACGAGAAGACCTTTGATCAGCTTGCCATTACCGGCTCTGATCAAGAGCGTGCTGATGCTCAGCAGGAAGCAGAGCAGATATCGCTGGATATCAGTAATGTTATCTCTGACCTTTCAAGCCTTGATGATTCCAATGGAAACTATCGTCAGACCATTGAAAATCTTACCTAAGCTTGGCAACTGGCTTCGTAATCGTTCTGATGCTTTGAGTGAGGGATGGAAGCGCTCTGTGGCTTCTTCTAATCCTTCTCAGGACAAAGAGCACATCTTGGCGCCAGTCGATAACATCAGAGACTCAAGTGGCTCCAGCTCATACCAGAAACTTTTTGATGAAAATTACGTGAATTGGAAGCCACAAAAGCAGTAAAAATCTACCGTTCAGCTGCTTTAATTTCAAAAATCTCATCATACTGGTAAAATAATTAGGTTAGAAAAGAAGTTCTTTATTACTAAGGGTTTCTCGCGTTTTCTTCTTCTCTTAGATGTAAAGAAGCTTGGAGGAATTATGTTTGGACTTGATCCATTGTATACACCAGAGCGCCAGGTCACTGGTACTGAGGTAGCAGTCTTTGATACCAACAAGGGAATCATTAAGGTTCAGCTTGACGGTAAGGGCGCACCTATTCATGTAGCAAACTTCTGCGAGCTTGCAGAGTCTGGCTTCTATGACGATACCAAGTTCCACCGTCTTGTTCCTGGCTTTGTTCTTCAGGGCGGAGACCCAAATACTCGTGAGATGAGTGTTGAGGATGTTATTTTTGGTAACCCTGGTCCTGATGGAATCCCTGGTACCGGCGGTCCTGGTTATCGCATCAAAGAGGAGTTCACCACCAATCCTAACAACTCCCATGTTGACGGTGCCCTTGCTATGGCTCGCTCTCAAGATCCAAATTCTGCGGGTTCGCAGTTCTATTTCTGTCTTGGTCCACAGCATGGCTTGGATTCCGGTTACACCGTATTTGGCACAACTATCGAGGGAATGGATGTCATTTCCCAGTTAAAGGTTGGCGATATCGTCAATTCCATTAGAATTGAAAACGCTTAAAGCCAAGTCGCACAGACTCTTGGAGGATATTGTGAATCAACAGGCATTTGAGTTAGGTAAATCAGCATATGATCAGGGCAACTGGTTTGTAGCTATCAGTCAGTTTGATGTGGCTAAAGAGCCAGGCGAGGTAAACGGTCAGATTGACCACCTTCTTGGCAACGCGTATATGAAGCTTGGACAGTTTGATTCTGCCGCTTCTGCCTATAAGTCAGCACTTGCTGATACGTCATACGGCAAGGTTGGCGCACTCTCCACAAACCAGGGTCGCGCTCTTCTGGCTGCTGGTAGGGTACAGGAGGCAATTGCCGCCCTTACTAACGCTGTCCAGGACGTCTCTTACGCAACTCCTTATAAGGCACAGCTTGCTCTTGGTTCTGCATACGAGAAAATCGGTGATATTCGCAACGCCGGCATTGCTTACAGAAACGCTGCAGTTGACGAGAAGAACCCTAATCCTTCATCAGCACTTTGCAGCCTAGGTGCATGCTTTATGGGTCTGAACAGACCTGTTGATGCAGTTGAGGCATATCGCACTGCTCTTGATTTTGCTAATCCTTTGGATAATTCCAATAAGATTTATGCAGATCTTGGTCTTGCATACGTTGCAGCTAATCGCATGTCTGAGGCAGTTGATGCCTTTACTCACGCTACTGCAGACGGCAGCTTTGTTCTGTCTAATCAGCAGCAGTCTGCTTTTGATGCAGCTCGCAAGGCTATTACTGCAATGACTTCTGGCAAGCCATCTGAGACTGATGCCTTCCTTCAGGCAGCTGGCTATGGTGCCTACGATCCACTGGATCCTACAGGTATGTCTGGCGAGCTCATTCCTTCTGCAGAAGATACTGGCTTCTTCCAGATTACTGAGCAGGAGATTATTGAGCAGGACAAGAAGGACAAGAAGATTAGGCGTAAGCATCGCCACACCGGTCTTAAGGTCTTTATTACCATTCTTATCTTGCTTATCTTGGCTGTTGGTGGCGCTGGTTATGCTTACTATCGTGGCTATGGATGGCCAACCCAGCAGTCTGTTGTTCAGGATATTTTCAACGCTAAGGCACAGGGCACCGATATTGGTCGCTATGTCTCTAGCTCTGTTTCTAGCACCACGCTTCAGCAGATTTCTAACAGCCTGCCATCAAGCTCTGCTGTCACCATCAACGGTGTTGACCAGAGCATGACTCACTCAACAGTAAACGCTTCTGTCAGCCTTTCTAACGGCGGAAACGTTGACTACACCATTGAGCTTGTTCGTGATGGTATTGGCTGGAAGGTGGCAAGCGTTACCACTTCGTACGTCAGCCAGAATAACCAGAACTCCGGTACAACTTCTGGTACCAACGGTTCTAACTCGGGAACTACCTCTGGAACTAATGGATCTAACTCCTCAAATTCCTCTAATAGTTCCTCCAGCTCTTCAAAGTCTGGTAACTAGTACTAAACTGTTTTAACCGTTCTTTCTGCAGGATTATTACGCACACGCGTAGCACGTTTGATTGGATATCATGTCTATCTTCGATTCGCTCTTCGGAGAATATGGCGGAGACTAGCCATCGATCTGGGAACTGCAAACACCCTTGTTGCAGTTCGTGGTCAGGGTATTGTCATCAATGAGCCATCGGTTGTTGCAATCGATAAAAGCGAGAGCCGCGTTTTGGCCGTTGGCGCTGACGCAAAGCGCATGATTGGCCGTACTCCTGGCTCCATCATTGCAGAGCGCCCTCTCAAAGACGGCGTCATTGCAGACTTTGATGTTACTGAGGTTATGCTTCGTTACTTCATCGAGAAGGCACGTGAGCGTAAATATCCTTGGTCACCACGTCCACGCGTCGTTGTTTGCGTTCCTTCTGGCGTTACATCTGTCGAGAAACGCGCTGTTTTTGAAGCAACTATTCAGGCAGGCGCTCGCCAGGCATTCTTGATTGAAGAGCCTATGGCTGCAGCTATTGGTGCAGACCTTCCAATTGAGGATCCTACAGGTTCTATGGTTGTAGACATTGGTGGCGGTACTACCGAGGTTGCTGTTATCTCCATGGGTGGTATTGTTGTCTCGCAGTCCATTAGAACTGCAGGTGACGAGTTTGATCAAACTATTCTTGAACATGTTCGTGATGCGTATAACCTCTCTATTGGTGAGCGTACCGCAGAAGACATCAAGATTAAGGTTGGCTCAGCAGCTCCTCTTGCAGAAGAGCTTGACGTTGAGGTAAACGGTCGTGACGTCATGAGCGGTCTTCCAAAGACAGTTCGTATTGAATCAGAAGAGATTCGTCGTGCCCTTGATCGTCCTCTTGACGAGGTCACCAAGGCTGTCAAAGATGCGCTTGATGTGACTCCACCAGATCTTGCATCTGATCTTATGTACTACGGTATTTTGCTTACCGGTGGTGGCGGAATGCTTCGCGGTCTTGACCAGAGACTTCGTGAAGAGACTGGCGTGCCTGTTAACGTAAGCCCAACCGCTCTAGAAAATGTTGTTACCGGTTGTGCAAAGGTTCTTGAGGCTAACGCATTGTCCGGTGGATTTGTTCAGAGTGCAGGCCAATAAATATGCCATTGTCTAATCAGATCCAGGGTGCTTCATCAGGCCTTGGATCTAACAATAATAAGCATACGGGCGGCCGTAGTTTTATTATTCTTTCGCTGCTTTCAATTGTGTTATTGACGGTTAGCGCTCGTATGGGTGCAGGGGGACCGCTCGAGATGGTTCGAGGCGGTTCTCTACTATTACCATGCCTTTTAGAATGGCAGGTTCTGCTATTGCCATGCCTTTCCAGGGCATTGGTAACATTTTTTTAGTAACTTAACAGCAGACCAGCAAACGCTTTCTGACCTTAAGGCAGAAAAACGAGCAACTGCGTTCAAGAAACGCAGAGCTCGAAGAGACAAACCAGTCTACGCAGCGTCTGCAGGGTCTTCTCGACCTCAAAAATACCTATAACCTGCAGTCTACGGGTGCTCGTGTTATCTCTGGTTCTACTGACTCGTTCAATAACACCATCGTGATTGACAAGGGAACTTCGTCCGGGCTGGCTGTTGGCATGCCTGTTGTTGATAGCGGTGGCGTTATCGGCCAGATTATTGAGTGTGGTCCTACAACCTCTACCGTTCGTCTTATCACTGACGAGAAGAGCGGTGTGGCTGCTATGGTTCAAAGCAGTCGAGCTCAAGGCATGCTTATGGGTTCTGCGTCAAGACAGATTACTCTTAACCTCATCAACACCAACCAGAAGGTTGCCGTAGGCGATACAGTTGTTACCAGCGGTCTTGGTGGCGTATTCCCTAAGGGCCTTCCTCTAGGTAAGGTTACCAGCGTTGAAGCAGCTCCAGGATCGCTCTATTACACCATTGTTGTTGAGCCTTATGGAAATGTCAGCACTAACGAGGAGGTAATGGTTATCACGTCTCTTTCTGAGGAGCAAAAAGCTACCGCAGATGATATTGCAGAGGCAGATAAGCAAAACACTCCAACTGCAACTAATTCAGACGGTAAGGATAAAGACTCAAAAGACGGATCTTCTACGTCTTCATCGAGCGGTTCTACTGGCAGCGGTTCAACAAACAACACAACAAACACTCAGCAGAATGCAACAGTTGCTGCTCCAACGGGTAATACACAACATAACAGCGGAAGAACAGATTAAGGGGGATGCATGCAGGTTTCTGATAGAAATAAAAACACACGCAGCATCGCCGTTCTTGCTGTTGTTTGCTTCATTTTGCAGATTATGCTTACACCACAGGTTTCTTTTGGTGGGGGAGTTATCAATTTTGCACTGATTTTCTCGGCAGCTATTGCGCTGAGATATGGTGGTAAAACCGGCGTAATAAGCGGCTTTATTGCAGGTCTAATCTATGATCTGACTTCTGCCAATCCCTATTGGCCTCATGGCACTCTTGCTTGTGGTCAGCTCTTATTTCATGGGCCAAGAGGTAAGAGACAGAATTTCTGGCAATTTTGGTACCTCTATGGGTTTTGTGGCGCTTCAGACCTTTGGCGTTACCTTTATGTACCAGCTCATCAACTCTTTGATTGGCTCTGGCGGCAACTTCTTTGAGGGACTGCTGTTTAAGTCTTTCCCCACCATGCTGTTCACCATTTTGGCAGCTCTGCCTGTTTTCTATGTGCTTTCGCATTCCCAAAGATCTCACTCTTCTTTGGGTGGAACAACGCTCTATCGCGGATCTCACCGAGCTCCACAGCGCCTTAAATAAGGGGATAGTATGAATTTCACCCTTGTTATCCTTGCTTGTTGCGCTGTAGCAGCAATTGGTTTGATCATCGTATACCTGACCTTTGGTAGAAAAGATTCGCCATTTACCTTTGATATTGGTGGTGGCGCGCCTAAGGCTTCTGGCGGCTCTGATGGCTCTGCCGAGAAGACCCTCTCGTCCAGACTTATCGGCTTTGCAATTGCCGTTGGTGGTATGTTTGCCGTGCTTATTGGTCGTCTTTGGACTATGCAGCTCTTATCGTCAGCTGACTATACTGAGCAAGCAGAGCGCAACCGTACGCGTACCGTTACTACCGCAGCTCCTCGTGGCCGTATTCTGGATAGAAATGGCGTGGAGATTGTTACCAACAGGCCAAGTCCAACGGTAGTAGCTCGAGCAGATGTTGCAGAAGACTACATTAAACTGCAGATTCTTGCTAACCTCTTTGGGCATGCCCATGCTGGCGGTGCGCAGAAAAATAATGGATACTTCCGATGGCGCTCAGGCGCTTCGCACGGTTTCTGTAGATGTTTCTAGGCGCGTAGTTGCCTACATTTACGCTCACGGCGCTTTGCTTGACGGTGTTTCAATTGAGGAGCGTACGCAGCGCGCCTATCCAAACGGTTCCCTTGCAGCTCATGTTGTTGGCTATACCGGCACCGTTACGCAAGAGCAGCTTGAAAGCAGTAAAACTGCAGATGGCGGCTTTTGTGTATGCTCATGGCGATATCGTGGGACAAACGGGCGTGGAGTATCAGTACGAGTCTGCACTTCAGGGCGTTCGTGGTGAGCAAACGGTGTATGTTGACGCTGCTGGTAACGTACTTTCGCACTCAACGTCTATTGCCCCTCAGAGTGGCTCAGACGTTGTTCTGACCATTGATGCAAACATTCAAAAAGCTGCAGAAGCATCCCTTGTCAGTGTTATCAACACCGTTAGGTCACAAGACTTTCAAGGTCGCAGTGCAAGTGTCGTGGCACTTGATTGCACCAACGGCGAAGTTATTGCTATGGCAAGCTATCCAACCTATTCACCTTCAATGTTTGTTGGAGGTATTTCCAGTTCTGACTGGGATACGCTTTCTTCTGAAGAGGCAAACTATCCGCTGATGAATCGCGCAATTGCTGGACAGTATCCATCTGGATCTACCATCAAGGCGCTTACTACCTTTGCTGGACTCAAATACGGCATTTGTGACGGAAATTCCAGCTGGTATTGCACGGGTTTCTGGACTGGTTTTGGCGAGCAGTACGGCATGCACTGCTGGCTTCTTTCTGGTCACGGCACCGTTAACCTGATTACCGGTATTACCAACTCTTGCGATATTGTTTTTTATGAGATTGGTAAGGGCTTCTTCTATAACAACGATCATCCAGAGGGCATGCAAGAGACATTCCGCGCCTTTGGACTTGGTGCGCTTTCTGGTATTGACCTTCCAGAAGAGGCATCTGGCCGCGTTCCTGATGCAGAGTGGAAGTGGAATTACTTTACCAGCTCACCTGATGATGCTCGTAAGTGGCAGGGTGGCGACAACTGTAACCTTGCAATTGGACAGGGCGATCTTTTGGTAACCTGCCTTCAGATGGCAAATGCGTATTGTGGTATTGCAAACCGAGGTCCAATTTACAAACCACATGTTTTGAAGAGTATTAATGCCAGAAACGGAAATGGCTCTGTTATTGAGTACAAAAACGAGGTCATTCTGACGCCAGAAGAAAAAGACGAGCACCGAGACATTGTTGCTCGCGGCCTGTATGGCGTTGTCTACGAGGAGTCAGCTACTCAGACTATCCACTGGACCAATCTGGATGTTACTGTTTGTGGTAAGACGGGTACTGCTGAGCAGCAGTCTGTTGGCGAGCCCGTTGGTTGGTTTGTTGGCTATGCGCCAGCCGATAAGCCTCAGTACGTTGTTGCTGCAAACCTTGATTGTGCACCTGCTGGTGCTAGCTCTGGTATGTATATTGTTCGAGACGTCTTTGGCGCAATTTATAATCAGCCAGACAATGTTGGTAGGTAAGGAGGCGAGAAACCCATGGCACTTGATTCATCTGCAGTTACAAAACAGAGAATGAACTCACCTTTTAGGAGGCGTGGAGGTATTCCTTCAGGCGGCCTTGCCAAAAAAGAGAAACTTACTGGTAAGAATATCTTGAGTAATCTCTATCTAGCACAGCTTGTTCCCGCGGCACTTCTCGTCCTCATCGGTATTGTGGTTATCTGGACCGCATCGATGAACATTGCCGAAGCTAGTTTTCCTAGGCACCTTCTGGGTATTGGTTTGGGCCTTGTTTTTGCCACACTTATGTGGCGCTATGACTACAGAGCACTTTCAAATATGACAAATGTACTGCTTGTCGGCGTAGTTGTGTTGATGATTTTGCCTAAGATTCCAGGCTTTGGCGTTTCGGTTAAGGGTATGACTGGTTGGGTTAATATCCCACTTGTTGGCTTTAGATTTCAGCCGTCTGAGCTGGGAAAGATTGTCACAATCTTCCTTATGGCTTCGGTGTGTGCTCAGTATAACGGCAAGGTAGAAACACTCAGAGACTATGTAAAGCTTTGTGGAACGCTGATGGTTCCCTTTGGCTCCATTATGCTTTTGCCTGACCTGGGAACTGGTCTGATTATTTTGGTTATCGGAGCTACTATCATCATTTGCTCTGGTGCAAAACGTTCTTGGATTCTTGTGACCGTTCTTTTGCTCATTGCTGTCGTTGCTCTTGTTGTTGTGACTTCTATGATTCCTGGTATTCCTCACATTCTTAAGGAGTACCAGATGAAGCGTCTTACCGTCTTTTTGGATCCATCCGTTGATCCGTCAGGAGATGGCTATAACCTGCAGCAGGCAAAGATTGCCGTAGGTTCTGGTGGCTTTATTGGAAAAGGACCAGGTAACGCTACGCAGGCAAGTGGTCGATTCTTGCCTGAGGCACACACAGACTTTGTTTTTGCGCTCTTTCTCGGAAGAGTTTGGCTTCCTTGGTGCATTCATTATGCTTTCGCTCTTTGCGTGGATGATTTTTGCAACCATTCTGTTTGCTATGAAGACCGAGAATACCTTCTCTAAACTGGTGCTTGTTGGTTGTGCGGCTATGTGGTCGTTCCAGGTTTTACAGAATGTTGGCATGTGTATTGGTATCATGCCTATTACTGGTATTCCATTGCCTTTTATCAGCTTTGGATCAACATCGATGATTGCCCAGCTCATTTCTGTAGGAATCGTCCAGTCTGTTTACAGACATAGAACAAAGGCGGCATAAGCTATGGCAAAAAGAAACAGCTTAGGCAAGCTTGCAACTTCTGTATTACAAGAATTCCGCGGGTCGCTTTCATCTCTAGAGCCAACTTATACGCATATCTACGTTGATTCCCTTGCTTCTGAAGAGGTAATCCTGGCTGTACATTCGTATTTTATGCCAGAGAGAACAGATGCAACGGTGCGCGTCTCTAAACTTGCCGACGGTGTTTCGTTTGTTTCTGGAGGCATTGGTCGCACGGGAAAGAATGCTGCTATTCCTGATATTGCGGTGATTATTCCTACGCCAACATCACAGTACGAGGACGCCCTTACCATGTTGGTAAGTCATTCAATTCCTTGTGCGGTGGTTGTAGAGTCTGCAGTTGAAGCGCAACAAATTGCTGATACGCTCTACAACACAGGGCTTATTAGCATTATTGCAGGCACCACTGAAGAAGTGCTCTTTGATCGACTCTCTTCATGGATTGCCACGACAACAGAAAAATCAGTCTCTTTTGCGGCAGCATATCCTCTTTGCAGAACTCACGTAGTCAAGCAGATAACTGCTGCTTGCGCTAAAGAAAATGCAGCTATTGGTGCTGTAGCCTTTGTTCCTGGCTCTGATATGCCACTGATGACTGCGCGTCAGATTAGACTTGCGCTTGATATTACCGCTGCTTATAACATCAATATGAGCGTTGAAACCATCGCCGAACTTCTCGGCGTTGTGGGTGCGGGCTTTGGATACCGTACGGTTGCACGCACGGTCGCAGGCACAGTTCCAGGATTTGGCTGGGCGCTTAAGGCTGGCATGGGGTACGCAGGTACTCACACTACTGCTCGCGTCATTCACGCGTATGCTCGCAAAATTGCCGAGAAACGCGACGGGGTAGCAGCTGATTCTTCTACCAAAACCGGCGCTTCGAGTGCTTCTACAGACGCAAAGCGCAACAGCAGATACAAATTCACAATCAAATACCGTAGAGATACCAACCACACAGTCCCTCGCTAAAAGATAGAAAGTAGACTATCGTGCGTGTTAAACGAGAAAATCTCTTCCATCTCATTGAGCCCATGCTTCCGCATGTCGAGAAACCCTCAAGATATTTGAATCACGAGTGGGGAGCGGTAGAGGCGCAAGAAGGCCCTTTTCACGTTTGTATGGTTTACGCCGACGTGTACGAGGTGGGTCAGCCTAATCTGGGCATCGCTATTTTGTATAACGCCCTGAATAAGGCACCCTATATTTCTTGTGAGCGAGCCTATCTGCCTTGGACAGATATGGCAGCTTTGATGCGCAAGCGTAATGTTCCTCTGCTTTCGTTGGAGGGTGCTGCGCCTTTAGCATCTTTTGATGTAGTGGGCTTCACCCTTGCGCATGAAATGATCGCAACCAATATTATAGAAACGCTTGATTTAGCAGGCATTCCATTGCTCGCTGAAGAACGTGATGAAGAGGACCCACTTATTTTTGGTGGCGGTCCTTCTGTTTGGAACTCAGAGCCAGTGGCCCCGCTCTTTGATGCAATTCTTTTAGGTGATGGCGAAGAAGCGCTGGTAGAGATGTGCGAGTGCGTGAGAACTTCCAAGCTTGACGGAGTTTCTCGTCAAGAAATTTTGCGTAGACTGTCACAGATTCAAGGTGTCTACGTGCCGTCGCTTTATCAGATTGTGCACGACAATACCTCAACACGCTGGGGATATGCGGTTCCTAAAGAGGGAAGTAGCGCTCCAAGCGTGGTTTATAAACGTTGTCTGCCAGACCTTTCGGTGACTGACCCTGTTGCGCAGCGCATTGTTCCGTATACCGAGATTGTTCAGGACAGGCTGGCTCTAGAGATTCAGCGCGGCTGTGCTCGCGGCTGTAGGTTCTGTCAGGCTGGTATGACGTATCGTCCTGTTCGCGAGCGTCCAGCTCAGCAGATTGTTAAAGCAGGCGAGGAAGGCCTTTTGAAGAGCGGCTACGATGAGGTTTCGCTCACGTCGCTCTCTACAACGGATCACTCTCAGTGCGGCTATATTCTGCGCCGTATGAACTCTGATTTGCGTAAACGCGGCGTGCGAATCTCCATTCCTTCCCAGCGTATGGACGCGTTTGGCGCGGAGATGGCAGACGCCGTTTCTACCTCAAGGCGCGGCGGACTGACGTTTGCTCCAGAAGCAGGTTCTCAGCGCATGCGTGACGTTATCAACAAAAATGTTACCGAGGATGATCTTGAATCGGCAGCTAGAAATGCGTTTGAAAACGGCTGGCGCCGCATGAAGCTCTACTTTATGATGGGCCTTCCAACAGAAACCGATGAAGACATTCAAGCCATTCCCGCAGTTGCAAAACGTATTTTAGATATCGGTCGAGAAATTGGCGGCAAGGGCGTTACGGTTTCTGCTTCTGTTGCCGTATTTGTGCCCAAGTCCTACACGCCATTCCAGTGGGTTGGCCAGATTTCTCGTGAGGAAGCCCAGCGTAGACAGCAGTTGCTCTTGTCGTCAAAACACGATAGGGGACTCAAGATTGCCTACCACGATTCTGGAACGTCCCTGGTAGAAGGTGCGCTTTCAAAGATGGGCCGCGACGGTTTTGATTTGATTTACCGGGCTTGGAAAAATGGTTGTAAGTTTGATGCATGGACCAGCGAGTTTAATCTTGATGCTTGGAATGCGGCAGCAGAAAGTCTGGGTTTCTCGCTCTCTGATATTGCAACAGAAACCTTTGATATCCAGGCAAAACTTCCTTGGGATCATACGTCTCCTGGCGTTTCCAAGGGCTATCTACAGCGAGAATATCGTCGAGCAATGGACGAGGTCACCACACCTGACTGCACGTTTACCTCTTGTACGGGATGTGCGGTATGCCAGACCTTGAAGGTCGACAACGTTTTGATGGGGGTGCGCTCATGACGGATACGCAGATAGAGAGCGTAGCTCCTGAGGTGGTTGAACCGGCGAAGAAAGACTGGCGCGCTGGTAGACCACAGATTCAGCCAGAGATTATGACGGAGCGTGGAGCAGAGATTTTTAGGCTTCGCGTGGCTTACAAGAAAGATGATCGCCTTGCGTTTTTAGGACACCTTGAGCTTATTGGTACCATTGAGCGCTGTGTTCGTAGAGCTCAGCTGCCATTTAGGGTAGGTAATGGCTTTGCAAAGCGCATGGGCGTTCAGTTCTCTCAGGCGCTTCCTGTTGGCGCTTCGTCTGAGGCGGAGTACTTTGACTTGAAGCTCACAGAATATGTGGACCCGGATGAGGCGTTAGAGAGGCTGTTGTCGGCTACGCCTCCCGCGCTTGCTCCGTTTGCTGCCAGCTACGTTGATCGGTCGCTGCCAGCGCTTGAAGCATGGTTGAATGCCGCTCATTGGAGATGTGACATTTTGGGAGAAGGTCTTAGGTCAGATGCGTTGCGTTGGGAGTTTGAGGATCTTCTCGCCAAAAAAGAGCTGACATACCTGCGCGGAGACAAGCAAAAAGTGGTCAATCTAGAGACAACGTTTGCGGGCTATGACATTTCTGACAGCTCATCTGAAACGTGCATTTCATTTGAGCTTGATACACTCCAAGATCCAAGAGCAGCGCTTAGACCTGCGGTTTTGATCTATGAGGCACAAAGAATTGCAGCTCAAGCAGGAGTGGATGGACTGCAAGATATTGACTCTTTGAAGGTGTGTCGCACCTCACAGGCACACGTTTCAGAAAATGGACTCCTTGTGAAGCCTCTATAACATGTAGTTTTGTCTTGGAATTTTCTGAAATATGCAGTAGACTATTTCGAGTTGTGTTTCTCGCCGAGGGACATGGGACACCGACAGTTTCCCGCGGATGCCACAGGTCACGGCGGCGAAGATCTTTGCTCGGATCTTCAGAAATGCAAAGATAGTATTAATCGTTGCAAGAATCAGCAATGAAGGGTTACACACATGTACGCAATCGTAGCAACTGGTGGCAAGCAGTATAAGGTTGCCAAGGGCGACGTAATCAGCGTCGAGAAGCTTGATGCGCAGCCTGGCGATAAGGTAAAGCTTGATGTTCTTATGCTTAACGACGGCAAGAAGGTTGTTGCTGACGCTGCCACTCTTTCCTCTAAGAAGGTTACCTGTGAGGTTCTTGAGCAGTACAAGGACAAGAAGGTCCTCGTCTTCAAGTTCCACAAGCGTAAGCGCTATCACCGCGCCAACGGTCACCGTCAGAACCTTACTAAGCTGAAGGTTACCGCGCTCCCTACCGCTCGTAAGGCTGCTGCTAAGGCATCCGACGAGTCTGCAGAGTAATTGGTCACTTCTGATATTGAGATAGGCAGGGTAGCATTTATGGCACACAAGAAAGGTCTCGGCTCTTCCCGCAATGGTCGCGACTCACAAGCACAGCGCCTTGGCGTTAAGATTTACGGTGGTCAGGCAATCAAGGCTGGCCAGATTATCATCCGTCAGCGTGGTACGCACATCACTCCTGGCGTAAACGTTGGTCGCGGCAAGGATGACACTCTCTTTGCACTTTGCGATGGCGTTGTTGAGTTCAAGAAGGGTGCTAAGCACGTCGTTAACGTCGTTGCTGCTGAGGCATAAGTTTTCTTGAACATTTGCAGTTCATTCAAGGGGTCCTTCGGGGACCCCTTTTTTTGTTTCTCGCGGTATTTTGCCCTTGGCGTTACCGTTTACAGTTTCTAAATTGTTTCTTAATGTATTTCTTGACACAATCAGGCTAAGTAATGGTATTCTTCTTACATTGCAATTTACGCTTTTGGGAGGAGGACATATCATGCGCGCTACATGCACTCAGCAGTGGTGGTGGAACAACTTGTCTTTCTCCGGTCAGCGATGAGTTGCTTCTGCATACGCATTTAGAGGCTCTCGGGTGACCGAGAGCTTTTTTTGTGCGTACGTTTCTTGCTAAATCCGGATGGCGAGAAACCCGTGTAGTTAAAAAGTTTTGTTTGTACGTTTTTAGTTTTGCGTTAAAGGAGTTTGTATGTCTACAGAAAATCTCAATGAGGTTAACGCCGCAGGCACAGAGACAGGATCTGCAGAGCAGGCACCACGTGTTGTTGCTGTTTCAAAGTCAGCAGGCGTTTTGGATGTCACTTCTCTAGTCCTTGTTGCCGTTCTTATTGCTGCTGGTTTTATTCTTAACCTGACCGTTGGTAAGGCAATTAGTGCTATTGGAATTGGTCCAGAGTTTATTATTTGCTTCGTTCTGCCTGGCAATCCTTTTGCTTAAGCCAAACGCTGTTCAGAGCCTGGTTATTGGTCTTATCGCAGCTACCGTTATTCAGCTGACCACCTCTGTTCCTGGTGCTGATTTTGTTGCAGAGGGCGCAGCTTCACTTGTTATGTTTGCCTTTACAAAGTCCGCTCTTGCAGATAAGCCAGTAATGCCTGCAATTGGTTCTTTTGTAACCACTCTTATTTCTGGCCTGATCTTTGCTGCCATTGCTATTCCAGCCAAAGGGTGCAACTATTGAGCTTTTCTACGTAATGCTTCCTGTCATCGTGGGAACCGCATTCTTTAATGCTATTGTTGTTCAGGTTCTTGCGGCTCCTCTTAAGAAGGTTTTGGGTCGATAAGTTCTTAGATACGCACATATTTCCTGGAGAACACTGTGTCTATTATTGAAGTTCAATCTGTGTCATATAGCTATCCTGATAGCTCAGCACGCGCTCTGAATGAGC